>Ga0105047_10006110_pt1 | contig 20501 bp, 18 predicted proteins | sample MAT04_FD_78384 | JGI IMG/M metagenome (GOLD analysis project Ga0105047, IMG submission 78384) | Freshwater microbial communities from Lake Fryxell liftoff mats and glacier meltwater in Antarctica - MAT-04 (megahit assembly) | ecosystem: Environmental > Aquatic > Freshwater > Ice > Liftoff...
ACGTAAATATCGCCATTTGGACGCTTTTCACGACGTTCGCCGACGTGAGTTTTTCCTGTTATTGGTTTAGCCATGCATAAACTCCCTTTAAGATATACGTATTAAAATAATACGAACATGTTATAAAGCAAGAAAAAAACACGGATTTTCAAATATATGGTGCTCATGGAGTTGTGTTGTGGGGTTAAAGTGTTCGCTTTATCCGATTTTCAGGTTAAAATGGGAAGACAGAAACTGACTCAGCAAATAGCCGTGCGCTGCATGGATCTGAATTCCGTCAAAGCCCGATTTCACAGTTCTTTCAGCTGCATCACCAAAAGCGATTACCGTTCTTTTGATGTCGTCAACTGTCATTGCGGAAGCCTTTTTAACACCAGTTTCAAACCTATCTGAAGGTCCGAGGGCTGCATACTCATCTTTTCCTATACCCTGTTGTCCGGCATGGGCAAGCTGCGCGGCAATAACTCCGCCATTTTCGTGAACGACCGAAGTAATCCGTCTTAGGCCGTCAATCATTGCATCGGAATAGATGCCCATCTGTCGAGGACCTGCCTGTCCTTCCCTTGTTACATGAGCACGACCGGTAATGATAAGGCCGACCTCACCACGGCTGAGTTCCTCCATGTAGCCGCATAGCTGATCTTTCACCGTTCCATCAAACCCTGCCATTGCCTCGTAGGTTGCGGATCTTACAAATCGGTTTTTTATCTTCATTCCATTGAGCTCTGTTGTTTCAAATAGTCCGGCCATTTTTTCCTTTTGCAAAAATATCTAAACTGCGTAGAGATAAAGATAGCGCTCTTTTATTCGAGATTGCCCTCAAGAGGGTTTAGGAACACCTCATTTGCACATCTGAGGCACTCTAAAATAGCGGTGCGGCTCTATAGACTAGATTCCAGGATTTTCTTGCTTAAATCCGGTGTAATATCTTTTTGTTCTCCCAAAGAATTCATGCCATGGGCCTGCAACTGCTCAAGAAGATGCGGGATACTGTCTTTACCGATGCCATAATCAGATAGGCGGGTTTTCACCTGCATCTGTTCAAAGAAATTACGGGTCTGCTTGATGGCCGTATCAATTCGCTGTTCACTGTCACCTTCCTTAATTCCCCAAACACGCTCAGCATATTGGAGCAATTTTTCCCTTTTGTTTTGTTTACATACAGTCAACAAATTGGGCAGGATCACGGCAAGGGTCTGGGCGTGGTCCAGACCATGCGCGGCAGTTAATTCATGGCCAATCATGTGGGTGGCCCAGTCTTGTGGTACTCCAGCCCCGATTAATCCATTTAAAGCCAGCGTCGCAACCCACATCAAATTAGATCGAACCTCGTAATCTTTAGGATTCTCAAGTGCTTTTGGTCCTTCTTCAATCAAAGTTAGCAGCAGTCCTTCAGCAAAACGATCCTGGACTTTTCCATTCACAGGATACGTGAGATATTGCTCGACAATGTGAACAAAAGCATCAACCACGCCGTTGCTGATTTGTCGCGAGGGGAGTGTATAGGTTTTTTCAGGATCCAGTACAGAAAAGACCGGAAATACAAAAGGACTCATGAAGGCGAGTTTCGCCCCTATTGATTTTCGGGTAACCACGGAACCGCAATTCATCTCCGATCCAGTAGCCGGCAGTGTCAATACCGAACCAAAAGGCAACGCCTTCAAGACTCCCGCCCCGTGTTTCACCAAAATATCCCAGGGTTCTCCTTCAAACAGAGCAGCTGCTGCAATAAACTTTGTTCCATCTATGACAGAACCACCTCCAACTGCCAAAAGAAAATCAATGGAATTGGCATGTACCATATCCACTGCTTTCATCAGTGTTTCGTAAGTGGGGTTGGGTTCTATACCACCGAATTCGAATACTGTATAACCACTCAGGGCGTCAAGTACCTCGTCCAGCGTGCCACTCTTCTTAACACTGCCGCCCCCATATGTTATAAGAACTCGACTCTCAGCTGGAATTTCCCCTTTAATTTCAGAGATTTTCCCTTTTCCAAAGAATATTTGCGTAGGGTTTACAAAGTTAAAATCAAGCATAATCATGACCTCCATAGGTCTGTTAATGTTGCAATATATCTTAAACAATCCGTTGAGATGACGTTATGGCGACCATAACGTCCAGATTTGTGCACGCCACATTAATGCTTTTCATGGCGGAGAAGTTCAACAATTCGTAAAGCTGCAGCTTCTGAAGATGCAGGGTTCACCTATAATTATATTGTATTACAACTCATTATTAACTTTGACGACAAGTTTTCCAAAATTTTTCCCATCCAGCATGCCTATAAATGCTTGCGGCGCATTATCCAGTCCTTCAACTATCTGTTCCCGGTAGTGTATTTTCCCGGTTCCCAGCATCTCCTTCATGTTCCGGGAAAATTCATCGTAACGATGGCCATAATCGTCAAAGATGATAAATCCCTGAACCTTGATGCGCTTGACTAAAATTGTGCCCATGAGAACCGATAAACGATCGGGACCATCTGGAAGTTTGGTTGCATTATATCTTGAGACAAGGCCACAGACCGGGATTCTTGCCCCGATATTAAGTAAGGGTAAAACCCCGTCAAATACTTTTCCGCCAACATTCTCATAATAGATGTCAATGCCATCGGGGCAGGCCTGTTTCAGCTTATTGGCAAAATCGGGGTCTTTGTGATCGAGACACTCATCAAAACTAAGAGTCTCTTTGGCATAACTGCATTTTTCAGGGCCCCCGGCAACACCAACCACACGACAACCCTTTATCTTGCCGATCTGTCCTACGGTTGCCCCAACCGGACCAGTCGCAGCAGCCACGACCAAGGTGTCCCCCTGCGTTGGTTTTCCGATGTCGAGAAGCCCCATATAGGCTGTAAATCCTGGCATGCCCAAAATACCAAGAGCAAATGATGGGTTTTCAGGATTTGTTCCCAGCTTGGTCAGATCGGAACCATCTGACATTGCATAGAGCTGCCAACCGCTATAGCTCAAAACCCAATCGCCTTTTTCAAAATCAGGGTTGCGGGAATCTTCAATTTGGCAAACAGCGGCACCCACCATTACTGCATCGACATCCACAGGCGGAGCGTAAGATGGAGCATCACTCATCCGGCCACGCATATATGGATCAAGCGATAGGTAAATGCTCCGCAACAATACCTCGCCTTCTCCCGGCACTGGTGCGGTAAATTCTTCTAACCGAAAATTGTCTTGCACCGGCGCACCCTTCGGGCGGGAAGCAAGCACAATACGACGATTGATATTTTTAATTTGTCCCATAGTCTTTTCATCTTTTTTGAAATTTTTTATTCTAGTTTCATTCAGTGTGCCTCTTCTTCAGTAGTAGACCATTCGTCTAACAAGATTCACAAAACAATGACCCTGAAAAGCCTGGACCTATATGTTCTGCTACTGGATTACCCTGATCGATTGAGGTGTCGGCGATGTTTGAATCAAGGTCATATTTGCCCAGGTGGCCATATATGACCTTTGCAATGCTACACAAAGGAAGTGGCAGAACTGAACCTGTTAGTGAAAACCTTCAGATGGGGTCTCTATTTCTAAAGTTTGAAACTTGCAAAATGGTAATCACGGTAACCAGTAACCACTGCGAATCGAGACATCTGCGTAGAAAATGATACAGTCTTTTCTGTTTCTCCGAGCAAAAAAAATGGTCCACCAATGGCGTATGTACCACTGATGGACCACTTGATGTACCCATTCGACAAAAGTGTCGAACCTCAAAAACTGCTAGTCAGGTAATATATTGTTATCATTACATGTATTCGTTGCCTGACTCATAAATGGTGGAGGCGGCGGGAGTCGAACCCGCGTCCGAAAATGCTCCCCTCCCGTATCTACATGCTTAGTTCCGTGCTTTGGTTCTCACTTTAGGAACTCCGTCGGAACATGGATTTCCCTCAGCCAGTCTGTTAAATCTCATCCCTTGAAAGACAGACGGCCTTCAAGCGACCAGCCCATTGAGTCGACGCCCCAAATCCAGCCCTATGGGCAAGAACTGGTGGAACGGCAGTATGACAGGTTAAGCTGCTACTGCGTAGTTATAATCGTCTGCGATTATATTTAGATTCTATCGGTTTTACGAGCAAATAGAAGCTCGGCATGCAACAGTAAGCTTACACATCCCCGTCGAATCCGTTTCGCCCCCTTATCTTGAAACGACTGTTTTTGTTTATTTTTAGTGTTTGTTATGGTGCATTTCCCTTTGGATTTCGCGATTGCTTTGCTGTTCCTTGAGAGATGCCCTTTTGTCGTACTCTCTTTTGCCACGGGCAAGGCCCAATTCGACTTTCGCCCTGCCGTTCTCTCTAAAGTATATCTTCAGGGGGATGAGGGCAAGGCCTTTTTCATTGAGCTTGCCGATCAGTTTCTTTATTTCCCGCTGATGGAGGAGGAGTTTGCGGATTCGTAGCGGTTCGTTGGGGTTATGGGTGGCAAAGGTATACATCGAGATATGCACGTTGTAGAGCATCACCTCACCGCGACCATCTATCTTTACATAGCCATCGCGCAGATTGGCCTTGCCCGCCCTGAGCGATTTCACCTCCGGTCCGGAAAGCACCATGCCCGCTTCATAGGTTGCGTCAATATGATAATCGTGCGACGCTTTTTTATTCTTGGCGACAATCTTGATGCCCAAGTTTTTTTTATCCGTGGCCATGTTACCTCATTTGCTTCTGCGTCACTGGGAGGTTGCCCGCAGCGCTTCCTCGTAGGTGGTTATGCCGCGTTTCACCTTACTCCACGCGTCCTCGCGTAATGTAGTCATTCCCTCGCGGATTGCAACCTGGCGTATCTCTTGGGTGTGAGCATCGTCGGCGACCATTTTTTTTATCTGGATAGACATTGGAAATATTTCAAATATTCCGCACCGACCCCTATATCCGGTGCCTCGGCACTCCCGACAGCCCTTGCCCCGTCGCAGGGTGACGGTACCCGATTCGCCAACCGGAAAGCCCAACTTTAAAAGCTCCTCACTCTTCATCTCAAAGGTCTCGGCGCACTCATTACAGACCATTTTCACCAATCTCTGCGCCATACAACCGAGCAAGGTAGAGGCAATCATGAAGGATTGCAGGCCAAGGTCGCGAAGCCTGGCGATGGATGACACGGCGTCGTTGGTATGCAGGGTTGAAAACACCAGATGGCCGGTCATCGCCGCCTGTACCGCGTGTGCCGCTGTTTCATGGTCACGGATCTCACCGATCATAATGATATCGGGATCCTGGCGCAGGATATTGCGGAGGATGGTCGAAAAGGTGATATCAATGAGTGGTTGCACGGCAATCTGATTAAATTCCTCATACACCATTTCTACCGGATCCTCGACCGTGACAATGTTTTTTTCCGGAGTGGCGATTTCTTTCAGGGTCGAATAAAGGGTTGTCGATTTACCACTCCCGGTCGGACCTGTCACCAGGATAATGCCGTGCGGTGCAGCGACAAATCCTTTGTACACCTCGACATCGCGCTGGGAAAAGCCCAGGCTTTCGACCTGCTGGAAGATCATGTCGGAATCAAGGATACGCATGACCACCTTTTCCCCGAAGGCCACCGGCACTGTTGAAACCCGTATCTCGACATCCTTGCCGCTCTTTTCGCCAATCTTAATCCGACCATCCTGGGGCCGTCTCTTCTCGGCGATATCCATCCGGGCAAGGAACTTGATGCGGGAGGTTATGGCTGAATGGACGGCCTTCGGCAGATTATAAATAGTGTGCAAAGCGCCATCGATACGAAATCGCACCATCGAGACATTGCGTTTCGGTTCGATATGGATGTCGCTTGCCCGCTGTTCAAGGGCATAGTGAAAAATGTGGTTAACCGCCGATTTGATATGCTGATCGGAAGAGGTGATTTCTTTTGTGGCAGAGATTTTTACATATCGTTCGAGGTTGCCGATATCGATGGAACTGGTGCCGCCGGGGGCAATGCCGAACTGGTCCTCGGCAGCACTGATCGACCGTTGAAAGCCGAAAAATTCGGCAATTATCCGTTTGATATCCGATTTGGTGGCAATGTACGGTCGGATCTTTACCTGGTTGGCCTGCTCGATATCCGCCAACACCGTTTGGCAGTCGGGATGGTAGATAGCCGTTTCCAGGAAGCCATCTTCCAACTTGAACGGCAGTATCAATTGCCTGATGGCGAAGTTGCGGGGGATGGTCTTGGTGGCGACATCCATATCCAAATCGAGAGGATCGAGCTTTTTAAAAGGCAGTTTTTTTACTCTGGCAACGGCCTGCATGATGCTTTCCTCATCGACCAATCGCCCATCTCCCCCGAGCAACTTGAGATTGAACGCCGTTACAATATCAACCATGTCGGGGTAGTCTTTATCGACCTCACCCTCCTTGCTTGCCAGCCGCAGGAGTTTTTGCCGTTGTTTACCCTTTTCCAGAGAAACAAACTGCCGTTGCTTAGGGCTCAACACCTGCAGATCGACAAGGACATCGAGGAGTTCGTCACTGTTCAGAAATTTCATTAAAACACCTTCATTGGGCAAGAGAATATAACGAGTTACTTCTCTGCATTCAGAGAAGTAAACGGAGGGTTTGCAGGTTTTCCAGGTCCTCATCGAGATCTGCGCCTTTCGGAGTCTCAAGGATCATCGGTCGGTCGGCAAAGCGGCAGTCTTGCAGCAGGTTGCGAAACCCCTCAAGGCCGATTGTTCCTTTGCCAATGTGCTCGTGGCGATCGACTTTACTGCTACGTTCGGTTTTCGAATCATTCAGGTGGAAAAAGCGCACCTTATCCAAGCCCACTGTTGTCTCCAGGGCGGCAACCGTCGCTGCGTAGCCGGCAGGGGAAAGTAATTCATATCCGGCGGCGAAAATATGGCAGGTGTCGATACACACGCCTAATAAATCAGGATAGCGGGAATTCTCCAGGATATATGCCAATTCTTCGAACCTGCTCCCCAGTCCGGTTCCTTGGCCGGCGGTGGTTTCCACCAATACCTGTACCTGTCCATCGCTTGCACCGAGCGCCATGTCGAGGCCGCAGACAAAGCGCTTTAGGCCAACCTCAATGCCGTCACCCGCATGCGATCCGGGATGAAGAACCACGTAGGGTATGCCGAGTTGGCTGCAACGGTCGAGTTCGAGAACCAGGTTGCGCACCGATTTTTCCAACAGTTCCGCCTTGCCGGAAGCGAGGTTAACCAGGTAGGAAGCATGCGCAGCAATAATCATATCTCCGTTGTGCTGGTGGGCTGTTCGGAATGTAGCTATCTCATCAACCGTCAGCGCAGGCGCAGTCCATTGTCGTTGATTGCGGGTGAAAATCTGCAAGCAATTGCCGCCGACCTGCTGAATTCGCTGAAAAGCCAGGTGCAGACCGCCACTGACCGATTCATGTGCCCCTAAAAGAACCATCGGCCACCTCAACGATCATTTGCCTTTCTCCTGTCTCGATTCTATTTCCCGAACGGACTCCTCATACGTGCGACTGGTAAATTTGCTAATCTGCAACTGGTAAAAGCGTTTCTGCGCCATATCGGTCAAAGCCGCTTGCCGTTCCGAACGTATCGCCTCTTCAAGTAGACCGTTCGCCCAGTAGGCGGTGGCCAAGGTGTCGAGAATATACCCTTTGGGTTGCAGGGTGGCTGCGGCTCTCGCAAGCGTCAGGGCCTTCAGTGGATCACGCAGGTGGAGCTGTTCGCTTGTCAGGAGCAACCACGCCATATTGTTCATTATTTCAGGATTTGCTGGTTCAAGGCTGTAGGCCTTCTCATAGGCGCTGAGAGCCCTCTCCTCCATTTTTCTGGTCATCATAAGATCGCCGATGAGACGCTGCCAAAGTGCCCGATCAGGCTCCTGTTTTGCCTTCTGCAAAAGAACCGTCTCGGCGAAGTTCTCCTGGTAGCGCAAGGCCAGTTGTTCTTTCGGAATCTGCTGAACCAGAAAGCTAGCAAGCAGGACAACCGTGACATAAGCGAAAAGACTGATGCGCACCTTGCGGTTATGGCGTCCAATCAATCCGGGCTCCTTTTCGGCTCGGGCTAGACAGTCTATACGTTCACCAATACCAAAATGGTGCCAATTACGTTCATCGCGAATATTGCCGCTCAATAAGGCAATCTTCTCAAACGCCGTTATCAAAGCACGGGCGTTGCCGATGGCCACCAAGCTGAACAAGTCAGCCTGACGTTCGAAGTTACGGATAAAATATCCGAATAAAAAGCGAAAATAGAGCAGCAGAAAAAAAAGCAGCGGCACTGCACCGACCACGGTCAGTATGCTATCTGCGGCGATACCACTTTTGAGTATCATTTTATTGAAAAAATCCTGAGACAACAGGAGATAGATAAGAGGCTCGGCCAGCATTCCGGCGAGAAGACTGAAGCCGCCGAGCAGAAAGACATACAATAGGAGATGGTATTTCTTCACATGGCCAATCTCATGGGCAATGATTGCCTCAAGCTCCTCGCGCGACATGGTCTCGATAAGCGCCGGAGTGAGGAGGATGTATCTGAGGCCGGGAACAATACCCATGACAGCGGCGGTCAGGACCTGTCCTTCAAAGAGCGGCCAAAGGTAAAAATCGGCGGAAAAATTTTGGGTGGCGCAAAAAACATTCAGACGATCTTTCAAAGATCCGTCCGGCAGTTTTTTGCACCCCCACAGCCTGCGTACCAGGGGTGGAAAAAAGAGGACGACGAAAAGAAGAAAGACCCCGAAGAGCAGCAGATCACCCCATTCTGAGGTAACAAGCCTCTGCAGACCGGGAAGGGGCAGCAGTGCGACGATATCATAAAGCAGGGAAATGACGATCCAGGGCAGGACAATGGGCAAGTTGGCCCGTATATTATTACTGATAAAGGTTAACGGCTGGTATTTTCGGGCAAAGATTTGCTCGTAGTTACTCTGACCGGCCCGCCACATGAGTACCAGATAGGCCATAAAAAGCAGGAGTCCGGCAAAATTGATCAGGACCGGCATGCTGTTGCCAAGGGGGAGGAGCGACAGGTAATATTTCGGTTCGCAACAGCACAGAGTCACGCCATAGAACACCAAGGCCGTAATCGCCAGTTGTTTCTCCGCCCGAAAGTATCCCGCGGCGGTAAAAGTTTGCCGCCTGGAAAAAACCTTCCGGGCGATTTTGTCATACCCTGCGAGCAAGATAATCAGCAAGACAATGGCCTGCCAACCCCTCAGCCATGGAGTTTCCGGTACTCTCTCAATGGTGAAAAGAAAGATGGCGACGAGAAATAAGAGGAGATTTGTATACATCAAGGCGGTTCACCAAAATAACAGGGGTAGTGACAAGGTTCAAAGAGAAAAACTTGAAAACGAGTCTTGGTCACCTCATTTGCTAAAGCTTTGAGCAAAAAAAGTCCTTCTGCCCAGGAGAGTAAGAGGCAAAGGGAGAAAAACCCAATTACTTCTCTAGGATAATTACATTTCTCTGTTTGACAACCATGCTTCAGAGCTTTCCATTCGACGCCGAAAGCTCTGAATCTGAGCTGATAACCCGGCCTCCCTATCTTTTTTTATTGACTTTGTTGCCGAGGTGATTTTATATAAGACGTTTTATTGTCAGAGAAGCGGGCGTATAGCTCAGTTGGTAGAGCCATCGGCTCATAACCGATCGGTCGTAGGTTCGAATCCTACTGCGCCCACCATTCATACTGCAGCTTCTGACCAGAAACAACGAGTTCCTTGAAAAAAACAACATTCTTCATACATCAAGGGGAAGGCATAACATCCCTGGCACATACACGTCGATCCGGGCAGGAAATGCCCGAACCGGCAAGGTGAATCAAAAGGTACATTCCCCGTGGAGTGTACCTTTTTTGTTTTACCGCTTAAACGACAGCAAATTTGTTATGACGGTAAGAGTAAAAGACATTCTGAATAGCTTGAACACCCTGGCACCATTCAACCTGGCCGAGCCATGGGACAATGTCGGGCTCCTGGTCGGCAATTCGGACCAGGAAGTTACAGCAATCCTTGCCGGGCTTGATCCGACCACCAGTCTTATTGATGAGGCGATCGTTTTGGGGGCCAACACGGTCATAACTCACCACCCGGTCATCTTCAAACCACTGCAAGCGATCAACACATCTGCTCCGGACGGCAGGCTGCTTGAGAAGGCTCTCACCAATCGAATCGCCATCATCGGCTGTCATACCAATTTCGACCGTGCACATGACGGCGTCAGCAGCATTCTTGCGGAACAACTCGGGCTGAACAGCCACGCACCCCTCATCCCAACATCCCAGGAAAATTTGGCGGACTCCGGCCTCGGTCGCATTGGTTCCTACCGGCCCCCCTTGTCCGCTGTCGAATTTCTGCAACGCGTGCTCGACGTCCTGGGGCAGGACAGCGTCCAGGTGGCTGGAACACTGCCGGAAAAAATTACAACCGTAGCCGTTTGCGGTGGTAGCGGCTCGGAGTTCGCAGTGCACGCTCGAACCCGCGGGGCAGAGGTCTATCTCTCGGCGGAAATTAAACACAACACCGCTATCTGGGCGATTGAGAGCGATTTCTGCATTATAGACGGCACCCATTTCAGCACCGAAAAACCGGCAGTCGCCTTTTTAGTCAGGATGCTTTCGCAGGCGGGTCGCAGGGAAAAATGGAACATCAGGATCTTGGAGACAACAACGGAGCGGCACCCCTTCGTTAAACTGGATAGAAATAACCCACAGTAATGTAACATAGAGAGGAGAATCATCTTGAATGAACTTTTAGCCCAACTCGTCGCACTGCAAGCCATTGACTTGGAAATTGATCAAATCGACCAGGCTGTCAAGGCTGAACAGAATGGCTTGGATGAACGTATTTCCGCCCTGGCCAAAAGGGAAGCTTTCATCAACGAACTACAGGAACAAATCACCAGCCAACAGCAGGAAGACCGAACCCTGGATGGCGAAATGGCCGACAAAATCGCCCATGTCCGAGATCGTCAATCGAAGATGATGCAGGTCCAGACCGGTCGAGAGCAGACGGCGCTTCTGAAGGAAATCGAAGATGCCAAAAAGAGTGCCAAGGAAAATGAGGAAAAAATCGTCGCCATCATGGTTTTGATCGAACAACTGACGGCCCAGATTACCGAGGAAAAGAATTTATTAAAAGGTGAGAAAGAGCTTGTCGTCGAAGAAACCAAAAAGGTTCGTGACAATATCGAGGCTATCAACAAGGGAAAAAAAGAGAAGGATGGTCAACGAAGCGAGAAGGCGATAAAGATCAAGGCATCCACCCTTCGTAAATACGATACACTTCGCTTGCATCGCAAAGGCTTGGCGGTTGTCAATGTGGTCGATGGTGTCTGCCAGGGCTGCTTCATGGCCATTCCGCCACAGCTATTTAATCGGTTGCTGAGGGGTGACGAAATTTTTGACTGCCCGACCTGCCAGCGGATAATTCATTTCGTCCGGTCCGCAGAAGAGAAAAACTAGGCTTCATTTTTTCCTTTCTTCTTTCGCCTTTTCCAACTACATTGCCGGTTGGAGCGGGCGCATGATCGCTCCGGTTTTTTGCCGGAGAGGAAAGTCCGAACTCTGCAGGGCAGGGTGGTTCGTAACACGAACGCCGGGCGACCGGGGGAAAGTGCCACAGAAAATAGACCGCCTGATTGTATCAGGTAAGGGTGAAACGGCGAGGTAAGAGCTCACCGCTTTCATGGCGACATGGAAGGCACGGTAAACCCCACCCAGAGCAAGACCAAATAGGGAGATGTTTGAGGGCTGCCCGTCCGAAATCTCCGGGTAGGTTGCAAGAAATGTTGAGCAATCAACATTCCAGTTAAATGATCATGGCCCCCTTGTGGGGTACAGAATTCGGCTTATAGCCCGCTCCTTTTTCTTACGTATGTATAAGGCGGTTCTGTTATTGCAGAATTGCAAATTTTCACAGGATTGTCCACAAGACTATTTATCGCCTTCGCCTCTTTTTTTCATGATCTCCAGAGCCGCTGTTATCATTCCGGCTGCCGGTTTCGGCACCCGGATGAATCTTGACCATCCGAAACAGTATCAACTGCTCGCCGGCACCCCCATTCTTGTTCATACCGTCCGTGCATTTTGGAACGAGGATTATATCGCGCGCATCGTCGTTGTCGTGCCTTACACTCTGGTCGAACATACTCAACTCCTTCTTTCTGGCCATGGACTTCATGGGAAAAAGCTGACAATAGTTGCCGGTGGGCGCAGACGCCAAGATTCGGTCAAAGCCGGCCTTGATACCCTTGATGACAATACCGAAATCGTCTTGGTGCATGATGCGGCCCGACCCCTGGTAACTCGGCAATTGATCGTTCGATGTTACCAAGCAGCCATCACTTGTGGCGCCGCCATCGCCGCCGTGCCGGTAAAAGATACCCTGAAAAAGGGTAATGCCCGGGACCGAGTCGTCCAGACTATTGACCGCACTGACCTGTGGCAGGCCCAGACCCCCCAAGCGGCCAGACGCGAACTCCTTGAAAGAGCATACCGGATAAATGGCGACGCCGATGTAACCGACGAATCATCTCTCCTGGAAAAGGCAGCTATCCCGGTAATCTTCGTGGAAGGTGCTGAGACCAATATCAAAATCACCCGTCCGGAGGATCTTTTCTTGGCCGAAAAACTCTTAAGCCATAATGCGGCACCAAACTTTCGTATCGGACACGGCTACGATGCCCATCGTTTTGCCGAAAACCGCCATCTGATCCTTGGAGGTGTCACTATCCCGCATAGCCATGGCCTGGCTGGACATTCCGACGCTGACGTTCTCACCCACGCCCTGTGCGATGCCCTGCTCGGAGCCATGGGAAGTGGCGATATTGGCAAACATTTCCCTGATTCTGACGCAAAATATGCCGACATCTCCTCGATTTCCCTCCTTGAGCAGGTGATCCAACTTGCCGAAAATAAAGGATTAACCGTAGTCAATGCCGACATCACCCTGGTCTGTCAGGCGCCCCGGCTGGCCTCTTTCGTCCCTCAGATGCAGAATATACTTGGACAAACCTGTAGAGTTGCGGCCGATGTCATCAACATCAAGGCAACAACTACCGAAGGCATGGGATTTACCGGGAGGAAGGAAGGCATTGGTTGTCATGCCGTCGTTCTCCTGCAAAAATAAAAGAAAAAGGATCTTTAATGAGCGTAGTAATCAACCGGGAGCGGCTTGCCTCAACCTTTACCGAACTTTGTCAGATCAGCAGTCCTTCCCGCCGGGAAGGGGCTGTTGCCGCCTACCTGAAACAGGCATTTACCGACCTCGGCGCCGACGCAATTTATGAAGACGATTCCGCTGCCCGCACCGGTTCTGAATCGGGAAACCTCATTGTCCGATTTAACGGCTGTAGACCGGACCTGGATGGGCTGTTTTTTTCCTGCCACATGGACACTGTTGAACCAGGTAGCGGGGTCGAGGTGGTAAGAACCGGTGATATTTTCACCAGCAAGGGAGATACCATCCTCGGTGGTGATGATAAAACCGGCATTGCTGCGGTCCTTGAACTCATGACTCTTGTTAAAGAGAATAATACTCCTCATCCGACCCTTGAGGTGGTAATCACCACCTGCGAAGAAATCGGTCTACTCGGCGCGAAAAATCTGGATTATAAAAAACTGCGGACGAAGTACGGCTACGCCTTGGATTCCACCGGCAACAATCACGTGGTTATCGGCGCTCCTGCCGCCAACAAAATTAAAGTGGAAATAAAGGGCATGGCCGCCCATGCCGGCCTGTGTCCGGAAGCCGGCATCAATGCCCTGGCTCTTGCGGCACAGGCCTTGACGATGATCCGCATGGGCCGACTGGACGAGGAATCAACCTGCAATTTCGGCATGATCCAGGGTGGTGTTGCAACCAACATTATCCCCGAGCAGGTTGTCTTGCGGGGTGAGGTGCGCAGCCATTCCCGCGAGAAGTTAGCCCGATATACCGAAGAAATATTTAAGACCTTCCAAAAAATTGTTGCCGACTGGCAAGGAAATCCAGAAACGGGTGACAACAGGCCTTCTGTCGTCATCGATATTGTTGATGACTATCCACCATTGGCCATTGCCGAGGATGCCCCGGTTCTTCTCAGAATCAAAAAAGCTGCCGGAGCATGCAACAAAAAACTGCGCTACATTGTTGCAGGCGGTGGCAGTGATGCCAATATTTTTAACGGCGTTGGTTTGCCGACTGCGATTGTGGCAAGCGGCATGAACAAGGTGCATACCGTCAATGAACAGCTCGATCTCAACGACCTTGTCAATCTTACCGAACTCCTCTTTGCTTTGGCCACGGAGTAAAAAATTGAGTCGGGGTGGGTATGAAATTCTTACACGTTCTTCCCCGAATAGATGTTTTCCCCTTATGCCTGTTCTTTCTTGTTGAATTTGGGGAATATTTATTATAGACTTCCATTTTTGGGATACCCAAGAAAGGCACAAAGATTCTCTCTTTGTGCCTTTACCTGTTTTGGCAAGTACTGAATTGAAACCGCGATCTCCAGTTGATAGCGAGGATGCTCCGAGCTGTCGGTTTTAAGATAACCAAGGATGAGCTTTCGATGTTACAAAATACCAACAATAAATCATCAAATGGGCGTCCCACCCACGAATGCGGGGTGTGCGGCATTTATAATCATCAGGATTCTGCAAAACTGACCTATTTTGGACTGTATGCTCTGCAGCATCGCGGTCAGGAGAGCGCCGGGATTGTAACGTCGGACGGTACTAAGGTGACCATGTTCAAAAACATGGGTTTGGTTCCGGAGGTTTTTTCCGAGAGCACAATCCAGAGCTTAAAAGGACATTTGTCCATCGGTCATGTGCGATATTCCACGACCGGAGCATCGAATATAACAAACGCTCAACCGCTCCTGGTAACCCACAAGGGAACAACTCTGGCGGTCGCCCACAACGGCAATCTTGTCAATTCCATTTCCCTGCGTACCGGCCTGGAAGAACAGGGTTCGATTTTCCAAACCACCATGGATAGCGAGGTAGTTCTGCACCTCATGGCCCGTTCCGCCCATCTCGGCCTGGAACAAGCCCTGCGCCAAACCTTCACAGCCCTGAAAGGGGCATATTCATTGTTACTGATGACTCAGGATACAATGATCGCGGTGCGTGACCCCGATGGTTTTCGCCCTCTTTGCCTCGGCAAATTGAAAAATGGCGGTAACGGCGGTTGGATTGTTGCTTCCGAGACGTGCGCCCTCGATCTCATTGAGGCCGAATATATTCGGGATATTGAACCCGGTGAGATTGTCATTTTCAAGGATGGGGCGATGACCTCAATCTTCCCATGGCCGAAACAAAATAGCCATTTCTGTATCTTTGAACAAGTCTACTTTGCTCGTCCCGATTCGGAAATTTTCGGCATTAACGTTTATCAGGCTCGAAAACGGATGGGCGAAATCCTTGCTGCTGAGGCTAAGATCGACGCCGATTTCGTCATGCCCTTTCCCGACTCGGGCAACTATGCGGCACTCGGCTACTCGCAGGCTTCAGGGATTCCACTGGAAATGGGCGTGATCCGCAATCATTATGTTGGTCGAACGTTTATCCAGCCGACCCAATCGATGCGTGATTTCAACGTCAAGGTGAAACTCAATCCGGTTCGTTCTTTTCTTAAAGGAAAACGGCTGATTATCGTTGAAGATTCGATAATCAGGGGAACAACCGGGAAAAGCCGGGTGCGAGCTCTCCGCGAGGCGGGGGCCAAAGAAGTCCATATGGTGGTAAGCTGCCCTCCGACCAGACACGCCTGTTATTATGGCATCGATTTTCCATCGGCAGGTCAGCTGATCGCCAATAATAAAACTATTGCCGAAATTGCCGAATATCTGAACCTTGACTCACTGCATTATTTAAGTCTGGAGGGGTTGGTGCGGGCGACGGGGAAGAGCATTGACGAGTTCTGTCTGGCCTGTTTTAATGCAAAATATCCGATTGAACCGGACCGATCCTTTCACAAGAATATTCTAGGCTAAAAATTTCCCGGCATAAAGCCACTTGGCCTACTCACGCACATCCTGGGGATGTTCCGGCCACGCTTAATGCCGACCAGCGGGACTCTTTTTAGTACCTCCTAAAGCCCTTTAAGAGTAACCTTCGTCAAAGGTATGTAACGTTATTAATGTTATTTAAGCCCTTGTAATAACGCAGTTTTTTCCTCTTTTCTTGGCATCATACATAGCTTTATCGGCGCTTTTTTTCATCGCTTCCTCGTCTTTTTCCTTCAGCACATGCCTATTTCGTTTACAGGTGATTAGCCCGATAGAAAGGCTGGTACCAACGAAATTTTTCTCAAGAAAAGTCAAGAGAATCCGCTGGACGATTTCCGTCCCTTGGCTGGCAGTAGCCTGGGGGAGCAATACGGCGAATTCATCACCTCCAAGGCGAAAGCACATATCAACACTCTCCCTGGTGCACTCTTTCATGATTTCGGCAAGGCTTATCAGGGCCTTATCGCCTTCCTGATGGCCGAGTCTGTCATTGTATTCCTTAAAATTATCAATATCTATGAAGGCAAGCATCAACGGATATTTTTGCCGAAATGCTCTCTCCACTTCATAGGAAAAGTGCTCGTCAAAAGCCCTTCTGTTTAAAATCGCGGTCAAGCCGTCTTGCTTGGAAAGAAATTCAAGCCTGCGAACTAAATTGCGCTCACGGATGGCCCTGGCCAGCTTGGCTTCGAGCTCCGCCTGATCGATCGGTTTCTTGATGAAATCAATAGCTCCGGCCTTGATCACCTCAGCATAACTTGCCTTTGCATGGAATCCGGTGGCTACAATTACATCGGTGTCCTTGTGATGGCCATGGATATGGTCGAGAAGCTCCAACCCATCCATCCCCGGCATAACAATATCCGTTAGGACAAGGTCGACCGGTGTCGATTGCAAAACGGCAATTGCCTCGACACCGTCACCGGCAACAAGACAGTGGTAACCGAGAGTACCGACCAAAACACTCAGGGTCATCCGGACCAACTCATCGTCATCAACTATGAGGATAACAACAGAAATTTTCTTTTCTTCCATTTCATTCAGTTAGATTCTTACAAAAGTCATGTTGGGGAACTTCTCCTATACAAAACCATTTTGTCAAGAGTGTGCTTACAAGTGTTGAAGAAGTTCAAGGATTATTGGCATTCCTTCGTTGCAGCAACGTTTCTGTGAAAGGTTACCTGTAAAAAACGATAAAGTCCAGTTGTCACTTTGTTGTTCTTGCCAACAGCCGACTTACAGCACTACTGATAGCATATATGTTTTGGCAAATACCATCACCAACGATATTTTCGATAGCAATTTCAGCAAAAAGAAGTAATTCTCGGCGAGAAGGTTTGCCATACCCCAAAGGAAAGTGCTAAGATTGCCGGAAAAGTGACTGGATTACACTTGAACCTCCAGAGGGGCTCATGGACAATAAATATATTTCGGATCTTTTTGAGGGAAGGCTCTCCGGCACTCCCCTTGATGAAATTCTCTTTCTCGCCGGAAGCATCAGCCCTGCCGCAGACCTCCCACTGATTCGCGAGGTTCACAACGATCTTGCCACCTTCTTTGCCGGCTCGCATCCCGATTTTCAAAAAAACACCTTGCTGTATCACAACCTGCGCCACAGTCAAATGGTTGTGCTGGCGACGATCCGACTCTTTGACGGACTGCATTACTGTAATCAGCTACCGATTACTACCAATATGCTTTTAAAGGGCCTCCTTGCTGCCTATTTTCATGATACTGGAATGCTTCGTGCGAAAGGTGATCCAGCCCTCTCAGGAACCGAATATATGGCAGGCCACGAGGCTCGGTCGAGCGGTTTTCTCAAACACTATGCTCAACGAAAGAGACTCGAAGAAGATATCGCCAGAGACTGCTCAACGATTATCAATTATACTGACCTGAAAAGCGACCCTTCCACCTTCGAATTGCATAGCTACGAAATTCAACTGGTCGGCCAAGTAGTCGGATCGGCAGATATTCTCGCGCAAATGGCCGACCGCTACTATCTGGAGTGTTTGCCACTGCTATATAATGAGCTCCAGGCAGGTGGTATAAGCCGACACAGTTCAGCTTTGGAACTTATGGTACATACCGCAAATTTTTATCACGAAGTGGTTCTTACCCGCCTTCTGACCACCTATTCGCACACTTGGACGGCAATGCAGACTCATTTTCGGGAGAGATATAAAATAGACTGCAATCTCTATATTGATAATATAAACAAAAATATTAAATACTTAGATGATATAATAAAAAGATGCAATAATATCGGTTGCCTAAACAAATACCTCAAGCGAATCCCCCCGACTATTTGATTCGCGGATCTTTGCCGGTTTCAAACATCTCAAAGAGATCGTAAAAGAGTTTAGTCACCGTACTAAAATGGGTAGCCGACCCTGAACCGGCATACGCCTTGGTCAGCTCCATCGCCTTGGCGACACTCTCCTGGCTGTCAAGGTTATTGGGATCTTTCAGAGCTTGAACCAGCTTTTTGCCAATATCATCTTCCACGGATATTTCCTTTTTGCTTCTACAGCTAAGCTCTTGTCCAGCTGTCAAAACAGGCAGCAATACCAAAAAGTTCCGCCTGCCGGTACACCTTGCTGAGAGTTGCATCAAAATTTTCAATCTGGTGCGGGCAAACAATCATCGCTCGCATAAATTCAACAGTATCCCACTGACTTTGCGCAATGAACCTGACGCTACGACAACGCCCTAGTGTCACGGAATCGGCAAAGACCATCACTGTGGCAATGGCTGCGGTCATTGTATTCCAATCTTTGTGTGATACATTTGGCCGCACTTTATACTGGAAAAGAAAGGGATATTGCACTGCGTCACCTTCAAAAACAATTGATAAAAGGCGGAGATCGGAGGACTCTTCTTTATATATCAAGTATACCGGATGGAAGGTTTCCGGTCTATATGGATTAGCACATGCAGTCGAAAACTCGGGCGAGATTTCAGAAATTTTTCCGGTTGCAGACGTTTATTACTTTGCGATTAAGATTTTCCAGGAATTTTGCCAGTTTCTTTTCAGCGCTTTTGATTACATTAGTGATTTTCACCTCATCAAGCGCGCCGACTACAGTACCACATGCGACACATTGAATCAGGCAGAATTTTTGCCCGCTTTTTGTTGTGACGTGAACAGCCTCAAACTCGTGATATTCACACGATGGGCACTTTGACCTTGCCATATCCTCACCTTCTGAAAGGGGTTATTTAACTCACCGACTATGATAATGCAAAAACCTTACCTATTCAAGGAACTCTTTTGTATTTTTCCTCCGACCCCCTGAAGCCGAACCCCGCCATCCGGGGAAAGCACCGTCGCGAGACGCTGGGCTCAGATCCACTTTTGTTGGCTTCTTTCCTCTTGGCCAAACTATTAAGAAATGATTAGATTTTGATAGTGAAAACTATCACTCATTGTTACTCTCTAAAATATTGCGGGAGGTCACTTGGATATTTACAGGGTTGCCCTAGACTCAATCTCAGCGCATGTGGCGATACTTGATGAAACCGGTTTGATTCTTGAGACTAACCGGGCTTGGAAGGATTTCGGAATGGTCAACGGTATTCGCATCGAACCGTCATGTGTCGGTCTGAACTACCTGGAGACTTGCGACAAAGCCAGCAAAGAGCCTTTTGACGAACCCGCAGTGGTAGCTGCCGGGATACGCCAGGTATTTCGCGGTGAGATAGAAGAATTCTTTGTCAATTATCCTTGTCACTCGCCGACCGAGGAACGCTGGTTCGCCCTGCGGGTTGTCAAATTCCGAGATCCGGAGCTGAACAAGGCGGTGATGTCCCACGAAAATATCACCCCACTGATGCTGGTACACCGCGATCTTGCAGCAAAGGAACAGAATCTTAGGGACCAGACGGAGAAACTGGCGGAGAGCAATATCGCCCTCAAGGTGCTCCTTGAACACCGGCAAAAGGACCGAATCCACCTGGAAGAAAATATGCTGAGCAATGTCAGGACCTTGGTCTTGCCATACATTCAGCAGCTTATGGAAACCCGGCTGGGCAAACGCGAACGGACCATGGTGGAAATCATTGAGGAGCGTTTGAATGAGATCACCTCACCCTTTCTCAACCGATTGGTTGGACTCAATACTATTCTCACACCCCAAGAGATCAAGGTTGCGACCATGGTCCGGGAAGGCCGAAGCAGCGCTGAAATTGCTAATGTTCTACAGATTTCTGTCAGCGCTATCGATTTTCATCGCAAGCAGGTCAGAAAAAAACTTGGATTGACTGGCGCAGCCACTAATCTTCGGTCCTATCTGCTCGGATTAATATAATATACTGGAAGTCTCGATTCCCTGTATTAAAAGCTGAAGAACGACAATGGATCACCCAATAATAAAGATTCTGGTGCTTGACCACCTGTCCTCAGTGTAAGGCACTGAGAGATCTGTTGACAACCCTTAATTCCATTTCTAAATCAAGCGTTAACTTCAGCGGCTGCGCTGTGCGGCTCCTCGCCGTACTTCTTTGTACTGTCTCGTCGCTGCTCGCTTGCCTTTTCGTTCCCATCTTGATTTAGAAATG
>Ga0105047_10006111_pt1 | contig 20498 bp, 16 predicted proteins | sample MAT04_FD_78384 | JGI IMG/M metagenome (GOLD analysis project Ga0105047, IMG submission 78384) | Freshwater microbial communities from Lake Fryxell liftoff mats and glacier meltwater in Antarctica - MAT-04 (megahit assembly) | ecosystem: Environmental > Aquatic > Freshwater > Ice > Liftoff...
TCCGAGCGTCTTCCCCCGAAGTTGCATGGATTGCCCCCTCGGCCATTCGCCGGAAGCCACCCGCTGATGCAGCGGCACAACCCGCCGCGCCACCGCCAGCGTCAGCATCAACGCATGCTCCGCTATCGAAATCGCCGCGACACCCGGCGTATTCGTAACCGTCACGCCAAACTGCCGCGCCGAAGCCAGGTCGACATTGTCGGTCCCCGTCCCCCATATCGAGAGCATCTTCAGCCGCGGACAGTCGGCAAACACGCGAGCCGTGAACTTTGTCGACGACCGGATATTAATTACCGTATCGAAGTCGCGGATCCGCTCCACCAGCACGTCCTCCGAGCCCGGCAGAGTGGCGTAGTAAGTTGCCGCCTCTACCTCCGCCAGACGGCGGTATGCTTCGGAAATCCCCATCACCGCCGGATAGTCATCCGGAATTACGATAGTAGCCATTCGCAAATTATCGCAACAATTTCCAAATTTCGCGCCCGCCCGCCGCCATGAAAAACACCAACGCCGACACCAGCACAACATTTAACACCACGCCCGCCCGAAACTCTCGGCCCACCCATTCCTCCCGGTTGTTCATCAACAACAGCGTCAGCGCCAGCAGCGGCAATAACATCGCTCCTGTCAGCCCGAACGCCAGTTGCAACTGCTCAACTGGCCACCGCACCAGCAGCAGCGGAACCGTCGCCATGCCTATCACGTACGCTCGATAGGGCCGCGACCGCTCCACATCCCCATCCGCCGGCCGGCCGCCGCGCAGCGCCAAAAAGTCGGTAAAAAGGTAAGGTAGACTCTGCCAAACTCCCAGCATCGCCGAAAAAACCGCCGCCCAGAATCCCACCAGAAACAGCCACCGCCCGGCCGGCCCCAGACTGATGCCCAATTGGTCCGCCAGCAGCAGCGCCAGCGCCGTGCCCTGCCCCCTTGTCTGCACCCGCGAGCCAATGATCACCACCGCCACCCCAAACACCCCAATCACCGCATACGACAACAGCAAATCCGCCCGGCACGCCCGCAATCCCGTCATCCCCGTCCGCCGCTCCTCCCGAATCCAATAGCCATAACTGATTAGCGCCATCGTGCCGCCTATCGCTCCCATCAGCCCTATCACCCAGGCGCTCCCCGCAGCCGGCATTGATGGCACGAATCCGCCTGCCACCGCCCGCCAATCTGGAGCCAGCAGAATAGCCGTCAGCACCACCGTCCCAAACATCGCCCCCACGCAAACCGCCAATAGTCGCTTCAACAACGCATAGCCGCCAAACCAAACCAGCCCCAGCGCTGCCAGCGAGTGAACCGTCGCCCACACCACCCGCGACGTCTGCAAATCGCCAAGCGGCCACAACGCCGCCCCCGCGACGCCGCAAGCACTCGCCAGCATCGCGCTGGTAACTAGCGAAAACAGCAGCAAATATGGGAAAAACACCCACTGAATCCATCCGCCCAGCCGCGTCACCCACCCTTCCAGCAGCGTCGTCCCCGTCGCCATTTGCCAGCGGGCGATCCCTTCCGTCAGCGTCCATTTCAGCAGAACGCCCGCCGGAACAGCCCAAAGTACAGCCAATCCAGCCTCCGCCCCCGCCAGACTCCCGGTGAGAATGTCCCCTGCGCCAACGCTAGTAGCCGTCAACAAAACGGCCGGACCAATCGCCGGCAGTCGAAATCCCGTTTGCTCTTCAGGCTGTAATGAGGAGGACAAGTAATCAGAGAATACCGCGCCGCCCGCCGCAAGGGGATACACTATTTCCCATGCGCGCCTTTTTCCCGACCGCCCTTCTCATCGCCGCAATCCCCCTCGCCGCCCAACACGGCCGCTACCTGAACGAATCCCGCCACCCCTCCATCGGTAAACCGGAAGCCATCGCCGCCGGCGCCAAACTTTTCTCCGCTTCCTGCACCGGCTGCCATGGACCGGACGGCAGCGGTGGCGCCCGCGGACCGAATCTCGTCCAACGCGCCCTCTGGCACCCTCTCGCCGATGAAGCCATTTTCAACGCCATCCGCAAAGGCATTCCCGGGACCGACATGCCGCCCACCAACCTCACCGATGATCAAACCTGGAACCTCGTCGCCTTCATTCACGCCCTCACCGGCCCCGCCAGCGAACAGACCATCCCCGGCGACCCTTCCGCCGGCAAACAGGTCTACGCCTCCTCCGGTTGCGCCGGTTGCCACGCCATCCGCGGCGAAGGCGCTCTCCTCGCCCCCGACCTTTCCAACATCGGCGGCAGCCGTCCTCTCCCCGTAATCCGGGAAGCCATCCTCGAACCCTCCAAAGACCTCTTCTATCTCGGCAGCGAAGCGGTCTCCGTCACGCTGAAAAACGGCCGCAAACTGGAAGGAACCGCCCGGAATCGCAGTAACTACTCGTTGCAGTTGATCGACAAGGCAGGCAACCTCCACTTACTCCGCATGAACGACGTCAAGGAAATGGCCATCCGGGCAACCTCGCCGATGCCGGGTGACTATGCCAAGCGCCTCTCAAAAGACCAACTGCGTGATCTTCTCGCCTACCTCGCCGCCCAGTCCACCCGGTAAACATATATGCGCTACTGCCTCCTTCTCCTCGCCTCCGCCGCGGCTCTCATGGCCCAGGTCAAGCACGAAGACATTCTGAAAGGGCCGCGCGCCGACTGGCTCACTTATGCGGGCAACTATCAGGGTTGGCGCTATTCGCCCCTGACTCAGATCACCGCTGCGAACGCGCGCATGATCGCGCCAAAATGGGTCTATCGCGTTCCGGACGCCAAGCGCCTGGCGTCGTCTCCGATCGTCTATGACGGTGTCCTCTACATCACCGACACGAACTCCATCTACGCCGTCGATGCGCGTTCCGGCCGCCAGATCTGGCAATGGGCCGATCCGCGCGCCAAGAGTCAGGGCGTCAATCGCGGCTCGGCAATACTCGGCAACCGCGTCTATTTAACTACCGCGGATAACTTCCTCGTCGCGCTGGACCGCCGGTCCGGCGGCGTCATCTTTATGAAAAAATTCGCCGACGAGAAAAAGGGCACTACCTCCACCTCCGCTCCATTGATCGTCAAGGATAAAGTGATCGTCGGCAGCGCCGGCGGCGATAGCGGCATGCGCGGCTTCGTCGCGGCGTTATCAGCCGACGACGGGCATGAAATTTGGCGGACCTATACCGTCCCGGCCCGCGGCGAGCCGGGCTCGGAATCCTGGGGCGACCTCATCGAATGGGGCGGCGGCGCCACGTGGCTCTCGGGAACCTACGACCCGGAACTCAATACGCTCTTCTGGACTACCGGCAATCCCTGGCCCGACTTCGCCGGAGCCACCCGCAAAGGCGACAACCTCTATACCTGTTCATTGGTATCGCTCGATCTCGACACCGGCAAGATGAAATGGCACTTCCAATTCACCCCGCACGACACCCACGATTGGGATGCGCAAAGCTGGCCCATACTCGTTGACACCGAAATCAACGGCAAGCCGCGAAAGGCCGTACTCCACACCAACCGCAACGGCTTCTTCTACGCGCTGGACCGCGTCACCGGCGAGTTTCTCCGGGCCACGAAGTTAATCGACAACCTCACCTGGGCGAAAGGAATCGACGCCAAAGGAAGACCGATCGAAATTCCCGGCCAAGACCCGACGCCGGAGGGTAATTGGGTGTGTCCGAGTGTAAAGGGGGCGACAAACTGGATGGGCCAGTCCTACAACCCGCTCACCGGCCTGCTATATGTAATCACGCTGGAGCAATGCGGCCGCTACAACATGTCCTCGCAGGTCCCCAAGCCAATGAGCAACTTTTCCGGCGGCGGAGCCACGGAAGAAGGCGGGCAAGTAATCATCCGCGCCCTGGACCCCAAGACCGGAAAGCGGGCCTGGGAGTACCCGGTGACAGGAGCCGGACGGATGTGGACCGGCACGGTTTCCACCGCTGGAGGCGTCCTGTTCACCGGTGACGACGACGGCCACTTCGTCGCCCTGGATGCCAAAACCGGTAAAAATCTCTGGCACTTCAATATGGGTGAGCTTTCCACTGCTTCGCCCATCACCTATTCCGTCGACGGAAAGCAATTCGTGGCGATTGCCTCAGCCACTTCCGTTTTTTCGTTCGGCCTCTTCGAGCCCGCCGATCCCGCGACGCCGCCTCTAACCACCGTGGTCAAATAGCGCGATTGCCTGCGAAAGTTTCACTCTCTCTACTTGCGACGTGGAACCGAAGGCGATCCACTGAGTAGCTGTTAGCGTGATCGTTATGGTTTCTCCATCCGCATAGTTGGCGGTTGGATCGGTGATCGGCGTCCGCTCCAAAATGGGTGCCCGACACGTATGCGCCCGCCTTCTTCCTCCAACCGGTGAAGCGCCGGGTAGAGCGAACCCTCCTCCACGCGGAGGACATCGCCCGAAATTTCGACGATCCCGGTCATAAGCGCGTAACCGTGCAAGCGCGCCCGGCGGGAGAGAATCTTCAGAGTCAGCAAATCGAGGGAGCCCTGGAGTGTATCGGGGTTTGCCATTGTTTACTCAGCCGTCTCAGGTTCTCTGCGAATTTGAATAAACTTAAGGAGTGAAACTTGCCGTTGGCCTGCTGATGTTCGTGGCGGCGGCCGAGGTTCCAGCGATCTCGGGAGAGGATGTCCTCGCCCTCGTCAATCGCTTTCGAGCGTCATCCGGGGTTCCGGCCCTCAGGATTAATCTACGCCTGACCCGTGCCGCGCAGGCCAGGGCGGACGACATGGCCCAGCGCGGCTACTTCGCCCATACCAGCCCCGGCGGGAAGACGCCATGGGATTTCATGAAGGAAGCCCGGTACAGCTATGGGAACGCCGGTGAGAACATCGCCACCGGTCAGCGCACCGCCGAAGAACTTCAGCGGTCCTGGCGGCGCAGCGCCGGGCACCGCGCCAACCAGTTAAATCAGCGGTTCACCGAAACCGGAATCGGGGTTGCAAGACTCCGGTCCGGCGTGGTGGTCGTCCAGATTTTCGCTTCCCCGCTTGAAGAGTAAAGCGGTTATTCCGCCCCGAAGACGTACACGACGCTGCCATTGATGATCGAAACATATTGCTTGTTGTCGAACATGTAGGTCATCGGCGAGGTGTGTAGATTTTCGGTGAAGGGATAGCTCCATATCCGTTTGCCGGTCGCCGCATCCGCCGCTGCCAGCGCGCCGCCATCGTCGCCGAATATCACCAGACCGCCAGCCGTGGACAGCGTACCCGTCCAGGTGTCTCCCGGCCCCTCCTGCGGAAGTTCCCAAACGGGCTTGCCGGTTTCAATATCGAATGCACGGAGAATTTTTTGCGGTTTGTCTTCGGGATCGCGCCGCCCGCCGCCGCCCTGGTAACTGCGTCCAGCCTGCCACGCAGGCGTGACGCGCTTCGTGTAAACCGCGCAGCGCTCCAGCGTGTTGACGTAGAAGAGCTTGGTCGCCGGGTTGAACGACGTCGAGAAGAAGTTCGCCGCGCCTTCGACCGCCGGACAAATCAGTTGGCCTTCGGGTGTCGGTACCGAGTTGGGGTTCATTACCGGCCGGCCATCGGCAGCGATTTCCTTGGCCCACGTAAGCTTCTTAACCAGCGGTGAAGCCAACAGCAGTTTGCCGTTCGTGCGGTCGAGTACATATAGGAACCCATTGCGATTGGCCTGTAGCAGCAGTTTCCGCGGCTGGCCCTTCCAGGGCGTATCAACCAGCACCAGCGGCTGCACGGCGTCCCAATCCCACTCATCGTGCGGCGTAGGCTGGAAGTGCCATTTCATCTTGCCGGTCATGACATCCAGCGCGAGGATCGAACAGGTGTAGAGGTTATCGCCCTTGCGGTTGTCACCGTTAAAATCGGGCCCGGCGTTGCCGGTCGGCCAATAGATTGTTTTGGACTCCGGATCGTAGCTGCCGGTGAGCCACGTGGGCCCCCCGCCATGGTCGATATCGATCCCGTCCCATGTATCTGAACCGGGCTCCCCCTTAGCCGGAATCGTCCAGGTACGCCATACTTCCTTGCCCGTGGTTTGGTCGTAAGCGGCAAGGAATCCGCGCACTCCCTCTTCCCCGCCCGCGGTACCCGCAACCACGAGATTTTCGACGGCTAGCAATGAGCCAGTGGCGTTGTAGTTCGCCCTGAAATCGGCCATCTCGGTATCCCAGATCACCTGTCCGTTATGGCGGTTCAACGCGACCAGATGCGCGTGATCGGTCTGCATGAACACCTTATCGCCGGCGATCGTTACGCTGCGGTTGTTGCCTGGCGAACGGGCGTTGCCGATCAGTCCCTGCGTGGGCGGCTTGGTATATTCCCACAAACGGGCGCCGGAACCGGCGTCAAGCGCGATAACGGTGTTCGTGTTCGTCACGTACATCACGCCTTCATGGACCTGCGGTGTCCCCTGAAGTCGGCCGCTGTTGGGCACGGCAAAGACCCACTTAACGGCCATTTTCGCGGCGTTGGACGTATTAATCTGCGTGAGCGCGGAGTAGCGGTTGCCGCTGAATTGGCCATGCATACTCGGCCAGTCGGCTTGCGATGTGACCTCGCGGTATTCCTCGCCGGATTTGCGTAGTAGATGGATCTTCTGGTCGTCGGTGCGAAGTTGGAGTTCGCGGCTGGTGCGGCCAATGGCGAAGCCTTCCATCGTATTGCCGCCCGTCAGCGCGACCTTCAGCCGGACGGGCGGCCCTCCGCGACGGCCTCGTCGAGCCTGCTGCAAAGTGCGCATAAAAACGACCAGCGAATTCACCTCGGCGGGGGGAATCTGCTTGAAGGCCGGCATGCCTTTGCGGGGCACTCCTTCGCGAATGATCGTCGCCACTTCCTCATCGTTTTTAGTAGCAAGGGCAGGCAGGATCGTCGGGGCGTGTTCGCCGCCGTTGCCATCGGCGCCATGGCAACCGGTGCAGCGTGACTGAAATGCGGCGCGGCCATCGGGAGCTTGGGCCAGGACGCTCAGGACGGAGAGAATCAAGAGGAACGAAAACCGCATAGGTGTGAGTATATAAGAGTGGCGATTGGCGTTCGATTGGTTCCATCGAAGCGGGTGTCGGCGGTCCTCATGGCGATCGTGTTCGTCGCCAGTTGGCGGCGGCCCATTTGGCCGGTCGAACAGGCACTGCACAGTTCGTTGACCATCGCCGCCTGAGTCACACTTTGGTTTTTCGTTCGACGGCACGGGATGCGGAAAGGGAATTATTTTCTCATTGCGGTGTTTCTATCGACGCACTGGCTGGCGACACGCTGCATGTACTCGCATGTGCCATAAAAGGAATGGCTCGGCATATCGACGGCAGTCGATCACTCTGTCCGATCGGCGCTTCGGAGACCGCTTCGGACGTGGGCCGGCAATGTCGGGCAGCGTCTTAACCGTTCGCGGCGAATCCAGGTTTTGGACCTATTCGCGACGAATTTGAACTCACTCGACTTCCCACCGGAATCGCCAAATCGCAATCGCCCCAAAAACAACAGCACAACCCAACAAAACGGCGATCGGCAAAAGAGCCTCTTCAAAACCCAGCCCTCGCCACGTCATCGCGTCGATCCCATCCATCGCCCATCGTGCGGGAACGGCCTTTGTCACCTGTTGCAGCCATTGCGGAAACACGAAGCTCGGCACCCAGGCGCCGCTCAGCATCACCATCAAAAGCGTCGCCAGCGTCGCCAGCCCACGCGCCGCCTCCGGCGTCTTGCCAACCGCGGCGATCAACAAACCGTAGGCCGCCGTCATCAGCGAAAATGCCGCGCATACAACCACAAAACCCGCCACGCTGCCCTCAATCCTTACGTCAAAAACGATACGCGCAAAGGTGAAGACCACTGCCAGTATCAAAATCCCGATAAGCATCGCGCTCACCGCGCGGCTGCCCAGCAGTGTTGCTTTCGACAGCGGCGCCGCGCGGAAGCGCCGCCACAGGCCGCGCTGCCGCAGCAGCAGCATTCCAATGCCGACATCGATCCCCATAAAAAGCATGAACTGAATGGCCATGCCTCCGAACGAGTGGGCGTAAGCGTTGTAAGCAACACCAGTCCGCGCCGTCAGCGCCTCATCCTTCGTTTCAAACGGCACTGCAATTCCGCCCTGCCCAGCTTGGGGCCGCGCATTGAGTTTCTGAGCGCTCTCCAAAAGGGTTCGGAGCTCGCCCTTCGCCCCCGCGTCCATCGGCGTGGTCTCCAGCGACTTCAGCGCATTACTCGTCATTTCAGTTCCGGCAAAGGCATTCTTAGTTACCGACTGCATCACTTGCCCGGTCAGAATGCCCCGGACCATCGCCGCCTCGGTCTGGTGCGACGGATCGAACAGGATCGTAACGGAGGGCTTCGGGCCTGGAATAAATAGAGACTGACCCGCCTGCTCGCCAAAGCCTTTCGGAATGACGATCGCGACCGGCGCCTTGCCTTTCTTCACCGCCTCCCGCGCGGGATCGAGTTCCGACGCTACCGCCTCCAGCCCCGGATCCTTCTGCATATTGGCCAGCAGCTCTTTCGTTGTCGCGGACTGATCCTGATCCACAAACAACACCGGCATTTTGCTCTGTTCCTTCACCGGCTTGGGCCCAAAAACGTAGCCGAAGAAACTGCCAATCAAAATCGGCGCGAGGAATGCCATGATCACCGCGCGCCGGTCGCCCAGAAAAATTTGCAGGTCTTTTTTGACGAGCGCGGAAAAAGCGGTCATGCGTCGCGAAGAGTCCTTCCGGTCAGATGAAGAAAGACGGTTTCCAGCGTCGGCCGCTCGGTTTGAATGTGCTCGAACTCGACGTTTTTGGTAAGCAGCCAGGCCAGCAGATGCGGAATATCCCGCATGTTCTGCAGTCCAATGCGCAACTGCGTTCCGGTTAGTTCGGCCTGCTTGACAGTGGCCAGTTCACGAAGCTCCGCCAGCGCTTCAAAATCCGGCGTCGCCAGGTCGAGCGTGAGAAAGTTCGCCACCGGCGCCAGCCGTAGCAGTCCCTGCAAGGTATCGTTAGCCACCACCTTCCCGTGATCGACGATGGCAATGCGGTCACAAAGTCGCGCCGCCTCCTCCATGTAGTGAGTCGTGTAGAGTAGCGTTTTCCCCGCGGCTTTCAGCGATTCGAGATTATCGAAAATCGCGTTGCGCGACTGCGGGTCAACGCCGACAGTCGGCTCATCAAGCAGGATCACCTGCGGATCGTGCATCAGCGCGGCGGCCAGATTCAGCCGCCGCTTCATGCCGCCGGAAAAGGTGCCTGCCCGGTCCTTGGCCCGCTCATTCAGCCCAACGAGTTCCAATACCCGGTGCCGTTCGCCATCCAGTTGCTTGCCGCTCAATCCATAGAGCGCGCCAAACAGATCCAGATTCGCGGCCGCGGAAAGTTCGTCGAAAAGCGCCAACTCCTGCGGCACCAGGCCGAGCTGCCGTTTCACCGAACTAGTGTCGCCCTGGATCGGTTGCCCCGCAATTCGCACTTGCCCCTGGTCGGGCGTGATCAGCCCCGCCAGCATACCAATCGTTGTCGTCTTGCCGGCGCCGTTGGGGCCCAGCAGTCCGACCACCTCCCCCTGCGCCGCATGCAAGGAAACGCCGTCAACGGCTTGAAGCGCTCCGTAGGCTTTCCTTAGGTCTTTGGCTTCCAGCATGGATCGCTTGAGTTTACCGCTACTGTCAATGCCTTTGCGAAGCGGCCCGCCCACAGCCGCTGCCCCGCAACGCTCGCCACCTCGTCCTGCCGGAATTCCACCTGCAGGTAAAGCAACCCGCGGCGTAAAGCATGGAACGGCGTGGAGTAATCGACAGCCGGATCCAGATCGTAAGGCTGATTGTCACCAACGGTAACGTCACCGGGGATCCGCAAAGCTGCCAATACCGGATCCGTCAGGCGTCGATCGGTAAAGCTCGATAGCGCAATCTGCCAAGGCCGCGGCTCACCCGCCAACACCGGAGTCATGGTGTGAATCGAGACGAAAATCGGATCTTCGTGCCGCGCCAACTCGGCCTCAACCGCGTCATGATACGGCGTGAACCACCGCGTGATCCGGGCGTCCCGATCGGCCTCGCTCAAATTCTGATTGCCAGGGACAACGGTCCCGTCACTCACTACCGGAATCAGACCAACCGAATCAAGCTGCCGGTTGCAATCGATAACCAGCCGCGAAACGGAACTGTAAACCGCCTGCACCCCAAGGATCTCCGATAACTCGCGCGTTACCCCCGCCGCTCCGATATCCCAGCCGATATGCCGCTCCAACTCCGCCAACGGCAGCCCCAGATTCCCTAACTCCGCCGGCGCCAAATTGCTGGCGTGGTCGCACACCAAAACAATGCCGCTCATAACCCCGCTTCGGTCACCGCGACATTTACGTCCATCCCTTGAAACGCTCCCTTCGGCCCGGAAAACGTTCCCCACAAAGGCAGTACCTGTTCCGGCGTCCACGCCACCGCCACGCGAATCAAATTGCGGTTCCCGATAATCGAGTTCGTCGGGTCGAAATCAACCCACCCCGCGCCGGGTAAATACGCCTGCATCCAGGCGTGTGTCGCCCCGCCCCCGGCCAGCCCGGAGCGGTTGGGAGTATAGATGTACCCGCTGACGAAGCGCGTCGCCACGCCCAGCGAGCGCGATGCTTCCATCATCAGTACCGCGAAATCCCGGCAACTCCCGCGATGGCTGCGCAGCGTTTCATCGGGCGTCTGCACACCCTTCTCCAGCCGGCGAGTATACTCGAACTCTTCCCGAATGCCCTTCGTCATGGCGCGCAGCATGTCCATCGTTCCCGTGCTGTCCGCCGGATCGAGAAACCGCAATGCCCATTCCGAGACATTCTTTGCCGGATAGTGCGGCGCCAGCGCGCGCATCAGGCTCGGAAAATCATCATCGGAGTAGCGGAACGGATACTTCCGCGCGTACGTTTCCAAAGGATATTCGGGAACCGTGTTCTCGAAGTGCTCCAGCGTGACAGTGCTCTCGAATCGCAGTTCCGATGTAGCGCCTTCAAACGTGGCCACCGCCACCGAATTGTCGAAGGGATCGTGAAGCCAGCGCAAAGTCGCGGGCCGCGGATGAATCTGCAAGTCAGTTTTGAGCAACCGCAAATCGTGGCTTTCCCGCGGACGGAACATCATGCGGTGTTCGCCAAGCAATACAGGCGCGCTGTATCGGTAAACAGTGGAGTGATTGACAGTAAGAATCGACATCAACCGGCCAACTCCTCCGTCCAAACCGTGAATTTTTCAAGTATGTTGGGGCCGAACGTCGTCGCAATGGCGACATCGGAGGCGTCGCGTCCGCGGGCCATCAGAATGCGCCCGATCCGCGGGGTATTGTTGCGAGGATCGAACAGATGCCAGCGCCCGCCGATGTAGGCCTCAAACCAGGCGGCGAAGTCGCCCACTGCATACGGCGGCGGCGTGCCCGTATCGCTCAAATAACCCGTACAGTATCGCGCCGGAATATTCATGCAGCGGCAAAATGTAACGGCGAGGTGGGCATAATCCCGGCACACGCCCGTGCGCTCGTTGAAGGCCTGCGCGGCAGTCCGGGTGGAGCGGGCGTTCTGATAGTTGAAGACGATGTGATTGTGCACGAAATCGCAAATTGCCTGAACCCGTGAGTACCCCGGAACGGTATTGGCGAACAGCTGCCAGGCCGTCCCGGATAGCAGGTCTGTTTCGCAATAACGGCTCCCCAGCAGAAAAACCAGCGTGTCTTCCGGAAGGTCCTGCACCGTGTGCTGACCCGCCTCAAAAATACTTTCGTCCGGCCGGCCGCTATCGTTGACCACCCCGCTTGCGGTCAGGCGAAGCCGGCCCGGCGGGGCGAGCACCCGGTGGCAGTAGTTGCCGAAGCCGTCGTGATACGCGGTGATGGGGACGGAAGGCTCGGTTTGCAGAATATCGGGAACAACGATGTCGCCGGTCCGGGATGCGTGAATATTGACGACCAGGATCATCGGCGTCGGCTGCGGAAAACTGTAGATGAGTTCGTACCCGGTTCGAAACTGCATGGAAAGAACACCTTAATCGGCGGCGCAAGGGCCGCAAGCCGGGATGGATTTCGTTAGCGCCGACGGGTCGCCTCGCGTAACTAATTGTAACAGGGAAGGCTAGCGCATCGGCTGGCTAAAGCGGTCGCGCGCCTGCACCCGCGAGACATCGGTGGAAGTGTGGCGGGCGGGCGCGCCAGACGCTGAAAAACGATTCGTCGGCATTCCGCGCCGGCGGCCGAACATCCTCGGCATTCAAGTCGAACTGTGATAGGCGACGCCGTCCGGAGCTGTGACGAAGAAACAGTACGCCGCCACCCCGGCGGCGCCCGTCTTCCCAGCGCGCTCACCGGCAGCCATTCCTCTCCGGGTTCGTCAGCCAACAACGGCACGGCGTCCTACCGAAGACGCTCGGCCCCTTCCGATTCAAAAAGCAAAGGCGCTCGGCAAATGGCGCCCGGACAAGCTCGGCTCGCGCGTTCGTTCCACTTCGACGGGCGCCGATCTAACCGCCCGCGAACATCGGCTTGATGCCGACCCGGCCGCATAGTTTCGTTTGCTTCAGCTTATGGGGAAACTGGATGGGAGCGATAACGACCGGCACGCCGTTTGGCTTTACAGATTGATTAGAGTAGTTGGGGATGACTCGTCTACTCCTTCTCACAATCAGCACCGTGCTGCTCGCCGCGCCCCCGTCAATTCGCATCGAGAAGCCCATGGCCCCGCCGGATTGGGCCCTCGCTGAACGTGCCTTATTGAAGGCCTACACCGACGCGGCCGCCGAGTTCGCCGCCAAATATGTCGACGACCGCGGCTACTTCAAATGCGTCGAGCGCTGGGGCGGAAACGATGGGCCGGACGACGTCATGGAGACATTCAACAACTGGACACTCCTGCACGCCCTCGGAGCGTCCGACACCGTCCTCGAAACCTATCGCCGCATCTGGGAAGGACATCTCCGGCAGTTCACCGCCGCCAAGGCGCCCAGCGCGCAGGCGGCGAAGGAAGGCATGTTCTTCAAGGAATTCGTCACCTCCTTCGACTGGGAACATACCGGCGAAGGGCTCGCCGCATTCCATCATTACGCCCTCTCGGCGCCCCGGGACGCCGAATATCTACGGCGAGTAAAACGTTTCACCGAACTCTACACCGGAGCGCCGAACTATGACTCCAAACACCGCATCATTCGCAGCCTGCTGAACGGCAGCCGAGGCCCGATATTGACGCCCGCCACAGTGTATGACTGGGGCGGCGAAGTCGTCCCGGGACACCCGGAGCGGCACGAGCGATACCTTGCCGCCGCAAACGTGAAGGGCGATCACCCGCTGAATATGGGCGCCCTTTCGCTGGGTTTTAACGCCTTCGCGCTGACTGGCGACAAGAAGTATAAGGATTGGGTTCTGGAGTATGCCGGCGGATGGCGTGACCGCATCATCGCGAACGGTGGCAATATTCCCACCAACATCGGCCTCGACGGCGTCATTGGCGGCGAGTGGGGCGGCAAGTGGTGGGGCGGCACGTTCGGCTGGAATTTTGACCCCGCCGTCAGCGGCCGCAACTACTACATGCGCGGCGCCAGAACGGGCATGGGCGTAGCGTTCCTGCTCACCGGAGACCCCTCTTTCATTGAGCCCCTACGCAAGCAGTTGGCCAACCTATACGCCGCCAAAAAAGTCGAAAACGGGCGGGTGTTGCTGCCCCAAAAATATGGCGAGAAGGGCTGGTATGGGTACACGGCCAATCAATACTTCGACGTCCAGCGCGACGTCTACCTGTGGTCGATGAATGCCGCCGACCTGACGAATCTGGAATCCGATCCCTGGTTGCGCTACTTGCAGGGCAAGGACGCGGCCTACCCGGCAAAGGCGCTGGCCGCCGATTTCGAGCGGCTACGCCGTCGCGTGGCGGGGATGCGCGCCGATGAGTCCACCGCGGACACCCGGCCCTCCGATGGAGCGCAGCGGTTCAACCCGGTCGCCACCGACACGTTGGTCAACCTGATGCTCGGCGGCAATGACCCCGGCGCTTCCGGAAACGTCCTGCACGCGAGATTGCGTTACTTCGATCCGCGCCTGCGAAGAGCCGGATTGCCGGAAGACGTGGCCTCACTGGTAACTTCCCTGGGAGCCTCAGACCTGAAAGTAACCCTCGTGAATACCAGCCCGGTTCACGAACGGGAAGTGACCGTGCAACTGGGCGCCTTCGCCGAGCATGCGGGAGCCGCCGTCATCGCGGGAAGAGCGAGCACCACCCTCGACGGATCGCACTTCACCGTGCGCCTGGCCCCGGGCGCTGGCGATACCTTGACCATCACCATGAAGCGGTACGCCAACGCACCGGCAGCAACATTCCCCTGGGATCGCTAATTACGATCTCATTACAAACTGAGGCAAACCGCTTTCCGTGCCCGCCTTCCCAGCGACGCCGCGATCCCGGACGCCAAGGTGTCGATTCGCGAAACGGAAACCGGACTCTCTCGCGAGTCTCGCACCGGGCGAAACCGCTCCCTGCAAATACCGGAAGCCTCGCCTTTTTCGATGTCGAAACAGGTACGGAGAAGTCCTTGGACTTGGTAGTTTCCAACAGCGCCGGATATCCCCTCACTCAGGCGATCGTGCGAATCAGCAACGCCGCTCACCGTTCCCGCCAACGGGCCCTAGACCGTCTCGGTTCGTTATCGTCCGAAAGCGGCGGGCTCGCAATCGGGGATACTCACCCTCGCCGGGCTAACGATAAACTTGACCGCCAACGGCGTCGTGCCTGCCCCCGCCACGCCGAATCCCGTCCCGGCCGTGACAAGGCCCTCGTGGCCGGCAGGGCCGCCTTCACAGCGCGCCCGGCGACACTCCTCAGCGCCAACATCCTTTCCGCCGCCATCGCCGCGGCCGATCTCGCCACATCGGGCATCGCCCAAATACGGTATTCCGCCCGGCGCCCATCATCGAGGCCACTCCGGCTGCCCTCTCGTTCGGCGATGTCGGAGTCGGCCCGTCCATCACGAGTTCCGTCTCCGCGGTTACTCTTCCCGGACTCGTGAACCCGGCCACCGTGGCTCCCGGTGCAAACTTGTCCGTCACTACGCGGTTCACCCCGGCAGCGGCTGGCGGTCGATGACGGCCTCTATGAAGCCGGCGTAGGACAGCCCTCAGGCGTCCCCTACGCGGCGTTCGTGAACCGTTTGACGCCGCCGCTGAACTGCCTCTCGGCCATCCGGTCAGTCTGATGAGGGCAACCCATCCCGGCGGGACGGCAAATATCAATGGGCTCACAGTTCAGAAACTCGACACCGCCATCGGAGCACTCGGCGGCTTCAACCCATTGACCCTGACGGTGCCGGTGACGATTACCTCGGGAACTTCGCTGTCGGCTTCTCAACACGGAACCCGGCGAATATTTTTCCGGTCCTTCATAAGCGCAGACGGCGTCGCATTCACTCTGGCGAATACGATCAGCCGCGAGTTGGCGAGCAACTTCGCGATCCGCGCCGTCGGTGAAGTGCCTTAAGGCCAACATCAATCGTTGCTGCGGCCGCCGCCTCCGGCGAGACGGAGCAGGATGTTCAGTACCGCGACGAAGATGTTGAATACTCCGGCAAAAAGGGCCAGCGCGCCGGGAATGGGGCTGTCGGCGTCGGGGCTGTTAAGCACGCCGCTGGTTGAACTGACGAGTGAGATAACGCCCATGATTCCGATCCCGGCGCTGATCAATACGCCAAACCACCCGATGTTCATGAAGCTGTTCAGCAGCACCGCGGCCATGATGGCGGCGAACATGCCAAACATCAGTCCGCGCGGGGCATTGAAGGTGCGCCCGGAGAGGAAGATGTATGCCGTGATAGAGACGAAGACCACCCCGGTAATCGCGAGAGCGGCCGTGATCATCGCGGGGGCTACCAGCGCGGCGTAAAAGAGAATCGGCGATAGAACAATGCCGGCCAGGAAGCCATTCGCGAACAGCGCAGCAACCCCGAGCACAGGGTTGTGGCGAACGGCCATCGCCAGATACGGAATGGCATTGAGCGCGACCATGGCTACAATCCAGCCAACCCAGCCGGAGAAGAAACGGGCGAGCGTTTCGGAACTCGCGCCGATCGCCCCGCCCGCCATGGCGGAAACAACGCTCAGGCCGAAGAGCATGTAGGTCTGCTTGATTACGATGGCTTGTTGGGCGGTTAGCGTCGTCGTCGCGGACAGGCGCTGTAATGCGGACATGCCCGAATCATATTGGCTCATAGCGACTAGCTTATATCGTTTTTGATAGCCTTTTGGGCATGCTTCGTTTACTGCCGTTCGTTTCGATTGGGCTGCTCGCGCAGGCCTACTATCCGGGTGCGTTCGACGATTGGGAAAAGCGGGCGTCGGGGTTCGACGCGGGAAAGCTGAGCGAAGCCATCGCCTTCGCCAAGGTCCATGAATCGAAATCGCCGCGGGACTTGCGTTTAAGTCACGACTTCTCATTCGGGCGCGAACTCTACGGTGAGCCATTGGGGCCGTTCAAACCGCGCGGCGAAATGACCGGCGTCATCGTCAAGGGCGGCTATATCGTGGCCGAATGGGGTGAGCCGGAACGGGTCGATATGACGTTCAGTGTCGCCAAGAGCTTCGTCTCGACAACCGTGGGACTGGCGGTTAAGGACGGGCTGATCCGGTCCGTCAATGACCCGGTGCGGAAGTATGTGACGACTGGCGAATTTGAAGGACCTCTCAATTCCAAGATCACCTGGGACCACCTGCTGCGCCAGACCAGCGACTGGGAAGGGACCCTGTGGGGCAAGCCGGACTGGGCCGACCGGCCACCGGCCGGCAAGGCCGTGACCGATTACCGGGTGCGGAAACACAACGAGCCAGGGACCAGTTACAAGTACAACGACGTGCGGGTGAACCTGCTGGCGCTCTCGGCGTTGCAGGTCTGGCGGCGGCCCTTGCCGCAGGTGTTCAAGGAGCGAATTATGGACCCCATCGGGGCGTCGAACACCTGGCGCTGGCACGGCTACGACAACTCCTGGATTGAGTTGGATGGGCTGAAAATGCAGTCCGTCGCGGGCGGGTCGCACTGGGGTGGCGGTATGTGGATCTCCGCGCGGGATCAGGCGCGGTTTGGTCTGTTGACGCTGCGCAACGGCAACTGGAAGGGCAAGCAGTTGATGGCGGAGGATTGGATTCAGCAGGCCCGAACGCCAACGCCGGTGCAGCCGACGTATGGCTTCATGAACTGGTACTTGAATACGGAAAAGAAGTTGTGGCCGAGCGCCCCAGCGAAGGCCTGGGGCCACGTGGGGAACGGCACCAACATTATTTACTGCGATCCCGAACACGACTTAGTAGTGGTGCTACGTTGGATTGATAACGATGCGATTGACGGATTCCTGCAGCGCCTATTTGGAGCGATTCGGTAAGATGCGCCCATTTACCCTTCTTTTTGTCAGCGGAGCCTGCTTCGCGGCGATCACGCCGATGGCGGAGCCATCCGTTTCGTTCGACCGGAAAGAGATCGCCTTCGTATCAGGCGGCGATATCTGGACGGCGCCTTTACAAGGAGGCGAAGGCCGGCTGCTGCTGTCGCACTCCGCCAATGAGTCCCGGCCGATGTTCAGCCCGGACGGAAAGCGGTTGGCGTTCCTTTCCAATCGCGATGGCGCTTCGAACATCTATGTCCTTGAGTTGGCGACCGGCGCCATCCGCCGTCTGACTTATTCCGACAGCAGCGAGATCCTGGACGGATGGTCGCGGGATGCGGAGTTCGTGTATTTTTCATCATCCGCGGGCGATGTGGCGGGGACCTCCGATATCTATCGGGTTCGAGGGACCGGCGGCACTCCTGTAAAGGTCAGCGCCGACCGCTACGCCAGCGAGTTCCACGCCGCGCCGACTCCGGACGGGAAAAAGCTCCTGTTTGTGGCGCGCGGCTTTGGCGCGACACAGTGGTGGCGAAAGGGCCGGAGCCATCTGGATGAGAGCGAGATCTGGATGCTGGATGAAGCGGCGACGGTAAAGGACCAGATGCTGCTGGGCCGCGGGGCGAAGCAGCTATGGCCGCAATGGATGCCGGACGGCAAGGCCTTTTACTTCGTTTCGGACCGCCTGGGCGGGCAGCAGAACATCCACCTCTTCACCATGGGCAAGGGCGAGAAGGCGGTGACGGCGTTCACGAGCGGGCGGGTGCTTTTTCCGAGCTTGAGTACCGATGGCAAGGCGCTGGTGTTCGAGCGGGACTTCGCGATCTGGCGGCTGGATACGGCCACCGGAAAAGCGGAGAAGATTGCGATCACTTTGCGGGGCGCGCCGGCTGGGCCGGACCTGTCGAACCGGGTGACGGTCAGCGGGTTCAGCGGGCTGGAGGTTTCTCCGGATGGTAAAAAGGTCGCGCTGGTGGCGCGCGGCGAAGTCTGGGCGGCGGCAAAGGATGGAGGCGAGGCGTTCCGGGTGACGCAGAGCGCGGACGCGGATAGCGAGCCCCGGTGGTCACCGGATTCGACGCAGTTGGTGTACCTGAGCGAAAAAGACGGGGCGCGGCAGGTGGCCCTGTATGACTTCGCCAAGAAGGAGAACAAGGCACTGACGGCGGCGCCCGTCGTCCATGCATCCCCGGCCTGGTCGCCGGACGGCAAGCGTCTCGCCTACGTTGTGGACGGTGAAGAGATCCGCGTTCGGACGATGGCGGACGGAAGCGAAAAGGCCCTGTACACAGGCAAAATCGGCCGGGGCGGGTTGAGCCTCGCCTGGTCGCCGGATGGCGAATGGCTGGCGGCGTTTCTGCCGGGCGTGAAGAACTTCCGGAACGCCTGGCTGCTGAAGGCCGACGGATCGGTCAAAGAGCAGGTGACCTGGCTGCCCAACATGTTTGGCGGAGACATCGGTTGGACGCCGGACGGGGCATCCATATTTTTTGTGACCGGGCAGCGGACGGAACAGCGGCGGGTAGCGATGCTGGACTTGAAGCCGCGCATGCCGGAGTTCCGGGAGGAGGCCTTCCGGAAGCTGTTCGAGAAGCCGGTCGCTCCGGAGAAGAAGGCGGCGCCGAAGACGGAGTTCGTGAAGGATGGCTTGCGGGACCGGTTACGGTTGCTGCCGCTGGGGATGGACGCGTCCGAACCGGCCATCAGCCCGGACGGGAAGACCTTGGTCTTTGTAGCCACTATCGCGGGCCAGGACAGCTTGTACAGCTTCTCGCTGGACCGGGACGCCAGGGAGCGACCGACGCCGCGGCAGGTTACTTCGACACCGGCGCCAAAGAGTTCGCCGACGTGGAGCGCGGACGGCAAGTCGCTCACCTACCTGGAAGCGGGGCGCATCGTCTCAATCGACCTGGCGGCGCGGGCGCCGCGCCCGGTCACAGTGACAGGCGAGTTGATCGAGCGATTCGAAGAGACCAAGATGGCCGTGTTCCGGCAGGCATGGATGCGGATGCGCGATTCGTTCTACGATCCCCAGTATCACGGCGCCGATTGGACGGGAGAGGTAAAGCGGCTCTATGGGGAGGCGGTGGCGGGCTCGCGGACGAGCGATGAGATGCGGCGAGTGTTAAATCTTATGGTCGGAGAGCTGAATGCGTCGCACCTGGGAGTAAGCGGGCCGCTGGGCGGGCCGCCGGCGGCGGTCTTTGGCCGGCTGGGGCTCGACTGGGAGGAAGCCAATGGCGCGCTGCGCGTAACAGCGGTGTTGGCGCGAGGACCGGCGGCACTGGCGGGCGGAGTCGCGGTGGGCGACGTCCTGGCGGCGGTGAACGGAACGGCTATCAGCGGGCCGGTGAACTTAGACTCGCTGCTCGAACGGCAGGCCGGTAAAGAAGTGACGTTAACGCTGGGAAGCGGGAAGACGGTCCGCTTGCGGCCGATCTCGATTCCCGCGGAAAAGTCATTGCGGTATGAGACCTGGGTCGAGGAGCGGCGGGCGCTCGTCAGCAAGTACAGCAGCGGACGGCTGGGCTACGTCCACATGATCGACATGGGCGATTCTTCGCTGGAGAAGTTGAGCTTCGACCTGGACGCCGAGACACACGGAAAGGACGGCGTTGTGGTGGACGTCCGGAACAACAATGGCGGCTATGTTAACGCCTACGCTCTGGATATTCTGGCGCGGCGAAATTATTTGACGATGCAGCCGAGGGGACTGGAGCCGGGGCCGGCGCGGGCGGCTCTCGGGCAGCGTACGATCGAGAAGCCGACGGTGTTGGTGACCAATCAACATTCTTTGAGCGACGCGGAGGATTTCACCGAAGGCTACCGGGCACTTGGTCTCGGGAAGGTAGTGGGGGAGCCGACGGCGGGATGGATTATCTTTACGTCGAGTACGCCGCTGCTTGATGGGTCCGTCATTCGGGTTCCGAGCGTCCGGATTACGACGGCGAAGGGCGAGAACATGGAGTTGCATCCGCGGCCGGTGGATGTGCCCGTTACGCGGCCGATGGGTGAGAGCTATCAGGGAACGGACATCCAACTCCAGACAGCGGTGAAAACGCTGTTGGGGCAGTAGAGGCTCTTGCAAAATTCCGGTAACCGACTCCCTAACGGTCGCGGCTCTGAAGGCTTGTGTTGATTCGATTCACTTTCCGAGCCGTGAGCGTGAGCGAGCGGTTACCGAACGGGCCGCAAAA
>Ga0105047_10006112_pt1 | contig 20497 bp, 16 predicted proteins | sample MAT04_FD_78384 | JGI IMG/M metagenome (GOLD analysis project Ga0105047, IMG submission 78384) | Freshwater microbial communities from Lake Fryxell liftoff mats and glacier meltwater in Antarctica - MAT-04 (megahit assembly) | ecosystem: Environmental > Aquatic > Freshwater > Ice > Liftoff...
GAGCTGCTCGCACGCGCCCCAGTTGGTGCCGCGGATCTGGAGCCGACAGTCGGCGTCGGCGCCGAGCGTGGAGCACGGCTCGCCGGTCGTGCGATCGCACGCCAAAAGACATCGGCCGACGGTCCCGGTGCGCACGCAGGCCAGGCCGGCCTGGCAGTCGCTGCCGCCGCACACCGCGTCGCGCGGTTTGTCGGCCGGATCGCGCTCGGCGCAGGTGGTGCCGCTGCGGCCCATCTGCGGCTCGACAACACACTTGTCGATCGGGGCGAGGCAGTTCTGGGTGATCGGATTGCAGCTGTCGATGAGCGGCGCGCCGCCGTCCGCGCCGCTGCTCGTCACGGTCGCGTCGGGGAACGTCGTCGCGGCCGCATCCGGCGCGCCGACGACCATGGCGGCGTCGGCCTCCACGGCAGGCACGCCCGAGTCACCGGGGAGCGCGGGTACGGGCGCCTCTCCGGAGCAGGACCACAGGGTGATCGAAGCGATGGCGAGGGCGGTGTGTCGCATGGCTCAGTTCGGCTTGTCTGCGTCTTCGGGGCTGAGGTCGCTGTTGTCGAGGCCGAGCTCGTCGTCGTCCTCGTCCTCGTCCTCCTCGTCGAGCTCATCGTCTTCGTCGGCGAAGTGCGAGCTGTGGTGGAGCACGATGTACCACTGGCCTTCGATGCGCTCGAAGACCGAGGTCGCGACGACCGAGGTCGAGAACGCCTCGTCCTCCTCGGTCACGACGTCGGCGTGCGCGACCAGGTTCACCCAGGCCGTGTTCTCCGAGACCTCGACGTGCACGTCCTCGAGCGAGAACTCGATCGACTTCATCGTCCGGAAGATGTCGACCCAGCTCTGGCGGATGTCGGACCAGCCCACGACCGGCTCCCAGCCCGGGTGCACGCAGCGGCTGTGCGGCGAGCGCGACCAGACGCGCTCCATCTTGGTGATATCGCGCCCGTGGAACGCCTCGTAAAACGCGAGATTGGCCTCCTCGACGCGGTTGAGCTCGCGCGTGAGGGGAGAGGGCGGGTTGGTCGTCGGGGCCCGCTCTTCGTCCGCGGCATCGATCAGGGTTTCGACCCCGTCTTCGGGACGCTTGGTCATCGACGGCCACCGTAGCACAGGGCCGCCGTGCCGCGACACGCGTCTGCCACGTTCTGAGGCGGCCACTTTCTTGCTCATCAGAACGGTTTTCCCGATAATCCGCCGGCATGTCGCTCGAGCCCAGCCGAACCTTCCACGCCAATCAAGCGGTGCAGCTCAGCGATCTCGTCGCGCTGAAGTTCAACGACGCGCGCTTCGGTACGGGGACGCCCCGAGTCCTCAAGGTGAGCAACCCGGATGGCCCCAGCACCGACGGCGGCCTCAAGGCGCGACAGTCGATCGTGCTGGTCCACGAGGGATCGGACACCAACGCCGGCGCGATCGTCGTGGGCTGGCTCGACGTCTCGCGGCGCAGCGCCGAGCTTCGCCCCTACGCCTCGGTGAACCAGCAGCAGCAGGCGCGCTTCGGCACGCAGCTCGACGTCAGCAAGCTCGAGTACGAGCGCTGCGTCGCCGATCTCCACGATTTTTTCCGTACGCAGGGCATCGACTCGCGCGTGCAGGTCGCGACCCCTCCGACCCGCCGCAGCATGGCGCCGACCCCGAGCGTCGCGCCCCCGGGCGCCTTTCCGATCCAGATGGTGGGCATCGGCCTCGGCTGCTTCGTCGCGGGCTTCGTCGTCTGCTACGCGCTCTTCGCCTCCGGCGTCGTTCACTGAGCCGCGGGGACCCCCGCGAAGTCGCCGCGCGCCGGGCGCCCGAAGCCCTCGAAACGCGCGCGCACAGCAGGGTCGTTCAGATCGTAAGTCTTGCGCCGCACCGCCTCGCCGGTGCTGTTTCCCTCGATCGTCGTGAGCATTCCGGTCTCGCGGTTGTACGACTCCACCAGCCCGACGTGCCCGTGCGAGAAGAGCGCGGTGTCGCCCTCGCGGATCGGCAGCGTGCTCGGTTCGTAGACCTCGTGCGGGCGGTTGTTCGCGGTGGCGTGGCGATCGCCGCCCGAGCCGCTGAGCGTCATGAAGCGGCGCGTGCTGCCCTCCGCCTCGTGCTGCGCGCGCAGGGTGTCGAGGCGGCCGTTCTCGGCGCTCGAGTTGTTGGTGTAGTTCCGATACTCGAAGTACGCGCGGGCCTTCTGGAACGAGTGCATGTGGTGCCGGCCGGTGAACGTCCCGCCCGACTCGTTCGCGGCCTGCGAGTACTGGAAGCTGGAAAAGTAGCCGCACCACTCGCCGCCGGGCGTCATGCCGGCGTCGCGGGCGTATTGATCGATGCGCGGGCCGCGGTTGTTGCCGTAGCGGCCGCGATCCTCGCGAACCCCGGCGTCGAGATCGCGGCGCGCGGCGTCCATCGTGCGGTGCTGGATCGCCTGGAGCTCGCCATCCGCGCGCGGCGATCCGGGCGCGACCTCGAGCGGCGTGACCGGGCGCGGTGCGTTCGGCGCGGCGGGCGCGTTCGGCGCAGTGGGGGCGGGCGCGTTCGGAGCACGGCCCGCGTTCCTCCGTGCCTCCTCATCGCGCGCGAGCGATCCCGCGGGGATCGCGCCCGAAGGTGCCGGAGCACCCTGCTGCGGGGCGCGCGGGGTCGGGGAGTCGCGCCGCGTGGGATCCACGACGTCGCTCGGCGGCGGCGCGCTCGGCCGTACGCGCGGCGCCGACTCGATCGCCGACAGCGTCGCCGCATCGAGGGTCCCCGTCGCCGGGATCCCGTGCCGCTCCTGGAACTGCCGGAGCGCGGCCTGCGTCTTCGGCCCGAACAGCCCGTCCTGCGCGAGCGGCGGCTGCGCGCCCGCGGCGTTGAGCATCGACTGCAGATCGGTCACGCCCTGACCGGAGTGGCCACGTATCAACGACGCGGTCTGGCCGCGAACGCCCGAGAGCTCGGGCCCAGGCTGATATGTCGGGCGGGGGACGACGGAGCGGCGGTGGTCTTGGGCTTCGATACGCGGTGACATGGCGAAGGATATTATCGCCAGGAAAATCAATATGTTGTGATGGTCTCCGCGCCACACCTGTGGCGCGCAGTGCGAGGCCCCGAGGTCACGGGGCTACAGAGCGCTACATCAACGCGCGGCGCTCGAGATCGATCGAGAGGTCGTCGGGAGCGGCGATCGCGCGCTCGGTGTCCAGCGACTCGCGCGTGCGCTCGCCGGCCTCACGCGCGCGATCGAGCTTGGCCTGGAGGCGCGGGTGAATCTCGCGATCCGCGGCGTCGTGCAGGCGCTGGGTCGTCACCCCGGCGTGGATGCGGCGGCGATCGCGGCGCAGGCGCTCGAGCGCGTCGCCCAGATCGAGCAAGCGCCGGCGGGCCTCGCGCGCGTCCGCCTTGGACGCCGCGAGATCGTGCTCGTCCTCGGTGATCGTCTCCAGCAGCCGGCGCTTGCGATCGAGGAGAAACATCGCCTCGTCGTGCTGACCGCGGCGGGCCGCATCGCGCGCGCTGTCGTGCAGGCGCGCCACCAGCGCGCGTCGCTCGCCGATCTCGCCTTCGCGCTGTGCCTTGAGGAAGAACAGCTGGCTCGCCAGCGCCAGCGCCTCGGCGTAGTCGCGCGTCTTCCGGCCGATCGCCTTGTCGAACGGGTCCAGGGGATTGGGCGCTTCGAAGATCCTCATGACTCGCCTCCGTGCTCCTTGGCCTTGATCCCGAGCTCGCGCAGCTTCTGCTGCAGGCTCTGGCGGACCATGCCGATCGCCTCTGCCGTTCGCGAGATGTTGCCCTCGTGGGCCTCGAGCGCGCGCACCAGGTAGCCCTTCTCGAACTCTTCCACGGCCAGCCGCTTGGCCTCGGCGAAGGGCAGATCCCTGTCCGGCATCGATCGCGCGCCACGCGGCTTTCGCCGGCCCAGCTCGAGCTCGTCGGCCCCGATCTCCGCGCCAGCCGAGAGCACGGCGGCCTGCTCGATCGCGTTCTTGAGCTCGCGCACGTTGCCGGGCCACGCGTAGTCGCAGAGCTTCGCCAGCGCGCCCTCGGTGAGCGTCTTCTTCGGCCGCGTGAGCCGCGTCGAGAGCTGCTGCAGGAAGCGCTCGGCGAGGGCAGGGATGTCGCGGCGCCGCTCGCGCAGCGGGGGCACCTCGATCGTCACGACCTTGAGCCGGTAGTAGAGGTCCTCGCGGAAGCGTCCGGCCTCCACCTCGCTCTCGAGGTCGCGGTGCGTCGCCGCGACGACGCGCACGTCGAGCGGAATGGGCTGGTGGCCGCCGACCCGCTCGAGCACCCGCTCCTGGAGCACCCGCAGCACCTTCGCCTGCGTCTCGATCGGCATGTCACCGATCTCGTCGAGGAAGATCGTGCCGCCGTTCGCCGCTTCGAAGCGACCCGCGCGGCGGGCATCCGCGCCGGTGAAGGCGCCCTTCTCGTGACCGAACAGCTCGCTCTCCACCAACTCGCGCGAGATCGCCGCGCAGTTCACCGCGACGAACGGGCGATCGCGGCGCGGGCTGCGGTAGTGCAGCGCCTGCGCGACCAGCTCCTTGCCGCTGCCGCTCTCACCGCGCACGAGCACCGTGAGATCGGTCTCCGCGACGCGCGAGATCGCCTGGAACACCCGCTCCATGTCGGGACCCGAGCCGACGATCGACCCGAAGCCGTACTCCTTCTCGATGCGATCGAGCAGCAAGCGGTGCTCGCGGGTGAGGCGGGTGCGCTCGAGCGCGCGGCGCACGACGAGCCGCAGCTGATCGTTGTCGAACGGCTTCGGGACGTAGTCCGCCGCGCCGGCTTGCATCGCTTCGACCGCCACCCGCTCGTTGCCGTGCGCGGTGATCATCACCACCGGCGACTCGGCCCGGCTCTTCCGCACCTTTTCCAGCACGTCCATGCCGCTCTTGCCCTTGCCGAGCGCGAGATCGGTCAGCACCAGATCGAAGTCGGTGTCGTCGATCAGGCGGATCGCCTCGTCACCGCTCGATGCGACGGTGACCTCGTACGACTCGCGCTTCAGCAATGCGGCGAGGGCGATCTGGATGCCTCGCTCGTCTTCGACGATCAGGATTCGGGCGGTCATCGGCGGCCTCCGAGGGGCAGGGTGATGGTGAGCTCGGTGTTGAGGCCGGGCTCGCTGTTGATCTCGAGCTGACCGCCGTGCGCGTCGACCAGCTTCTTCGTGATGGGCAGGCCCAGGCCAGTGCCGTGGGTCTTCGAGGTGTGAAACGGCTTCCAGACCTCGGCCAGGCGCTCCTTCGGGATGCCGGGGCCGTTGTCCTTGATCTTCAACCACACCTCGGTGCCGGCCAGGTTGGTGCCGGACGAGATGGTGATCGACGGTGCAGGCGTGGGGCCTTCGTCGAGCGCGTCGAGCGCGTTGGTGAGCACGTTGAGCACGATGCGCCGCAGCTTCTCGGCGTCACCGCGCAGGCGGGCGGGCCCGTCGTGATCGCGCTGGATGGTGACGCGCTGGCGATCGACCTTGTCCTTCACCGCTTCGAGCGCCGAGTCGACGACGTCGGTGAGCGCGACGTCGGCCGCCTCGAAGGCCTCGTCGCGCGCATAGCGGAGCAGATGCGCGATCGAGCGCTCGACGCGGGCCAGCTCGTCGAGCGCGATCTTGGCGTACTCGACGTTGTCGGCGGCGGTCGGATCCTCGCCCATCTGCTGGACCAGGCTCTTGGCCGCGGTGATCGGGTTGCGGATCTCGTGCGCGATGGACGCCGAGAGCTCCTCGAGCGAGCGCGTCTTCTCCGACGGCGCAGGCGCCGGGGCGGTCTCCGGCAGATCACGCGCATTGCGCCAGCGCAGCTCGTCCTCGAACCACTTCCGCTCGAGGATCGGCGCGAGCACGTCGTTGTATCCGCGCCGCGCGAGCCAGATCGCCCAGAGCGTACCCACCACCAGCGGCGGCTCGAGCTCACCCGTCGCCGCCGCGAGGAAGACCATGCTCATGAACCACACCACCGCCTGGCCGACGAAGCGGATCCGCTTCTGCACCACCTCGGTCGCTTGCTGGCGGGCTAGGGCGTCGGGCGCGGCCATCGCCGCTGCAGCATACACAGGGGTCGAGTCCATCGCGACGCAACCACTTCAAGCCTCGTGCCGGGCTCGGGGGGCGCAAATTCGCGGGGATACGGGTGAACGGAGCAGGAAGAGCGCTTCGATCGGGTGCAGCTCAGAGCCTGCGGGGGCCGCTGCCGCGCACGCCCGAAGACGACGGCGGGCGGGCGAGCTCGGTCTTGTCCACCTTCTGCTTCTCCCAGTTCGCCAGCGTCGGGCGCAGCTCGTCGAAGAACGGGTTCTCGGCCAGCGCCTGTCGCGCCGCCAAGATCGCCTCGTCGAGGTCGCCGCCTTGCCGCGCGGTGAACGCCTTGCGCGTGAGGTACGCGGCCTTGTCGACCTTCTCCGGCGCGACCTGCTGCCAGACGCGCCGCAGCTCCGAGATCGTCGGGCCCATGCCGGCCTTGGCCGCGGCGATGCGCGCCTCCGCGCGGAGGTGGCCGTGCCGGAGGTCGTGCTCGAGCCGACGCATCTTGTCGCCGAGCGCGTGCGCCAGGCGACCGAGCGCGAGCAGCGCCGCCTCGATGCGCGCGGCCTTGGCTGGAGGTGCGTGGCGGGTCGCGGCGGACAGCGTGCCGGCGAGGACGCCGATCCGCTCCTTGACCGCGGTGTCGGTGGCGTCCACCGAGATGTCGAGCGCCTTGTACACGTCGCCTTGATCGAGGCGATCGAGCAGGCCCTTGGCCATCACCAGCGCCGAGTCGACCTCGAGCAGGCTCTGCGGCGCGGGCGCCGGTCCCTGCACCGCGAGGGTCGGCACCAGCCCGTCGGCGTAGCCGCGGATCGCCGACTTCACGATCTGCGACATCTCGTTGAGCTGCAGGCCGAGGCCGGCGGGTACGCCGAGCGATCGCGCGCGGTTGGGCTCCGACGCGTGGACCACGACCGCGGGGAACGTGACGCTGCCGCCCGGCGACACGAGGGTCACGTTGATGCGGTGATAGACCGGCCGCATCTCGGCGACCTCGACGAACAGCCCGCCGCGCGCGAGATGATCGCGCCACAGCGCGCGGACGGCCGCCGGTCCCTGGGTCTGGATCTCGAGGCGATCACCGTTGACGAAGCGGCCTTGCGGCAGTCGCGTCTCGACGGCCGCGGCGTTCGCTGCGTTGCCCGGCGGCGGCGGCCGCGGCGGCGTGCTCGCCATGTCGATGCGGCTCGGCTTGAGCACCGGCGGCATGATGTCGTGGGTGTGCTTTCGCAGATCCATCGTCGAGACGTAGCCCGCCTCGCGATCCGGCTCGGGGATGTACTCGAGCGGCGTCGTCTCCTCGTCGAACAACAGATCGATCGTGTCGTTGTCCGGCGGGCTGATCACCGTGTCGCCGATCGTGAACGTGCCGCCCGGCTCGATCGCCGCCGGTCCCTTGAGCTGGTTCGCTCCGCGCCACGTGCCGTTGCGGCTGCCGAGGTCGCGCACCCAGAGGGTCCCGTTCATCACCGTGAGCTCGGCGTGGCGGCGAGACACGCGACCATCCCAGTTGAGCTCGACATCGACGTCGGGCCCGGAGCGTCCGACCACCACTGTCTTTCCCGAGGCGAGCGGGAAAGCGAACTCGCCGATGGCGGGATGGATGAGCCGGATCTTCATCGTTGAGCAACAGTACGGCGCCGCTTGAGCGTGCTGGAGATAATTTTTTCCGCATCCCGGGCTGGATCGGCCTGTCTACAGCGACGCAACGAAATGAACGTCTCCCCGTATCGTTCGGAGACGAGTACAGTAGGCCACGATGGGGTGGGCTGCTGTGACCGCGCTGGTTTTGTCTATCGCGGCAGTACCGGGACGCGTGGGCGAGTTCACAGCGAAGTCGGGCGACGATCGCGTGCTGGATCGCTCGCGCATTCGCGGCAAGGTCGTGCTCGCGTTCTACGAGGCCGATGGCGAGCAAGAGATCAACGCGACGCTGAAGGCGGAGCTGAAGACGTTCAACGAGACGCAGCTCACCAAGGTCGAGCGCTTGATGGTCGTGCCGTTCGCCGACGTGTCGCGCATCATCTGGCCGTTCAAAGGCGTCGCGGCCGGGAAGCTCGACGATGCTTCGAAAGAAGTGGGCCTCACGATCTACGGCGACTGGGACGGCAGCGTGCGCGCGGGCTTCGGCTTCACCGAAGGCACACCGAACCTGATGGTGATCGACGACAAGGGCATCATCCGTCTGCGCGCCGCGGGAAAGGTGCAGAGCGGCGACTTCGACAAGATCAAGAAGCTGATCAAGAAGCTCGTCGATGGCGAGCCCGTGCCGTGAAGCGATCGATCGCGCTCATCTCCACCGGCGGGACGATCGAGAAGACCTACGACGTGTACTCGGGCCTCCTCGCGAATCAGCTCAGCGTGCTCGACGTGATGCTGGCGTCGATCGAGCTGCGCGGCGTCGACATCGCGCGTGTCCCGCTGATGAACAAGGACAGCCTCGACATGACCGAGGCCGATCACGATCTCATCGCCGACACCGCGCACCAGCGCGCGCTCGCGCACGACGGCGTGGTGGTCGTGCACGGCACCGATCGCCTGGCGAAGAGCGGCGATCGCGTGCTCTCGCGCGGCGCGCCGCGGGTGCCCGTGGTGTTCACCGGCGCGATGCGCCCGTTCGAATTGCGCACCACCGACGCGCTCCAGAACCTCACCGAGGCGCTGCTGGCGGTGCAGATCGTGGGGCCGGGCGTCTATCTGGCGATGCACAACCAGGTGCTCGCGTTCCCGGGCGTCGAGAAGGACGTCCGCGCGGCGACCTTCGTCAAACGTTAGTCTTCGACGTCCCACAGGCGTCGTCGCGCGCGCTCCGCTGCGGCGCGAACCGCGGCCGATCGGCCGGTGCGGGCGGCGTCTTCGAGCGGGCCGAGCGCGTCGAGATCACCGAGCGAGCCGAGCGCCTCTGCGGCGGCGATCGCGGTCGCGTCGTCGGTCGCGCTGAGGAGCGGGACGAGCGCGGCGACCGCGCTGTGATCGCCGCGGGCCGCGAGCGCAGCGACGTCGGGCTTCGAGGAGAGCGGCGGCTTCGCGATCTCGGCCTTCACCGGCTCGGGCTCCGCAGGCGGAGGTGCGACCGGCACCGGCGCGATCGGCGCCGCCACCGTCTCGATCGCGATCGGCGCGGAGACGGGCGCGACCGGTCCGCGCTGACCGAACGTGAGCACGAGCGCCGAGGCCAGCGTCATCGCCCCCGCGATCAGCGGCGAGTCGCGCCGCAGCGCTTCCAGCGTGGCCCGCCGGCGCGGCACGTGGACCGGCGTCTCCGGCAGCTCACTCACCGACTCGAGCGCCTCGATCACCGCTTCGAAGCTGACGAAGCGGTGCTCCGGCGACTTGGCCAGCATGCGCTCGACGATCGACGCGAGCCGCGGCGAGCACTCCGGCACGCGATCGCGGATCGGCGGCACTTCGCTCTCGCGGTGGGCCAGGAGGATCGCCAGCACGTGCTCGGCGTCGAACGGCGGCGTGCCGGTCAGCAGGTGATAGAGCGTGGCCCCGAGCGCGTACTGATCCGATCGCGCATCGAGCGGCCGACCCTCGCCCTGCTCGGGAGACATGTAGTGCGGCGTTCCGAGCGTGGTCCCGTCGGCGGTGAGCCGGCCCTGCGCGGACATGATGCGGGCGAGGCCGAAGTCGGCGAGCTTGGCCCGCCCATCGTCGTCCACCAGCATGTTGTCCGGCTTCACGTCGCGGTGGAGCACGCCGGCCTCCTCGGCAGCGGAGAGCGCGCGGGCGATCTGCAGCCCGAGATCGAGCGCGGAGTCGGGGGACAGCGTCCCGCGCGCCTCGAGGATCGCCGAGACCGGCAGGCCATCGATCAGCTCCTGCGCGAGATACGCGCGGCCCTGGTGCGTGCCGGCCGCGAAGACCTGGACGACGTTGGGATGCGCGAGGCGGCTGGCGGCGCGCGCCTCGAGCGCGAAGCGGGCGCGCGCGTCGTCGTCGAGATCCGCGAAGAGCAGCTTCAGCGCGACGGGCCGATCGAGCTCGAGATCATGCGCGCGCAGCACCACCGCGGTGCTCCCGCGGCCGAGCACGCCGTCGATGCGATAGCCGTCGATCTCGGTAGGCCATTCGGTGGTCATGGCCATCGCGCGGGACTCTAGCAGGACACCCTGGCTCATGCACCGCTCACCCGCTCCTACCCCGTCCGAGCCGTGTTATGGTCCCGACCCCCGTGGCCACCTCCGACTCGCATTCGATCGCTGTCATCGACATCGGCTCCAACTCCGGCCGTGTCGTCGTCTACCAGCTCGAGACCTATTCGCACTTTCGCATCCTTGCGAGCGGTCGGACCTCGCTGCGCTTGGTGCGCGATCTCGATCGCGACGGCCGGCTGGGCGACGCCGCGATCGAGCATGCGATGGAGTCCCTGCGCGACTTCAAGGCCATCGCCCTCGGCGCCGGCGCGGGCAAGATCATCGCCGTCGCCACCGCCGCGACCCGCGAGGCCAGCAACGGCGCTGCGTTCATCCAGCGGATCAAGGACGAGATCGGCATCGAGGTCGGCACCGTCGATGGCGAGGCCGAGGGCCGCTACGGCTTCCTCGGTGCGGTCTCGAGCCTCCCGGTCGACAACGGCATGCTCTTCGACATGGGCGGCGGGAGCGCGCAGATCTGTCGCTTCGTCGATCGCAAGCTGGAGAAGAGCTGGAGCCTCCCGCTCGGCGCGCTGCGGCTGAGCGGCGGTTTCCTCCAGGCCGATCCGCCGCGCGAGCGCGAGGTGAAGGCGCTCATCGCGCACGTCGGCGAGCTCATCGACAAGGCCGGCATCCCGCGGCTCGAACCCGGGCAGCAGCTGGTCGGCACCGGCGGCACGGTGCGCAACCTCGCGAAGGTCGACGTGCGCCGCAGCGGCTACCCGATCGGGCGCCTGCACGGCTACATCCTCACGCGGAAGCACGTGCGCGCGATCGCGAAGTCGCTCGCCCAACAGCGCATGCGCGATCGCGGCGCGACATCGGGCCTCAACAAGGACCGCTCCGACTCGATCGTCGGCGGCGCGTACGGCATCAAGGCGCTGATGACCGCGCTCGGCGCCGGCGAGGTCATGATCTCCGGCCAGGGCGTGCGCGAAGGGCTGCTCACCAGCCTCCTCACCGATCGCATCCCGGCCGTGAGCGTGGTGCGGGCCGACTCGATCATCGCGCTCACGTCGCGCTTCAACACGTGGATCGCGCACGCCGCGGCGCGCCGCAGCGCCATCGCGCGCACGCTCTCCGAGACGCTCGATCCGCTGATGCGCCTCGACGTGCGCGAGGCCCTGACGCACGCCGCAGCGCTCCTCGACATCGGCCGCGCCGTCGACTACTTCGACCGCTTCCAGCACGCTGCGACGATCGTGATGAACACCGAGCTCAACGGCTTCTCGCATCACGACGTCGCGCTGCTCTCGGCGATCTTGCGCCGCGCCAAGGACGAGCTCGCCGATCCCGGGAACTATCGCCATCTGCTGAAGAAGAGCGAGCAGGCGATCATCGAGCGCGCCGCGGTGATGCTGGCGCTCGCCGACGAGATCGAGAAGCGCTGCCCGCCCGAGCCGCGGGTGCAGCTGCGCTGCGTGATGACGCCCGACACCGTCGAGGTCCGCGTCCCCGCGCTGGTCGCCTGGCGCCCTTGGCTCGGAGAGCTGCGCTTCGAGCGGGCGTTCGGCCGCAAGCTGACCGTCATCGCCGGCGATACTTAGGGCGCGTCGATCACGAAGATCGCGTTGGTGATCGCCCACGGCATGCCCTCGTTGGCCCAGGGGCCGAGCGCGGTCGCACCGCTGACGCGGGCCACCACCCAGCCGGCCGCGAGATCGAGGGGGATCGCAGCGTCGAAGCGGATCGCCGCGTTTTGCTGGGTGATCGCGCGGGTCGCCACGACCCGGCCGTTGGCGAGGATCTCGATTTTGTCGACCTTCATCCACGAGGGCGCCTCGACGCGGACGTGCACGTTGGATGCGCCGGCGGTGATCTCGTCGCCGACCTCGGCCGCGCCGACCTTCATCTCGATGAACGGTCCGCAGCTCACCGAGACCTGGCCCTTGCGAAAAGCGGAACGGACGTCGTCGATGCGCGCGTCGCCCGGCTGATCGGTGGGCATCTTGATGTACGTGCGCGGGTAGCCGACCTCGCCGAGCCCGGCGTGGTGGCTGTCCGATCCGCCGGTCGCGACCTTGCGCTCGCCGAGATCGAGGAGCGCCATCCAGTCGCGAATCGGCTGCGCGTCGATCGACGCTGCGTCGCAGGCGTTCAGGATCTCGATCGTGTCGAAGTCGAACGACAGCTCCGGCTTTTGCGAGGCGCCGAAGCCCATCGCGTTGAAGTAGCCGCCGATGCCGAGCCAGCGCGGGTGGTTCACTTGCACGATCGGGTCGCCTGGGTTGCCGCGGATGCGCGCGAAGAGCTCGCCGGGCTCCATCCCGAACCACTCCAGGCGCCCGCGGCCGGGCAGCGACAGATCGGGCTCGAGCGGGAACGCGTTGAAGTGGCCGATGTTCGAGGTCGTGACCTCGCTCCCGACGATGCCCTTCATCTCGCGCCCCAGATCCAGCTCGATGATCGCCGGTCCGAAGTCGCCGAGCGCCTCGTGCTCGGTGGAGACCGGGATCTCGATGCCCTCTGCGGCGAGCGCCGCGACCTTGAACGCGAACGTGTCCGACGAGTCGCTCGAGAGCTGGGAGTGGAGGTGCGTATCGCTGGCCAGCCAGCCGCGCGTGTCGACGGTGCGCTCGAGCTGGGCGGTGAGAACCGCGTCGGCGCCCGGCGTGATCGTGATGCGGCGCGTGACGATCTCCGACTCGGTGCCGTGCGAGACGTGCACGGTGTACGCGCCGGGCAGCAGCGAGATCACGCCGCGGCCGTGCGGGCTGTGCTCGAGGAACCAGATCCCGTCGCGCGCCTCGGGCTCGCCGAAGCGGGCGGGCAAGCGCGAGCGGCCGCCGTCGTCCTTGAGCACGGTGATCTTGGCGGGGATCGGCGCGCCGTTCGGATCGGTCACCGCGAACGTCAGCGTGCCCATCGACGCCACGACGAAGTCGAGCGTGAGCGGGCGGGCCATGTCGTCGAGGCGCAGCGTCTTGGTATCGGTGGCGACGCCTCCGGGCGTGACGGCCACCAGATCGTACGCGCCGCGCGGGACCGAGAGCGCGTAGGTGCCGGCGCTCGACGTGCGGGCGCTGGTCACGTAGCTGCGCTCCGGATCGCGCGGGTTGCTCTCGCTGGCGTGCACCAGCGCGCCGACGATGGGCGCGCCGCGGGCGTCGACGATCTTGCCGGTGATTGCACCGGTGACGTCGCGGGCGATCGCGTCGCGCCACAGGTCCTGGAGCTTGGTGAGATCGCCGGGCCCGATCACCAGCGCGTAGCGCAGCCGCTTCGTCGAGCCGCTCGGGATGTCGACCTCGCCGCTGTGCTGTGCGGCGAGAATTCCGCTGTAATCGTAGAGGAAGTTGAGCGTCCCGGTCGGCTTCCCGAACAGGTAGCCGACGTCCGCGCCGACCGCGCCGTAGTGATTGGCGGAGGTGCCGATCTTCGGTGACGCGAAGCCGTAGCCGGGGACGTACGGGAGCGCGCCGTCGCCGAACAGGAAGCCGGCGATCCCGAACAGGACGCTCGATCCGACGGCGCCCTCCTCGGTGAGCTCGTAGTCGATGTCGAGGTGGTGCGCGCCGGGCTGCAGCGTGTAGCGCACGAGCATCGCGAGATCGCGCGGGGCGCCAAGCACGTAGTCCGGAAGGAGCGCCTCGAGCAGCGGCAGGCGACCCTCGCGGCCGCGGACCTCGATGACCGCCGGGCCGCCGTCCTGTCCGTCGCGGGTGATCACGATCGACTCGGGGCGCACGATCTTCAGATCGAACGTCATCAAGATCTCGCCAAACCGCGTGGGCCCGTGGAGCGGGCCGGCGTCGAGGATCGTGCCGCCGTACGGGGCGTAGCCCTCGGCGTGAGCGCCGTCGCCGATGACGACCGCGACGTGCTCGTTCGTCAGCTTGAAGTCACCGACGCGGCCCTTGGCCGTGGGACCCGGGATGAGCAGCGAGGGCGACGTGATGCGCAGGGCCGAAGCGCGGATGGGGGTGGCGATGGCGGGCGGGAGCTCGGGCGCACCCTTCGGCGGATCGGGCTCGTCGCGATCGGGGACGCACCCGGAGGCCAGCACGAGGAGCAAGGCGAGCCGTCGCACGATATGTACGATAAAGTGAGCGTAAGGTGACAGACATGCGACATATTGACGGCGTAAACACCCTCACGGACCCGCGGTCAGGGCGAGAGCTTCTGGTCCGGCTCGAGCGCCACGCTGATCGCGTAAGCCGCGACGCCGAGGGCGGTTCCGGCCAGGACCGAGAGCCACGGGACGTCGCCTTCGCGCTCGACCAGGTCCGGGCCGAGCGACCAGACGAGACCGGCCGAGGCCAGGCTGTAGCCGAGTGGGACGATCGCCGGGCCGGCGCTCCCGAAGCGCTGCCAGGGCGCCGACGGACAGCGCTCGAAGGTGCCGGTCGCGTCGTTGCACTGCAGCAGAGGGTCAGCGGTCGCGGACGCGATGATGCCCCACGTGACCAGGACGACGCCGCCCGCGGCGGCCGCCCAGCCGCTCCAGCGCACGACGTCCCGAGGGGCCTCGCCGCCAACGCCCGCGAGCAGCGCAGCGTCGACGGCGATGGTCGCGCCGCCGGTGACCTCGACGTCGGTGTCGAAGCGGCCGCGCTTCCTCACCTCGACCGAGACGCGGCGCTTGCCCGCGCGGACCTCGGCGATGCGCGTGAGATCGGGGCCGGCGAGCCCGATCGCGTGGCCGTCGAGTCGGATCTCGCCGCCCTCGATCACGCCGGACAGCGCGATCGTCGCCGGGCCGTTCCCCACCTTTCGCCGCGAAAAGATCGGCTCGAACGCGCGGTGGAACAGATCCTCGACGTACGCGTCGCGCGCGCCCTCGTCGGCGGCGGCGGTGCTGGCTGGCGGGGGGCGGATCACGACGCCTTCGTCGGCGAAGCGATCCTCGACCGTGTTGGTGGGCGGGAACGTGGCGAGGATCTCCAGCGCGCTCGACACATCGATCAGGCTGGCCGAGATGCGGATCTCCTTCCCATCGGGCAAAAGCGTCAGCACGGCGACGAAGCGGGCCGGCCGCTCGCCCGCCTGGAAGAGCGCGGCTTCGTGCTGCTGGGCGCCCAGGTGCCGCCGCGCGAGCTCGGTCGGATCGAAGTCGCGGCGGATGGCCCGCAGGATCGCCGACGTGTCACCGCGCGCCTCGTCGAGCTCGGGGGAGTCGACCGCGAGTCGCGCGAAAAGACTGGTGTGCGCGCGCAAGACGCGGTCGGCGATGGCCAAAAAACGCGGCGAAAGGGCCTGTTTGCTGTCGATCGCGTAGGGCGTGCGGACCACGATCTCGAGGGCGTCGCGCTCGTTCGCCGAGAGCAGCGTGTCGTCGGCCTGCACCGCGGAGGGGGCGAGGGCGAGCGCGAGGAGCCAGGCCATAGCGGTCGCTGCGCGACCTGGCACGATCGTCGGCTCACCGCTCGCGAGCTCGCGGCTCGCCTCCTTCATGGCCAGCTTCATGCGAACGGGGGCACGATACGCCCGAAACCCGCCGATTGCCCGATGAAGAGGGACACGAGAGTGCTAAGACGTCGCCCCATGGTTCGAACCGCGCTCGCCTGTACCCTGGCGCTCCTCTCGCTCCCCACCGTGGCCTTCGCCGAAGGCACCAACGGCGGGCCGGGCTGGGAGTACGTGAAGACCGATCGCGACGTCGAGGTGTACCGGAAAGAGGTCCCGGGCAGCGGCGTGGTCGCGTTCAAGGGCGTCACCACCGCCAACCTGCCGATCGGCCAGCTGCTCGCGGTGTTCAACGATCCCTCCGAGCGCAAGAACTGGGTCGACCGCTACGCCGAGCACGTCACGATCGAGAAGGGTCAGTACCAGGAGCTGTACTGGATCCACTTCGGGCTGCCCTGGCCGGTATCGGATCGCGACTACGTCCTCGAAGCCAAGGGCATCGCCGACGAGGCGACCCGCACCTTCAAGGTGAAGATCAAGTCCGTCACGAGCCCGAAGAAGGGCGAGGACGACTGCTGCGTGCGCGCCACCGCGATCGGGACCTACTACGAGTTCACCGCGCTCCCCGGCGCGAAGAAGACCAAGATCGTCGTCGAGGTGCACACCGATCCCAAGGGCGCGCTCCCGAACTGGCTGGTGAACCTGATCCAGAAGAGCTGGCCGTCGAAGACGCTCGGTGGCCTGGTCGAGCACACCGCCAAGATCAAGAAGGCGCCGCTGCCCGAGTTCGCGAACTGGCACGACAAGGAGCTCCCGGTCGCCAAGGTCGAGGAGAAGCCGGCCGAGACGCCGACGCCCGTCGACGCTGCGCCCGCGCCCGCACCGGCGCCCGCCACGCCGTAATCAGCGCGGAAACTTTGCGTAGAAGCGCTGCACGGACTCGGTATCCAGAAACGCCGGGTGCCCGTCGACCTTGCCCGCGACGCGCTTGTTGTAGAGCTCGATCGTCAGCTTCCGCAGCGCATACTTCGCCGTCGCGGTCTCGAAGCGAAAAGCATCGCTGGTCTCTTCCACCTTCACCGCTTTGAACGCGCGATCGCGCGACGAGTCGAACCACTCGACGCCGCCGTTCCTGACCTTGGCATCCATGGCGATGAGGACCGTGTCGTCGGCGTCGCTCTCGACGAAGTACGTGACGTTGGGCTCGAGCTTCATTTCAAGCCGCTCCATGCGCCGCGGTCAGCTTGGTCTTCCACTCGTCCGGCATGTCGGTGGTGAGCTTCATGAACTGATCGAACATCGGCTTGCTCCACGCCCAGCTCTTGATGCTCTTCTCCATCTCGGCGAGCAGAGGCTCGTCATACTTGTCCGTGCCGCCCTTCAGCAGGTACTTCGCGCCCTCCGGCATCTTGCCGTAGTCGGGGTAGTACTTGAGATAGTAGTCGTTGGTCCAGTAGTACTGCTGATTGTCGCAGGTCTGCTTGACCATCGAGGCGGCCCACGCCGCGTCCTGACCGAGCTCGGCGTACGGCGTCTTCTTCGCGATCAGGTTGGCGATGAAGGACTCGTCGTTGCCCGCGATCAGATCGCCCGCGCCCTCCTTGAGCAAGAACGCGCGCGTCGCCGGCTTCGATTCGAGCTCGTTGATGAGCGCGGTAATCGAGTCGCCGTAGAGCCCGAACAGGCTCATCGGGTTCGGCTTGCCCTTGGTGTATGCGGCCAGCAGCTCGAGCGTAGCCGCGTCTGCGCTCAGCAGCACGTCCTTCCCCGCGGCGCCGAGCAGCTTGGTGAGGGCCGGCTGGGTGGCCGCGTCGGAGGAGAGCTCTTTCACCAGCCCGCGCAGCTCTTCCGGGCTCGCCGGGAACTTGCCCGGCGGGTTCTGCACGTAGCTGAGGACGTACTGCGCCTGGTAGTCGTTGCTCGCGAGGATCGCCTGGAGCGCCGGCAAGCGCAGCTCCGAAGCGTTCGGACCGAGCATCATCCAGCCCAGCTTCGCGTAGCCGGTGCCGGGCGCGTTCATCTCCTTGGTGGCCGTCTCGGCGAACGCCTTCGGATCGCCGGCCATGTCGTAGAGACCGTTCAGCGTGGGGAGCATCTTCTTGAAGCTCTCGAGCTGGAGCAGGTTCGAGCCACCGAGCTCGATGCTGGTCTTCACCACGTCGGTCACCTTGCCGCCGGTCACAGCCAGCTGCGCCTCGATGATCTTGCCCCACTCCTCGCCGTAGATGCCCATGCTCGCGTTGTACCCGTTGCTCGGGAACTGCTTCTGCAGCATCGCGAGCAGCGTCGGGTCCGCCGTCTTGAGCAGCGCCCCCGGCGCCGAGCTCAGCAAGTGCTGTCGCGTCGCGCTCGTCTCCGGCAGCGCCGAGAGCGCCTTCGAGAGCGCGTCGCCCGTCAGGTGGATCTGGCCGTGCATCGCGATCGAGCTCTTGAGCAGCTCGAGCGTCGCGGGCGCGTCCGCCTCGAGCAGCTGTTTCTGCGCCGCGCCGACGACCGCCTTGTCGGTGAGCTGCGCGAGGTACATCGCGACCTCGGCCTTGCCCGCGCCGTCGGCCTTCACCGTGAGCATCTTCTCCGCGAGCCAGGCCTTCGGATCGGCCGGCTTCACGAGCGGGTTCTTCTCGAGGAACGCCTTGAACCCGGCGTGGCCGCTGGTCAGCAGCGACTCCGCGCGCACGTCGAGCGCGAGCTCGAACGCCTTGCTGCGCGGCTGCCCCGGCTTCTGCTTCGACGCGAGCTCCTCGTAGATGCGCACGAAGGACTCGTCGCTGATCCCGTACGGCGAGTAGTACGAGTACCCGTTCGAGGCCGGCTTGTTCGCGACCAGGATGTCGACCGCCTTGTCGGAGCCCGATCGGAACAGCGCCTCCGCCGCTTCGGTCGGCAGGCGCGTCAACATCGCCTTCTGCTCCGGGGTGGCTTCGGCGGCGCTCAGCTTGGTGATCACGCCGTCGAGCTGCTTCGCCGTCATCGAGAACTTGCCGGTGCGCTTGACGGCCTTCAGCAGCACGTCCTGCGCGGCCTTCGGGCCATCGGCGAAGAGCTTCTCTTCCAGCTCCGCGCGCGGCTTCCCGATCGGGCCCTCGAACAGGAGCCACTGCAGCTTGGCGAGGTTTCCGCCGGTCGCGTCCTTCAGCGCCTCGGCCGCGAACGCCGGGATGTCCTTGGTGTCGGCGTACGGTGACGGGCCGAAGATCAGGAACTTCGGCGACATCACCACGAACTCTTCGAGCGAGAGCCCGTTGTGCGGTGTGTAGCTCTGCGCCTTGAGGTGATCGATCAGCGTCTTGCGATCGGACTCGCTCGTGGCGATGACGCGATCGATGTTCTCGGGCCGGTTGCCCGCGGTGAAAATGAGCTCGTTGTAGTCCTTGTATCCGCCGCCCTGATCGATCTTCTTCACCAGGTCGACGCCGAAGTTGGTCTCCGTCTCGAGGTTCCAGCGGCGGCCGTAGAAGTCGCCGTCCCAGCCGTGGAAGTCGGTGCGCCCGAGCTGCGAGTGGTTCTGCAGCATCTTGTACGTGCGGCCGGCCCACGAGCCCTCGCCGTAGATCGCGTTCTGCGTGACGAGGCGGGTGAACACGCCGCTGCCGCCGCCGGTGATGAAGTCGGCGTTGGTGCTCATCCCGTTGATGATCAGGCCGTCCTTGTAGCGCTGGACGCTCGATTTTTGGCCGTTGGTGAGGATGCTGTGCACGTGCGCGGGTTCGGTGACGGTCGAGTAGAGATAGCGCGCGCCGGCGTCGACCATCGCCTTGTCCTGCATCGGATCGACGACCGTGAAGTGCCCCGGGAACACCTCCTGGTAGCTCAGGCCAGCGATGCGCTCGGGCGTGTAGCCCACTGATTCGAGCGCTTTTTCCAGGTCCGAGACCTTCACCTTGTCGAGGTCTTCGGCGGCGATGGCCTTCGCGGCGGCGTGATCGGCCTGCCACAAGACGCGCATCAGCATGTTGATCTGCTTCGACTTCGGCGTGGGCGGCGCGAAGAGGTGCTGGAGCCCGAGCGACTTCACGACGCTCTTGAGCTGCTCGGTGCACTTGGGGTCGTCACCGCGGAGATCGATACGCACCAGGCCGCGGATCGCGAGGGCCGCCTTGTCGTGCACCACCGAGATCTTGGCGCCCTTCGCGTCGTCGACGGCGAGCTGCCAGCTGGACGCGTTGCTGTCGAGATCGGGCGGGGAGTGCGTGCCGCTGCCCGACACGGTGGCGACCTGATCGGTGTACTTCGAGACGCCTTGATCGTTCAGCGCGACGCCGCGAAAGGCGACGCTGCCGCTCTTCGCCTCCTTCGTGTTCATGCGCTCCATCATCCCTTTGAGCTTGTCCTCGGTGAGCTGGAAGGTGAGCTCGAAGCCGGGCTGCTCGCCGTCGACGACCCGGCGGACCTGGAGCTTGAGGCCACGCAGCGAGCCGCCGTCGAGCATGAAGGTCGTGCCGCTGACGCCCTTGCCATCGATCTTCGAGAGCGCGTCGATCGGGAACGCCTCCGGGATCGACCCGAGCGACGCCTTCGAGACCGCGGTCGGCCCGTTGAGCGCGGTGGTGTCGATCGCCGGCGCCTTGATGCTGTCGACCGTGGTGACCGGGGCCTTCTTCTTGTTCCCGGCGACGGCGACGTCGGCGGCGGGGGTGTCGACGATCGGCGTGGTGGTGGTGGGCGGCGGGGTGACGTTCAGCTTCGGCACGGTGGAATCTCGGGCGCGGAAGCTACACCAAATGTGGGTGTTGCGCACCCGTCCGACGGCGGGGCAACTTGGCTTCTTCCGCGATCCGGAGGGGTTCGCGCAGCTCGAGCACAGCATCCTGCCCGAGCTCTTGCGGCAGGGCCCGCGCGACGCGCCTTTCCGCGTCTGGGTGGCGGGCTGCGCGACCGGTGAAGAGGTCTACTCGCTCGCGATCCTGCTCCCCGAGCTGACCGCGGGCGAGGGCCGGCAGTTCGAGATCTTCGCGACCGACGTGCACCACGGCTCCCTCGAGATCGCGCCCCGCGGCGTCTACGCCGAGGCGTTCACGTACGCGGTTGA
>Ga0105047_10006113_pt1 | contig 20496 bp, 17 predicted proteins | sample MAT04_FD_78384 | JGI IMG/M metagenome (GOLD analysis project Ga0105047, IMG submission 78384) | Freshwater microbial communities from Lake Fryxell liftoff mats and glacier meltwater in Antarctica - MAT-04 (megahit assembly) | ecosystem: Environmental > Aquatic > Freshwater > Ice > Liftoff...
AAGCTGCAGGCCCAGGGCGACGAGCAGCGCCGGCCAGGCGATCTTCTTATAGAACGCGACCGGCAGGCGAGTTGCTACCCAGGCGAACGGCAGGCCGATGAGCGCGTACCTCGCCTGGTCGAGGAAGATCCCGTACGGCGAGGGTCCACCCGGGTCGTCTGCGGTGGCGGCCAGCGCGTCGATGCTCGAGCTCGAGAGCACCATGACCAGACCGATCGTCAGCAGGAGGGCCGAGGCGCCGGCCAGCAGGTAGTAGCTGGTCAGCGCGCTGTTCCACTGGCCCAGCGCGGCACCCCGCTCGCGCGGGGTGACGTCGACATCGGGGGCGGAGGTCCAGGCCATCGCCGCGACCTCAGGAGCCGTCGGGCGGGCCTAGCCGGCCGACCGCATCGACGAAGGCGGCACCGCGGTGGGCGTAGGAGGTGAACTGGTCCATCGACGCGCAGGCCGGGGCGAGCAGCACCGTGTCGCCCGGCCGGGCGAGCCGGCGGGCAGCGGTCACGGCGCGGGTCATCACGGTCCCAGTGTCGGCGGGATCGATCCGCACCACGGGGATTGCGGGCGCGTGTCGGGCAAGTGCCTGCTGCCAGGGCTCCTGGTCGGTGCCGATGAGCACGACCGCGTGCAGCCGGTCGGCACGCTCGGCCACGAGGTCCTCGAACCGGTTGCCCTTGGCCAGCCCCCCGGCGATCCAGACCGCGGTCCCGATGGCCACCGGGCCCAGTGCGGCCGCGGCGGCGTGCGCGTTGGTCGCCTTGGAGTCATCGACGTACGCGACGCCGTCGAGGGTGGCGACGAGCTCGGTGCGGTGCGCGCCGGGCCGGTAGGCGCGCAACCCGTCCCGGACGGCCCCCGCAGGCACGCCGTGGGCGCGGGCGAGGGCTGCGGCGGCCAGGGCGTCGGCGACGACGTGCGGGGCGACGCGCCCATCGGGGCCGGCCAGGTGGGCGAGGTCGGCGAGGGTGCCGAGCTCGGCGGCGGAACGCTGGCGGCCGGGGTCGTCGAGCGGTGCGTGGAAGGCGCGGTCGGCGATGACGCCGTCGACCACGCCGATCTGCCCGGCGGCCGGGGCACCGAGGCTGACGCCCACCGCCCGGGCGCCTTCGGCGACGTCGGCCTCGCGCACCAGGGCCTCGACGAGGCCGTCCTGCGCGCCGTAGACGCAGGCCATGGTGACCCGCTCGAAGATCCGCGCCTTGGCGGCGGTGTACGCGGCCATCGAGCCGTGCCAGTCGAGGTGGTCGGGGGCGACGTTGAGGACCGCCGCGCCCTGCGCGGCCAACGAGTGCGTGAAGTGCAGCTGGAAGCTCGACAGCTCGACGGCGAGCACGTCGTTGGCCGGGTCCACGGCCGCCTCGAGCACCGGGGTGCCGACGTTGCCCACGGCCGGGGCGACCAGACCGGCGGCGGTGAGGATCGCCGCGAGCATGGTGACCGTTGTGGTCTTGCCGTTGGTCCCGGTGACCGCCAGCCACGGCGCCGGCCCGGTCGGCCGCTCGGCCCGCAGGCGCCAGGCCAGCTCGACCTCGCTCCAGACCGGCACGCCACGGGCCGCGGCCGCCACCAGGACGGGTGACGTCGGCGCCCAGCCTGGTGAGGCGATGACCAGGTCGGTCGCCGCGAGGTCGACCTCGGCGTCGGCGTGCAGGTCGGCATCCTGCGACCGGGCGTCCAGCGTGGTCACCCGTGCCTCGCGGACGCGCAGGGCGTGCGCCGCGGCACGGCCGGAGACCCCGAGGCCGGCGACGAGCACCCCTCGGCCCGCGAACCCCGGCGGGGCCGGGGTCGGCCCGGGCACTAGCTGGCCACCCACTCCGCGTAGAACACCCCGACACCGCCCGCGACGAACAGGCCGGCGATGATCCAGAACCGGATGACGATCGTCACCTCGCCCCACCCGGACAGCTCGAAGTGGTGGTGCAGCGGGGCCATCTTGAACACCCGTCTGCCGGTCAGCTTGAAGAAGCCGATCTGGATGACGTCGGAGAGCACGACGAGCACGAACATCCCGCCGATGATCGCGGCGAGGATCTCGGTCCGCGACAGGATCGACAACCCGGCCAAGGCACCGCCCAGAGCCAACGCGCCGGTGTCGCCCATGAAGATCCTGGCCGGGGACGCGTTCCACCACAGGAAGCCGAAGCACGCCCCGGTGATCGCCGCGGCGACGACCGCCAGCTCGAGGGGGTCGCGGGTCTCGTAGCACCGCGGGCCGTCGGTGAGGATGTTCTGGCAGCTCTGGTTGTTCTGCCACACGGCCACCAGAACGTAGGCGCCGAAGACGATGAGCGAGACGCCGGTGGCCAGTCCGTCCAGCCCGTCGGTGAGGTTGACCGCGTTGGACCAGGCAGTGATGAGGAAGTTCGCCCAGATGACGAACAGCACCAGACCGAGGGTGGCGCCCTTCCATGCCAGGTCGAGGTCGGTGTCCCGGATGAAGGAGACCTGCGTCGAGGCGGGGGTCAGCCCGGCGTCGTTGGGGAACTGCAGCGCGAGCACCGAGAAGACGACCCCGACCACGCCCTGCCCGAGGATCTTCCACCGGGCCTTGAGGCCGAGGCTGCGTTGCCGCGAGATCTTGATGTAGTCGTCGAGGAAGCCGACCACGCCCAGTCCGGTCATGAGGAACAGGACCAGCAGGGCGGAGGCCGAGGGGACGTGGCCGGTGAACAGGTTCGCCCCGCCCCAGCCGAGCAGGGTGGCCCCGAGGATGACGACGCCGCCCATGGTCGGCGTGCCGCGCTTGGTGAAGTGCGCCGTCGGGCCGTCCTGCCGGATGAACTGGCCGTACTGCTTGCGCACGAGCAGCCGGATGTACAGCGGGGTGGCGAGCAAGGCGATGACCATCGCCAGGCCACCGGAGATGAGGACGGCCTTCATCGCGTGACCTCCAGCAGGGTGGTGACCACGGTCGCGAGGTCCCCGGCGACGAGCACGACGTCCCCGGGCCCGACCTCCTGCGCGAGCAGCGCGGTGACCGCCGCCGCGTCGGGCACGTGCCGGGACTCGGCGGCCCAAGAACCCTCCTGGTAGGCGCCGGTGTACAGGGCGCGGACGGCGGGCCCGACGCCGACGAGCAGCGAGACGTCCAGCCGGACCGCCAGCCGGCCCAGACCGTCCAGTGCCTCGATGACCTCGGGCGAGGGCCGCTCGGCGGCACCGGGAAGCGGCCCGACGACGGCGATCGTCCGCCGCCCGTCTGCCCGGTCGACGAGGTCGCGCAGCACGGTGCGCAGGGCGCCGAGGTCCGTCAGTCCGGTGGCGTCGACGACAGTGACGTCGTCGGCCCGCTGGGTGACCACCGGCGCCGCGCGGCCGTCGGCCACCGCGGCGAGGTAGACGTCACGGTCGTTGTAGCGGTGGAAGACGCCCGCGATCTCCTGAGTGGGCTCGTGCCCCTTGCCGGTGACGATCACCGTGTCCTGCCCACCGGCGAGCCGGACGCCCAACCGAAGGGCATCGGACCGGGGACTGGACTCGTACAGGTCGCGGCCGTCGGGTCGCACCGACCGGGCGCCGGCGAGGATGGCGGCCCGGATGAGCCCCGGCTCCTCCGAGCGCGGGTTCTCGTCGGTGACGACGACGACATCGGCCAGCCGCGCGGCGATCTCGCCCATCAACGGTCGCTTGCCCTGGTCGCGGTCTCCGTCGGAACCCAGGACGAGCACGAGCCGGCCGGGGGTGATCGGCCGGACCGCCTCGAGGGCGAGCACCAGCGCGTCCGGGGTGTGGGCGTAGTCGACCAGGCACAGTGGCCAGCCGTCCCCGCGCTCGATGACGCGCTCCATCCGCCCCGGGATGGCCCTGGCGCCCGCGACGCCGGCCACCGCGTCGTCCAATGGCACCCCGGCCCGGTGTGCCAGCACGATCGCCAGCGCGGCGTTGGACACGTTGACCAGGCCGGGCAGCGGGCTGGCGGCCGCGACCCGCTCGCCGTCCGGGCCGGTCAGGGTGAAGGTCGAACCGACGCCGTCCAGCCCGATGCTCGCCTCGCTCACCCTCCACCCGGCCTCGTCACGGCCGACGGAGTCCTCGCGGGTGGCGACGGTGTCGACCGGGATCCGGGCCTCGTGCGCCAGTCGCAGCCCCCACACGTCATCGACGCAGATCACCCCGCGCCGGGCCTGCTCCGGGGCGAACAGCCTGGCCTTGTCGCGGAAGTACCCCGCCATGTCGCCGTGGAAGTCGAGGTGGTCGCGCTGCAGGTTGGTGAACCCGACGACGTCGAGCTCCAGGCCGGCGACGCGCTCGAGGGCCAGCGCATGCGAGGAGACCTCCATCGAGCACGCCGTCGCCCCGCGCTCGGCCATGAGGGCGAACAGGCCGTGCAGCACCGGCGACTCCACCGTCGTGCGCGGGCTCTCGATCGCCTCGTCACCGACCCGCAGCTCGACCGTGCCGATGACCGCGGTCACCTCGTGGATCGCGTGCAGGGCGCCATCCAGCAGGTAGCTCGTCGTCGTCTTGCCGTTGGTCCCGGTGATGCCGACGACCATGAGGTCGCGCGCCGGATGGCCGTAGAACCACGCCGAGACCTCGCCGAGCAGCGCGCGCAGAGGTCGGTCGGTGACGAGCACGGGCACCGTCAGACCCGCCGCGGCGGCCAGCCCGTCGCCGGCGAGGTCGGTGAGCACGGCGACCGCCCCTCGGGCGACGGCCTGCGCCGCGTGGTGCGCACCATGGGTGCGCAGGCCGGGGAGCGCGACGAACAGGTCCCCGGGGAGCACGTCCTGCGACCCGACCGCCACGCCGGTGATCGTCACGCCGGCTCCGGGGCCTGCGCCTGCGCTCAGGGCGAAGGTGTCGACGAGGTCGCCCAGGCGGCGTGGTGCGCGATGCTCGGGGCGCATCCGACCCTGGGGGGACGTCACGGGGCCGAATCTACCGGGTCGTGCTCGTGGTCGGCGTCAGCCCGCTGCCCGGTCACTGCCACGTCGAGGGGAACAGCTCCGCCGCGACACCGCTCGGCGGCACCCCAAGGTGCTGCAGCGTGTAGGCCGTCACGGCGCTGAACACCGGCGCCGCCGTGGCGCCGCCGTAGATGGAGGTCTTCGGGTCGTAGAGCGTGACGTTGACGGCGATCCGCGGCTGGTCGGCAGGCGCGACGCCGACGAAGGATGCGACGTTCTTCACCACCCCGTTGCCCTCGAACGCCTGCGAGGTACCCGTCTTGCCGGCGATCCGGTACCCGGCCACCGCGGCATTGCCACCGGTGCCCTCGACGACGGCGCTCTCCATCATCCGCACGACGGCGTCGGCGGTCTCCTGGCCGACCACCTGGACCGGCGCCGGCTGCTCCACGGGGACCAGGACGCCGGACTCGTCGGCGACGGCCGCCACCAGGTGCGCGGCGACCCGCACCCCGCCGTTGGCCAGGGTCGCGAACACCTGGGTCGCCTGGAGCGTGGTGACCGAGACCGCCTGGCCGAACAGGACGGCGTAGGGCGATCGCCCGTCACCCTGCCAGTCCTCCAGGGTGCGCAGCAGCCCGGCCGACTCGCCCGGCAGGCCGGTGCCGGTCGTCGACCCGAGGCCGAACTTGGCGAGGTAGTCCAGCCGCACCTGCGGCGGGAGGTTCTGGCCCACCATGACGGTCCCGGTGTTCGAGGACTCGGACAGGATCCCGGTGAGCGTGAGGTTGAGGTCGCCGTGCTCGTGCGAGTCCTTGAACACCTCGCCGTTCGGCACGGCGTACTGGTAGGGCACGACGTACTGCGAGGTGGGTGTCGCGATACCCTGCTCGAGGATCGCCGACATCGCGATGACCTTGGCCGTCGAGCCGGGCTCGTAGACGACGGCGGCGGCGCGGCTGGGGTCGGCGTTGTCGGGGTTGTTGGGGTCGACGGTCCCCGAGTCAGCGAGCGCGAGGATCTCGCCCGTGGTGACATCGAGCACCTCGATCGTCACCCACTGCGCGCCGTGGGTCCAGTAGGCCTCGTCGGCCGCGCTCTGGGCCATGTACTGCAGGTCGCGGTCGATCGTCAGCTGGACGTCACGACCGTGCACGGCGGGCACGACGTCGTCGTCCCCGGCCGGGATCCGCTGGCCGCGGGCGCCGCGCTCGTAGGTCTCCGTGCCGGCCGACCCGGCGAGCACCTGGTCGTAGATCTGCTCGATCCCGGCAACTCCGGCGAGGTCCTGGGACTGCGGGTCGGCGTGCGCGACGAAGCCGACGATGTTGCCGCCCGTCGTGCCACCGGGGTAGACCCGCTCGGTCGTCCGCTCGCCGCTGATCCCGGAGATCTCCAGGTCCATCACCTGGCGGTAGACATCCGGCGCGAGGTCGCGGGCGATGACGACGTAGGGGTCCTCACCCAGGAGCTTCGCCCCGAGCTCGGGAGCGGGGATGCCCACCAGCGGGGAGAGCAGGGCGGCCGCATCGACGAGGGCGTCGACCCCATCCTTCCACCGCGCGACCTCGGTCTGGTCGGCGAGGAGGTCGTACCGCTCGACGGAGGTCGCCAGGACCACACCGTTGGTGTCGAGGATCTCGCCGCGGTCGGCCGGGATGTCGACGGTGAGCAACCGGTTCTGGTAGGCGACGTCCGCCAGGGCGCCACCGTCCAGGCCCTGGACGTAGACCAGCCGGGCGACGAAGACGAGCAGCACGACGACGATGGTCCCCAGGACGATCTGCTGGCGACGGTGCGGGTGGGAAGGCGTCAGCGGGCGGCGAGGCTGGGGTGGGGCCGGGGGTGCAAGGCGCACGGACCGCTGACGAGGGACCGCGATGCTGACCGGGGAGGGACGTGCCGGGGCCGCACGGTCCGTCCAGGTGCGTGCCGGGCCGGCGCCGGGCGTGGTCCGGGGGAGTCGCGGCGGCGACGTGCGGGCGGGCGTCGTGGGGGGCGCCGATGCGCGGGCCGGCACCGCACGGGTCGCCGGCGTGGTGCGGGCGGGTGGGGTGCGGGTGGCCGACGTAGGGCCGGCCGGTGCGCGAGGGGTGGTGGTCCGCGCCGGCCGCACGGCCTCGGTCGGCACGGTCCGGCGGCGCTCGGGCGCAGATGTCGCGTTGCCGCGGGTCGGCGCCGTCACCGTCCGGTCCCTGCCGGCACGGGGTTGCCGAGCACAGCGCCGTCCGACAGTCGCAGGTAGCCCCCGCTCGTCGAGGGGACCATGCCGAGGCCGGTGGCGGCAGCCGCCAGGGCGGCCGGGGCGGCGGCGAGGTCGAGCTGCGCCGTGAGCCGCTGCTGTTCCTGGGCCGACTGGGCCAGTCGGGTCTGCAGCTCGTAGCGCTGGTACTCCCCCTGCGCCATCGTCGTGTTGAGCAGCAGCGCGCCGAGGAGGCTGCTGGCCAGAACTGCCATGCAGAGCAGGACGAACGGGACGCGGGTGCGGCCGTGCGCCGGAGCCTGGACCACCCGCAGACGCGGCGCCGGGGCCGGGGCGGCAGCCGGGCGCTCCGTCGGGCGTGGGCTGACCCGGGGTGCGCGGGCGGCAGCGGTGCTCATGCGACCCACCGGACGGTGCGCAGGTGGTCCGGGGTCGGGCGCAGCCGGGCCGCGGCGCGCAGACGGACGGACGCCGAGCGGGGGTTGTCGGCCACCTCCCCCTGCGAGACGCCCTCGGCACCCCGGGTGAGCAGCTGGAGGTAGGGCCGGTGGGTCTCGGGCTCCACGGGGAGGTCGGCGGGCGCGCTGGACTCCGCCCCGCGCGCGAGCGCACGCTTGACGAGCCGGTCCTCGAGCGACTGGTACGACATGACGACGATCCGGCCACCGACCGCGATCGCCTCGATCGCGGCCGGCAGCGTCCGCTCGAGCACCTCGAGCTCGGCGTTGACCTCGATCCGCAGGGCCTGGAAGGTGCGCTTGGCCGGGTTGCCGCCCGTGGTGCGCGCTGCGGCAGGGATGGCCGTCCGGACGATGGAGACGAGCTCAGAGCTCCGACGCAGGGGCGCGACGGCCCGGGCGGCGACCACGGTCCTGGAGATCCGCGCGGCAAACCTCTCCTCGCCGTACTGGCGCAGGATCCGGGTGAGCTCGGCCTCGGGGTAGGTGTTGAGCACGTCGGCGGCCGTCATCCCGGTCGAGGCGTCCATCCGCATGTCGAGCGGCGCGTCCTGTGAGTAGGCGAAGCCGCGCTCGGCCTCGTCCAGCTGCAGCGAGGACACGCCGAGGTCTCCCAGCACGCCCTGCACCGGGTGTCCGACGACGTCGCGGACGACGTCGAGCACCTCGTCGTAGACGGCGTGGACGGCCGTGAAACGGTCGCCGAACCGTGCCAGCCGCGCCGCGGCGAGGCCGATCGCCTCGAGGTCGCGGTCCAGGCCGACGACCCGGAGGTCAGGCAGCCGGTCCAGCAGCGCCTCGGTGTGCCCGCCCATCCCGAGCGTGAGGTCGACGACGACGGCCTGCGGACCGGTCAGCGCCGGCGCGAGCAGCTCGAGGCAGCGCTCCAGCAACACCGGCACGTGCCGTTCGTTCGCCATCTCACCTCCCATGCGTCGCGTCGTGCGGATCCGTCGTCGTGCGTCCTGGCCGTCGTTGGCGGTCGGGGCCCTCCAGCACCCGACCAGGTCTCCCACCGCTGCTCGGCTGGCGCCGGGGAAGTGCGCCAGAGCGGAGCGGGGAGAGACCTCGTCGCGCGGGGACGGTTCGGGTTCAGAAGATGCCGGGGAACACCTCCTCGGCGGTGTCGGCGTACTGCCCGACCTGCTCGGTCAGGTAGGTCTCCCAGGCGGCGGCGTCCCAGATCTCGACCCGCGTGCCCGCGCCGATGACCGCGACGTCGCGGTCCAGGCCGGCGTAGGCACGCAGCGAGGCGGGGATGGACAGTCGGCCCTGCTTGTCGGGCACGTCGTCGTGCGCGCCGGACAGGAACACCCGCAGGTAGTCACGGGCCTGCTTGCTCGTCACGGGCGCCTGACGGATCTGCTCGTGCATCGTCTGGAACTCCTCGACCGGGAAGACGAACAGGCAGCGCTCCTGGCCCCGGGTCATCACCAGACCGCCGGCCAGCTGCGGTCGGTACTTGGCGGGCAGGATCAGCCGGCCCTTGTCGTCCAGGCGGGGGGTGTACGTGCCAAGGAAGGGGCTGTACGTCACCGCTCCCCCGTCCTCGCGCCGTCCGATGCCGCCCGGCGACCGGTCCCTGCCGCTCGCGTGGCCCCACCTTACTCCACAACGCTCCACTGACAAGGCCCACAGACACTGTTCAGTGGGTGAAGAGCACTATCGACCCAGGTCAGTGGCCGTGGAGGAAGGTGGAGGGAGATTCGGCCGGTGATCTCTGCTGGTCGAGTCGCCGGGACGTTTCGGGCGCTCTCGGCCTCACCCCGCACAGGCTCCCGCCCGGCGGCGATCGCGGCGGCGCCGACCGGAGAACAGCCGGCCCTCGGGTGGAGGGCGGTGGAGGGCGCCGAGATCGAGCGCCGCGGGGCGCTGCGGAACGCCGCGTCGCCTACGCTCGGGTCACCGAAGAAGCGGAGGCGCGATGGTGCACGCACTGCCGACGAGCACGGAGCTCGACGACCTCGCGACGACGGCCGAGCGCATCCGCGACTCGATGGCCTCGGTGATCTCGGGCCGTCCCGAGCTCGTACGGCTCACCGTCGCCGTGCTGCTCGCCGAGGGCCACCTGCTCCTGGAGGACGTCCCCGGCGTCGGCAAGACCACCCTGGCCAAGGCGCTCGCCCGCTCGGTGGACTGCACAGTCGGCCGGATCCAGTTCACCCCTGACCTGCTGCCCAGCGACCTCACCGGCGTGACCATCTACCGCCCGGCCCTGCACGACTTCGAGTTCCGACCGGGCCCGGTCTTCGCCAACGTCGTCATCGGCGACGAGATCAACCGTGCCTCGCCGAAGACCCAGTCTGCCCTGCTGGAGTGCATGCAGGAGGCCCAGACCACCATCGACGGGACCACCTACCAACTGCCACGTCCGTTCCTCGTCGTCGCGACCCAGAACCCGGTCGAGATGGAGGGCACCTACGCCCTGCCCGAGGCCCAGCGGGACCGGTTCATGGCACGGCTCAGCGTCGGATACCCCGCCCGTGACGCCGAGGTCGAGATGCTCGACCGCCAGGAGGCGGCCGACCCCCTCGCCCACCTCGTGCCGGTCACCGGGGTCGAGCACGTGGCCCGGCTGATCGATGTCGCCCGGCGGCTGTACGCGGCGCCCGGGATCAAGCAGTACGTCGTCGACCTCGTCACCGCCACCCGGGTCGACCCGCTGCTGCGTCTCGGCGCCTCGCCACGAGCCGCCATCCAGCTTCTGCGGGCCGCCAAGTCCGTCGCCGCGATGGCGGGCCGCTCCCACGTGCTGCCCGACGACGTCCAGGCCCTCGTCGTGCCCGTGCTGGCGCACCGTCTGCTCGCCAGCCCGGACGCCCGGCTGTCCGGGCGCAGCATCGAGGACACGCTGACGGCCGTGGTCAGGGCCACCCCGCTGCCGGCGTCGAGCCGCACCGCCCCGAGCCGGCGCGCGACCGGCTGATGGGCATGCAGGGCCGCACCCGCCTGACCGCCCGTGGCGCCGGTCTGGCCGTGACCGGGACGGTCGGCACCCTCGCCGGCACGCTGCTCGGGGTCCGGGTGCTGGCCCAGGTCGGGACCCTGCTCCTGCTGGTTGTCCTGGCCGGCCTGGTCTGGGTGCTGGCCGAGACGGTCGATGCACGCCGTGGCCGGTTGCGCACCGTGCGACGTGTGCCCGGCTGGGTCCAGGCGGGCATCTCCGCCACCGTGACGGTCGAGGTGACGGCGGCACAGCGGCACCGGGTGGACCTGCTGGCGGTCTCGGAGCGGGCGTCGGCCGAGCTCAGCGGCGGCCAGCGGCTACGGGCACGCGTCCGACGCTCGACCGGTCGCCTGGAGCTGACCTACCAGATCCACCCCCGCCGCCGCGGCCGTTGGCCGCTCGGCCCGCTCGAGGCTCGCCGCCAGGACCCGTTCGCGGTCGCCCGGTGGCGTGGCCCGCTCGGTGGTCCCGTCCTGGTGGCGGTTCGACCCGTCGTCTGCCCGCTGGACCGCGCGGCGTGGTCGGCCTCGGCCGAGGCCGACCAGCCGGCCGCCGGGTCGCGCCGTCCCGCCGCGGACGACGCCGCGCTACGCGAGTACCTGCCCGGCGACGACCTGCGGCGCGTGCACTGGGCCTCCTCGGCCCGCCGGGGCACCCTGGTGGTGCGTCAGGACGAGCGCGCGGCACGTCGGCCCGTCAGCGTGCTGCTCGAGCTCTCGCCCCTAGACGAGGTCACCGAGTGGACGATCAGCGCCGGGGCGTCGATCATCGTCGCCCTCGCCGACGCCGGGCACGCCGTGCGCCTGCTCGCCGGCGGCGGGCACGCCACCGGCGACGCCGACACGCTGCTCGACCACAGCGTCGACCTCGTCCGACCACCCGACGAGGCCACGGCCGCCCGGTGGCTCGCCACCGGGCTGGGCGACCTGTCCTCGGCTGCGCAGGGCGCAGGACCGACCGGTGCCGGCCTCGTCGTCACCGTGCTGGGACCGCAGGGAAAGGACTCGCTGGTCCGGCTCGGGGGGACCCCCGGCTGGGCCCTGGTCACCGGTGCGGAACGGGACCCCGAGGGCGCCACCCGGACGACCGCGGCCCTGGTACGCGCGGGATGGACGGCGGTGACGGTCAGTGTCGGGCAGGACGTCGCCACGGCCTGGCGTCGGCTCGGCGAGGGTCTTGGCGGCGGGAGATGACGCCCGCACGGCGCCTGCTCGGCAGCGCCCTCGTTGCCGCCTCGACGATCGTGGCCCTGTCCGGTCTGCGCGTCCTGCTGGCGCCGGGCCGGTGGTGGGTCCTGAGCGTCGTCGCCGTCGTCGCGCTCACCGCCGCCACGGCCCTTGCCCGCCGGGCGGGCCGTGGGCCCGCGGGCACCGCCCTGCTCGGCCTGGTGGCGACGACCGCGAGCGTCCTGCTGCTGGCCGCCGGCGCCCAGACCACCTCGCCGTGGCCGGGGCTGCTCGGTGAGCTCGCCCGTCAGGGCGTCGACAGCGTCGTGACGGGAGTCGTCCCCGTGCCGGTGACACCCGGGCTCGAGATCCTCGTCGTGCTCGGTGCGGCCGGCGCACTGCTGCTCTGCGACCTGCTCGCGCTCGGGCTGGGCCGGGCCGGGCTCGCCGGGCTGCCCCTCGCCGGACTGTGGTCGGTGCCGATCTCGTTCGGCTTCCCCCCGCCCGCCGGGTTGGTGGTGCTCGGCGGGACCGGCTACCTGCTGCTGCTGGCCGTGACGGCCGAGCCCGCCGTCGCCGGTCGAGGTGGGGCGAGGGTCGGACCCCGCGAGGCAGCGGCGGTCGTCGCCGCGGCGACCCTCGCGACACTGGCCCTGCTCGGCGGGCCGCTGGCCACGGCCACCCCGGTCTCGGGCACCGTGCGCCTTCCCGCCGCCTGGGGGGGCGTGGACACCGGACCGACGACCCTGAGCACCGATCTCGACCTCACCGACAGCCTCTCGGCCCGCTCGGACCGGACCGTGCTCGTCTACACGACGGCGGCACGCGACGTCGGCCCCCTACGGACCCGGACGCTGCTCGACTTCGACGGGACGCGGTGGGACGTGGGCCGCCCCGGCGAGCTGGACCTGGCCGATGGCCTGCTGTGGCCGACCGAGCGCGCCGAGACCGAGCCGGTGGCCACCGTCCGGATCAGGGTCGGCGCCCTGGACGAGAACCGGCTACCGCTGCCGACCGGCCCGCGCTCGGTCGACGTCGGCGCCTCCTGGTGGTACGACGCGGTGCGCGACGAGGTGGTCGGGCTCGGCTCGAGCACCCTCGGCCTGACCTATGCCGTACGACTGTTCCCCCGCGACCTGTCCGCCGAGGCCCTGACGGCCGACGCCCCTGCGGTCCTTCCGGCCGAAGCCCCCGAGCTGGCCGTCCCGGCCTCCGAGCACGCGCAAGACATCGCCGACCTCGCCCGCGAGGTCACCGCCGGCGAGGTCAGCGCCTACGACCGGGCGATGGCCCTGCAGACCTGGTTCCGCAACGCCGGGACGTTCACCTACAACACGCGCATCCCCCCGGCCGAGACCGACGACGCCGTCTGGGACTTCCTCGTCCGGCGATCCGGCTACTGCGTGCAGTACGCCACGGCCATGACGGTGATGGCCCGGACCCTGGGCATCCCGTCCAGGGTCGCGATCGGCTTCCTGCCCGGGCGGCCGAGCGGTTCGGACCCGGACACCTTCGTCGTCACCTCCCGCCAGGCCCACGCCTGGCCAGAGCTGTGGTTCGAGGACGCCGGCTGGGTGCGCTTCGAGCCGACGCCCGCGGTGCAGACCGGCGCTCCCCCGCCCTACGCCGACCCGTTCCTCGTCGCGCCCACGGCCACGCCGACGCCCACGGCGAGCACGCAGAGCAGCGCGCCGACGGCCACCGCGGCCCCGACGGCGGCCCCGGGCGCGACCGGCGGCGAGGACGCCGAGTCGACCCAGCCGTGGCTGGTGCTCGCCGCCCTGGCCGCAGCGCTGCTCGGCCTGGTCGGCTGGCTCGTGGTCCGGCGCCGTCGGGAGGCCCGGACCGTCGGCCCGGAGGAGTCGTGGGCCGCGCTGCGCACCGCCGTGGCCCGGCACGGTGTGCGCTGGAGCGACGCGACGACCCCTCGGCAGGCTGCGGAAGAGATCAGGGCCGGCTGGCCGGCCGGAGCCTCGGCCGACGACCGGGCGGAGCAGGCGTTGGTCCAGCTGCTCGCGACGGTGGAACGCGCGCGCTACGCGCCGCTCGAGGGGACCTGGTCAGCCGACGAGCTCGACCGCTGGGTGATCGAGGTGACTCGGCCCTGGGTCAGCGACCGTTCCGGCGACGCTCCCAGCGCTCCTCGAGGCGGGTGAGGAACGACGCCTTGGCCGCGGGCTTGCGCGGGGTCACCTTGCCCTTGGCATCGACGACGCCCATCGGTCCGTGCGGACGCCGCGGTGTCAACGCATAGAGCACCGAGACGAACATGGCGACGAAGCCGAGCACGCCGAGCCACGGCAGGCTGGTCGCCGCACCCGCGACGAGCAGGGCCAGACCCGCGACACCACCGACTCCCGCGACGACCCATCGACGCATCGGTGAGACCGGCCGACCCTGCAGTGCCTGAACGAGCTTGGGGTCGTCAGACGTGAGCTGCCGCTCCATCTGCTCCAGTACGCGCTGCTCGTACTCGGACAGAGGCATCACTACCTCCGCGGTGACGACGGGACGGGACAGGATCAGGATAGTTCGCCGAGGGCGTGTGCGGTAGTTGACGGCCCGATCGGCCCGGACAAGGTCGTTGCCGACCCCATCGAGCGCTGCCCGAACCGCCGACGGACCTCGTCCATGGTCTGCTCGGCCCTCCGGCGAGCCGAGCCGTCGCCATCGACGGCCTCCTCAAGGGTGAGCTGACGGCTGCCCGCCGGCGTCAGCCCCTCGACCCGGACGCCCACCAGGCGCACCGCCTGTCCGTCGAGCTCCGCGGCGGTGAGCAGCTCGCGCGCCGCGAGATAGATGGTCCTGGCGACGTCGGTCGGTACGCCCAAGGTCCGGGAGCGCGTCAGGGTGCGCAGATCGGCGGTGCGGACCTTGAGACTGACCGTCCGGGCCACCATCTCCCTCCGCCGCAGGTGCTCGGCGCAGCGATCGGCCAGGGGCAGCATCTGCGCCGCGATCCAGCCCTGGTCGGACGTGTCGACGTCGAAGGTCGTCTCGGCCCCGACGCTCTTCTCGGTGCGCTCGGGCACGACAGGTCGGGGGTCGCGTCCCCAGGCCAGGTCGTGCAGGTGAGCGCCGGCCACCGTCCCGACGGCCCGCTGGACCACGGCGAGGTCCTGTTCGGCGAGCTGGGCGACCGACGTGATCCCCCAGCGGGCCAGCTCCTGGCGGGTGCGCTCCCCCACGCCCCACAGCGCGCCGACCGGCAGCGAGTGCAACAGCTCGACGGTCGCCGCCCTGGGGACCAGCAGCATCCCGTCCGGTTTGGCCAGCCCTGAGGCGATCTTGGCGACATGCTTGGTCGAGGCGATCCCGACCGAGCAGGCCAGGTTGGCCTCGGTGCGGACCCGGTGGCGCACCAGCGCCGCGATCTGCGTGGGCTGGCCCAGCCGACGCCGGGCGCCCGACACGTCCAGGAAAGCCTCGTCGACGCTGACTTGCTCGACCAGGGCCGTGACGTCCCCGAGGATGCCCATGACCTGGGCCGATGCCTCCCGGTATGCGCGATGGTCCGGGGGGACGACGACGGCCCGAGGGCACAGCCGGCGAGCCTGGCTCATCGGCATGGCCGAGTGCACCCCGAAGGCGCGGGCCGGGTAGGTCGCCGCGAGCACCACGGAGCGGCCCTCGCCGCCGACGATGACGGGCAGCCCGGCCAGCTCGGGTCGCCGGGCCACCTCGACCGAGGCGAAGAACGCGTCCATGTCCACGTGCAGGATGGAGCAGCCGGACTCGTCCTGACCCCAGCTGCGCCTCACCCCGGCGGGTACCGGACCCCGGCTCATCGGCCCCGGCCCATCGGTGCGCCGCCCGCACTCGGGCGGGTGTCGATCAGGAGGCGCGCAGGGCGAGCTCGCCCTGCGCTCCGCCGTCGAGGCTGAGCAGGCGGCGGACGGCCTCCTGGAAGTCCTCGGCGACCGCCAAGGTCCGCTCGGCACGCTCGTCGTCGACCTCGGCGCGGCCCGACTCGACGGCCGCGCGCAGAGCCGCCCCGTCGGCGAACCAGGCAGTCCAGCCCGCGAGGTCGGGCTCGACGGACGCGACCATCTCCCAGACCGTGCGCAGGACCGGACGGCCGGTGGGACGCCCGGTGACCGCGAGCAGGGCGGCACCCGCGCGCAGCGCCGCCAGGTGGGCGTGCACGAACTGCTCGGACGGGCCGCCTAGCCGCGCGGCCACGAGCTCGGCATCGCTGCGCGCGAGCAGATCGAGCACCGAGGTCGGAAGCGGCGCGTCCTGGCCGAGGGCGCGGCCCGAGCCCCCGACCGTCCGCCGTGTCGTGGTCCTGGTCATCGTATCCACCTCCTGCACCCAGTATCGAACACACGTTCGACTCCGTCAAGGCCTACCGTGGGCGGGTGCCAGACCGCCGCCCCGCACGCCCCCGCCGCACCGGCTCCGGTACGGCGGCGCGTCCCGGGGCCAGCCGGTCGACGACGTTGCCCGTCGGGCCCGTCCCCATCGACACCGGGTGGGTCGAGCTCGTCCCGGACCGGGGCGACCCCCGCTCGATCACGGTGATGGTCAACGGGGTACCCAGCTCGCCCGTGCACCTCGACGACCCGGGCCGGCTGGACTTCGAGTACCTGCAGCAGATGGCCGTGCTCGTCGAGGCACTCACCCCCGCCGGCGGTCCGCTGGACGCCGTGCACCTCGGGGCGGCGGGTTGCGCCCTGCCCCGGTGGCTCGAGGCGACCCGGCCAGGCTCGCGGCAGCTGGGGGTCGACATCGACGCCGCGCTGCTCACCCTCGTGCGGACCTGGTTCGACCTGCCTCGCTCACCACGGCTGCGGCTGCGCGCCGGCGACGCGCGCGAGGTCCTCGCCGCACTGCCCACAGCAAGCGCTGACGTCGTGGTCCGCGACGTCTTCGCCGGCGATCGCACCCCGCGCTCGCTGACCACAGCCGGGTTCACCGCGCAGGTGGCCCGGGTGCTGCGACCCGGCGGGCTCTACCTGGCCAACTGCGCCGACCGCCCGCCGCTGGCCCTGGCCCGCGCCGAGGCGGCCACAGTCCGTTCGGTGCTGGGGGAGGTGGCGCTCGTCGTGGAGCCCGGGATGCTGCGGGGCCGGCGGTACGGCAACGTCGTCGTCGCAGGCCTGACCGTGCCCGCTCGCGGGCTCACCGACGCTGCGCTGGCACGCGCGCTGCGGTCCCTTCCGGTGCCGGTGCGGCTCCTGCAGGGCGCCGAGCTGGACGCGTTCGTCGGCGGGGCGGTGGTGCTGAGCGACCCGGGCGGGGGACCTGACGCTCCTCAGCAGGAAGGGGGCGACCCGGCGGGGACGACGACCCGGTGAGACGGACAGGCCGCGCCCCCGCGGACGGGGACGCGGCCAACGGACCGTGCGCTCAGAGCGGGCGGACCTTCTCGGCCTGCGGGCCCTTGGGACCCTGGGTGATCTCGAACTCGACCCGCTGGGCCTCCTCGAGGCTGCGGTAGCCCTGGCTCTCGATCGCCGAGTAGTGGACGAAGACGTCGGCGCCGCCGCCGTCCTGGGCGATGAACCCGAAGCCCTTCTCGGCGTTGAACCACTTCACAGATCCCTGCGCCATGCTGTTCCTGTCCTTCTGTCCGACCGGGGGACGATGCTGTCCGGGCCGAGCGCCCGGGTCACGTGCCGCGCGTGAGCGATGCTCCTGCGACGGGGAGAGTCTGGCACGAGGCCTTGTACCGGCGCCAGGGGTCGAAGCCGCAGGTCAGGGCGGCAGATCAGGGACGCGACGCGCGTCGCCGCGCGAGGACCTCACGGATCGACGGGACCACAGTTCCCTCGGCGGCCAGCACGGCCCTGGCCCGTCTGCGGGAGACCAGCACGCCGACGACGGCCACCGCCCACGGCACGGCCATCACGGCGAAGGCCGCGCGGAACGCCGCCAGCGACAGCGCCCCGTCGACCGGGGCCCTGAGGTCGAGCACCACGCCCACCGCGAGCACCGTCACCACGGCCGCCGCGAATCCCCCGACGTTGACCAGCCCGGTCGCCGTGCCGATCCGCGCGGCCTCGTTGGACGTCCGGGCGAAGTCGAAGCCGATCACCGACGCCGGGCCCCCGGTGCCGACGACGACGACCAGGACGACGAGCAGCCAGCGTGGGCTCGGCCCGGGCTGGAGCAGCACGACCACCCAGCTCGCAGCGTTGAGCACCGCGAGGCCCAGCACCAGCCACGATCGGCGCAGCGGGTGCCGCGCGGTCAGCGTGCCGAGCACTGGGCCCATGACCATCGCCGAGACGACCGTCACGGTGAGCAGCCCGCTCGCCGCACCGGGAGCCAGCCCCTGGGCGACGGTGAGGAACGGGAAGCCCCAGAGCAGAAGGAAGACGTTCACGGTGAACGCGGACAGGGTGTGGCTCCAGAAGCCGAGCCAGGTCCCGGGCACCCGGGTGACGGCACGGACCTGGGCCAGCGCTCCGCCCTGCGCGCGATGGACCGTCACCCACGGTGGGGTGTCCCGCACCACGATGACGGTGAGCAGCGCTGCCAGCACGCCGAGCGCTGCGAGCCCGACGAAGGCCACCGTCCAGCCGGAGCGGTGCAGCACGGCCACCAGCGGGATGGCCGCCCCGAGCTGACCGAGCTGGCCGACCAGCCCGGTGACCTGGGTGATGAGGGGCACCTGCCGGGCCGGGAACCAGACCGCGACGAGGCTGATCACCGAGATGAACGTGGCCGCGTCGCCGGCGCCGATGAGCACCCGAGCCAGGTAGACCGGCGGCATGGCGGGCACCAGCCCGAGCAGCAGCTGACCGGTCGCCATGAGCAGCGCGCCGGCGGCGACGAGGGTTCGGGCTCCGAGCCGGTCGAGCAGCACGCCGACCGGCACCTGCAGGCCCGCGTAGACGGCCAGCTGGACGACGACGAATGTCGAGAGCACGGTGGCGCCGATCCCGAACCGGTCGACGGCCTCGACCCCGGCGACACCGAGCGAGGTCCGGTGCAGCACCGCGATGACGTACGCGACGAGCGCTGCGCCCCAGACGAGCGCACCCCTTCCGGAGACCCGCCCACCCGTGCGGGACGGGATGCGGGTCACCCAAGCCAGCCTACGGCCCCGTGGTCAGCCCTCGTCGGGGTGGTCGTCCGGCTGCTGGGCGAGGTACTCCTCGAACTGCGCGCCGAGCTCCTCGGCCGTGGGCAGCCCGGCCTGCTCGAGCATCGCGTCCGGGCGCGGCAGCACCCGGGCGAGGTTGTCGTGCTGCTGCTCGAGCGCTTGCACCACGGCCGCGACCTCGGGCGACTCCTCGACCTGCTGCTCGACAAGGCGCGTGGCGGCGAGGGCAGCACCCTCGAGTGCGGCGGCCTGCAGGGCCAGCCCGGTGGAGCGTTCCACCTGCTCGAGGGCCACCAGCGCGGCGCGCGGGTAGGACGCCTGGGCGAGGTAGTGCGGGACGTGCACGGCGAAGCCCATCGCGTCGTGGCCCCAGCGTCCGAGCCGGTACTCCAGCAGGGCGCTGGCGCTGGCCGGGACCTGCACGGTGCCGAACCAGGAGAGGTGGTCGGCGACCAGCTCGGTCCGGGTGCCGTGGGCCGTGACCCCCAGCGCGCGGGTGTGCGGCACTCCCATGGGGATGCCGTGCAGGCCGACGGTCAGCGGGACGGCGAAGCGCTCGACGATCTCGCGCATCGCACTGACCCAACCCTCCCAGCGCACATCGGGCTCGGTGCCGTGCAGCAGGAGGAAGGGCACGTTCTCGGCGTCCCGCACGACGTCGACAACGAGCTGGGGCTCCTCGTAGTCGCTCCAGCGCGAGGCGTCGAAGGTCATCATCGGGCGGCGGGATCGGTAGTCCAGCAGCTCGTCGACCTCGAAGGTCACCAGCCGTTGCGTGGCGAACCGCTCGGTGAGGTGCTCGGCGGCCACCTGACCGGCGTTGCCGGCATCGACGAATCCCTTGACGACGTGCAGCAGCGTGGGCTCGGTGGAGCGAAGGCTCGCCGCGACCTGCTCGTCGATCGAGTACATCGCGTCCCTCCGTCCCTGGTCCGGTGCGCTCACCCCGGGTCTGCTCAGCGCAACGTCCCGGCCCCCCGGGGCATTCCGGCGCCGCTCAGGCGCGCAGCGTCCACCGGATCGTGGCCCCGGAGGCGACCTCGGTGTCCACCCAGATCTCGCCGCCGTGGTGCTCGACGATCCGCCGGCACAGGGCCAGCCCGATCCCGGTGCCGGAGCGGCCGCCGACAGCACCGGCGCGCTCGAAGAGCACGAAGACCCGCTCGGCGTCGCCGGGGTCGATCCCGACGCCGTTGTCCCGGCAGGCGAACCGCCACACGTCACCGTCCCGGACCGCCTCGAGGGTGATGGTCGGCGCCTGCGGGACGCGGTAGGTGATCGCGTTGCGGACCAGGTTGGCGAGCAGCTGGGTGAGCAGGGCCTCGTCCCCGCGCACCACCGGCAGGCCCCGAGCGTCCAGGACGGCGCCCGAGGCCTCGAGCGGACCATGCAGGTCCTCGCGCACCCGCTCGAGGACGGTCGCGAGATCGACGTCGGCCGACCGGCCCACCTGGCGACCGACCCGGGCGAACCCCAGGAGGTCGTCCACCAGGCGCTGCATCCGCCGCGCCCCGTCGACGGCGTAGCCGATGTACTCGTCCGCGCGCTCGTCGAGCTGACCCTCGTACCGCCGTGCCAGCAGCTGGGTGAAGCTCGCCACCTTGCGCAGCGGCTCCTGCAGGTCGTGCGACGCGACGTAGGCGAACTGCTCGAGGTCGGCGTTCGAGCGGGCAAGCTCGGCCGCCCGCTCGTCCAGCAGCGCGTGCGCGGCCGCCAGCTCGGCGTGCGCGAGGTCGGCCTCGGCCAGTCGCCGCGTCAGCTCGGCCCGCAGCGCCTCGACGTCGCGGGCGACGGCGGCGACCTCGGCGGGGCCGTCGG
>Ga0105047_10006114_pt1 | contig 20494 bp, 18 predicted proteins | sample MAT04_FD_78384 | JGI IMG/M metagenome (GOLD analysis project Ga0105047, IMG submission 78384) | Freshwater microbial communities from Lake Fryxell liftoff mats and glacier meltwater in Antarctica - MAT-04 (megahit assembly) | ecosystem: Environmental > Aquatic > Freshwater > Ice > Liftoff...
CATGGCTACACCCGCGAGGAATTCCTCAAGCTCACGGTGTCGGATATCAACCCGGCGATTTCCCCGGCGGAATGGCTGCGGGTCCGTGATGGTATCCAGCTCCGGGGATTTCGGAGTGCCGAGGGCGTCCGCCGCCGGAAGGACGGCACCACTTTCCCCGTGGAGTTCAGTTCCAAATGGGTCCGGCTCGATCGCGACTACATCGTTTCCGTGGTCCGCGATACCACCGAACGCAAAGCCAGCGAGGAGCGCCTGCTGCACGCACAGCGGATCGAGAACATCGGCATGCTCGCCGCCGGCGTGGCGCACGACCTGAACAACATCCTCGCCCCCATGCTCATGGCCGCATCAATCCTCCAGAGCCGCATCACCGATGAGGGCGACCGGCGGATGCTCGTCATGGTGGAAACCAGCGCCCAGCGGGGCGCCGCGCTCGTGCGCCAGATCCTTAGCTTCTCCCAGGCCTCCGGGGGTGAACAACAGGTACTCCAAGTGAAGCACCTCCTGCGCGACATCGCCATGATCGTCCAGGAGACGTTTCCGAAATCGCTCACCTTCGTGGAGGAGATTGATTCCGAGCTCTGGACCATCCTCGCCGACGTCACCCAGATCCACCAGGTGTTGCTCAACCTCTGCATTAACGCCCGCGACGCGATGCCCGGAAAGGGCACCCTTACCCTGCGGGCGGCCAACTGCCGCCTCGATGAAGCCGCCGCGCGCACCCTCGAAGGCGCCTCGGCGGGGAATTGGTTAAAGCTGGAGGTGAGCGATACCGGCACCGGGATCCCGCCGGAGGTGCTGGCTCATATCTGGGAGCCGTTTTTCACCACCAAGGCGCCCGGCAAGGGCACCGGCCTGGGCTTGAGTACTGTCCGGGGCATCGTGGAGCGCCATCTGGGGTTTATAAACGTTCAAACCCAGCCGGGTCGGGGCACGACGTTCTCGCTTTATCTCCCCACGGCGGAAGGATCCACTCGGACCGAGCCGGGACTGGGCTCGGTCTCGGACGGTCATGGCGAGCTGATTCTCGTCGTGGAAGACGAGGAATCCGTGCGGGAGATCATCAATGAGATGCTCACCCTGCACCATTACCGCGTCATGACGGCGGCCGATGGTATTGGTGGGATCGCCTTGGTCGCGAAGCACGGCTTGGAAATCCGCCTCGTTATCACTGACTTCAATATGCCCGGCCTGACCGGGGAAGGTTTTGCCCGCGTGGCCCGCGCGCTCAATGCCACCGTCAAGATTCTCGGCATGAGCGGCGGCGACGAAGGCCGCAAGGCCGCCGTGGGGACCGACCCCTTCGCCGATGCGTTTCTCGTGAAACCCTTCACGCCCCAAGACCTCCTGCTCCAAGTGCAGCGCCTCCTGGCACCCACCCCGCCCTGAGCCCACCGCTTGATGACCAACGTCCCACTCGCTGTCTGCCCCGTTCCAGCTCGAAGCCCCGAACCCGGCCGGTCCTCCGCGGTGCGCGCGATCCTCGATGGCCCAATCCCCATGAACGACCCAACCACCGGCACCTGCCCATTTCACCCTGCGCTCTCAGTCCCGATCACGGCCAACCCACCGGCGGCTTCGGTGGCCGCGCCGCACTTCGTCGCACTCAGCAAATTCGTGGTCGCGAATGACAAGATCACCGAGGTGAAAGCGGCGTTTCGCGCCCGCCCGCATCTCGTCGACAGCGCCGCCGGCTTCGTGCGCATGGAAGTCCTCAGCCCGCTCGACCGGCCCGACGAAATCTGGCTCGTGACGTTTTGGACCGACGCCGGGCGCTATCGCGCGTGGCACCACAGCCACCTCTACCGCGACTCGCATCGCGGGATTCCCGCGGGCCTCAAACTCGTTCCCGGCGAAACCAAGATCCGCGAGTTCGAACACGTCTGTTCCTGACCACCGTGAAACCCTTTACGCAAGAGGTTGCTGCTACGCTGCTCGCTCAACGCGAAGCAATCGTTGGCGTGGTCGTCGGGCGGATGTTCGAGGCGCATCCCGAACTCGGGCTGCGCTGGGGCCAGGCCGGCCGGGAAAAATGCCGGCAGGATTGCGTCTATCACCTCTCGTATCTGGCCGAGGCCATCAGCGCGGACAACGTCGCGCTGTTCATTGACTACATCGCCTGGGTGAAAGTGATGCTCGCGCAGCGTGGCATCGGCGAAGCCGATCTCGCGGCGCACTTCACGCGGCTGCGGGACGTGCTGCAGGAGCGGCTGGCGTCGGAGCAGTTCGCGGTGGCCGGGCCCTTCATCAACGCCGCGCTGGCAGCAATGCCCACCATGCCCGCCGACCTGCCGGTGGCGATCGGCGAACACGCACCGCTCGCCGCCCTCGCCCACCAATATCTTTCGGCCCTCCTGCGCGGCGAGCGCCACCTCGCGAGCCAGCTGATCCTCGACGCCGTCGCGCGCGACACCCCGGTCAGGGCGGTCTACCTGCACGTGTTTCAGCCCGCGCTCTACGAGATCGGGCGGCTGTGGCAGACGAACCGCATCAGCGTCGCGCAGGAGCATTACTGCACCGCCGCGACCCAGCTCATCATGTCGCAGCTCTACGGCAAAATCTTCTCCTCCGAACGCAACGGCCACACCCTCGTCGCCACGTGCGTCTCCGGTGATCTCCACGAAATCGGCGCCCGCATGGTCACGGATTTTTTTGAGATGGAGGGCTGGAACACTTTTTACATCGGCGCGAATGCGCCCACCCCGAGCGTGGTCGCCACCGTGCTGGAGCGGAAAGCCGACGTCCTCGCGATCTCGGCGACGATCACCTACCACGTTACCGCAGTCGAGGAACTCATCGCCGCCGTGCGCCGCTCGCCGGCCGGGCCGAGCGTAAAAATCCTCGTGGGCGGCTATCCCTTCAATCTCGCCCCCGACCTCTGGCGCAAAATTGGCGCCGACGGCTCGGCCGCCGATGCGCAAGGCGCCATTGCGCTCGCCACGAGACTCATCGGCAACGGCGCTTCCCCCTCATGAAAACTGATCTTCCCGGGTCCGAACTCTTCGTCGCCGCCGCGGATCACGGCATTGCGCTCCTTTGTGAATTCGATGGCATCGTGCGCCACCTCGTGCGGGACGAACTCGCGCTCGCCGGCCGCGTGCCCCCGGGCGCGTCGATCACCGCACTGGCCGATCCCGGATCCGCGGAGAAGGCGCGGCAGTTTCTCGGCACCGTGCAGACCCAGCACGCGGCCTTCGACTGGGAAATCACGGTGCCGCTGCACGGCGCGCTGGTGCCTTTGCACTGGGCCGGCGGCGCCACGAGCGACGGGCTCCTCATCGTCGCCGCCCGCACGCGCCACGGCCTCACGCGGCTCAACGAGGAACTCAGCCGCATCAACAACGAGCAGACCAACGCCGTCCGCGCGATCACCAAGGATCTCGCGCTCGCCGCGGCCCGCGCGGCCGAGCGCGACGACGCGCTCTATGACGAAGTTTCGCGGGTGAACAACGAACTCTCGAACCTCCAGCGCGAGCTCGCCAAGAAAAACGTCGAGCTCGAGCGGCTCAACGCGCAGAAGAACCAGCTCCTCGGCATGGCCGCGCACGACCTGCGCAATCCCCTCGGCGTGATCATGACCTATGCCGAGTTCCTCGCCGAGGAAGCCGCCGACGTGCTCAACGAGGAGCAGCGGGAGTTCGTCGCGAACATCAAGGAAAGCAGCGAGTTCCTGCTCAAGATGATCAACGACCTGCTTGACATCTCCGCGATCGAGTCGGGCAAGCTTCGCCTCGATCTCGCGCCCGTCTCGCTGGCGGCCTTGCTGCAGCGCAACATCGCGCTGAACCGCGTGCTCGCGGAAAAAAAGCAAATCCACATCGAGCTGCGGCTCGAAGCCGACCTCCCCGCGCTCCCGCTCGATGGCGGGAAAATCCAGCAGGTGCTCAATAATTTCCTCAGCAACGCGTGCAAGTTTTCCCACCCCGGCACGACCGTCGAGGTCCGGCTTTATCAGGCCGGGGCCGACGCCGTGATCTCGGTCCGCGACCAGGGCCAGGGCATCCCGGCGGCGGAGTTGGAGAGGTTGTTCAAGCCATTCCATAAAACGAGCGTCCGCAGCACCGCGGGCGAGCAGAGCACCGGCCTCGGCCTCGCCATCGTGCGGAAGATCGTCGCCGGCCACGGGGGTCGCGTCTCGGTCGAGAGCGAAGTTGGCCACGGCTCCACGTTTTCCTTCACCCTGCCGCTTTCCTCGCATGCTATCTAAAACCCAGCCCGCTTCGACGTCCATTCCCCGGACCCGCATCCTGGTCGTCGACGATAACGTCGCGGCCCTTAAAGGCTGCGCCCGCCTGCTCGTGCAGGCCGGCTACGATGTCGCGCAAGCGGAAGACGGCCTGACGGCCCTGGCGCTCGTGCGCACTTACCGGCCGGCGCTCGTGCTGCTCGACCTCGTATTGCCGGACATCTCTGGCCGCGAAGTGCTCCGCCAGATGAAGGCCGATCCGGATTTGGCTGCGATCTCCGTCGTACTGCTCACCTCCATCGCGACCAGTCTCGAAGCGATGAGCGCCGGCCTGAAGGTCGGGGCCGACGACTACATCGCGCGGCCGATCGGCAACCACGAGTTGCTCGCGCGGGTGCGCGCGGTGTTGCGGTAGCGCAGGCTCGCAGGGCGATTGCGGGAAAGAGACAGGAGGCCGGAATAGTTCGACAAAGCGCGGCCCGCGACCACCCCCGCGAGCAGTTCAATCCGCGCTTCCTGCCGGCCGCCACCTCAGTCCCAGATATCCCGCCAGTTCATCGGGTATTTGGTCAGGTCGTTGAGCGCCGTCATTTCGGCTGGGCGCAGGCGGTAGCCCACCACACCGAAGGAATCCGTCAGCTGCGCGGGCGTGTTGGCGCCGATGATCGCCGACGTGACCACGGGATTGGTCAGGAGCCACGCGAGGGCGGTCTGCGCGACGGTCTTGCCGTGACTGCGACCGATGGCTTCGAGTTTTTCGATCACCGCAAAGCCTTGCTCGTTGCTGTATTTCTTGCCGATGTCCGAGGCGCGGACGCTCTCCACGTTCGTACCCCGACGGTATTTTCCAGTGAGGAATCCCCCAGCGAGCGGCGAATACGGAATCACGCCCAGCCCGTAGTTCCGGCAGAGCGGACGCGGCTCGGTCTCAAACAGCCCCCGCTCCATCAGCGAATACTCGGGCTGGTAGGAGTTGAATCGCGCGTAACCGTTTTTCTCGCTCTTCGCCAGGGCCTCCATCAACCGCCACGCCGGGTAGTTCGACGCGCCGAGCACCCGCACCTTGCCCGCTTTCACGAGCTGGTCGAGCGCACCGAGCGTCTCCTCGATCGGCACGGCGAGATCCGCCGAGTGGCACTGGTAGAGGTCAATGTGGTCCACCTGCAGGCGGCGCAGCGAGTCCTCGCAGCAGCGGATCACCCGGTCGCGCGCCAACCCCTCGCCGCCGGGACCCTCGGTCATCCGGCCGCGCACCTTGGTCGCGATGATGATGTTCTTGCGGTTGCCCCGCGCCTTCATCCAGCGGCCAATGATTTCCTCGGACTTGCCGCCGCCGGCCATGCCCAGCGGGCCCCACGTGGTGTAGATGTCCGCCGTGTCGATGAAGTTGCCGCCGGCCGCCGCAAACGCGTCCATGACGGCGAACGACGCGGCCTCGTCCGCGGTCCAGCCGAACTGCATGGAGCCGAGGCAGAGCTCGGAGACGTTCAGGTCGCTGCGGCCGAGTGGGCGGAGATGCATGACAGGCACATCAACGCCACCCGCCGCGGAGTTCAACCGGGTTCTGGGGGTTGTCATCCTGAGCGCCGCGGGCTTCAAACGTCCAGCAACCTGGATCGGTCACAGAGAACACCGAGGTCGCACTGAGAGCACCGAGCCAAGCCTGCGAAGAATTTCTCCGTGGACTCCGTGACACCCTCGGTGCCCTCCGTGTCAAAATCCGCTTCCTCCAGGTCGCAATCCAAACCAACTGGATCCTTCACTCCGTTCAGGATGACAGGAGGGATTTAACCGTTCGCTTGCCCTCCAGCCCTTGTTTTATGATCAAGTTCCGGCCCCCCGATCTGCCATCTGCGATCTCCCATCTCCGATTCCCCCGTGCCCGCGCCCTACAAGGTTTCCATCGATGAATACAGCCAGTACCGCCGCGACGGTTACGTGGTCATCCGCGGCCTGGTCCCGCCAACCGACATTGCGGAGCTGAAGGCCCACACCGAGGATCTGATGCAGGGCCGCCTGCCGCAGCAGCACCCCGATACGCCCGAGGCCGACCGCCTGCCGCTCCCCGCGGCGCATCTCTCCCCGCTGGAAAAGGCGCAGTTGGTCGCGCGCATCCACATGCTGCACCGCCAGGTGCCACTGCATGAGCGGTACCTGCTGCACCCGCGCGTGCTCGATGTGCTGGAGACGCTGATCGGCCCCGACGTCCTCGCGCTGCAGACCATGCTCTTCCTCAAGCCCCCGGGCTCGGGCGGCCAGGGCTGGCACCAGGACACGTTCTACATTCCCACCCACCCCGACACGCTGATCGGCGCGTGGATCGCGATCGATGCGTGCGACGAAAACAACGGCGCGATGTGGATGGCCCCGGGCAGCCACGTCGAGCCGGTGTACCCGCCCAAGGCCGAGCCTTGGTATGGCGACCGGCAGATTGCCGGCCTCCCGGAGGTCGCCCATGTGAGCGACACCGATGACGCCCGCAACCAGCTGAGTCCGATCGCCGGCCGCTATCCGCAGGTGCTGGTGCCAGCCCAGCCCGGTGACGTGGTGTTCTTCCACGGCCATGTGCTGCACCGCAGCAAGACCAACGTGACCACCGACCGCTTCCGGCGCTCCTTCGTCTCGCACTACTGCAACGCCCGCTCCTTCACGCAATGGGGCGCGATCACCGGGCCGGGCGCGCCGCGGCAGGATCCCGTGACCCTGATGAGCAACTCCGCGCACATCCTTGCCCGCGGCGACACCCACCTGCCGTACGCGCAGCCCCGCTTCGGCACGCCGTGCGCGGCACTCGAGGACCCGGTCGCGCGGCGGAAAAATCACCGCACCATCCCGGGCATCATGGGCAACCTGGCCTCGGGCGACATGGAAGTGAAGGCCGCCGCGCCGTACTGAGTCAGAATAACATCGCCATAATCGGCCATGGGTAGGCCGCGAGCTTGCTCGCGCTGGGTCGAAGAATGAAGCGCCTGCAGGCAGGCGGCCTACACTGCAAGACCACCACCCAGGTCAGCCTCATCGCGTCAGCAGCACCACCGTCGCCGACCACTCCCCCGCCGGCGTCCAGCGCAGCTCGCCCTTTGCCACCGTCGCGCTGCGCCGGTCGGTGTGCAGTTCACCCTGCACGCGCCAGCGGCCCGGCGGCAGCGGCACGCGGATGGTTTTGACGCCGGGCTTCGCAAACGCATGGCCGACCACGAGCAGCTTTTTCCCGCCGGCGCCGGTGCGCACCACCGCCTGCCAGCCCCGCGCGTGACGGTAGGCCGCGACGTCCGGCCCGTAGCGGCGCGAGCGGCCGCGGCGGATGACCGGCACCGCCTGCGCGTAGAGCGCAAGGGCTCGGTCCACGAGCGCGCGCTGCGCCGGCTTCAGCGTGGGAAAATCGCCCGAGAGGCACAGTCGGCCGAGAAATCCGCCGGCCAGGAGATAAACGATCCGCCGCGCATTCGCCCGGGCGCGCAGCACCGCCCACACCTGGCACTGCCGCGGCAGCAGGAGCCGCTGGAGGTTGGCCCCGATGATGGGAATCTCCGGGCATTCGTGCGCGTCGGAAAAACTGCTCATCGCGGTCAGGCCGATCATGGACGGCTCGAGCCGGTGCCCGCCCGAGGAGCAATTCTCGATGACGATCCCGGGCAGCTCGGCGTGGATTTTCCGGATAAACGCCTGCACGCCCACTAGGTGCTGCCGCAGGCCCTCGCCCAGCGACTCCGCCCCGTCCACGCCGAGGCCGATGTTTTCGTTATAGTCCACCTTGAGATAGCCGAAATTGCCCGCGCGCAGCAGGCCGATGACGCGCTGGGTGAGGTGCGCGACTACTTTCGGTTTGCGCAAATCAAGGAAGCGCCGCCCACCCGCCGTGATCACCCGGCCGTCGCGGTGCAGCAGCAGGTCGGTCCGGCCGTAGAGCGGCGACGCGGATCCGATCACCTCCATCTCGAACCACAGCCCCGGAATCAATCCGCACGCGCGGATCGCATCAGCAGTGGCGCGGATCCCCTGCGGGTACATCTTTACGTTGGGCTGCCAGGCGCCCTGCGCGCTGGACCACTCGCCGCCGTCGGGCTTGTACCAGCCCGCATCCATCACGAGGTATTTGATCCCGGTGCCGCGCAGGGACTGCGCCAGCACCGTCATGTTGTCGTGGCTCGGATGGCCCCAGCTGGTCGTCCACTCGTTAAACATCACCGGCAGCGACTGCTCGCTCTTGGGCAACTCCGCCAGTGGGAGCTCCTGCGCCGCGGTCAGCGCGGAACAGAGGTCGTCGAGATCCCCCGCCACGCAGCCGAGCGTCGCCACGGGCGAGGTGAAGCTCGCGCCCCGCGCCAGGGTTTTCCTCCAGTGCCCGAGCTCGAAATCCGCGAGCCCGCCGGAAATCGCGGCGAGGTCGTCGCGGCGATAAACCTCCATCTGCCACGAGCCGGGATGCGCGAGCTGCGCGCCCCAGGTGACCCGGGCCGCCGTGTCCTCCACCGCGATGAACGGGAAAAATCCGTTGGTCGGCAGCGAGCCGACGGCGCCAAACCGCTCGGCGCGCACGCCATGACCGGCCCACGAACGCTCCAGCTGGAGGTCCTCGAACGGGCGCGTTTCGAGGCGGCCCTCCATGCTCCACACGGCGCGGAACCGGTGCAGCTGCAGCCGGCCCGGCGCATCGTTGGCCGCGAAGGGCGTGAGGCCACCGATCGAGAAACTCGCGAGAAACTCGAGGGTGATCGGCTTGGCCGAAGAGTTGTCCACGGTGACGGAGCTTTCCAGCCAGCTCGCGCCGCGCCGCCAGCACAGGTCGTGATGCGCCGCCCAGCCGCCGTCCTGGTGCGTGAAGCTCGTGCGCACGGTGGTGAGCGCGCGGGTGCGCGTGACCTTTTGCGCCGTGAATTTCATCCGGTCCACCGTCGGGCTGTTGCGCAGCGTGTGGCCCTGGGAAAAGCCCGCCACCGCATCGTCGTCGCGCACCTTCAACTGGAGCAGGGACTCGATCCCCCACGCGGGGATGCCCTGGGGGATCAGGCTGCTGATGCCGTCGATCTCGACCCCGCTCAAAAATTCGCGCCGCGGCGTGAGCCGGCGCCGGCTCGTGGGCACCAGCCAGAGTCCCAGCCGGCCGGTGGCGCGGTCCCGGACATAGAGCGCGGTCGTGGCGCCGCAGCGGACTTCACGGTGAATCTTGGGGAGGAGGCCGGATTTCATGGGGAAAAAGAGGAACTGCGGATTGTCATTCTGAGCGCAGCGAAGAATCGAGCGAGATTAGAGCATTTCTTGTTCAGATAGACGCTTCAGCATATGTAGGCCGCGAGCTTGCTCGCGCTTGGCCCATGTGGAGCGCCTGCCAGCAGGCGGCCTACGCCATACGTCAAACTAAACCAAAACCGCGCTAGAAGGGAGGTTACGGACCGCGGCGAGGGCGCCGCGGCTCCAAGCAGGACCGATGGAGACACGGCGCCCTCGCCGTGTAACACGCCGTCTTTCATCGCGCATTCACCACCGCCAGTTCAATGCTGGTGACGTCCACCGGCACCGCGGCAAGCACGGAGATTTCGTTGGCGCCGTAGTTGAGCGCGGCACCCTCCACGACGAAATCATGGCACTGGCCCAGCTCGGGTGGCTTCTGGTCATACGGCTCCGGGAAGAGATGCGCCTGCCCCGCCGGCCGGGCCGGACCGAGCGCGCGGCCGTTCAGCGCCACGGTGAGTACCGCGCCGGGCACGATCTTCGCCAGCACGACCCGGAGCGTGCAGGTTTTCCCCGCCGGGTTTTTCTCGCCCACCGCCAGCGTGACGCGCAACGGCGCCGCCGGCGTCACGACGGCCGGGAGCGGAGCGGACGCATCAAACAGGGGCCGGGCGAACAGCGTGAAGGTGGAATCCACGAGGTAGAGCTTGTCCCGGCCCTCGAGCGTCGCCGGGTCGCCGAGCTCGCGCAGCACCTCCAGTGGTTCCTCGTGATTCCAGTTGCGGCCCGCCGGGTCGAGGCCGTTGGCCTGCGCCGCAAACATGTTGAACAGCGTCAACCCGTCCGCGCCCTGCGCGTAGAGCGCCGCCGCGGCGCCGCGGTAGATTTCCGCCGTGCCGTCGCGCGGATGAAAATAGCCGTCGATCAGCGGGCCGCCCAGGACGTAGTCGATGCTGGCGCAGACCGGCAGGCCGGGCATCGCCCGCTGGTATTCCGCGATGGGCAGCGCCTGCACGAGCTGGAGGAATTTTCCCACCGTCAGGAAATCCAGGGCGCCACACTGGTGCCACGCTACCGGGTCCAGCCCGATCCGGCGGCAACCGGCCAGGCTCGAGGGCACCCGCGCACAGAGTTCGATCTTCCGGCCCAGCTCGCGGCCCACCCGCCCGGTCATGCGACTGACCTCGGCCACGAATTCCGTCATCACCGGCGCGGACGCCTCCGCGTCGTCGCGGGAAAAATCCACGGTCGTGAGATCCGGCTCGGTCCAGCGGACCGCGTCCTTGCCCTCCCCGCCGCCGTGCGCTGGGGCCGCCGGGGCGGCCGGCGGCAGGTTGGGCGGGAAATACGGCGGGCCGCGCAGGAAATCCAGCTCGAGGCCGGCGAACGGATAGCGCCGGAGCAGCTCCTCCAGCATCGCCAGCCGGTGGGCGCGCACCTCCGGGATGGCGTAGTTCAAGCCGCCCGCCGGCAACCGCCACTCCGGATGCGCCCGGTAAAACACATCGGTGTACGGCCCCTGGCCGTCCTCCAGCGCCACCATGTGCACATCATTCATGCGCAGCGTGGCGAAGGCCTCGCGGCCGCTCTGCACCACCGCCTCCACCAGCACGCCGAAGCCGTCAAACCCGTCGCGGCGAAACAGCGCGGCCACCCGCTCGACCCCGCCCGCCGCATAGTCGCTCATGACGTGGTAGAGTTCCTCCCGCACCTTCGGCGCCAGCGGCCGCCAGTGGCACAACTCCGAAACCTGGCTCGGGTAGTTCACGCTCTGGCCCAGGCTCGGGCTGAGCATGATCGTGGTCAGCTGCGTGCCCGCGAAACGCGCGATGGCCGCGCGGATGGACTCGACCGCGGGGCCCCGGTAAAACGGCGACCAGCCATCGTAATTGAACATCAGCCGGCGGGAACGGGGTGTAGCCATGGGGAATGAAGGATAGACCTTGCCGGACTCAGCCGAGCCACGCGAGCCCGAACCGCAGCCAGAGCGGCGTCAGCAGGATGCTGCCGAGCACGGTCGCGAGCACGATGCGCACGGCGGTCAGCGAGTGGCCGCCGTAGTGCTTCACCAGCACCAGGGGCAGGAACGCCGCCGGCATCGCCGCCTGCACGAGGAGCACGTGCCGGAGGTCGGCGGAAAACGGCCCGAAGCGGGCCAGCAGCAGGAACAGCCCGGTCAGCACGCCCAGCCGCAGCCCCACCGCCGCGAGCGAGGTGCGCAGCTCAAACAACTCGCGCGGCCGGCCGAAGAAATGCTCCGCCATCGTCGCGCCGCTGAGGATGAGCCCGAGCGGGATCGCGCAGGCCGCGAGCGGGCGCACGACATCGAGCATCAGCCCCGGAATGTACGCGTCCAGCCGCAGCAGGTTGACCGCCACGGACACGACCAGCGCGAGCACCGGCGGGCTGAGCAGCTGGCGCCAGCCCTGCCGCCACGACTGGCCGGACAGCACCATCACGCCGACGATCCAGATGGCGACCTCCGCCCCGACGTTGAACGCGAAAAGCACGCCGAGGCTGCCCGCGCCAAACAACGCCACCATCACCGGCACCGTGATGTAGCTGTAATTGTAGATGCCGGTGGAAAATGCGAAGGTGCGCAGGCCCGTGCCCACCGTGAAGCCCAGCAGGCGCGCCGCCTGGTAGCAGAGTGCGATGCCGCCGGCCATCGTCACAAATCCGAGCAGCGGCGCCCACGAGAGATTGCCCGCATCGCGCAGCGCGGGGTTGGCGTGCACGTGCTCGAAGATGATGCACGGGTAGAGCAGATTGACGACGAGCTTGAGCAGGCTCGCATCCGCCTCGGCCGTTAGCCACGACACGCGCCGCAGGCCCATACCCAGCGCCATCAGCGCGAACACGGGCAGGATGAGCAGCAGCAGTTGCCAGTAGGAGGTCATGCCGGCGGGGTTCCCATCGCCTGCCCCGCGAGCCAGCCCGTGGTCCAGGCCGACTGGAAATTGAAGCCCCCGGTGATGCCGTCGATGTCGAGCACCTCGCCGGCGAAATGCAGCCCGGGGCAGAGCTTGCTCTCCATCGTCTTGAACTCGACCTCGCTCAGCCGCACGCCGCCGCAGGTCACAAATTCCTCCTTGTTCATGCTCTTGCCGACCACCGCAAACTCCGCGCCCGTGAGCAACCCCGCCAGCGTGCCCAACGCCGCGGCGGACACCCCCGCCCATTGCGTCGCCGGGACGATGCCCGCGGTCGCCAGCATCCGCTCCCAGAAACGCTGCGGCAGGCCGAGCGGGTTCCAGGTGCCAAGCTGCTTCTTCGCCTGCGCCGGGCGCACGGCGGCAAACTCGCGGATCAGCGACTCGCGCGTGTGGCTGGGCGTGAAATTCACCAGGAGCTTGAATTCATAATTGCACGCCGCGAGCTCGCGCGCGCCCCAGGCGGACAGCTTCAGGATCGCGGGCCCGCTCAAGCCCCAGTGCGTGATGAGCAGCGGGCCCGTCTCCTTCAGCTTCGTGCCGGGCACGCCGACGGCGACGTTTTCCACCGACACCCCCGACAGCCCGATCAGTCGCGCATCGTCGATGTGCAACGTGAAGAGCGAAGGCACGGGCGGCTCGATGGTGTGGCCCAGCGCGCGCGCGATGGTCAGGCCGGCGGAGGACTTGTTGCCGCCGGTCGCCAGCAGCAGCCGGTCGCACCGCGCGGTCGTGCCATCGGTCAGTGTCACCCAGAAATCCGGCGCCGCACCCTCGCGGGCCAGCCGCTCGACTTTGCGCACGCCCACACTCGTCACCACCGTCACGCCCGCCTGCTCCGCCGCGTGCGTCAGGCAATCCACAATCGTCGCCGAGTCGTCGGTCACGGGAAACATCCGCCCGTCCGCCTCGGTCTTGGTCTCCACGCCGTGCGCGGCTAACCACTCGATCGTGTCGCGCGGTTGCCACCGGTGAAACGCCCCGAGCAGCTCGCGCCCGCCGCGCGGGTAGCGCTGCACTAGCTGGCGCGGCTCGAAGCACGCATGGGTGACGTTGCAGCGGCCGCCGCCCGAGACCCGCACCTTGGCGAGCGGATGCGCCGTGGCCTCGTACAGGGTGACTTCACCGGCATCGCCGAGTTTTTCCGCGCAGGTGATGGCCGCGAAATAGCCCGCCGCTCCCCCGCCCACCACCACGACGCGTGTTTTTCCCGCCATGTTGCACGGTGTTGGGCGGGCAGAGCGGAGTCGAAGCGAAACGTGGCGCGGGACTCCGCGACTCCCCCGTAGGCAGCGAGCTTGCTCGCGCTCAGGGTCTCGCCCTCAGTCATGAAGCGCCTGCAAGCAGGCGGCCTACGCCAAACCATCATGCGTCAGGAGAACCGTGCCGCGTCTCCAAGAATCCAGGCACAAAAAAGCCGCCGTGGCAGGGGTGTCACGGCGCCACCAACCCTGACAAAGTCTATCTACTCCTTCGGCGGCGGGGGCGCATCGGCGCCCTTTGGCGGGCCACGATGACCGCGCTCGGGCGGCATGGCGTCGAAGGTCTTTTGCTGCTCCGCGGTCAAGAGCGCGCGAATCTGGTCATGCGACGTCTTGCGGATGGCCATCATCTTGGCGCGCTTGTCGTCCTTGGAGAGCGACTCGTCGTCGCGCAGAGCGATGCCATCCTGCGCCGCCTTTTCCATGATCGGTTTAATCTGGGTCTTCTGGGCATCCGTGAGCTGGAGCTTTTCCACGAGCTTCTTCAAACGGTTGCCGCGCTCGGGGCGGGCGTGTTCGCCAGCGGGGGCGGAGGCCGACGCCGGGGGCGCATCTTCGGCGCGCACCAGCGGTGAAACGGCGAGGGCCGTGAGCGTGAGGAGGGAGCGGAGCTTAAGTGTATTTTTCATGGGTAACACAGGCCAAGACGCATCCGCCGGGGCCCGGTTACACGCATTTTTGCACGGGTCTTGCCGCGGGGGTCCTTCACCCCCAGCGTTCCGCCCCATGATCGAGGTTTCCGGACTCATTAAGCGCTACGGCGCGTTCACAGCGGTGAAGGATTTATCCTTCGTCGTGCGGCCAGGCGAGGTGCTCGGACTCGTCGGCCCCAACGGCGCGGGCAAGACCACCACCTTGCGCTCCCTCGCGGGCATCATCCCCGCCACCGCGGGCACCATCCGGATCGCCGGCCAGGATCTCGCCGCCGACCCCGTCGCCGCCAAGCGCGCGCTGGCGTTTTTTCCGGATGAGCCGCGGCTCTTTGATTATCTCACCGTCCGCCAGCACCTCGCGTTTGTCGGCCGGATCTACGGCGTCGCCAACCCCGAGGCCCTCGCGCAACCACTGCTCGAGGAACTCGAGATCGCCGACAAGGCCGAGGAGCTGCCCGGCGCCCTGTCGCGCGGCATGAAGCAGAAACTCGCCATCGCCTGCGGCCTGCTGCACTCGCCGGCGGTGATGTTTTTCGACGAGCCGCTCACCGGCCTCGACCCGCTCGGCATCCGCCGGATGAAGGACTCGATCCTGAAGCGCGCCCGCTCCGGCGCCACCGTCGTGCTTAGCTCCCACTTGCTGTCCTTGCTGGAGGAAGTCTGCTCGCACGTCCTCATCTTAAAAAAAGGCGAAAAGATCGCCGACGGCACCCTTGCCGAAGTGTCGGCGCGGTTCGCCAACGGCGAGGCCAACGTGAGCCTCGAGGAAATTTTCATCCGCGCGACCGGCGGCACGGAAAGCTGACCCGCCATGATCGGCGCCCTGTTCTACCTGCGGGTGATGTCGCTCCGGAATGCGGTGGTCTCGCGTTTCCGCCGGCTCAAGCAGCCCAAATATTTGGTCGGTGCGATCGTCGGAGCCGGCTATGTTTATTTCGCATTTTTCCGGGGCTTTCACACCGGCCGCGCCGCTGCCCACCACGGGGCCTACCCAGGGCCGGTTTCCCTGCCACCCGACCTGCTCCCCACGGTCCTTGCCCTCGGCGCACTGGCCCTGCTCGTGATCGTGTTGCTCGGTTGGATTTTGCCGGACCAACGGGCCGGCCTCACCTTCAGCGAGGCTGAAATTGCCTTCTTGTTTCCGGCGCCGGTCCGCCGGCGGACGCTGATCTGGTACAAGCTGCTCAACTCCCAGGTCGCGATCATGTTCACCGCCGCGATCATCACGCTGGTCACCGGAAGCTGGCAATTTCTCGGGGGCAACGCGCTGACGCACGGCATCGGATGGTGGTTCATCCTCGCGACGCTGCACCTGCATTTCATCGGCGCGTCATTCGCCATGACGCGGTTGATGGACCAGGGCATCACGCCCTGGCGCCGCCGCTTCGCCGTGCTCGGGCTCATCGCGCTCGTGGCAGTCGTGACCCTCGCCTGGCTGTGGCGCGACCTGCGGGCGCCGCAGGGATCGGATTTCGCCGACTTCCGCACGATCGCGGACTACCTGAGCACCCTGCTCGCCAGCGGCCCGCTGCCATGGCTGCTGCTGCCGGCCAAGGCCGTGCTCGGGCCATATTTGGCCCCGGATGTCCCGGCGTTCTTCCTCGCGCTCGGCCCGGCGCTGCTCGTGTTTGTGGCACACTACGCCTGGGTGCTGCGCTCCGAGGTTTCGTTTGAGGACGCGTCGATCGCGAAGTCCGAGAAACGCGCCGCCAAGATTGCCGCGGTGCGCGAGGGGAACTGGCGCGCGGCCAGCGGCGCGATCAAGGCCCGCACCCCCGCCTTCCGGCTCGCGGCTACCGGCCGCCCCGAGTTCGCGTTTCTGTGGAAGAACCTGCTCTCCACCTTCCCGGTTTTCCGCCCCCGCACCTTCTTCGGGGTCGCGCTGGCCGTCGTGGCCGGCTGCCAGTGGCTCGGCACGATGCCGGGCTACCGCGGCGCGCTCGCCGCCGTGGGCGTGGTGGCGTTGTTGGTCGCAGCCTACACACTGTTCCTCGGGCCGCAGCTTGCCCGCCAGGACCTGCGCAGCGACCTGCTTAACGCCGACATCCTCAAGACCTATCCGCTGCGCGGCTGGCAGGTGGTGCTCGGCGAATTGCTCACGCCGGTGGTCCTGCTCAGCGCCATCCTGTGGCTCGCGCTGGGGACCGTGCTGCTGGCGTTTCATCCTCCGGGGTTTCAATGGCTGAGCCCCGCGTTGCGCCTCGCCCTGGGCGCCGGCCTGGTTCCGTTGGTGCCCGTAGTCTGCGCCATGCAGCTGCTCGTGCCCAACGCCGCCGCCCTGGTTTTCCCCGCCTGGGCGCAATCCATGCGCAACCGCAGCGAGCGCGGAATCGAGATGCTCGGGCAGCGGCTGATCTTTGTCGCCGGCCAGTTCCTCGTGATCCTTGTCGCCTTGGTCCCGGCCGCCCTTGCGGCGTTCGCGCTCATCTTCGCCACCCAGTGGTTGATCGGCGCGGTGGCCGCGGTGGCCGTCGCCGCCGTCGCGGTGCTGGTGATCCTCATCGCGGAGGTCTGGTGCGGGATCTGGTGGCTCGGGCAACGGTTCGATAAATTCGACCTGTCCTTGGAACTCCGGCCGTGAACCTCGCGCGCCTGACCGCGCTCGCCGCCACCACGGTGGAGGCCACCCAGCGCCTGCTCCCGCCGGAAATCCGCCCCCTCGCGCTAGCGGTGCCGGTACATTATGAGGCTGCGCCACATCCCAGTGTGCTCGCCGAGGGCTTCGAGCCCGACCTCCTCGGATTGTTCACCGGCAGTCCACATGGCTCCGAGCTGGCCCACGACCAGCCGGCCCCGCCAGAGATCCTGCTCTACCTCGAAAACCTCTGGGACCTCGCCGAGGGCGACCCCGCGGTGTTCCGCGAGGAAACGCGCCTCACTTACCTCCATGAACTCGGCCACTATCTGGGCTGGGACGAGAACGAGCTGGCGGCGCGCGGGCTGGAGTGAATTCAGTCCGGAACAGTCCCCACTCGGCGCTTTCCAAGACCAAGCGGCCGTGCATACACTCGGCTCTAACCCGCCTATCCGTCCAGCCATGAAGAAATTCCTCCTGTTGTCCCTCCTTGCCCTGTCCAGCGCCGCCTCCCTCTCGGCCGAAACCCAGCGCGAGGAATACGTCACACGCATCGAGAGCTGCGAGGCCATCCTCCGCGAATTCATGGCCAAACCCGAGACCGCTATTCCGGCCGCCGTGCTGCAGCAGGCCCACGCGCTCGTGATCGTAAACCAGTTCAAGGCCGGTTTCGTCATCGCCGTGAAGGACGGCTACGGCGTCGTCATGGTGAAGAGGACCAATGGCACCTGGAGCCTCCCCGTGCTGGTCTCCGCCGGTGAACTCAGCCTCGGTTTCCAGGCCGGGGCCAACAAGAGCGAGACCATCATCGTGATCACCGACGACGCCACCCCGCGCATCATGTTCGACCGCCGTTTCAATGTCGGCGTGGATGCCAAGGCCGTCGCCGGCCCGAGCAATGCCCATGCCGAGAGTGTCAGCCGCGAACTGCTCACCACGCCCCTGATCGTTTACTCCAAGGCCCGCGGCCTATTCGCTGGCGCCACGGTGAAGTCCGGCTGGCTCGAGCGCACCGACCATGCCAACTTCGTCCTCTATTCCACGCGGTACACGATGCCCGAGCTGCTTTACAGCGACTGGGTCCAGCCGGCGCCTGAGGTCATTCCTCTGATGAACTACGTGAAGGAAATCGCGCCTTGAGGCTCGCTCGCGCGGTCAGTTGAAGGGTGGGCGCTGAGGGGTGGCGAGGCCTGTCCTTCGCTGCCAATCCCGCCTGCCAGGATTCGCTCTTCACGCGTCACGGTTCAATCTTCGCTCTCTTTATGAATCCGATTCTGGGCAACGGCGGCTTTCACCACGTTTGCATGAAGACGCGGGACTGGGACGCCACCATGCGCTTCTACAAGGAAACGCTCGGCTGCACCGAGAAGATCGCGTGGCGGGAAGCGCCCACGCGCGCCGTGATGCTCGACGCCGGCGATGGCAACTACATCGAGGTGTTTGAGGATCTCGCCTACACCGGCGCGCCCAACGGCGCCGTGAATCACTACGCCCTGCGCACCACGCGGCTCGACGCCGTCGCGGACCGCGTGCGCGCCGCCGGCTTCAAGCTGACCATGGAGCCGCGCGACGTCACGATCCCGACGACCAACGGTGCCGGTCCGGTGCCGGTCCGCATTTTTTTCTGCGACGGCCCCAACGGCGAGAGCATCGAGTTCTTCCAGAACACGATCACGTGATTCCGGTGTAGCGCGGGGTCAGCTTGCCCGCCATAGCCTTGGCGACGGCGGGCCGAACCCCGCCAAACCTCCGCAACCCTTTCCCGCGGATTGCAGGTAGACGCGGAGAAATTCCGTCTTCCGCGTTCATCTGCGTTATCCGCGTAAACGTATACCCGGATCAAGGCGGGGTTCGGCCTGCCCGCCGAAGCCTTCGGCAAAGGTGGGCCACCCCGCCCTACCTCTGCTCCCGCAGATATTTCACCAACTCCGCCTCGACCGCCTCGGCCACTTTCTCCTGCACCTGCACCCGCGTCGCGCCCGGACAGTCGACGCGTCCGCTGCGCACCGTGCGGCGTCCCCCGCCCAGCTCATGGGCCAGCGCCCAGAGTGCATAGGGCTGCGGCACGCCGGCTGTGATCTCCGCATAACCCGTCGTGGCCAGCCCCAACTCGCTGCCAAACAGCGCGCACACGCCGAGGGCCATCTGCTCGGCCACCGCCGCGGACACGCTGTTGACCGCCTGCGCCACCGCCCGGTCCACACGGAGATGCTTCACCTTCTGGTCGAGCGAATAGGCCGTGAGGCCGCCCAGGAAAAATTCCGAAGCTCCCGGGATGGCTCCGATGCGCGCCTGCACCCGCCCACACGTCAGGCTTTCGGCCACCGCGAGGGTGCGCCGGGCCGGCTGCAGCATGAGCTCCTTGAGTTCGGTCATCAGGCGAGAGCGTGGCGCTCATCGCGGTAGAAGAAAAGCCTGCGCTTGCGAGCCAGCGCCCCGCTCGCTCTGCTGCTGAGGCGTGCGCATGGCTCCTCTTCTTGCCTCCCTTCTCCATTTTCGGATTCGCCGATCACGCTAGACATGCCTCCCGCCCCTCATTCTCCCGTGGTAGTCACACTGTCGCGTGAGGAGATGAAATCTCACGCCCTCGCCTTCGCCAAACGCTGGAAGGGTCACCAGCGTGAAGAAGCCGAAGCGAAGACCTTCCTCGACGAGTTCTTCGACATCTTCGGCCGCGACCGGCGCAGCGTCGACGCGCAGTTCGAGCACCACATCCTTCGGGAGGAACGCGGCGAGGGGCGTATCGATCTTTTCTGGCCGGGCAAGTTGCTCGTGGAAATGAAGACAACGGGACACGATCTCTCCACCGACGAAGGCGGCGCGGCGCGCCAGGCGTTCGACTATGTCGAGCACCTCGATCCCGACGAACGTCCACGCTGGGTGCTGGTGTCCGATTTTTCCCGATTCGCGCTGTATGATTTGGGTGAAGCCATTCACGAGTACTTGAAGGGCTTTGATGGCGGCAAGAAAGCCCAGCCCGTGCTGGCCGCCATATTTCCGCTCAACGAGCTGCCTGACAAATTGCGACATTTCGCTTTCATCCGCGATGAGGAGCAGGCCCTTTTTCAGTCCCAGCCCGAGGTCAACCTCAAGGCGGTCGGCTTGCTGGGCGATCTGCACGATGAACTCAAGAAGTCCGGCTATGCAGGCCACCGCCTGGAACGCTTTCTCGTTCGCGTGCCCTTCTGCCTCTTCGCGGAGGACACGGATATCTTCGAGTGGGAATCCTTTACGGGCTTTGTCCGGCGTTCGAAGAAGGACGGCTCCGATTTAGGCCAGCGCCTCGCCAAGCTCTTTGAAGTGCTCGATCAGGACGCCGCCGCGCGCTCCCCACACCTACCCCAGATTTCGCCAGCTTTCCGTACGTCAACGGCGGCCTCTTTGCCGAGCGGCTCGAAATCGCGGACATGACGGAGGATCACCGGGCCGCGCTGCTGAAGTGCTGCACCTTCGACTGGTCCAGGATTTCACCCGGCGTCTTCGGCTCTCTCTTCCAAGGCGTGATGGAGAAGAAGGAACGCCGGGCCAAGGGCGCCCACTACACCTCCGAGGAAAATATCCGGCGCGTGATCGATCCGCTGTTTCTCGACGATCTCAAGGCTGAGTTCACCAAACTCAGCGCGGGCGCGGCCAAGAAGAAAACCCTTGAACAGTTTCATGACCGGCTCGCCACACTCCGCTTCCTCGATCCTGCCTGCGGCTGCGGCAATTTC
>Ga0105047_10006115_pt1 | contig 20491 bp, 23 predicted proteins | sample MAT04_FD_78384 | JGI IMG/M metagenome (GOLD analysis project Ga0105047, IMG submission 78384) | Freshwater microbial communities from Lake Fryxell liftoff mats and glacier meltwater in Antarctica - MAT-04 (megahit assembly) | ecosystem: Environmental > Aquatic > Freshwater > Ice > Liftoff...
CACACCCCCGGACCCGCGCCGAAGCCGGGGGTTTCGCACCCCCGGACCCGCGCCAGAGCCGGGGGTTTCACACCCCCGGACCCGCGCCGAAGCCGGGGGTTTCACACCCCCGGACCCGCGCCGAAGCCGGGGGTTTCACACCCCCGGTCCCCCGTGGGATATTTGGGCCAAGTTGAAAGGTCCAAGTGGGGAATATGCAGCGGCTCTGGGGTCAGAGCACCCTGAGGGCCGATCGGATCCATGGCCACTCGGCGATGGCCGGGGCGACCACCTGCGCGGCGATCAGATCCCTCAGGCGGGAGGCCATCTGTGCGGGCACCTCGCGCAGCACCCCGGCGCGGGAGGACAGCGACAGGGTGCGTTCAAGGGGCGCGAAGGGCAGCGGCTGCACGTCGATGACCTCGCGGAACCGGGTGGCGTGGTGCAGGGCGAGCGGGGTCAGGATCGTCCAGCCGGCCCCTCCCGCAACCATGGCGAGGATTGCGTGATAGCTGTCGAGTTCGAACCGATGGGCGAGGCGCAGGTTCTGGCGGGCCAGGTGCCCGGCGATCTGGCGACCCATCAGGTGGCGCGCGGTATACTGGATCAGCGGCAGGTCGGCGGGCGTGGCCCCTTTGGGGACCACAGCTACAAACGGCTCCGCCATCAGGGGATGCACCTCCCGCCAGCCGTCGTCGGTGCCTTCAGACCCCAGATCGGCCGCCACCACGATGTCGAGCGCGCGGGCATCGAGTTGATCGAGCAGGCGGTGGCTGGCACCGGTTTCCAGCAGGAACCGGCAGCCGCGCAGGTCTTGCGCCAGCGCCTGCAGCAGGCGGGGGGTCACTTCGGCGTCGAAATCCTCGATCATCCCCAGCCGCAGCGTGGTCAGTCCCGAGAGGTCGGACAGGGCCAGTTCCGCCCGCGCCTCGGCCTCGGCGTTCAGGATCACCTGGGCATGGCGGCGGAACATCGCCCCGGCGGGCGTCACCCGCATCGGGCGCGCGCCACGGTCGAGCAACCCTGCGCCAAGGGCTGCTTCCAGCCCTGCCAGTTGCTGACTGATTGCCGACGGGCTGACCCCCAGGCGACGGGCGGCTGCCGAAATGGCGCCCTCCTCGGCCACGGCCAGAAACACCTCGATCCCCCACAGCGTGACCCGGCCCTGCGGCTCGACCATGGCCATCGGTCAGAGTTTCGACAGCTTCCGCTGCATTTCGGCCAGTTGCCGCTTGATCTCGGCCAGTTCGCCGGCAGCAGGGTCGGCGTCGTCCTTCGGAACCGGCGCAGACCAGCCCGGTATCCCGACCATCATCGTCTTGAGGAACGCCTCTTGCTGCTTGCGCATCGTCTCGAACCCCGGCACGGCCGACAGGGGATGCGGGATCGCCGTCAGGTTTTCGACCATCTTGGCCTGACCTTCGCGCAACATCTCGAAGCTCGCGGTCAGAAATTGCGGCATCACCGCCTGCATGTTGGTCGCGTAGGAGCGTACGAGGTCGGTCAGCACGGTCGTCGGCAGCACCGTGTCGCCCTTGCTTTCATGCTCGGCCACGATCTGCAGCAGATACTGCCGGGTCAGGTCGTCGCCGGATTTCAGATCGACGATCTGAACCTCGCGGCCGGACCGGATGAAGCGCGCGATATCCTCGATCGTGACGTAGTCCGAGGTTTCGGTGTTGTAAAGTCTGCGGCTCGCGTAGCGCTTGATCAGCAGCGGTTTGGCAGTGTCGACCATCCGGCACCCTCCCTGATATTGCAGTGCGGGGAAGTCTAGGCCCTTGGCCGCGAAAAAGAAAGGGCGGGCACATCGCCCGCCCGTCCGGCACCATGGCAGGTGTCAGATCACTTGGCTGCGGTCGAGGCGACAACTTTCTTGGCGGCAGCGGTCACGTCGGTCGTGGCCTTTTCGACCACTGCGGTTGCTTCGGAGGACATGTCCTTGCCGGCGGCCAGCATCAGTTCGACGGTTTCCATCTGAACCTTTTTCGCCACTTCGGCGAAAGCGGCCATATGCTCGGCGGCCATTTCGGTTGCGGACGACGCAAAGTCGCTGACGGCTTTGGTGTAGTCGGTCGGTTCGGCCTTGGCTTTGGAGGCATCGGCCAGCTTGGCGATGGTTTCCTTGACCCACTTGGTCGAGATTTCGGTCGACTTTTCAGCAGCCTGCAAGGCCACCGAAGACAGCTTCTCGCCAAACGCGGCCTGAGTCTTGAATGCGTTCTGGAACGAGGATGCGTCAACCGGGAACGACGACATCATGTCCTGCATCACTTTGGTAAAGTCGGGGGTGTTCGCCATCTTGTGTGCTCCTGAGCGGCGGAATGCGCTCGTTTTCTGTGCTCTGGACATACATGCTGCAGTGCAGCATTTCAAGAGGCAGTTCTGCTGCGCCGCCGAATCGCCGGCCGCGCGGGCAATCGCAAAGCTGATCAGACACTTGGCGCGGCAGTCACATAGGTGCCCGGAGCGGCGGCCAAAATCTGCCCGTCCGAATCATCCAAGACCCGCGCTGCGATCTGGGCGCCGGACCGCGCGGCGAGCCATTCGCCCCAACGGGGCCACCAACTGCCGGGGTGGAATTCGGCCCGTTCTTTCCAGATCTCGGGCGTCGTCAATGGCCCGGGGCTGGTGTAATGACCGTATTTGCCCTTGGCCGGCGGGTTGATGATGCCCGCAACATGCCCGGATTGCGCGAGGATGAAGGTCTTGTCGGCCGACCCCATCTGTTGCACCCCAGCAAAACTGGCCTTCCACGGAGCAATGTGGTCGGTTTCGCAGGCAATGGCACAAATCGGCAGCTTCAGGTCGGCCAGCGCCGCCTTTTGGCCGAACACCATGAACCGGCCCCTGGCAAAGCCGTTGTCCTGACACAGGCCGCGCAGATACTCGACCGCCATCCGCGCGGGCAGGTTGGTGCCATCACCGTTCCAGAACAGCAGATCAAAGGCCGGCGGCGGCTCGCCCAGCATGTAGCTGCGGATCGCCGGCTGATAGATCAGGTCGTTGGAGCGCAGAAAGCTGAAGGTCCGCGCCATATAGGTCGAGGCCAGCACCCCGTCGATCCGCGACTGCCGCTCGATCCCGTCGACGAAATCGTTGTCGAGAAACACGCCCACTTCGCCAGGATCGGAAAAGTCGGTCAACGTGGTCAGGAAGGTCGCGGCATTGACCGAAGGATCGCCCGCGCGCTGCAGGTGCGAGAGCGTCAGGCCCAAAGTGGTGCCCGCGATGCAATAGCCCACGGCATTGATCTGCGGCTGTTGCGTGATCCGCCGCGCCTCGGCCATCGCGCGCAGAAAGCCGTCGCGGATGTAATCGTCCATCCCGGTTTCGGCGTAGGACGCATCCGGGTTCACCCAGGACACCACAAACAGCGTGAACCCCTGATCGACGATCCACTTGATCAGACTGTTCTGCGGTTTCAGATCCATGATGTAGAACTTGTTGATCCAGGGCGGAAAGATCAGCAGGGGGATGGCGTGCACCGTGTCGGTCGAAGGCGCATACTGGATCAGTTCCAGCAACCGGTTGCGAAACACCACCGCACCCGGCGTGGTCGCGAGGTTCTGACCGACCCGGAACGCCGCCGGATCCGCCAGCGTCACCTGCATCTCGCCCGCATGCGCCTCGACGTCGCGCACCAGGTTTTCGAGTCCCTGCACCAGACTGTCACCGTCGGTCGCCACCGCCCTTTCCAGCGCGTCCGGGTTGGTAGCCAGGAAATTGGTTGGGGCCAGCATGTCGACGATCTGTTGGGTGAAATACGCGATCCGCTTGCGTTCCAGCGGATCCAGAGCGTCCAGATTGCCCACCGCTGTCGTCATCGCGGCGGCATTCAGAAGATACTGCTGCTTCAGGAAGTTGAACATCGGGTGGCTGTCCCACAGCGGATTGGCGAACCGGCGGTCCTTCGGGCCGGGGTCGGGGGGGGCCTTGAACTGGCCGTGGAGCAGAGGTTGCTGCGCCTCGACGTAGTGGGCGAGCGTCTTGCCCCAAAAGCCGATCTGCTGTTCAAGGATCTTGCCCGGGTTCTGCATCATCTCTGTCAGATAGGCGGTGGCGGCCTTGAGGTAGACCTCCTGCCCCGGCCCCGAAAGGGCGGCATCCGCCGGTTTGCGCGCCGCAAACGCCCGGACCAGCCGGTCTGACAACGCGTCCATTCTGGCAATATTGGCACTGAGCACCAAAGCACGGGCCGTTGCGTCGTTCTCTGCTGTTGTCATATTAATGTTTCATCCCTATCGTGCTGCAGGTGCAGCATAATGTCTCCGGTCTCGGGGGTGCGACGCACTGGCCGAAGGCCCGCCCGGGCAAGGAGACACCATGAAGTATATGTTGACCTATGACCTGATGGAAAGCATGCGCAACACCAATGCGCTGATGGGCGCTGCGGCGCGCACGATGGCGTCCTATCCGGCCTTTGCCCTGTCGGTGAACCCGATGCTGCCGCTGATGGCGGCCTGGGGGTCGGTGACCGAGCGCAGTTTCGAGCGGATGATCGTCAAGCCCGACTGGGGCATCCGCTCGATCGTGGGGCCGGACGGGCAGGACCATCTGGTCGATGTGATCAACGTGGTGAACAGGCCGTTCGGCAACCTCATTCACTTCAAGGTCCGCCGCCGTGCGCCGACCGGACGGACGGTTCTGCTCGTCGCGCCGATGTCGGGGCATTACGCGACGCTGCTGCGCTCGACCGTGTCCTCACTGCTGCCCGACTGCGATGTCTACGTGACCGACTGGACCAATGCGCGCGACATTCCGGTGTCGGCAGGCAAGTTCGATATCGAGGATTACACCTTGTATCTGGTGGACTTCATGCGCCACCTCGGGCCCGACACCCATGTGATCGCGGTGTGCCAGCCCGCCCCGCTGACCCTTGCGGCCACGGCCTACCTGGCGGCCGAGGATCCCACCGCGCAGCCGCGCAGCCTGACCCTGATCGGCGGCCCGGTCGATCCCGATGCCGCTGCCACCGATGTGACCGATTTCGGCCGCCGCATCACCATGGGCCAGTTGGAACAGATCGCGGTGCAGCGCGTCGGCTTCAAACACAAGGGCGTTGGCCGGTTGGTCTACCCGGGCCTGCTGCAACTGCAATCCTTCATCTCGATGAACGCAGAACGCCATACCAAGGCGTTCAGCGACCAGATTATGCGGGCCGCCCGGGGCGAGGCGGCCGACCACGACAGCCACAACCGGTTTTATGACGAGTATCTCGCGGTGATGGACATGACAGCAGAATTCTATCTGTCTACCGTCGAGCGCGTCTTCAAGAACCGCGAGATTGCCCGGAACGAGTTCATGGTGGCGGGCAAACGGGTGGACATCGGGGCGATCACCCAGGTTTCGGTGATGACGGTCGAAGGCGCGGAAGACGACATTTCCGCCCCCGGTCAATGCGTGGCGGCGATTGCCATGCTGACCGGGTTGCCGGACGCCAAGAAGGCCCAGCATCTGGAGCCGGGAGCCGGGCATTACGGCATCTTTGCCGGCAAAAGCTGGAGGTTGAACATCCGGCCGCTGGTGCTGGGGTTCATCGACAAGGCGGCAGGCGCGCCGCCACGGGCCAAGATCAGCCTCGCGACATCGCAATAGGCGTCAGCGCAGCAGGATCGGCCCGGCCAGAAACGCCGCCAGCGCATCGGTCACCGCCTCGGGCTGCTCCAGGGTCGGCAGGTGGCCCGCGTCGGGGATGGTCTGGAATTTGGCAAGAGGCATCAGTCCGGCAGTGAACTCTTGCCGCCGCAGCGGCACCAGCGTGTCGAGCGTGCCGGCCAGGATCAACGCCGGAACCTTGACCCGGCGCATCGTCTTTTGCTGATCCGGGCGGCGCTGCAGCGCGCGCGACTGTCGCAGGAACACCCCTTCGCCCAGTCCAAGCGCCATGTCGCGCAGCAAGGCCAGCACGTCGTCGCGCCATGGGCCGGGGGCCAGCGCGCCCGGCGGAATTTCCCCCAGCATCGCTTCGGCCAGTCGCCCCGACCGGGCCGCCACGATCCGCGCCTCGCGCGCCGCCGCCGCCTGCGGCGGTTCGGACAGCGGATCGGTGGCCATCAACACCACCCGTGTGACCCGGTCCGGTTCGCGCCGCACCACATCCAGCGCCACATCGCCGCCCAAACCGTGCCCGATCAGCGCGAACTTCGCCGGGGCTTGCGCCAGCACATAGGCGCTCATCGCCTCGACCGTTTCGGCTTGGGTGACCAGCGCCACCTGCATCGACCGCACCGCTCCAAGCCCCACCAGTTGCGGCAAGAACAGCCGGGCATCGGCCATCAAACCGGGGATCAGAACGACAGGATCGTGCATCTACAGCCCCTGCGCCCAGGCGAGGATCACCGCGGTCACCGGCTCGGTCTGGCCGGGCGACAACATCTCACCCGCAATCACGTGTGCAAACGGATCATCCCCCGCCTGCATCTGGCGCACCTCTTGCGTCACCGGTCCGCCCCATGCGGCGATCACCGGCTGGATGGCGTCCGGATCAATCACCTTGTCTTCGGCACTGTAGAGGAACAGGGCCGGCATCCGGGCCACCCCATAGTCAAGACCCCGTGCCAGCCGCGACAGCGCAGCCATCGGAAACAGCGCCGTCGTTGGATAGGACGTTGTCCAATACTTCGCCTGCTCGGCGGTCAGGTTGTTGAACGTCTGGGTGTCCCCGGCCACCACCGGCCCCCACCACCGCGCCAACGGCATGTCCAGAACAACCGCCGCCGCGGTATTCAGCCGGAAATTCGGGCTGATCAATACGATCCCCGCCATATCCTTCGCCAACACGGCGTCCGTCGCCGCGACCGCCGCCAGCGTGGCCCCGGTCGAGGTTGCAATCACCAGCACCCGCTCGCCCAGCCTGCGTCCGATCGCCATCGCCTCGGCCATATCCTCGATCCAATCCCCGGCGACAGGTTCCGCCATCGAGGCACTGCCACGGCCATGCCCCGCCAGCCGGGTAAAGAACAGGTTTGCCCCCAGCGCCTTGGCGACCTCATCCGGCACGGGTCGGATTTCCTCGGACGTGGCCGAAAAGCCGTGAATGTAGATCACCGCCAGCGCCGTCCTGTCGCCCGGCGCCCCGGCCCAGACAATCCGCTTGGCCACCCCAGGGACGATGTCCGGGTACACCGCCTCTCGACCTTCAAGCCAGTTGTCGAGATCATCGCCCAATGCACTGTCTTGGAAAGATATATCGCGATCCACCGGTTCGGGCTGCACCAGCGCGTAAACCAACGCCAAGCCCACGATCAGCGTCAGCACGCCCCGCCCGATCCACTTGCCCAACCGCCGCATCACAGGCCCCCCGACACATCGCCCACCGCCTGCGCGATCATGGCCAGACATTGCGGCGTTGAAAAGCGGTGATCGGCCCCCTTGACCAGGCTAAGACAGATATCCGGCCCCGTCGCATGGCGCAGCAGCGCCAGCGCCCGCGCCATCGGCACATCCGCATCCGCTGTGCCCTGCAACATCCTGACAGGAAAGGGCAAATCCAGCGGATCGAGCAGCACCAGATGCCGCGCACCGTCCGCGATCAGCCGGGCTGTAAGCACCAACGGCGGGCCATAGGCCGACGGCAGGGCGACGTGCCCTGCCTGCAAATCCGCGTGCTGCGCATCAGATAATCCGGCCTTCACCTCTTCGGTAAAATCCGGGGCAGCGGCGACCGTTACCAGCCCCGCCACCCGTTCCGGCACTGCCCGCGCCAGCAGAAGGGCGATCCATCCCCCCATCGACGAGCCGACCAGCACCTGCGGCCCCCTTGTCAGCCCCAGAACCGCCCGGGCATCGGCGAGCCAATCGCCGATGCAGCCGTCCTCGAACCGCCCGTCCGACGCCCCGTGCCCCGAATAGTCGAACCGCAGGAACGCCCGGCCGCGGACCTTGGCCCAATCTTGCAGAAACTGCGCCTTGGTGCCGGTCATGTCAGACCGCAAGCCGCCCAGAAACACCACACCCGGTTCGGCACCTGCGGTTTGATGGTACGCGATCTTGCGACCCTCGGGCGTGGTCAACAGATGCGGCGCGGTCATGGCGATCCCTTTTTGCCCCAGCCATACCGCCGAACCGTTGACAACACCATGCCGCCAGCGCAAAACCGCGCCCACACAACCCGCAACCGGGCGTTTTGTAGACGCCAAACCGACGAGGATGCCCACAATGGCCCGGATCTCTCTGACCTTTCCCGATGGCAACCAGCGCAGCTATGCGTCCGGCACCACGTCAGCCGAGGTTGCCGCCTCCATCGCGCCCGGCCTCGCCAAAAGGGCCATCTCGGCACAGGTCAACGGCGCGCATGTCGATCTGGCATGGCCGATCAGCACGGATGCGACCATCGCGATCAACACGCCGGCCGATGACGCACCCGCGTTGGAACTGATCCGCCACGACTGCGCCCACATCATGGCCCGCGCCGTACAGGACATCTGGCCCGACGTGAAGGTGACCATCGGCCCGGTGCGCGATTTCGGCTGGTTTTACGACTTCGACCGGGCAGATCCTTTCTCGCCGGAGGATCTGGGTCTGATAGAAGCGAAGATGAAGCAGATCATCAATGCCCGTGACCCGGTGCGCACCGAGGTGTGGGACCGGGCAAGGGCGATTGCCTACTACGAAGCCCGCAAGGAACCCTACAAGCTGGAACTGATCGCCCGCATCCCCGAGGGCGAAGACCTGCGGATGTATTGGCACGGACCCTGGCAGGACCTGTGCCGCGGCCCGCATCTGCAACACACCGGCCAGGTGCCGGCGGACGGGTTCAAGCTGACGTCGATCGCCGGGGCCTACTGGCTCGGCGACAGCACCCGCCCCATGCTGCAGCGGATCTACGGGATCGCGTTCAGGAACCGCGAAGACCTCAAGGCGCATACGACGATGCTGGAGGAAGCCGCGAAACGCGATCACCGCAAGCTGGGTCGCGAAATGGACCTGTTCCACTTTCAGGAAGAGGCGCTGGGGTCGGTGTTCTGGCACCCCAACGGATTTGTCATCTACAACCAGCTAGAGGCCTACATTCGGCGCCGCCTGAACGGGTCGGGATACGTCGAGGTGAAAACCCCGCAACTGATGGCCGCCAAGTTCTGGGAGGCGTCGGGCCATTGGGGCAAATACCGCGAGAACATGTTCGTGGTCCCGGACGAAGTGCCGGGAACGGACGAAAACGCCCCCGTGTTCACGGGTCGCGCCGATCTGATGGCACTGAAACCGATGAACTGCCCCGCCCATATCCAGATCTTCAAGCAGGGCACCAAATCCTACCGCGACCTGCCGCTGCGCATGGCCGAATTCGGATGCTGTCACCGCAACGAGCCGCATGGTGCTTTGCACGGATTGATGCGGGTACGGCAAATGACGCAGGACGACGCGCATATCTTCTGCCGTGAAGATCAGATTCAAGGCGAGACCGAGGCGTTCTGCGAACTGCTCGACACCGTCTACACCGACATGGGCTTCAAGGATGTGCGCATCCGCCTGGCCACCCGGCCCGACGCCTTTGCCGGGACCGTCGAGGTCTGGGACAAGGCCGAAAAGGTGCTGGGCGACGCCCTCCGCGCCACGGGGCGCGATTTCACCATCGCACCGGGCGACGGGGCGTTCTACGGCCCCAAGCTGGAATTTCACATGAAGGACGCCATCGGGCGGTCGTGGCAGTTGGGCACCCTGCAACTCGACTTCGTTCTGCCGGAACGTCTCGACGCGGCCTACACCGCCGAAGATGGCTCGCGACAGCGCCCGGCCATGTTGCACCGGGCGATTTTCGGCTCGCTCGAACGGTTTATCGGCGTGCTGATCGAAAGCTATGCGGGAAAACTGCCGTTCTGGATCGCGCCGCGGCAGGTGGTGGTCGCCTCCATCGTCTCGGACGCCGACCCCTTTGTGCGCGAGGTGGTGGACGCCTTGCGCGCCAGAGGGATGCGGGCCGAAGCCGATACGCGGAACGAAAAGATCAACTACAAGGTCCGCGAGCATTCGGTGGGCAAGGTGCCGGTGATTCTGGCCATCGGAATGAGGGAAGTGGAAGAGCGGACAGTGTCGATCCGGCGACTGGGTGAAACAATCACCCGGACGATTTCGTTACAGGCCGTGGTGGAAAACTTGGTGGCAGAAGGCATCCCGCCGGACTTGCGCAATCAACCAGCTCTCTGATTTTGCTTTCGAATGCGTCGGCCGGTCCGGCGCTTTTAACATTTTCGTGATCAACCCGTCCGCAAGCCGGATTGTTTCAACCTGTCACAGCCCTGTGGGACCATGCTGCCAGCGTTGAGCGGCGAAGGATTGCCGCGCTACAATCAAATCATCGCATCATCAGCGATACTGACAACCCAACACGAGGAGAGCCGAATGTCCGTTCACATGAAATCCTTCGCGGTCGCAGGCGCTTTCGCCGCTGCCCTGTCCGCTGTCGCTGTCCCGGCTTCGGCCGCTGGAAACGAAAAGTGCTTTGGCGTATCGCTGGCTGGTCAGAACGACTGCGCTGCCGGTGCCGGCACCACGTGCGCTGGCACCTCCAAGGTCGACTATCAGGGCAACGCCTGGACGCTCGTCCCGGCTGGCACCTGCACCACCATGGAACTGCCCGACGGCCGCGTGGGCAGCCTCGAAAAACTCGACCGCGACGTGGCGTCCTGAACCGAACCGCCCCTCCGGTACCTCGCCGGGGGGGCACCTGCCTGCGGAGCCGCGTGATGTTCGATGCCCCTTTTCCCGCCCTGCCCCTGCGCCCTGGCGCAGGCTACAAGCCGCAGCATTTTGCCGCGATCCTGGCGGATCAGGGCGCGATCGGCTGGCTCGAAGTCCATGCCGAAAACTACCTCGGGGATGGCGGCCGCTCGTTGGCACAACTGCGGCTTCTGGCGGAACGCTTCCCGATCTCGGTCCACGGCGTGGGCCTGTCGATCGGTGGCATCGGGCCGCTGGACGCAGATCACCTCGCGCGCCTGAAAACCCTGTGCGACTGGTTGCAACCCGCCAGCTTTTCCGAGCATCTGGCGTGGTCGACCCACGAGGGCACCTATCTGAACGACCTGTTGCCGCTGCCCTGCACTGCCGCCACGCTGACCGCCGTTTGCGATCACATCGATCAGGTTCAGGCGGTTCTGGGCCGGCGGATGCTGCTGGAAAACCCGTCAAGCTATCTGGCCTTTGCCGAGGCCGAGATGGACGAAATCACGTTCCTGCGCGCTGTCATCCGTCGCACTGGTTGCGGGCTGCTCTTGGATGTCAACAACGTGTATGTCTCGGCGGTCAACCAGCAAACTTCGGCCGCCGCCTATATCGACGCGTTTCCGCTGGAGGCAGTGGGCGAAATTCACCTGGGCGGGCATGACGAGGACCGTGACGACCATGGGCAGCGCCTGCTGATCGACAGCCACGGAGCGCCAGTGGTGGACCCGGTCTGGGACCTGTTTGCGCATACCATCGCAAGGGGCGGTGCCCGGCCGACCCTGATAGAATGGGACACCGATGTGCCCGACTGGCCGGTGCTGGCCGCCGAAGCCGCCCGCGCTGCAGCCATTCTGCTGCCGGCCCCAGAGCCTGCGACGGTCGGTGCATCATGAAGCAATCCCTGTTTGCCGCCGCGCTGCTTGACCCCGCCGCCGCGCTGCCCGACGGGCTGATCGACCCGCAGGGCCGCCCGGCACCCAGGCGCTTTGCCGTCTACCGCAACAACGTGGCGTCCAGCCTGACCCGCGCGCTGGAAGCGGGCTTTCCGGTGATCCGTCTGCTGGTCGGCGAGGTGTTCTTTGGCGCGATGGCCGTGGTCTATCTGCGCGCGCATCCGCCGGTGTCGCGGCAGATCGCGCTGTATGGCCATGATTTCCCGGCGTTTCTGGCCAGCTTTCCGCCGGTTGCCCACCTGCCGTACCTGGCTGATACCGCGCGGCTGGAACTGGCGCTGCGTGACAGCTACCACGCCGCCGATGCGGAACCGTTGGACCCTGCTGCGCTGGCCCAGCCCGAAGCGGTGCTGCTGGCGTGCCGGTTTCATCTGGCCCCGTCGCTGCGGCTGGTGCGATCGGATTACCCGGTTCACGCGATCTGGATGGCCAACAGCCGCGGGACCTCCGCCCCGCGTCTTGCAGCGCAGGACGTCGTGGTACTGCGCGCCGAATTCGACCCCGAGCCGCATCTGCTGCCGCCCGGCGGCCATGCCTTCCTGTCCGGCCTACTGGCCGGCCAGACCCTGGCGCAGGCCTTGCATCTGGCTGGTGACGGCTTTGACCTGACCGCCGTGCTGTCGTTGCTTCTGGCCAGCCGATCCCTGACAGGAGTGTCCCGATGACTGCGCTGGTATCGACCTATATTCGGCTGACCGACCGTCTGGCCGCGACCGATGCGGTGTTGCCCACGCTCGCCCGGCTGACCTTTGGCGGCGTGCTGGCGGGCTACTTCTGGGCCTCTGCGCTCACCAAGTTCGACAGCTTTCCCTTCGGTCTGTCGACCGGGGCCTATGCGCAGATCTATCCAAGGCAGATGGAGGCGGCGGGCTATGACGCGGGCCTGATGGGGGTGATCCCGTATCTGGTGACGCTGTTCGGCGCCTATGCCGAGATCATCCTGCCCGCGCTGATCCTGCTGGGTCTGCTGACCCGGCCTGCCGCCGCCGCGATGATCGGCTTTGTCGTCGTGCAAAGCCTGACCGACATCTGGGGCCACATGGTCGGGGCCGAAGGCCTTGGCGCGTGGTTCGACCGGGTGGCGGACGCGCCGATCCTTGATCAGCGCGCGCTGTGGGTGCTGTTGCTGGCGATCCTGGTGATCAAGGGCGCCGGGCCGCTGTCGGTCGACCGGCTGACCCGTCAGTGGGTATCGGGCTGACGCGCCGCCAGCGCGAGCACGCCGCCAAGGCCGCACATCGCAATCGGGAACATGGTGAAAACCCCGAACCCGAAGGCCAGCCAGATCGCCGCCGAGGCGGCCAGCAGAAGCACTCCCGCCGCCACGTTGCGCGACCGCGCCATCGCCGCACCGGCAATCGCGAGGAGGGGGGCCAGAAAACTCGCCGCCCGCACCAGACCGGGATTGTCCAGTTGCCCGGCGAATTCACCGATCGGGCCGTTGTTATCGATGAACTCGGTGTAGCCGTAGCCGAAGAATCCGATGATCATCGCCCAAAGCCCGCCGATCAGTCCCAAAGTCAACGCCGCATTCCGCATGTCTGTTCAATCCCGCTTGATTTATCGCCTAGCTTTGGCATGCTTTCGTTCGTGACAACAGACTTTCCGACCGCGACGCCCGAAGACGACAGCACAACGACGGCAGCACTGAAAGACCTGGGGCGCACGGCCTTTGGCAATCTCGCCAGAGGGGAAGTCGAGTTCAAGGAGAAACGGAATGCCCACCGGCACCGTGAAGTGGTTCAACAGCACCAAGGGTTACGGCTTCATCGCCCCCGATGACGGCGGCAAGGATGTGTTCGTGCACATCTCGGCGGTCGAGCGGGCCGGGCTGAAGAGCCTGAACGACAATCAGAAGATCGGATACGATCTGCAATCGGGCCGCGACGGCAAGCAATCGGCGGCGGACCTGCGGCTGCTTTGAGGCCCGCGGCTGCTCTGAGGCCTACGGCATGGCGGGGCCGGTTTGCCCGGTGTCACGCGCACAGTTCTGTCTGCACCGCCGCGTCCCAGCCCAGCCAGAACCGGCCGTCGCGTTCGATCACCGGGCGTTTCATCACGGCGGGTTGCGCGGCGATCTGCGCTTCCGGGTCCGACACCCGCAGAAAATCGCTGAACCCGCGATAGGTGGTGGACTGCTTGTTGATCAGGCGGTCGCCGAACTCGGCGACCAGCCGGTCGATCTCGTCGGTTGACAGCGGGGTGGCGCGCACGTCGCGGAACGACACCGTCTGTCCTGCACCCTCCAGCGCCCGGATGGCCTTCTTGGTCGTGTCACAGGTGGAAATTCCGTAAACGATCATCGGTGCTGTCCTTCGGTCGGCCTCGACATACACCGGTTGGTCCGGTTCCGAAAGGCGGCAAAATACGGCGCCGGCCTCAGGTTACGGCGCGGGTGATCGCCACCCCCGCCCAAGCCGACACGGCCGTCAGAAAGGTGCCCCAGGTGAAGTCCACCGCAACCATCGTCCAGTGCCAGTCTTTCATGATCGCAAAGCTGGTGAACTCATAGGTGCCATATGCCATCGCCCCGATGATCGCCGCCGGAATCAGCACCGGCGCGCCTTGCTTCAGGCCTTCCCACGACACCAGGTAGATCAACCCCGCGATATAGGCCGCATAGAACGCCGCCGCAGGCCCTGCGCGAAATCCGTCAAGCATCTGGTCACCCAGATGCCGGGTGAACAGCGGTTTCATCACGAATATCAGCATGAGGGCGTCGAGCGCCAGAAACACGACGGCGGTGGAGGCATAGAGGATGGCAAGCTGCATGAGGGTCTCCTTTCTGCTGACCTAGGCCATGCCCGCACGAAAGCAACGTCACGCCGCGTCCCAACCTCGCCGGATATGGGCAAAACCGTCGCGATAAACCGCTTCGGAGCTTTCGGCAAAGTCGCGCCACACCTTTGTGGCGGCCGCCAGTGCGGGCAGGCCCCGGCCAAACGACTCGATGGTCAGCCAGCCATCGTAGCGCGCGCCCTTGATCGCGGCAAACGTCTGGTCCCACGGGATATTTCCCCGTCCCGGCACGCCCCGGTCGTTTTCCGAGAGGTGGACATGCACGATATGGCGCAGGTGGCGGGTGAAGGCCGCGATCGGGTCGGCCTCTTCGATGTTGCAGTGGAACGTGTCGTACATTGCGCGGATGTTTGGGTGGTCGATGGCATCCAGATGATCGGACAGACCTTGCATGGTGTTCAGCAGATAGCATTCGAACCGGTTCAGTGCCTCCAGCCCGATGGTCACGCCGCGCGTGGCGGCATGGTCTCCGATGGCCCGTTGCGCCGTGACCGACCGGGCAACTTCGGCCGCGGTCGGCCCCTGCCCGGAGAAATGCCCCAGCGTCGAATGCAGCGGCCCCGACAGCGTTTCGACCCCAAGACGGGCCGCGCAGTCGATCGCATGCCGCACATGGGCGATGCCCGCAGCCTGCGCCGCCTTGTCGCCGATCAGGTTCATCGCAGGGTCACCCATCGCCGATACCGCCGTACGGGCCAGCCCGATGTCGTCGAGCAGATCTGCCAGTCGGGCGTAGTGATCCGTGTCGCCTTCGAAGATCGGCACCTCGACCCCGTCGAACCCGGTGGCCTTGATGTCGCGCAGGACCGGTTCGAAATCGGCTGTGACATGGGTGGTCCACAACAGCATGCACATCCCGATCCGCATGGCCTAAAGCCCCATCAGACGGGCCAGAAGCTGCGGATCGCTGCCGCCGCCCGCGAAATCGTCGAACGCCCGTTCCGTCAGCCGGATGATGTGGTTGGCGATGAAGGGCGCCCCCTCGGCCGCGCCATCCTCGGGGTGTTTCAGGCAGCACTCCCACTCCAGCACCGCCCACCGGTCATAGCCGTATTGCGCGAGTTTCGAGAAGATGCCGACGAAATCGACCTGCCCGTCGCCCAGCGACCGAAAGCGCCCAGCCCGGTTCATCCAGCTTTGATAGCCGGAATACACGCCTTGCCTGCCGGTCGGGTTGAATTCGGCGTCCTTGACGTGGAACGCCGAAATCCGCGCGTGGTAGATGTCGATGAAGGCCAGATAATCCAGTTGCTGCAGCAGAAAGTGGCTGGGATCATAGTTGATCGTGCACCGCGCGTGCCCGCCGACCGCGTCGAGAAACATCTCGAACGTGGTCCCGTCGAACACATCCTCGCCGGGGTGGATTTCATAGCCGAGGTCCACGCCCGCCTCTTCGTAGGCATCCAGAATCGGGGTCCAGCGGCGGCCGAGTTCGGCAAAGGCGGTCTCGATCAGGCCCTGGGGCCGCTGCGGCCACGGATAAAGGTAGGGGAAAGCGAGGCTGCCGGTAAAGCTGACACACGCCTTCAGTCCCAGATGGGCCGAGGCCCTGGCGGCCATCCGCATCTGATCGACCGCCCATTCCTGCCGCGCCGCCGGGTTGCCGTGCACATGCGGCGGGGCGAACCCGTCGAACTGCGCGTCATAGGCCGGGTTCACCGCAACCAGTTGCCCTTGCAGATGGGTTGAAAGCTCGGTCACCTCGACCCCGTTTTCGGCACAGATACCGCGCACCTCGTCGCAGTAATCCCTGGACGACGCCGCCTTGGCCAGATCGAACAGCCGCGCGTCCCAGGACGGGATCTGCACGCCCTTGTACCCCAGCGACCCGGCCCACCGGGTGATTGCGGCCAGGCTGTTGAACGGGGCCGCATCCCCCGCGAACTGCGCCAGAAAAATTGCCGGACCCTTCATCGTCGCCGCCATCGCCGCCTCCCGTGATACACTTTGCGGCGATGGTGCAGGCTGAGGGGGGGCGGCGTCAAGTTGGTAATACCAATGCGCAGGGCATTCCCGCCGCCCGGGTTTGCGCCAACAGGTCAATTCTCGCTGAAATCGTTCCGGAACAGTTTGTTAGTCTGTAATCGACCCGCTGCACAGCCAGCTTGCGCACCGCACGTCACTCGGCTACCTCTGGGAGCAGAGAAAATCTGGTCCAACCAGATCATGACGCAAACACGCAGCCCGGCCACCGGCGCGCGGCTTTTTGGGAGGGAATGATGCATCTTTCGACACATAACTGGATGCGGGCCGAACCGCTGGACGTCACGCTGCGGCGCATCAAGAAATATGGTTATGAATCCATCGAAATCTCGGGCGAGCCGGCGCAGTATCCGGTCCGTGAAACCCGCGCGTCGCTGAAGGAGCACGGCATCCGCTGCTGGGGCGGGGTCACGCTGACGCTGGGCGAGCGCAACCTTGCCGCGCGTGACGAAGGCCAGCGGGCCCGGTCGGTCGATTATGTGAAATCGGTGCTGACGATGATTTCCGAACTGGAAGGCGAGATCCTCACCCTGGTCCCGGCCACGGTCGGCAAGGTGGTGCCGGATGCGACGCCCGAGGAAGAATGGGCCTGGGTGGTCGAGGCGACGAAAGAGTGTTTCGCCCATGCCCAGAAGGTCGGAGTAAAGGTCGCCATCGAGCCCCTGAACCGGTTCGAGACCTACTTTTTCAACCGCGCAGCGCAGGCATTGTCGCTTGCCGACGCGGTACACCCCGATTGCGGCGTGTGTCTGGACGCCTACCATCTGAACATGGAAGAGGCCAACGTTCACGATGCGATCCGCCTCGCGGGCAAACGGCTGTTCGATTTTCATGTCGCCGACAACAACCGGTTTGCTGCGGGCCTTGGTCATTTCGACTGGAAAGCCATCGTCGCCACCCTGCGCGAGATCGGCTATGACGGTGCATTGACCAACGAATTCGTGGCACCGGTGGACCGTACCCCGGCCGCGATCTACCCTGACATGGTCGAAAAGAACCCGGTCGATATCTCGCCCGAGCAGTTGAAGTTCATTCAGGATCACGGCTCGTCGGTGCTGACCGAGGCGTTTTATGACGCGCAGATGCGGATCACGGCCGAAACCCTGTTGCCGCTGATCAAGTAAGCCCATGCGGATCAAAAGCGCCCAGGCATGGTGGGTTTCGATCCCGATCGAGGCCGCTCGCCAGCACCGCAGCGATTATGGCACGCTGACCACGTTCGACGCAGCCATCCTGCGGATCGAAACGGACGACGGTCTGGTCGGCTGGGGCGAGGGCAAGAACGCCGCCGGGTCGGCGGGGCAGTACGGCGCGCTGGTGCATCTGATCAATCACGAGGTGGCGCCGCAGTTGATCGGGCGGCACGCGGGCGACATCACCGCGATCTGGGAAAGCCTGTACAACGGCGTCCGCGCCTCCGCCGCCGCCCGGCATGGCCACGCGATGCCGGGCCTTGCGCGGCGGGGTCTGACGCTGGCCGCGATCAGCGCGGTGGACATCGCGCTGTGGGATATTCTGGGCAAGCATCTGAACCAGCCGGTCTGGGCCTTGCTGGGAGGGCGCAAGGCCGACCGGCTGCCGGCCTACGCCTCGGGCGGGTGGGCTGATGCAGCCGGGATCGGCGCGCAATTGCAAGGCTACATCGACATCGGCGGCTTCAGGGCGGTCAAGATGCGGGTAGGCTCGATGGACCCCGCGCCGCATGTCAGCGCGGCCCGGGTCCGAGCGGCTCGCGCGGCTTTGGGGCCGGATATCGAGATCGCGGTCGATGCGCATGGCACCTATACGGTGGCCGAGGCGAAACGCTTTGCCCATATGGTCGCGGATTGCGACCTCGCGTGGTTCGAGGAACCGGTGACGGGCGACGACAAGCCCGGCATGGCCGAGGTGCGCAGCAACGCCACCATGCCCATCGCGGCGGGAGAGTCCGAATGCACCCGTTATGATTTTCGCGATCTGGTCGTCGGGCGCTGCGTCGATATTCTGCAGCCCGACCCGGCGTTCTGCGGCGGCATCACCGAAACCATGCGGATCGCGGCCCTCGCCTCGGCCTTCAATCTGCGCTTTGCGCCGCATCTGTGGGCCGGGGCGCCGTGTTTCTATGCCGGGCTGCACTGCTGCGCCGCTGCCCCCGCGGCCTTTACGGTCGAGTATTCCTGCGGGGCCAATCCAATGATCCACGACCTTTCTGCGACAAGGGTGACAGTCGCCGACGGGATGATCACCTTGCCTGACGGCCCCGGCCTTGGGCTGGAAATCTCGGAAAAAACCTTGAAAGACCATGCAAAGCACCCCTGAATGTCAGACAAGAACCTGCTCTCGGACCTTGCCGCCTATCTATACGCCTCGTCCAGCGCCGAGACCGGCCGCACGCCGTCGGAACGGGAACTGGCCGAGCATTTCACGGTCAGCCGAGGGCAGATCCGCGAAACCCTTGCCGTGCTGGAGGCGATGCGGATTGTCGAGCGACGGGCGAAATCGGGCATCTACCTGACCACCCGTTTTGCCTCGGTCGATGCGCTGGCGCTGTTTGCCCAAGCCGGGCTGCCGTTGGACCCGATCCGGATCTACGAGACCGTGGAATTGCGGAAAATTCATGAAATCAAGGCCGCCGAACTGGCCAGCAGCCGGGCGACCGAGGAAAACTTCGATCGGCTGAAACAGGTACTTGACCGCTCCGAGGCGCGGATTGCCGAAGGCGGGCCACTGGTCGAGGAGGACCGCGATTTTCATCTCGAGATCGTCCGTGCCACGCAGAACACCGTGTTCTACAATGTCTGCAGCGTCTACTACGCCATGGGCATCCGACGTCTGCCGATCTATTTCAGCGACCCTGCGCGGTGCCGCCAAAGCCACGCCGAGCATCTGCAGATTTTCGATGCCCTGCGCCGTCGCGACGCCAATCTGGCGCAGGCGCTGATGTCGACGCATCTGCAGGGAGCCGAGGGATACTGGAAGGGTCTGATCACCGGCAAGCCCGCATGATCGTCTGGTCAACCCACGCGCTGCATCCGGCCGTTACCGCCCGGTTGGCGGCGGTCTGCGATTTCCGTGTAACCTCGACCCCGACCGCCACGATGGCCGAGGCGCTGGACGCAGACATCCTGATCGTGCGCGCGCCGGTTCCCGCCGAATATTTTGCGGCGGCGAAAAACCTGCGTGCCGCCGTCCGGCATGGCGCGGGGCTGGACATGATCCCGATGGAGGCGGCGACCGCCGCAGGCGTGGTTGTGGCCAACGTTCCGGGTGCCAACGCTTCCACGGTTGCCGAATATGCGGTCTTTGCAGCACTCGCCCTGTTGCGCGGTTTTGCCGAAATCGACAGAACGTTGCGCACACAGGGCTGGACCGATGCCCGCGCCGTCACCGACCGCTCTCGCGATCTGGCCACGCGGACCCTTGGCATTTACGGCTTTGGCAATATCGGTCAGGCACTGCACCGGCTGGGCGCGGCCTTTGGGATGACCGTGGTCGCCCATACCCGACGCCCCGCCACCCTGCCCGCCGATGTGCAGCCGCTGAGCCTCGACGCGCTGTGCGCCGCGTCGGATGTGCTGGTGGTCTGTTGCCCGCTGACGCCCGAAACCCGCGGAACCATCAATGCGGCCCGGCTGGCCGCGATGAAACCGGGTGCTGCCCTGATCAATGTGGCGCGCGGGCCGATCCTTGACACCCCCGCCGTGAGCGCCGCCCTGCAGGCGCATCGGATTTGCGCGGCGCTGGATGTGTTCGACGTGCAGCCGCTGCCTGCCGACAGCCTGCTGTGGTCGCTGCCCAATGTGATCGTGACGCCACATATGGCGGGGATCACGGCGGACAGCATGCTGCGGATGGGGCAGGTGACGGCGGACGAGGTGATGCGGCTTGTGGCGGGCCACTGGCCGGTGAACCTGTGCAACCCCGATGTGGTGCCACGGGTGGCGCTGTCGCGGGCACCGCCAGACTGACGACCATAGCGGGTCCGGGACGCTGACCCCGGGCTGCGTCGGGGACGCTGACCCCGGGCTGCGTCGGGGACGCTGACCCCGAGCTGCGTCGGGGACGCTGACCCCGGGCTGCGTCGGGGACGCTGACCCCGGGCTGCGTCGGGGACGCTGACCCCGGGCTGCGTC
>Ga0105047_10006117_pt1 | contig 20484 bp, 18 predicted proteins | sample MAT04_FD_78384 | JGI IMG/M metagenome (GOLD analysis project Ga0105047, IMG submission 78384) | Freshwater microbial communities from Lake Fryxell liftoff mats and glacier meltwater in Antarctica - MAT-04 (megahit assembly) | ecosystem: Environmental > Aquatic > Freshwater > Ice > Liftoff...
CGGTGTTACGGGAAAACGTCAGAACGTGCACCCCAGCCAACCGTCGCTTTGTGCCCTTTGTGTGCTTCGTGTTTAACATTTTCCCCGTTCAAGCCTGTCGGTCAGCATCGTATTTTCTCATGCCTCGGACCATGAAGCCGAACTGGTTCTCCTTCTTCGCCTCATCCAGCCGCTTTTCAGCGAGGGCCCGGCTGTCGGTGGTCGTCGCGCTGATCACGACATAATCATCCGCTCGGCGATACCGGTGGATGAATACCGGGCGCGGGTGGTCGGAATAGTTGCTCTTGGATCCATGCACTGTTTTGACGTTGAAGAAGATGGCGTCGCCGGCCTGGCCGATGATGGGGAGTGCGTTTTCCCAGGTCCATTCTTTTTCATCAAGGCCAAGGTGACTGGAGGTGTCGATGTGTTTCAACACGCCGAGCTTGTGCGTGCCCGGCATGACGTGCAGCGCGCCGTTGGTGAGATTGGTATCGATGCAATAGCTCAGCACGCCGACCGGGCCTTCAAAGCGATGCTCGAAGTAGGCGGCATCCTGGTGCAGGTTTTTCGCGTGGCCACCGACAGGTTCCTTATAGAGCACCTGACCATCCATGAAGGCCTCGACGTTCGGGCCGAGGATCGCTTCAACCAGATCGAGCGCCTTGCTGTCGAAGGTGGATCGAAAGAGCGCCCCGCTCGTGCGGTAGTTGGCTGCCAGCACCATGATCTGCTGATCGCGATTGAAGTTTTTGGGAGCCGGGAGGAAGAGCGTGCCGTCGGGCGTGACCCATCCCTCGGCGATTTTCTTCGCCTGGGGAAGCAGCGAAATCGCCTGGGCTGCGAGCACCTCACAGTCCTTGCGAATCTGCTCGGCATAGGGCTTCATCAGCCCCCGCACGACGAGCGCGCCATGCTCCAGGTAGGTTCGCGCGGCGTCGGCGACGTTCAAACGGTCGGCAAACACTTCGATATCCTTGACGGTGACGGACGACACAATGGCTGACATAACCATCTCCTTTAACAGTTTGAGGTGAGTATCTTACCGGTTTCGACGTGGGAATAAACATCCTGTGGCGGAGCGGGGTGAACGAAAACGTCCAATGTGTTTCTGGAAGGTATCGAGGTCCGACCTCTGCTTAAGTCAGAGTCTGGCGATCGTCACGGGCCTGCATCACATGAAACTTTTTCCTGATACGACTAGAATCCTACACAATGAAACAGCCAGAGGTCTCGATCGAAGAGCTGCTTGCCAAGGCCAGCATGCGAAAGACGCCGGTGCGTCGGGGCGTGTTGCAGGTGCTGGCGAAAAGCGCCGACCCCATGGCTGTTCCGGATATTCTTGAAAAGCTGCCTGAGCATACCGATGCGGTCACGGTGTATCGCACGCTCAACAGTTTTACCCGAAAAAACATGGTGCATCGCGTGCGGGGTGAAGACCGTACCTGGCGATACGCAATCAGCGGAAGCAAGCATGCCGTCCCACACCAGCACCCGCATTTTGTGTGTCGTGATTGTGGCCGGGTGGAATGTCTGGAGAAGGCAATCATCTCAGATCGCTTTGTAAAAACGATCCCGGTCGATGCGGGGTATCAGGTGGACTATGCGGAGATGCTTCTGCACGGGCTGTGTGCGCGCTGCGGGAAATAAGGGTTCGTGTGAAGCTCTGCGTGTGTTGAAAAACGCTGAGGTTGCAGAGGGCATCGGTGGTGGCGGTCAGGCAATTTGAACCGCGCGCCTTAGAACGATCATCTCCGCGGCGGCGTTGGCGGCGTTGACGCCTGCGTGGCCGTGTGAACCACCGATTCGGTCGAGCGCCTGTTGTTCCGTGTTGGTCGTTAGGATCCCGAAGATCACGGGAATCGATTCCGACAAAGACACCTGCTGCACGCCCCGCGCAGCCTCGCCGGCGACGTAGTCGAAGTGCGGCGTATCCCCGCGAATCACACATCCCAGGCATATGACGGCAGCATGCTGTCGCGTCCTCGCCAACCACTGCGCCGCCAACGGAAGCTCGAATGCACCCGGGACATGAACGATGGTGATGCGCTCCCATCCCACGCCCATCTCGCGCAACCGTTTTACGCACCCGGCCAGCAGCTCATCCGTGACATGCGCATTAAACCGCGCCACCGCCACCGCAACGCGTACGTCGTCGGGCAGGCGGTCAGTCAGAGGCGAAGGAAGGTGCGTGGACATCAAGAATCAAAGAGTTTGTCCACGAATCTTCACCAATCATACGAATGAAAGCGAAGAGTTGGACCATAGGGGAGCACAAACGGATTTAGACTCAATAGCCACGTTCATCTATAATTCAGCAATTTCTTATTTGTGCGATTCGTGAAGATTCGTGGATAAGTTTACATTGGTTCGCGCGCCACGGTTTCATCGTACATGCGCAGGAGTTTTGATTTGTCAAAGATCATTTCCTGGCGGGTCAGGCCGACCATGTCGTACGTGCCGGTGAGTTCGATGGCATCGACGGGGCAGGCCTCTTCGCACATCCCGCAATAGATGCAGCGCAGTTCGTCGATATCAAACTTGACGGGATATTTCTCACGATCCTCCCACGGAGATTCGCCGGCTTCGATGTGGATGCAACGGGCCGGGCAGGCGGTCGAGCACATGAAGCAGGCGACGCATTTCACGCGCCCTTCCTCGTCCTTGTTCAGCCGATGCACCCCGCGATAGGTGCGCGAGTTGATGCCGCCTTGTTCAATCGTCAAATCCTCTCGCCGCTCTTCCGGATAGGAAATCACCCGATCCTGCCCTTTGACGACGACCGCAAACATATGCTTCATGGTCGTGCCTAGGCCTTTAAGCACTTGGGGGATGTAAAACGTGTCGGTCAGGCTGAGCTTGGGTTCGTCGAGAATAAGGAGGTCGGAGCTTTTCATAGGTAAGTCGTCGAATGATCCGAAGTATATCACACCGACTTCAAACTTGCCGTCGGGACTGGCGAGGGATTGAATCGGCTGTTCTCGACCTTCACCCGGCGATTGGTGGCCGGGGCGGGGGGGATGATGGTGCTGACAAAGAGCGTGACGACTGTGATCGCGACGTTCGACGCCAGCAGCGCGACGGCCATCGTATCGGTCACCTGCATATTCACCCGCGCGACTCCGCGGAAACAGTAGATCACCAGCGTCGTGGTGGCCAAAAGCGCCAGGCTGATGGGGATGAGCGACCGCCAGGCCAGCTGCATGATCTGATCGAACCGGAAGCGTGGCAGGCTCCAGCGCGTCCACATGAAGATGAAGATGATGCCCATCGTCTTTCCGAAGAATACCAGCGCATTCAGGATACAGATAAAAACGTTGCTGTAGATCGACGGATGCGCGACAGGATCAACCTGCGTGCCTCGCCATAGCCATTCGATCCAAGGTAAGTGCCAACCACCCAAAAAGAGCGCAACGCACACGGCGCTGGTGGTGATCATGCCTGCATATTCAGCCAGGAAAAAGAGCGCGAATCGCATCGACGAGTATTCGGTGTGATATCCGCCGACCAGTTCCTGCTCGGCTTCGGCAATGTCGAAGGGGGCGCGGTTGGCCTCGGCGTGTATGCAGATGAGGAAGAGGAGGAAGGCCACCGGATGCGTGAAGATATTCCACGCCGGGATCACGCCGAACCAATAGTGCAGTTGCTTATCGACGAGTTCACCGAGGCTGAGCGTCCCGAAGGTTGCGACGATGCAGAGGATGGCCAGGCCCAGCGGGATTTCGTAGGAGATCATGTTGGCGGTCGCACGAAGCCCGCCTAGGAAGCTGAACTTGTTGTTCGATGCCCACCCGCCCACGACGATGCCGTACACTGCCAGTGATAAAAACGCGATGACGAATAATACGCCGATGTTCAAATCCGCAATCTGGAACGGCATGCGGTAGACAACGTCGGCAGCACGCTCTTTCAACACCACGTTCTGAACCCAGGACGTCGGCATCCACCACGGCAGATTCGCAGCAGCCGAGGCCATGCTGGTCGCGACATCAGGCGAGCGGTCGATCGGGACTTCAATCGTCGATTGCAACACCCCGCCCCACGGGATGACTGCGATCGAAACAATCACCACGGCAATCATCAGCATTGGCGCGAGGGTGAAAAGAATCTTGTCGACGTTCTTAGGCCGATAGTCTTCCTTGACGAAAAACTTCAACCCGTCGGCCAGCGGCTGGCCCAGGCCCCAGAAATGAAAATCCTTGAGCTTGGGAATAATCCCAAACCCCAGCCCCGTGCGATTAGGCCCGACCCGATCCTGCGCCCACGACGCGACCTTGCGCTCAAGGAGAATCATATACGCAACAGCCCCGAGCGAGCCGAGGTGAACGACGAGAAGAATCCAGAGCCAGGGGGGGATGTAGGTGGCAATCGTGTTAAGCATCAGAAACCCAGTTGTTTAACCACAGATGGACGTGGATGGACACAGATTTTGTATCGCGTCATTGCATATCTCTTTAAAATATCTGACTCCACCTGTGGTTCAAAGCTCCGCAAACTCAAACGCCGGCTCGTCGGATTTTTCGGAATCGAAGGCTTTGATCGCGCGGAGTGGTTCGCCGATTTCCTGGCGGATTGACTCTGCGTGATAGAGGCCTTTGCGATGGAGCAGGGTGTAGTAGACGTCGCCTTCACGTCGCGCGCCTTCGGGCGGGGGGACGGCCCCACTGAAGATTTGTAACTTGCCCCCATGGTTTTCCCATGTGCCGTCCTTTTCCGCCCAGGTGGCTGCGGGGAGGAGGACGTCGGCTTTGTCGGTCAAAGTGTTGGGGAGGATGTCCTGAACCACCCGGAACCCTTTGCCGAGCGGAGCGGGAAGCGATCCGGAGATCCAATTCGACAGATATCCGCCGGCGATCCATCCGCCTGCCAGTGTCGTGGTTTTGGTCGCGATGAAATCCGTCCACACCATCGTCTTACCACCGAGCATGGCCATCACGCGTTCCACGCCTTTGCGATTGGGAACTTTTTCCGCCTGGATCTCGAAAGTCTGTTTGCCGGTCAGCGCGTTTTTGAAGGTGTCGTTTGATCCGGATGTGGGCACAGGCCCCAGCACCAGCAGCGCCTCGGCATCCACCGAGCGGATGTATGTGCCCAGCAGATACGCCTCTTCAATCGACATCATCGGCGAGAGCACCGCATACAAACTGCCGGCGCCCTTTTCCTTGACGATGTTCCGCAGGCCGGTGTCGGCTTCTTCGACGGCCTTGGCGTATGTCACATCCACTTGCGTGCCGTACTGCGTTTTCTTGGCGCGCGTCAGGCGATTTTCATCGTGAACAGCCTTGTAGCTGTAACGCGTGTCGTCGCTGATCCACCACTGGTTGATCTCCGCATTGAAGCGCGGCTTGATGCGATAGACCACGCCCTCGTTGTACTCCAGCCAGATGTTCTCGCCACCTGCATCCACGGGTGACACGCTCGGCACGCGCTTGAGCAGCCACACGCGTTGCTTGAAGAGGAAATCCTTATCCAGCAACGCCCCCACCGGGCACAAATCAACCACATTCCCTGCCAGCTTGTTGTTGCACGGCTTGCCGGGGAAAATATCGATCTCCTCCTTATGCCCTCGACCTTCCACCAGTAGTTCCGATGTTCCCGATACCTCGCGCGTGAAGCGCACACAACGCGTACACATGATGCAGCGATCGTTGTAGAGCACGATCTTCTCGCCGACGTCCTTCTTGGGCTTCTTGTGCTTGTCCTCTTCAAACCGGCTTTGCGATCTTCCATATTGATACGAATAATCCTGCAGATAACACTCGCCGGCCTGGTCGCAAACGGGGCAGTCCAGCGGATGGTTGATGAGCAGATACTCCATCGTCTGCTTCTGATTCGCGATGGCTTTTGACGACGTGGAATGCACCACCATCCCCTCGCGCACCGGCGTCTGGCAGGATGGGACGAGCTTCGGAATCCCCTCGACTTCCACCAGACAAATCCGACAGGATGCGACGATGGAAAGCCCCGGATGATAGCAATAATGCGGAAGCGCCATGCCCGAATCGAGGCACGCCTGAAGAATCATCTGCCGGTCTTTACATTCAATCGACTTCCCGTCGACGGTGATCTTGGGCATAGGTGGGGGATGATATACTGGGGGGCGGGGGAATTCGATAGGTGGCAAGCATCAAGCGAGAGGCCGGGAAATTTCTGAAAAGACCGTTGCGCGATATATCCGCGATTCTGTTTTATTTATGTTCGAATGTCTGGCTGGCAGACCGCGATTCATTCTCGGAGTTGCGGTAATCCGATTCCATTTTTTACGCGTGGTCTAAGCCTGGCTCTCTTGGTGATAACAGACTGAGTTGGTACACGTCCTCTCCCCATGAGGTGCAGGTTTGTTGGCCCCGTAGCGACGGATCGGAGATCCGTGCTTTTGTGGTTTCATCACGGAGAAACACGGATCTTCGATCCGTCGCTACACACCTATGTCACATCACACTGGTGACGAACGCTCGAGCACGCTTCGTTATCCCTTCCCAATCTTTCTTCTCCACCAGTTCCCGGCTCACCAGGTTCGATCCCGCCCCCACGCAGACTGCCCCCGCCTTCACCCATGTGCCGGCGTTTGTCGCATCCACGCCGCCTGTGGGCATCAGTTTTAAGAACGGGAGAGCGGATAGAACGTCCTTGAAATAGCTTGGACCAAGAGACGATGACGGGAAGACTTTCACCACATCGGCACCGGCGTTCCACGCTTTCAAAATCTCCGTTGGCGTGTACGCGCCGGGCATCGACAGTTTGCCTGCTGAGGCAACCGCCTCATGAACGCTCGCGTCAAACGCGGGGGAAACGACGAACTCCGCGCCGCCGGACATGGCGTCGCGGGCGGTGGCGGGGTCGAGCACGGTACCCACGCCGATGACGCCTCGATCGCCGACGTGCTTTGCCAGCGCCTCGATGCCTTTGAGCGCACCCGGCGTCGTCATCGTCAGCTCGATTCCGATCACCCCGCCCGCCAGTAGAGCCTCGGCCGTTTCGATCAACACCTCGGTCGAGTTCAACCGGATGACCGCCACCACGCGACACGCGCTCAGACGCTTGAGATTTTCTGCTTTGTTCATGGCGGATTTATCTGTAGCACAGACCGTATGATGATTCAAAAGGAGCGTCGCATGAAGTATCGCCGGCTTGGTCGTACGAATCTGAAGGTATCCGTCATCGGGATGGGGACGTGGCAGTTTGGTGGAGAGTGGGCAAAGGTCTTTCATCAGCTGGAAGTCGATGCGATGTTCGACGCTGCCCGCGAGGCAGGCATCAATTTTATCGACACGGCTGAGTGCTATGGCGACCACACGTCCGAAGCGTTTATAGGAAATGCAATCAAACGCGACCGCGCCGGCTGGATTGTCGCGACGAAGTTCGGTCACAAGTTTCACAAGAACTTCGAGCGCACCGAGCCGCGTACGCCTGCGGATCTGATCGAGCAATTGGAGGCGTCGCTCAAAGCTCTGCAGACCGATTACGTCGACCTGCTGCAATATCATTCGTTTGGCGACAAGGACTTTGATCGGGATGATTTGAACGATCAGTTACGAAAGATGGTTCAGTCAGGCAAAGTCCGGCATGTGGGCAATTCCATCGGATCGAACGACAATCTTTATCAGGTCGAGCAATCGCCTCATCATCACATGGAAGTCATTCAGTTGATCTACAACCGCCTCGATCAAACGCCCGAGAAACGCGTGCTCGATGCTTGCATAAAGCAGGATCTCGGGGTGCTGGCGCGCGTCCCCCTGGCCAGTGGATTGCTCAGTGGAAAATACAAGCCGGGCGCGACCTTTCCTGCCGACGATGTGCGAACCAAATGGCGTCATAAGGATTTCGACGCGCGATTGAAAGACGTCGAGGACATCGCCAGAAGCGAAGTCCCGCAAGGCGTGCCCATGGCTGAGTGGGCGCTCGCGTGGTGCCTGCAGCATCCTGCGGTGTCGGCGGTGATTCCCGGTTGCAAAGATGTGGGCCAGGTTCAGTCCAACGCTCGGGCTGCCAACCTGATCGGCGTGCGCGATGACCATCCGCAGGCGTGGCGCGGGTCGTGAATAAGACGGGAAACTGTGCGCGAACGGAGTGAACTCGTCCGTGTAGCGCCGGTTCGAAGAATCGTGTTTTGCTGTGATGAAAAGCAAAAAGCACCGATCTTCGATCCGTCGCTACACTTCGATACATTGTCGGTGCTCGAGGGCGCGTTATTAACCGCTGGTCGCGCGGAAGATTTCGTCAAGTCTTAACTCGAAGCCGGGCAGCAATGTCGTCTGATATGTTTCACCTGATTTCAAAACCTGAGGCACATACATCCCGCGGCGTCGCTTGTGAATGACCACTTCTTTCTTCGTCCGATCGAACAACCAATATTCCGGCACGCCGAAAGTCGCATAGTCGAGCGGCTTGTCGTTGTAATCCCGATCGCGCGAGCTTTCGGAGACGACTTCGATGACGACCGCGGGAATCCAAACGGACCACACATCGGCATCCTGTGGTGGCGGAGCCAGGTAGATCGACAAATCAGGATGACGTTCGCTCTGCGTCGGCCCGACAAGCAGCTTGCACTCCCCGTTGCCGTGGATCGCGTGGATGATTCCCCGGTTGGCGAATTTGTACGCATAAAGCGCCTCGCGAAGGGCCTCGATGATTTCGCCATGTCCGGGTTCGGGTATATCCGACACGTCGACCACTCCCTTCCCCAGCTCATACGAAAATCCTTCCTGAACCTCGGCGTGATCGAACTCGTCCAGCGACATGCGCCGGCCGTGATCGTTGGGTCCGATGATGGTGGCGATCTGTGACATCAAGGGGATTATAGCAAAGGATGCGTCCTGGTGGATCAGAAGTTTGAATCAGAGGTTTTACCAATTAAGCCGACGAGCGCTTGGGCGCGATGGAAGCGTCGGGCAAGCCCCACGGCGAAACTTGGCAACCAGTCCGTTGCCCCAAAGGGGTTCCGATTTTCGACCGCACACGCCCAATCACTTCGGCGCATCGATCCAACCCGCGGGGCAGTTGCCACTCTTGATGTTCTTGCCACCGGTCGGTGCCGCCCATTTCACTGAGTTTTCAATGATCTTGATGACGTTCGGGTTGTGATAGGTGGGATACATCTCATGCCCCGGTCGGAAGTAAAAGATTCGCCCCGCCCCGCGCGTGTAGGTGACGCCCGATCGAAACACCTCTCCGCCACTGAAACTGCTGATGAGCACCGTTTCCATCGGCTCGGGGATGTCGAAGAATTCGCCATACATTTCCTCTTCGTCAATGACGAAGTGATCGTCGATCCCTTGGACAATCGGGTGGCCCGGGCGCGTGACCCAGACAATTTCCTTATCGCCGGTGTCGCGCCATTTCAGGTCGCAGGTGGTGCCCATGAGCTTGCGGAAGATTTTGGAATAGTGGCCGGAATGGAGCACGATCAGCCCCATGCCCTGCAGCACGCGGTGATACACGCGCTCGACGCAAAGATCGGTGCAATCGCCGTGGGCCAAGTGTCCCCACCAGGTGAGGACATCGGTATTCTTCAAACGCTCGTCGGTAAGCCCGTGCTCTTCCTGATCAAGGGTGGCTGTCACCACTTCAAAGTCCGCATTTTTTCGAAGCCCGTCGGCAATGGCTTCGTGCATGCCGCGCGGATAGATCTTCGCGACCTCCGGGCTTTTTTTCTCATGACGATTCTCACCCCAGACAGTGACGCGGATAGGCATGGGAGAATTCCAAAAATCAATACTGACTTCGGGCCTGCGCGACAGTGTCGTGCATTTCAACGTCCTCGATAATGCCCAGTGAATTTAAGTTCAGCGTACAAACTTTGACCACTTTCGTGAGCACAAAGTCCCCTTTTTGGGTGAGCACACGAACGTCGGCAGAGTACGTTTTTTTCGGCACATCGCGACGATAAAAACGATCGTCATTGCTTCCGGAAAGTCGGCATGTGCCAAGGTCAATTTGATACCGCATCGCATAGTATTTGCTGGATTCGAGCATCTTCTTTCCGTTTGACCGCATCGATATCTCCGCAGCCTCAACAGTCATGCCCTTCACCACCTGACCCTTCCGCATCGCTGCTGCGATGTCCGCTTCAATGTCCGGGTTTGCCTTCAGATAGCTTTCCACCGACTCCTTGGATTTTCCTCTTGGCTTCACCGCCAGGCCCGGCTGCTTCGCCTTCAATTCCTTCTCCACCGTATCGGCTTCGTTGTCTGCTGATAGTTGTGATTTGAACTTTTCCAACTCCTCTCGAAGGGCCGCCAAGTCATACTTCAATTGCGCATTCTCATCGCGCAATCGCACCAGCTCTTCTTCGGGCGATTCTACCTTGGCTTTCTCCGCATTCGGGGCCATGGGTATCTCCCCGTCTTCGGCAAAGGAACGTGTCGAAAAAATCGACACGAATATCAAACTACAGGCAGCAGCAGTGATTATCTGTGCTTTCATGATTCGCCTCTCGATGTGAAGGGACTTACTGCAGAGATTGTTGAATGCTTAACACCTGATCATTCTCAAATTCGATGGTGATTTTTTTCTGGAGGGCGCTGGCCTCCCCTTCGAAATCGAAGATGGAGGCCTCAACCTTTTCCTCCTTCTGCCAGATACAGGTGTAGTGCAGGGGATCTTTTTCCCTGCGTGAGTTGGGCAGCCCCAGTTTTTTCACGACTTCGGCAAACACGTCACCTTTATTGATGTGCCAAGTGCCGGTTGGTTCAGATCGAGGCGGGGCCACTGGCGCCTCGGCATCAGCGGTCTCCTCTCGAACCATGGTCAGATCGTCTCGTTGGGGGACGTCTGCACGCGGTTCGGGCTCCACATCGATTTGCTGGGTGAGCGAATTGCCCGTGTCAGATTCGTCTGCGACAACAGGCGTGATGGGCGGATATGTCGTGGGCCAGATGGGATACTTGACGCGCTGGCGCGCCTCGGCCATCTCCCTTTTTGCCGACGTCGCCCAATCGGCAGCGCGTTTGGCGGCCTGATCGGCCCAGTGCGCCCCCGTGTTGAACTTCCCGCGCAAAGCCGATTGGCGTCGTTGTTTGGACGCTTCGGCTTTTGCACGTGCCAATTCTTTCTGAGCATCGCTAAACGATTGGGCCTCCTGTCGATACTTTCGTGTCGCAGAGTCAAATTCCTCCCGACGCGAGCGAAACTCATAATCGGAAATCCACAAGGTTCCCCACCGCCGTTGCATCCGCTGACCCCTTGCGTTACGGGTGCTTTCCAGTTCGGCGTTCTTAAACTCATACAGCGTGACCAGCTCCGCGAACGCCTTGTTCTTCCCCGCCCCCGCGCTGACGGCGACATCGAGCAATGATCCGTAGATATTCAGCAGTTCGTCATCGGCAGGCACGTTGGATGCCTTGATCCAACTGGACAATCGCTTAGCGAATCCGAAGGCTGTGGCTTTCTGCGACAACGTGGCGATGGCGCGATTCAGCATGAGGCTGCGCGATGGCTTCGGCGTCAGTGCGATGGCTTTATCGAACGAATCATCTGCCAGCGCAGATTTGTCCGACCGAAGCTGCACAATGCCGAGGCATTCCCACGCCAGCGCGTCTTGGGGATTGCCCTTGCATTGTGCCCCCAACGAGGCCAGCGCTTCGGCTTCCGATACTTCGAGCTTCGCGAGCGTGTCGTCAGGCGACACCCCTGCCGACGACAGCCTGCATAGCACGCAAAGCAGAACGATTAATTGGACAAACGCGAATCGAGACATGCTCACCCCAGATCTATGTGATGCAGGATTGTGGAAGGACGGGGGATGTGTGTCAAATATGGATTATGAAAGTCTGTTCACACTGGCGCGGGCGAGAACTCGGTAGGCCAGCGGTTACGCTGCAGCGCAGCTCCCACTCTGACTATTCCGTTATCTGAAACATTCAAAACTCCCGCCGTTGCCTTGCCACCGGGATGCTTAATATCTTTCGATACTTGGCGACCGTCCTGCGGGCGAGTTCGATCCCCTGATCCTTCAATTTGATCACGATCTCGTCGTCGTTCAGTGGGCTTTGTTTGTCCTCGTTGTCGATGATGATGCGCAGTTTTTCCTTCACCGCATCCCAGGACATGTCGTCGCCCTCGGCATTCGTCGTTCCGCCTGAGAAGAACCGCCGGAGCGGGAACACGCCACGCGGGGTTTGGATCCACTTTTCACTCACCGCCCGTGAAACCGTTGCGACGTGGATGCCCAGTTGGTCGGCTACCAGGATCATGGGCAGCGGCTTGAGGAACTCCGGGCCCTTCTCAAAAAACTCTCGCTGGGCATCGACGACCACACGGATCACCCGCGCGATCGTCGATTTTCGCTGTTCGATCGACTCGATCAACCACCGCGCGTTGCGCACGTTGTTGGCCAGGAACTCGCGCGTCTTTTTATCGGTGGATCGGTCCTTCAGCATCTTCCGATACATCATGCTGATGCTGAGATTTTCCACCGGGTCGTGGGCCATTTTGATTTCGTACTTGCCGGTCTCTTCGTCGAGATAGATCGTCGCGTCCGGCGTGATGGGCTGGGTATCTCCCTCACCAATCAGCTTGCCGGGGAAAGGCTGCAATCGACCCAGCCGTTTGACCGCATCCTTCAGTTCCTCGATGGGCCTGCCGAGCTTTTTGCTCATCTGCGGATAACGGTTCTGCTCGAGATCCTTGAAATGCTCGGAGACCAGGGCGCGCTCCAGATCAAAATCGTGACCTTCTGATCGCTCCTCATCCTCTTCCAATGCATCCAGTTGAATGAGCAGGCACTCCCGGATATTTCGCGCGCCAATGCCTGCCGGCTCGAGCGTCTGGATCAGCTTCAGCGCTGCCTCCAGGTCCTCCGCCTTCACGGGGATTTTGGAATCCTTCTGGACGGTTTCGAAATCGGTTCGGAAGTAGCCTTCCTCATCGATGTAGTCGATGAGAATTTCCCCCGCCCGTCGCACGCCCGATGAACATTCGATAAACGCCCACTGTCCCATCAGATGATCCGCCAGAGTGATCCCGCGATCGGGCGCGTTGGCCATCGCGTCCATTTTCTTGTCGCGCTCGCCATCAAAGCTGCTCGCGGACAACCTGCTCGGTGCGGACTGCGACCACTCTTCGTTCTCCAGATACTCCCCGATTTTCTCCAGTCGATCGAAGTCGGCAGCGCCGTTGGAATCTTCAGACACGACGAGTTGCGACTCGGCCTCCCCCTTCTCGCGTGGCAAGGCGCCGGCCTCCATCGTCCCGTCGATGGTGGCATCGCGCGGGGCGTCCGGGTCGGCCTCGTTCATTTCCAGCGTCGGATTGCTCTCCATCTCCTGTTCGATGCGTTCTTCCAACGCCATCAAAGGCAATTGGAGAATCTCCATGCTCTGAATCATGCGCGGCGTAAGGAGCTGCCGCATCTCCTGGCGCATCGAGGTTGATTGACTTAACTGCATATTTACACGATCTTTACAACAACGTCAGTTCGGGCACGATTTTTGCGTATCGCGCTCCGTCGAGACTATACCAGTCAACTGGTCAGGGGAAAAGGGGGAAAGGGCCCGGCAAGCTCCGTTCTTGCTCACGTGGACGTCACGGGATACCCTCTCGACCTAATCGCCGGATGATCCCCGCGACTTTGGGGGCTTGTGCTTTCAGGCGATATCACCTGTGGAAACTAAAACCAACCTTCCGCCTGCGTTGTCTCTTTTGTCCAGCGAGAGGCCTCGAAATCTTGGCGTCTCCGGGGCGTCGGGGTTGCTGTTTGGAGACTGGGGCACGAGCCGGCTTTATGTGCTGGGGATCGCGTTTCTCGTAGCCGGTCGGACCAGCTTCTGGTTGATCCTGGCGATGAATCTGCTGATTCTCGCAGTCGCGTGGGCGTATACGCAAATTTGCCGTATCTACACCGAAGGCGGGGGGGTTTACACCGCCGCCCGGGCGACTCATCCGCTGTTGGGCGTGCTGGCAGCGTTGCTGCTTTTCGCTGATTACACGGTGACTGCCTCCCTCAGCGCGCTTGATGCGTTTCATTATTTTGGACTGGAAAAACCCGCTGCCCACGAGGTTGTCCAGGCCGTCGATGCCGGCGATGCGATCATTCCGCAGACAGAAGGGGACGGCTCGACTGGTCTTCCCTTTTACCGGTGGGATGGGGCCGCTTTCTGGGCAATCATCGCGATGCTGTTGATCGGCGGATTGAATCTGCTGGGCCCCAAGCACAGCTCCGTGATCGCGGTCGGGGTCGCGGGGGCCATGATCTTTTTGACGGTACTCGTGGTCGGCTTTGCGCTTCCTCAGATCGACTGGTCAGAAATGCCCGGCCGAATCGGGAATTGGCGACAAGCCCCTTCGCAGCTTTGGACAAGCTTTGTCGGGATTGTCCTTGCGCTCTCGGGTGTCGAGGCCATCGCATCGCTCACCGGCGTGATGAAGAAGCCGGTTTACAAGACCGCCAGCCGATCCATCTGGCTCGTGGCAGCCGAGGTCACGCTCTTCAACATGCTTCTGGCGATCGTGATGCTGGGGATTTTCCCGCTGGATCGTGAACTACATAAGGATGACATGCTCGCGCACATGGCGACGCACTACATCGGCCCGTGGGGTGAGTGGCCGGTGCGCATCCTCGCTGGGCTGCTCCTGCTCTCTGCTGCCAACACCGCCATCGGCGCGCTCATGGGATTGCTTTATGTGATGAGTCGCGACAACGAATTGCCCCGCTGGCTGCAGGTTCTCAACGGCTTCGGCGCACCCTGGATTGCCGCGGGCGTGGCAACGGTCGTGCCTGCGGTGGTGCTGATGTTTGTCAGCGACGTGTCTGGGCTGGCCCACCTCTATGCGATTGGCATCGTGGGCGCGGTTGCGATCAATTGCGTGCTGTGCGCGCTGCATCCGCGCTTGCGCAAATATTCCCGTAAGATTCCGATGTTTCTCTTGGGCACGCTGCTGGCAGCCATCTGGGTGACCATTGCGATTGTGAAGTGGGAAGCGTCGGTGTTTGTCGCGATCATCTTGTTCCTTGGCTTCAGCCTACGATTTGCGACAAAGTACGCAGCCGGCAAGCGCCCCAAGCCGAGTCTCCTTCGACAGGCGATTATCGAACAGTTGCCTGCCGACGTGCTGGCCAAACCCAAGGTGCTGCTCGCAACCGCAGGCTCGACGAACATGGCCGGCCCGGCTCTCGAATCCGCAAAAGCCAGTGACGCCGCCTTGGTGGTTTGCTTCATCAGGCAGGTTGCCTTGAACTATAAATTGGAATCCGTCGAACGCCGCATGACGCTCGACACCGACATCGCAGCCGTCGAATTGTTTGCAGACTTTCTGGAACTCGGGCATCGCGAGGGTGTCCCGATTATCCCCGTCTACGACACCGGCACCGACGCCGCCGAGGTCATCGCCGAGCACGCAGCGATGAACGGCGTGCAAAAAGTGATCATCGGAACCAGTCGCCGAGGTGCCTTACATCAACTTATCAAAGGCAGCTTCCAGCGAAAGCTGGAGGCGCTCCTCCCGCCGGAAATCACCGTGCAGGTGCTGTCGGCCCCCGAAGTAGCTGCAAATACCAGCATGAATTGATCCGGCTGGATGACTCCACCAGGCGTCAACATGCGCGCGCCACTGCGAGCCCTGAAAAGTCCGTTCAACCCACCAGTAACTCCGAAGAAATCCCGACGTTAAAAAAATCTTCGCCGTGTTCATCCGGGTTCATCTGTGGTTTAATCACGATATGTTCTGTTGGCTCACCGCAATCCTCATCACCGCAGCTCTTGCGTTTGCCGCATACAAGTTTTTGATTGTGGGCGGGCAACAGGCGTTGGAGAAGGACAATGCCGAGCGCATTCGCCTGGCGGAGGAGCGGAAGAAGAAGCGCATCGCCGAGAACGGCTACGACCCACTCGCGCCGTCTGCCGGGGTGATTGGGGCTGAGTCATCCAGCCTCGTAGACCCTGTCGTCCACGTTGTCACACCGCACGAAGACGCGTCGATCCCACTTGCCAATCCCGACGCTTCGCCTTCCGACACCTCGGATGACAACGATCGACGTGCCTCAGGCACGTGAACTTCCGCATCAAAACCCGCGTCGCCCGACCCTCATTTGTGCCACGACGCGCTCTCATCCTGAATCTTGATGAACGGCTCGACGCGCATCTCGCCCGTCGCGGAGACCGTGATCGATATGGCCCCGCAAACGTTCGTGCGGAGTACCTGCCTCGTATTGACCATTCTCTCAAAGACCCGCTGTTTGTTGGTCAGCGTGCGGTCGTTGCTGCAGAGGATCGTTCCGGGATCGACAGCATTTACAAACGCCCGGGTGAGCGACTCACTGCTGCCGTGGTGTGGCGCGATCAGAATATCGGATCGCAATCGGTCGGGAGATTTCAGAAGTTCGCGCATGGCGTCGTCCTGAATATCCCCGGTGAAGAGGATCGACTTACCGGCCTGCTGCAGCCTGACGACCATCGACGTGTTGTTCGCATCCAACGCACAATCACGAGGCGGCCAGAGGATCTGCAAGGACGTGTCGCGACCGATGGGGATCACGTCGCCGGGCACCACCACCCGAGGTGGGCGATCAAGCGCGACCAACTCGCGCAGGAGCGTTTCGACAGCGTCGTTCTCGGTGCTGCTTTGGAGAAAGCTGTTCCCGACGAGAATTTCCCGCGCGTCGTACGCCTGCACAATCTCGGCACAGGCGGAGAAGTGATCGATATTCGCATGCGACAACAGAAGTGTGTCGACATCGGTGATTCCCCGGTGACGCAGGAAGGGCGCGACACACTTACGAAGGAGGTCGGGGAGGGATGTGGAGCCCGCATCGACAAGCGTGATGCGCCCGCCAGGCGGTTCCACCACGGCGCATTGGCCGGCCCCGACAGAGAGCAGCGTGACGCGCAGCTCGCCGGCGGGTGTGGGGAGGCGAGCCACGTCGGTGAGGTACGGGAAAAGGAGAATGGTGAGGGTGAAGCCCGCCAGTCCGATGCGCGATGTCCAACGCATAAGCGGACTGGCGAACGGACGCGTGGACAGGACGAGCAGCGCAAGATACCCGACGACGGCCCACGTGGATGGAGCAGGGAGAGGCACATCGGAAGCAGGGAAACTTCCCAGCCATTCGACGACGGCGCGCATCCAGTCGACCGGACGGGCCGCTGCGCTGGCCCAGTGGGGTGCGAGCGTGGGCCAAAGCAGGGTGAGCAGCACCTTGGCCATCCCACCGACCAGCGCGATGAAGACGAAAGGTGCGAGGAGGATGCTACCGACAATAGCCCACGGATTCAGTTGATTAAAATGCAATGCTATCAACGGCATGGAAACCGCCCACGCCACCAGCCCCGCGGCAAGGGTGGCGATGCCGGCGTCATCGATCCAGCCTCGAAATATCGCGAACCTCGTCCGACCGACGAAGGAGGCCGCAACCCGCGCGTCGGGGTCGTCACGGGCGTGACGCATCGCGCGCGTCAGCGGGTCGGATAGCAGCATCAAACCCAGAACCGTGAGAAAACTGAGTTGGAAGCCAGCGTTGTAAAGGTCGAGCGGCTGGTACAGAAGCATCGCCAGAACGCTGATCGACAAGCACTGAATTGCATCCACCCCGCGACCCATCATCACGCCGATGCCCAGGGTGACGCACAGCAGGACGGATCGCACGACCGGCGGGGAGGGGAGCGCGACGATGCCGTAGAGAATCACGAACCCGATCATCACACCGGCTGCGAGGCGTGGAGACAGACAGATCAGACGACAGAAAAAGTAGACCACACCTCCGAGGACGGCCACGTGCATTCCGCTGATCGCCAGGTGGTGACTTGTGCCGGTTTTGCGAAACTGCTCCTGCACATCGCGCAGTTCCGGGTCCGAATCGCCAAGCAACAGCGCGCGGAGCAATGCGTGATCGAGCGACCGTGCAGGAGAAAATCCACCGGCCAGGAGCTGGCGCGTTTGTTGTCGCAACGATGCGACAACGCTGAGCGGACGCGTCTCGATGATTTTTACATTCTTTGCATGCGGGATGGTGAGCGACGCGAGGATGCGTTGCTCGCGATAGTACTTTGCCCAGTCAAACTGCCCGGGATTTTGCGCTGGTGCCGGGCGCTGCAGCATTCCCATGACCCGCACGATCTGCCCCTGCTGCAGCATCGGATGGGGCTCGCTGAGTTGAACGAGAATCTTTCCGGTCGCATCCTGCCAGCCGTCCCAAGTGTTGATGCGCACGATCGACGCCAGCGTAACTTGCTTGGGGGGCAATGGTCGACGTGCATCGAACGGTGCGGTCAGCACGCGTGGCGGTCGGTCGATGGAGATTTCCAGGTTGGCCAGCCGGGGAGTGTCTGTCGCAAACTGGCTGATGTGCGCGTGGGGATATCGATGCATCTCCAGATGCCCAAGCAACATGCCCGACAGGAATACTGCCAACAGGAGTGCAAAAGCGCCGAACGTCGCGCGACGGACAAGTGCCAGTGAAGATACCGTCGCGCATGACAGCAGTACGAGGACGGTGCCCGGTGACTGTCCGACAAACGGGTGTGCAAAGATCCCGCCGATGAACGCGCCCGCCACGGGCAATGCCGGCCGGCGCGTTAGCTGTCGAAGCGATGTCGCAATAAAGCGCCCGGGAGGAGACATGCGCTAGGGATCATATCGACGTGACTGATGAACCCGCAACGCGAGACACGACGAGCGTCAGCAGATGCGATCAGGCGCTTATGACTTTTCGGCAAGCCCGGCCATTTACCACGGATCTTTCATACCAAGCATCTGTCGTTGTCGGCGGAGGTCGATGAGGAATTGCCCGGTGAGCGCCTGCACGCGAGGCGGTTGGCGGGCAAAGAACTTGGCGACATCGGCCTTGAATTTGTCGGGCGTGGGGAGGCCGAAACGCTCGGGGTGTTTGGCGATTTCAGATTGCCGCGCACCGGCAAACATCATGAGGTAGACGGTTCGCTGGGCGGGGGGTTCCTGATAAAACCGATCCAGAAACATTGCATACAACGCCTGCCCGATCTCTTCGTGTCCGTCGATCTTTTTGACATTCTCAGCCATCTGCTTGCGCGTCGGGTCGGGCTTCATCACGGAGGATACAAGATCCTTGAACGGCTGTTCGCGCATGCGCTCGACGACGCCCATCGCATAGCGCTTCCGATCCCGTTGCAACATGCGGTTGAACTCGTCGGTCGACATGAACGCGACGGCGTCGTCCAGTTTGGCGGTCTTTACGTCAGGCGCGTTCGGATAGGTGAAGTACCGATGGATTCCCCATCCACTTGCCAGCATGATCACGATGCTGATGAGCGTTGCCAGGGAGATTTTCAATACGCGTCGCATTGTTTATTGCACCGAGTCCGGCACAGGCACGTTCCGAAGAAACTCCTCGACATGACCATCGGCAAAGAGCCAGTTGAACGGAACCTTCCCGCCATGATAGTTGTCGGCATCCCACAGAATCGGAACCTTTGAAGCCGATCGAAACACGTTGAAAAAGAAGGTCTCGCGCAAGGGGCGCTCGCCTAGCTCGGCGTAATAGAAATAACTCGTCCCCTCGGTTGGATAGACCACGTCGTCAGCAGGACACCGAAATACCTCGATCTTGCCGCCGACGTGAGGGTTGAGGAAATCGACGATGGTCGGATACCCGTTGGGGTTGACCGACGGCAGTGTCGGCGCGAGTGGCCAGCGATTTTTGGACTGATTGAGATACATGAAGAAGGCTGCCCCGATGTTCTGCAACTGGGCCTTGCAGGCGAGGCTCCGACTCTGTGCCCGCGCGCGGTTCAAGGCCGGCAAAAGCAACGCGATCAAAATCGCGACAATGCCCAGCACAACTAAAAGTTCAACAAGTGAAAACCCATCGCGGCGACGCATGATGAACAGTATAGGGACGCGGGGTTGCCGGAGGCGACGAATCTCATGAAAGGTTCGCAAGAAATGGGCTGGTTCATACTGCTGACTTGAAGTTGGGGGAAAAAGAATTAGGTTGAACAACGCTTGCTCGAACATGGCCGTCGCGAAGGGATATACGTTAAGAAGTTGTCCCGACTTGAGTTAAGAATTGCTTGACGTCCGCGAAGCCCTTGAATGCGGTGCGGTGATGCTCGCTGCCCGACGTGCCGGAAAACCAGAGATTGCGGAGTCGAAGACACTTTGTGACCGATTCCTGGCGTCAGCTAAGGAGGCTCCGTTGTTAAAGGTCGAGCGCGTGCAGGGGCCGGTCATCGCTCAATATTTTGACTGGCAGGAGCAGGAGCAGGAGTACGGGGAGTCTAACAAATCAAGCGAGTTGGCCGGACAACGTTCTTCATTCCATCTCAACGATGCAGCCGCAGTAGGACGTGCGTGCTGAGGTTCAGTATCTCCCAGCGAAAGATCACCATGAATGATGTAGAGCGCTACAACTTCGACCGCATGGGATACCTGCACATTCCCGCATTGCTCACGCGGGATGAAACCCGGCGTCTGTACGACGCTTCGATCGCCCTCGAAGCCGACGCCCTCGCCTGCCGGGAGCGGTCCCCTAAGCATATGGCGATGTACGGGATGGCCTACTGGCAAAATCAGAAGCATGGTTACTACGCCCAC
>Ga0105047_10006118_pt1 | contig 20480 bp, 18 predicted proteins | sample MAT04_FD_78384 | JGI IMG/M metagenome (GOLD analysis project Ga0105047, IMG submission 78384) | Freshwater microbial communities from Lake Fryxell liftoff mats and glacier meltwater in Antarctica - MAT-04 (megahit assembly) | ecosystem: Environmental > Aquatic > Freshwater > Ice > Liftoff...
GATCGTATGGTTCCAGCTCGGATGCAAGGTTTATTTCCAATTTCTATAGCCTCATTGATCGTGGATTTGTATTTGCCATTGCTCAAATACGTGGTGGTAGCGATATGGGTGAGCAATGGTATGAGGATGGTAAACTTTTAAAAAAGAAAAACACGTTTACTGATTTTATTGCCTGTGCTGAGAAACTTCAACAGGATAAATTTACCTCTGCATCAAAACTTGCCATTATGGGCGGTAGTGCCGGCGGTTTGCTTGTAGGAGCAGTTGCAAATATGCGCCCTGACCTTTTCAATACCGTGGTTGCTCAGGTTCCATTTGTTGATGTTATAAACACCATGCTCGACGAAAGCCTGCCGCTTACAACCCAGGAATACGAAGAATGGGGAAATCCAAACGAAGAAGAGTTTTATAAATACATGCTTTCGTATTCGCCATACGATAATATTAAAGCACAGAATTATCCCAATATGCTGCTTACAGCCGGACTTAATGACTCGCAGGTAAGCTACCACGAGCCAGCCAAGTTTGCAGCCAAACTCCGTGCTATGAAAACGGATAGCAATATACTGCTGCTCCATACCAATATGGAATCGGGTCACGGTGGTGCAACAGGCCGTTTTGATGCACTAAAGGAAACTGCATTTCAGGTTGCTTTCATTTTGAACAGAGTCGGTATTTCCGAATAATCACCTCTGACTGAAAAATAAAAAAGCCTCTAACTTTTACGTAGAGGCTTTTTTATTTATGTGAAAATCAAAGCTGTAAACCTCAAACATCAGAAACCGTTCAGTTGCATGGTAACTGTTGGTATTAGTAGCAGGAATCCCACCAAAACAAGAATAAGTATAAACGGCCATACCCACCGCAACCATTTGTCGTAAGGGATTCGCGCAATTCCGAGCACCCCCATCAGCACTCCCGAAGTTGGCGTAATCATATTAGTAAATCCATCCCCAAACTGGAAAGCCATTACCGTCGCCTGCCTCGAAACCCCGATCAGGTCCGAAAATTGCGACATAATAGGCATTGTGAGTGCTGCTTTGGCTGATCCCGAAGGCATTATAAGGTTTATACCAGTTTGAATTACATACATCATACTAATGGATGCGTACTTCCCCCACGAACTCATTGAGCTCGAAACTCCATGTAGCAAAGTATCAATTACCTGACCATTTTTCAAAATGATAATAATACCTCCAGCCAATCCTACAATTAATCCTGCTGATAAAATATCGCGTACCCCATCCAGGAAATGTTTTGTAATATCATTCAGCGTATAATCAAATGCAAGTCCCGAAGCCAGACCCATGACAAAGAACAAGGTGGCAATTTCCATGACATACCATCCATATCCCATAACTCCGACTATCAGGAAAGCGATAGTAAAAAGCAGAAGGTTAAGAATGAAAAAATGAACCGATTTTTTCAGTGAAAAAAACCCGGTGATAAAGAAGACCGCTGTGAGTATAGGAATAATAGGAATGGTGACACTGGAAAGACCGATTTTAAGAATGGTTTGCGAATAAAAAACCGAGAAAACTGCCATCACAGCCAGCAAAGCCCCAAAAACCAACCATGCTGAAAGCGGCGTGTGATACTTTACTGTTTCTACATGATCTTCAGCCAGTTTACGCCAATATGCATCATCTTCATAAACTACCGATGATTTTGGGTTTTTCCTTATTTTATTGGCATACCATAAAATATATCCTATCCCGACAAAATTAATCACAACCCAGCAAAACATGCGGTATTCAATTCCTGAAAACAGAGGCAGTTTCGATAATCCCTGGGCTATACCAATTGTAAACGGATTTAACATTGCGCCGGCGAAACCCAAACCGGCACCTATAAAACACATGCTTAGACCGATAATGGAATCATAGCCCATTTTTATGGCCAGCGGAACAAATATAATGGTGAAGGCTATAGTTTCCTCACTCATACCGAAAATTGCACCAAACAAACTGAATATGAGCATAAGTAACACTATTATCAGGTTGTCGATCCCGAAAAACCGAAGAGCACGGTGTTTTTCCAGTTTGCGGGTATAACGGAGAAAAGCATAAATGCCTATGTCAATAGCTCTTGTCTGGTTCATGATCCAGAACGCGCCGCCGATTAAAAAAATGAAAACTATAATATCCGATTTATCTACAAATCCATCGAAAATGGCTGAAAATATCTGCCAGGTCTGTGGCGAATTCCCGACATAATGAAAGCTTTCGCTGTCAACAACCTCGCGTTCAATTCCATTAACAACAACAAGATGCCGGTCGAAAGTCCCGCCCGGTACAACCCAGGTGAGGAATCCGGCTATTACAACAATAAAAAAAACGATAACATACGTATGCGGAATCTTAAATTTTGTGGCCATATAGAATTTTAGCTTAAATATTTTTTCAAAAATACAAAGAAACCATTAATTACAATTGCATAAGCTGTTCATATAATTTAATAATGTAATCTGATTAAACCCGATTCGCACAAGCAGGTACTTAAATGGCTCTATTTGTAGCTGTAATCGCTACAGTTTTCTGTGCTTTTAAACTACAGCATTTCTGTGCAATACACTACAAAAAAAACGGAACTTCCGCTATAGTCATGTAATATTTTTGCATCTATTTTTGTAGGCTACATCAGGGGAAAATAAATGGTAACCGCAGTTCAAAATAGTACCGGCATATTATTACGGTGGCTGCAACCAAAAGAAACTGTTAACAGCCCTTTAATCGCTTAAGCTTGAAACAAAAACAAAGCTGTCCTTTTTTTGATGTGATCTGAATCAGGTATTTTTTCGAGTCGAATCAAAAGTAATCGAACAATAATCGATATATTCGCACTCCTGAAATTATGTGATAAAGGTAAGGGAAAACTCTACCGGGATTGAAAAATTTTAGTCCTTTTCAAACTCTCTGCGAATCATATTTCCTAGGATTTCGAAAAAGGAAAACTACAACAAGGGTTCAGGAAAATGCCCTGTTAATTTAACACTGAAAACCATGGCTTGACCATGTTAGACAAAACTATTTATTTGGTTTGATCTGGTTTGCCAAAAAATGAATCAAAAAATTACTCAATATTTCAAACGTATAAATGATTTATTAATTCACTAAAGCTCTTTAAAAATGAAAGTTGCTATTGTAGGAAGTGGATATGTCGGTCTGGTGACCGGTACATGTTTTGCCGAAGTTGGTATCGATGTTACCTGTGTTGATATTGACGCAAAAAAAATTGAAGACCTGAAAAACGGGATCATTCCTATTTATGAGCCGGGCCTGGAAGAAATGGTACACCGAAACATGAAAAAAGGAAGGCTGCAGTTTACTACCAGTATTGCCGAAGCCCTTGTTGACTGCGAAGTACTTTTCAGTGCTGTAGGTACGCCTCCTGATGAAGATGGAAGTGCCGATTTACAATATGTACTCAGCGTGGCCCGCGATTGTGGCCGCAATATGAATGATTATCTGCTGATTGTTACCAAAAGTACCGTGCCTGTAGGAACTGCACTTAAAGTAAAAGCTGCTGTGCAGGAAGAGCTCGACAAACGCGGAGTAAAAATCGAGTTTGATGTAGCTTCCAATCCTGAATTTCTGAAGGAAGGCGCTGCAGTTGACGATTTCCTGAAACCCGACCGTATTGTTGTAGGGCTTGATTCGGCAAGGGCCGAAGAACTGATGAAAAGTTTGTATAAACCATTCACCCTCAACGGTCACCCGGTAATTTTTATGGATATTACTTCGGCCGAAATGACCAAGTACGCCGCCAACTCCATGCTTGCTACAAAAATCAGTTTCATGAATGATATCGCAAACCTATGCGAAATTGTTGGTGCTGACATTAATATGGTACGCAAAGGCATTGGCTCCGATTCGCGTATCGGCAATAAGTTCATTTATCCCGGTATTGGTTATGGCGGTTCCTGTTTCCCAAAAGACGTAAAAGCATTGATTCAGACAGCCTCGGGTTACAAATATAACCTTCGTGTACTTCAGGCTGTTGAAGACGTGAATGACGATCAGAAATCGGTTATGTTTCACAAAGTAATGAAGCATTTTAAAGGCGATATTAAAGGAAAAACCATCGGAATGTGGGGATTATCTTTTAAACCTCAAACCGACGATATGCGCGAAGCACCTTCGCTGGTACTGGTAAAAAAGTTTATCGAAGCCGGTGCAAAAGTTAAAGCCTACGATCCCGTTGCCATGCATGAAGCCAAGCGCATATTAGGTGATAGCATTGAATATGCAGAAGATCAGTATGAAGCCCTCATTGATGCCGATTGCCTCCTGCTGGTAACCGAATGGCCCGAATTCAAATTCCCGAATTTCAATATCATACGTAAACTGCTGAAAGAACAGGTGGTTTTCGACGGACGTAATATTTACGAACTTGCCGAAATGAAACGCAAAGGATTTACTTACTATTGCATCGGTATTGACACATTGAAATAAGGGATTAGGGGTTGGGGTTTAGGGTTTAGGGTTTAGGGTTTTAAAAAACTCTGATCAGCTACTCCAACCACATTGAAATAAGGGATTAGGGGTTGGGGTTTAGGGTTTAGGGTTTTAAAAAACTCTGATCCGCTACTCCAACCTCTAACTCCTAAACCCTTAATAAATCGGTATTGACACATTGAAATAAGGGATTAGGGTTTGGGGTTTAGGGTTTAGGGTTTTAAAAAACTCTGATCAGCTACCCTAACCCCTAACCCCTATAACCTAAACCCTAAATAAAAATGATCAGGAAAAAAGTTTTAGTTACCGGAGGCGCAGGTTTTGTTGGTTCCCATTTATGCGAACGTCTGCTCAATGATGGGCATGAAGTGGTATGCCTCGATAATTATTTTACCGGGCAAAAACAAAATATTGTGCACTTGCTCGATAATCCGTTTTTCGAGATGATAAGGCACGATGTTACTATGCCATTTTTTATTGAGGTTGACGAAATATACAACCTCGCCTGCCCTGCATCGCCGGTGCATTACCAGTACAACGCCATTAAAACAATGAAAACCTCGGTAATGGGTGCTATTAATATGCTGGGGCTGGCCAAACGTATAAAAGCAAAAATACTACAGGCTTCCACCAGCGAAGTGTATGGCGACCCACTGGTTCATCCGCAGATAGAAACCTACTGGGGTCATGTAAACCCAATTGGAGAAAGAGCCTGTTACGACGAAGGAAAAAGAGCTGCCGAAACGCTGTTTGTGAATTATCACAAGCAAAACAATGTGCGTATAAAAATTATCCGCATTTTCAATACATATGGTCCACGCATGCATCCTCACGATGGCCGCGTTGTGTCAAACTTTATCGTTCAGGCTTTACAGGGTGAAGATATTACTATTTATGGCGATGGCAGCCAAACCCGCAGTTTTCAGTATGTTGACGACCTGGTGGAAGGGATGATTCGCATGATGGCTACGGCTGAAGAATTTACAGGTCCTGTTAACATTGGTAACCCGAATGAATTTACAATTTTGCAGCTTGCCGAAATGGTGATAAAACTTACCGATTCGAAATCAAAAATAATCCGGATGCCTTTACCTCCCGATGATCCTATGCAACGGCAGCCAAATATCGAACTGGCAAAAAAAGAACTTGGCTGGTCACCCAAAATACCTCTTGAACAAGGCCTCGTTAAAACCATCGACTTTTTCGCATCTATAATCTGATCAATTTAATCCGGTACATATGAAAATACTAATAACAGGTTCAAATGGCCAATTAGGAAATGAACTGAGGGAACTTTCAGCATTTTATCCTCAATATCATTTTCTTTATACTGATGTTGACGAACTGGATATAACCAATCATTCAGCCGTTGAACAATATCTAGAAGCCAACCGGCCTGAAGTAATTATCAACTGCGCAGCATATACTGCGGTTGATAAAGCAGAAAATGACGAGCATAACGCTTACCTTATTAATGCTACCGCTCCGGGAATACTTGCCCGGGTTGCAGCAAAATACAATACCCTGCTGGTTCACATATCAACTGATTATGTTTTCGATGGGAAATCGTACGCTCCTTTAGCCGAAACAGCCGAAACAAATCCTGTTTCGGTTTATGCCCGAAGCAAGTTTGCCGGAGAGCAGGAAATACTGAAACTTGCATCCAAAGCAATTATTATCCGTACATCGTGGTTATACTCAGCTTTCGGGAATAATTTCGTGAAAACAATTCTCAAATACGGAACCGAACGCGGAAAACTTAACATAGTGTACGATCAAACAGGGACTCCCACTTATGCTTATGATCTGGCTAAGGCATTGCTTGATATTGTACCTAAAGCTACCGATATAGAAGGCGTTAATTTATTTCATTACTCAAATGAAGGTGTTAGCAGTTGGTACGATTTTGCAAAAGCAATAGTTGAAATAACAGGCATTAATTGCCAACTGAGCGCCATCGAAACAAAAGACTATCCTTTGCCCGCTGTACGGCCATTTTACAGTGTTTTGAATAAGCAGAAAATAAAAAATACATTCAATCCCCAAATACCTTATTGGCGCGATAGTCTTAAACATTGCCTGAAGCGGCTCGGTTATCAGAACAATTTTGTTTCTACTTAAAACAACCCGGACTACAAGATTGACAGAATTTTGTACACACAGTATTGACACTCATCACAAACTAGAACTACACAATATGATTAACAGAGAAAAATTCAAGGAGAACTTCCAATACTATGATAAAGAAGTGGTTGTGCAGGTAATGGATATTTTTACCAGTGATTACGACCAGGCTTTGCAGGAATTACAACAAAGCGTCAGCGCACTCGATTTTGCAACTATGAACCGGAAAGCACATGGATTAAAAGGCGTTGTTGCTTATATGTCGCCCGAACTCAGTGGCTTATGTCATGAACTTGAGCAAAAAAGTGCAGAAAAGAGTACCGAAGGATTACAGCCAACTTATGATCTGTTGCACGATGGCATCCTCGAACTTGTAGAAGAATTAAAATTATTGCGGATTGAATATGAGGAGTAAATGCAGTCTCCTGAGTTTAATAAGAGTTCAGTAAATCAATAGTTATTGAACTTAATCCTGTCTTTATTTCCCGTTGTAAATTATCACAACGTCGAAAAAATCCTGCATTTCGGGTTTTGTAATGCTTTCAGAACTATTATAGCTTCTTCTCCTTTTTCTGATATGGTTGTTTAACCCATAGTTGAGTGCAAGTGTTAAAAGTATCCATAACCCCACCCCTTTCACGGTTCCTGACCCGGAATAATCATCAATGCTTGCTGTGGTCCGGAATTATTATGGATTAATAGTTTCCATATTGAATCTCTTATACTATAATTATACATACAATTTAGTTTAATTTAACAGTGCAATAATTCGGTTATTACGGATTTCAATAGTATAAAATTCATTTTTACTAATGTGTCGAACAAAAAACGGTTTTGAATTGTTTAAGAAAGCAAAGGCGAAAACGCAGTAGAAATACTAATGTATACAAATGTTTGAGGAGATTCCTGTGTCAATTATTTATACTGTTTCCGCTTGTATTTATCCATTATCAAGGGTAGGTGTAACTTTCCAAAGAGGATAACGTCATATACCCGAACACAAAATTAATTATAAAATTAAATTTCCCTCACCAGAGAATAAAAAATAAGAAAATGAGAACTTTTAAAATTAATACAACTATTGCCGCTGTTAACCTGGCCTTGTTTATGTCAGTTGCTGCAATTGCAAATCCTTTTGCTTCAAATACCGGCGATGTAGTAAAATCCGGTGTTAAAAAACAAATTTCTGGAGCAGGAACTGCAATTTCGAACAAAGTTGATTCCGACTTTTACTACCTTCGTTTTGATGTAAATAAATTCGCAGCCGAAAATGCCATCGTTGAATTGCCGGCTTTAAGCATGGATTATCTACGTTTCGATGTAAATAATTATATTGATGGTAATGAAACTGAAATCACTGAGTTACCAGCCAAAAGCTATTTCGGTTACCTGCGCTTCGATGCAAACAAATTTGTTGAAATCAACAACGCTGACAATTTCGAATTACCTGCAACGGATTTTGAATACCTTCGATTTGATGTAAATAAATTTGCCGGTTCCTCAACCATTAATATTGACGAACTTCCGGCTCAATAAGTATATCAGTAACTAATTTACCTACAAAAAAGTCCTGCTCATCACAGGACTTTTTTTTTATACTTTCGAAAACCAGCAATGCCCCAGGCATTATTTTGTATCAATAATAAAAGGAGCACTCTTCTTTGTATCCAATATGATGAGTTTGGCATTGGGCGAAGTGGCAATAGCTTTTATCATTTCGTACTGTAATTGCTTGTCGCTGAGCCCGGTGCTGAGTATCTTCTGGTAATCAGCGATTCCTTGGGCTTCCACTCTTTTGCGTTCTGCTTCTTGTTTTTCTTTCTGAAGAACGAATGTCATTTTTTGAGCTTCCTGTTCGGCATTTATTTTCGACTCAATAGTAGTTTTTACCGAGGAAGGAAGCGTAATATTGCGCACCAGCAGTTGCTCAAGCATTAAACCACGGCTTTTAAAATCGCTTTCGATTGTTTTAAAAATCCGTGCCTGAAATTCATCGCGCTTGGTTGAGTATAGTGCAATAGCATCGTAATAAACCGCATTATCCCTGATTTTAGTCCGGCAAATTGGTCGGACAATAGTATTCCGGTAATCGGTTCCAATCTCTTTCAGTATACGTGGAGCCTCATTGGGCATTACTTTGTATAATACGGTAAGGTCGACAATAACTTCAAGACCATCAGCCGAGAGCACCCGGATGGCATCATCTCCGTTTTTATCGCCTTCGTCATTTACACCGGTCATGGTGTAGTTTTGCGTCCGGATATCGAATGTTACAACTTCAACTAGCGGATTAATAACATTAAGCCCGCTTTCGAGAGTGTTGTTGTTCACTTTCCCAAAAAGCTTCTGAACCCCAACATAGCCAGGTTCAATTTGTTTAACTGCCGATAAACCTGCCCCGATAATTAGAAGCAGTACTCCAATAATCCGGATAATACCGGTATAAGGTTTTAAGGGTGATTGGGCTTTGGAAACAGCAAAACCGATTACAAGTACTATAATTCCGAGAACGATTAAAAACATAGGATCAGGTTTTAATGATTAATTATATTTAGAAGTTTAAGATGTAAATATACAATAATTGTATGGTTTTAAAGTACACTATTTCCATTGTCGTCAGGTTTTTAACTATCTGTTTTTCATATTGTTGTGCTGATTGAATTCCAAATATTATTTTTTCTGAAACCTTAAACCCACTGAAATAATTGTAAATAGTAATTTTGCAAAAAAAAAATATGCTAATCATAAAACGTCACCATACTAACCCATACTTCAATCTGGCAGCCGAGGAGTATTTTCTGAAATATTCCATTGAAGATATTTTTATGCTTTGGCGCAACGAACCCGCTATTATAGTGGGTAAACATCAGAATACCATTTCGGAGATCAACATTGATTATGTTAAAGAAAATAACATCAGCGTAGTGCGGCGCCTAACCGGTGGCGGTGCTGTATTTCACGACCTTGGAAACCTGAATTTTACATTTATTCAATCCGGGGCAGAACATACACGCAACGATTTCAGGAAATTCACCGAACCTATTCTCGAAGTGTTGCAAAAACTGAGAATTGATGCCCGCTTCGAAGGCCGTAATGACCTGACTATTGAGGGGAAAAAGTTTTCGGGCAACGCCGAAACCGTATGGAAAAACCGCGTTCTTCATCATGGAACTTTACTTTTCTCGGCTACCATCACCGACCTCAGCCAGGCGTTGAAAGTGAATGAAGCTAAATTTCAGGACAAAGCTGTAAAATCAGTTCGCAGCCGGGTAACCAATATCAGCGAGCATATGCATGAGGATATGGATGTGATGGAATTTTCGAAACTGATTCAGAATCATATTTCAGGATTGTATCCTGATGCCCGGTTTTATGAGCTTTCTGACGTTGATCACTCAATAATCAATGAACTTGTACAAACAAAATACTGCACCTGGGACTGGAATTTTGGCAGCTCACCTTCTTATAATTTTCGTAAAGTTATACGTACCGAAAACAGCGGTACAATGGAGTTTTGCATGGATGTAAATAACGGATTTATTAAGCAGATCCGTATTTATGGCGATTATTTTTCACATTCCGATCAAAAGGAGATTGAAGAAGCTCTGTCTGGTATTCCGCACACAGAAACCGCCATCCGAAAAGCTGTTGCTCATTTCGAAATCAGCGATTATTTTGGTAAACTTACGGTTGATGAATTTGTAGCAGGGTTGTTCTAAAAATACAAATTCCCACTAAGTAAATTCTCAGTAAGCCAAGGTGCACTAACGCCTTGGCGACTTGCAACATGTCCTTTTTTCTATATCACCCAAACTTTTTCATACTTTTAATCACAATTTTACAACCCTTGATAAAAAATACTGTCATTATAATAAAAAACACGGGGCCGGAAGCTTGAACCAGGAGGTTTACGATATACACAGGCAACTGGTTGAGGCGTGTAAAGCCGGTAACCGGAAAGCATACAACGAGTTATATAACTCGTATTCAAAAGCTATGTATAATATCAGCTACCGCATGATGAACAATGCCGAAGATGCCAGAGATATGTTGCAGGAAGCGTTTGTGGATGCTTTCCGCCGGATTGAATCGTTCCGTTTTGATTCCACATTCGGAGCATGGTTAAAAAAAATAGTGATAAATAAATGCATCAACGCACTCGAAAAAAGAAGAATCGTTTGGGAAGACACAGAAATATCTGACGAAAACACATCCGATACCGACCCTGAAAATATACATGAAGAGGAGCTTCAATTGAGTATTGATAAAGTAAAAAAAGCAATGAACCGATTACCGGAAGGAGCAAGAGTCGTGTTTTCGCTTTACTTGCTCGAAGGATATGATCATACTGAGATTTCGGAAATATTGCACATTTCGGAATCCACTTCAAAAACACAGTTTATGCGTGCCAGGCAAATGGTGAAAGAAATGATACTTTCGATGCCGGCGGTATAATTAAAATGAAAGAAAATGAAAGAAGATAAGTTAGAACAGTTCGTACGGGAAAATACTCAAAGCTTCAACAGCCTTGAGCCACCGGTAATGGCCTGGGAAGCCATCGAAAAAGAACTTTCTGCCTCAAAACAAACTGTAGTGCGCAAACTTTGGCCATACGCATGGAAAGCTGCTGCCGCCATTCTCATTTTTGCTTCGGCATGGATGCTGAATGATTATACGGATATGCAAAAGGGGAAAGAGAATAATTTTGTAAAAACCGAAATGCAGACTAACCCCGTGCTGACTGAGCTTTCTGATGCCGAAGCTTATTACACAACCCAGATAAGCAGCAAGCAGGCCGAACTTGCAAAATACGCGCAACAAAATCCTGAGATTATCGAAGATCTGAAAAAGGAATTCACCGAAATGGATAAAAGTAAGGCTGAACTCCGGAAAGACCTTGCCGAAAGTAATGCCGACGAAAAAGTAATAGAAGCCATTATACTATCTTACCGCGTAAAACTTGAAATCCTTGATCAGATGCTGACTGAACTCCGCAAAGCTAAAGAAGGAAATACAACTCAACAAACTGTCGAAACTAACCTGTAAGTGAATTTACTAAGTAATTTCCATCATGAGAACACCTAAAAAAATTATACGTATCCTTTTACTTTTTGCTTTCGCGATAAGCTTACCTGTTTTACTCAGCGCACAGGTTTACTCCGAAAAGCGCGAACAGGGTAAAAGCTTTAAACTGAAAAGCGGCACCACCGTTCATATCTCCAATAAATATGGCAACGTAAACATAATGCCATGGGAAAAAGACTCAGTGCGTATTGAAGTGAGCATGTCGGCACAATCGAAACAAGCTGCCAAAGTAGTTAAAATCCTTTCGACCATCGACTGCGAAATGATTTCAACCGCAACCACTATAAGCGCAAGGACTGTTTTTTACGATAACAGCGCTACATTTTGGAAAGATGTGGTTTCGTATGCCGGCCAGGTTATAAATACCAGCAACAACATGCAAATCAATTACACGGTGTATCTTCCTGAAACTACACCTCTGAAAATTGAGAATAAATTTGGTAACATCTATATGGATAGCCACCGCGCCAATGTGGATATTACACTTTCGAACGGCGATTTGCAGGCCCGCGATTTCAGCAAAATGTTGAAACTGAAACTCGAATTTGGTTCAGCAAGCCTTCAGGATATTGACAATGCACAACTTACCGTAAACTATTCCGATGTTACATGCAATAAACTAAAATCCCTCAACCTCAACAGTCGCTCTTCAACCATCGAAATTGAAGAAGCCGGCTCACTTGAAATAACCTCTTCAAGGGATAAACTGGTTGTAAAAACGTGTAATTCGCTCAATGGCGAAGCGTCATTCTCCAGAATTCGTATCAACGAACTGGAAGCATTGTGTACAATGAATACCAAATACGGCGAATTAAAACTGAATTCGATCGCGCGCAATTTCCGCACTATACAAGTGAAATCGGAATATACGGATGTGTTTTTAGGGGTAAATCCCGGTGCCGGCTTTGGAATGGAGTTGTTATACGATACAAAAACCAACATCAATATTTCGCCGCAGATAAACAACCAACTGAAAAAGGATACCCTGAACACAAAAACCGGTACTCTGCAAGCCACCGGCGATATTGGTAAAACGAGCACTTCGTTTATTTCAGTAACGGCAAAGTCCGGTGGAATTTCGGTGCTGAATAAGTAAGTTTTCTCATCATCATAAGGGATTTCATTTAAAGTGAAGTCCTCATTATCAATGTCCTATCACCAACATATCTCCACACTCTGTGCAATAAAAATGTGCTACCGGGGAAAGCCTGAAACTAAAAAAAATCCTTTTTCCAACCCTTTAAAAAAAATCCTGTCATTAGGATACAAATAAAATTTAAACCTTATGAAAGCAATTGAAAAACCACAGCTTATAATCACCACAACCTTATTTGTACTGCTTGCCCTTATTGCCCTTGTGCTGCTGATGTCAGGTTGTGTAAGCGAGCGTATCGAAGGAAACCGCGACCTGATATTACAGGAACGACCTTCGCAACCTTTCAGTGAAGTTGTTTCTTCAGGAAGTTTCAGTGTAAAAATTATCCCTTCCACCGAAACCCGCATCGAAGTAAAAGGCGAATCGAACGTGCTGCCTTACCTGAATACATATTCCAACGGAACTACACTAACGGTAAAGTATAATGATGGCTACAATATACGCGAACACTATCCGGTTGAAGTATTTCTTTACACAGATGTTTTAAGCGCAGTAAGTTTATCTGGATCAGGAACTGTCGATTGCGACTATTTCGAAGCTAACGAAATGTATTTGAATATTTCAGGCTCAGGTGGAATAACTGGTGACTTCGAAACAGATAACCTGCAAGCAGTAATTTCCGGATCAGGAAACATGGATCTGACAGGTTCGTCAACTACTGGCTTACTTTCTGTTTCCGGATCAGGAAACATCAAAGCACAAAATCTGACATTACAACATTGTTCAGCCAACATTTCGGGAAGCGGAAACATATATACTGCGGTGATAAAAACACTTAATGCAACAATTTCCGGAAGCGGAAGTATTTTCTACTTCGGAAATCCGGTTATCACAACTCATATCAGCGGCTCAGGGAGTGTAGTGAGGTACTGATGAAGAGTGAGCTTTTGTGTAATTGGAGATGACCAGGTGAGATGGGAACGAGATAAATGGAAACAAGGAAATCGGCAGAATAATGATAAAAGGAACATTTATAAATTCCCACATCCGAAATCCGAAATCAAACATCCGACATCCCAAAAACGCCATTATCTTAAAACAATCCTTGTAACTTAATCAACCAATGCAACGTCATAAAAACCATAAAATTTAAATACCCAATAAAAAATCTATACTTGTGAAAAGACTTCTTACCATCATTATAATCGCTTTACTACTTGCTATTGAAGCGTTTAGCCAAAATTACCAACAATCGGCCGGCTTAAGACTAGGGGCAGCCGGTGGAATTACCTACCGCCGCCAGTTTGATGCCAACATTGCAGGCGAAGTTATGCTGCTATCGCAAAATCACGGAACTGTTTTTGTGTTTCTGATCGAAAAGCAAAAACCTGCCCTATTGTTCGACGATCTGAACATGACCTTTATTTATGGACTGGGCGCACATATAGGGGCTGCAAGCAACAATTACAACAACTACAATACTTATGATTACAATCACTACCAAGGCTACACTAAAATGCAATTAGGCATCGACGGGTTTGCTTCGTTAGAATATTTAGTACCACGTTACCCCATCGCTTTTAGCCTTGAATGTAAACCATATTTCGAATTATTCGACGATAATTGGTTAGGTCTTCACTTGCCTGTGATTGCTTTTGGAGCAAGGTATACATTTTAACTATAGCTCTCAGCTACACGAAAAATTAAACAATCCCTCAATAAACAACTAACAACAAATTGAAAATTAATAACTAATACTCTGATTTTATGAAAAAAGCAAGCTTACTCTCACTGTTACTTACTATTTGTATAGGCTATTCAGCTCAAAGCCAGGATACACTCCGCTTGTTCGGTAACCAAAAGAAAGAAAAACCCAAAGAACAAACCGAACAGCCCAAAGAGGCCGAAACACGTCCGGCTTCAGATATACAAACACTAACAGGACCCGGAAAAAATGTAGGTTTTTATTTCGGATTTCATTCTGAATATTCGCAGGTAGCCGGTTATGATGCTTTTGGAGCTGGCGGCACATTTGCAGTAATTGCTAATCATGGCTTAGCCATAGGATTGTCAGGAAAAGGCTTTTTTACCGAACCTTACGAAAGAATTCCCGGATCAAATACAAGTTACAGTTATGGCGGCGGTTATGGCGGTTTCCTTATCGAACCTATCATTTTTCCAAAATCACCCATACATGTTTCGTTCCCTATCTTATTGGGTGCAGGAGGTATTGCCAAAAGCATTTTCACCAATAACAACTATTCATATGAATATTCCGAAGTATATGTCGAAGATGTGGAAGCATACCTGATAGCTGAGCCCGGAATTGAGATCGAATTCAACGTGGCACGATGGATGCGCCTGGGACTAGGAGGAAGCTATCGCTTTACTTCACCAATTGAATCATCCGAATTTGAATCCAATCCATTGAACGGATTTACAGGCGGGTTTTCGCTTAAGTTTGGGAAATTCTGAGCGACTCGCGAACACATTATATTATGAGTTAGTCGGAAGTAAAATAGTGTATCTGTGTCAACTTCTAAATCATACATAAAGGCTATAAAAATTGACTAAGTTTAAGAATAATTCAGGTTAAGTAATACCGGTTTCAAGTTTGAATTTTTAAAAACTAAAATTCCCTGTCTGATATCCTGAGGCAGGGAATTTCTTATTTATTGTCTGCTGAAAAGCACATATAATCCAATTAATAAGCTGGTTATATGATTTTATTGTTTTTGGAGTGCAGGGAAAATTTACAATCCTTTACAAAATCCATGCATTCAATATTCCGGTGCTCTGCACCTTTTGATCTGCTTTTCACTATTCCTAGAAATAGTGCGGTGCTCTGCACCTTTACCTATAACATAAATTTGCTTAAATAAAGCCACAGAGGGGCGCCATATTTGTAATTAGTGAAAAGAGTATCGGTATTTAAGGGGCAGAGCACCGGAATATAAAAGAGCGGATACAAATAATTTCAGGGATTTTCACTTTTCTTACTGTTTTTGGTATAACAAAACGCTCTGAAAGCTATAAACTCTTGTATTGCTTCATAATTCAGTTTTCATGAGAATTAAACCGGTATTGCTTGTATTGCTTTTTATTCACAGTGCTGCAATAGCGCAGAATTTTACATTTAACTTTAACTCAACAGGTCAGCGCGTTTGCCTGGCTGATGTAAGTGTAGATACGGCTGTACCTTCGGCTACACTGCATTTTCGTGATTATCAGAATAATACCAACCGAACAACTTCAGTTTACCGCCGGCAGTGTAATGGAACCGGTTCCGACTGGACCCTGGTAGCTTCGGAATTAACAGCGGGAACACCTTCCTGGACCGATACAAATGTTACAAAAGGAGAAACCTGGGAATACCAGTTGAGGCGAGCCAATGTTATGGGCGATGCTATAGGATATGCAGCAGCAACTATAGCCTCGGACCAGTCGAACTACCGTGGCAGGATGATCCTTCTCATAGCATCAAATATTGAATATGAACTACCTGAAAAAGTTAATACTCTTATAAAAGACATTACCGGCGATGGATGGTTCGTGTATAAGCTTTCGGTGCCAAAAGCTACCGGATGGTATAGTGGCGATACAGTAATTGGAATCAGAAACCAGATAGGTGCTATATATTTGGATGCACCTGCAAATGATAAGCCCAGGGTATTATTTATTCTCGGCCATGTACCCCTGCCTCGCTCAGGTACAGGCGGGCAAACACCTGATGATCACCCTGTAAATGCAGGTGCCCGCGGAGCCGATACGTATTATGCTGATGTGGATGGTGTGTTTACTGATACTTCAACATTTAACCCTGGCGGACTTTCGACACCTCTTGCCATTAACCTGCCAGGCGATTTTAAGTGGGATCAGGATTTCATTCCTTCAGAACTCGAAATGGCATTCGGGCGTGTTGATTTTGCTGATATTACAAGTTATAACCAGGGTGAAACAGCACTTACCGGCCAATACCTCGATCGCTTGCATAACTATAAACATATAGCTCCGGGATGTTTTATGGGAAACCGAACGGCTTTTAATTTCGGATTCAACAATTCGAACGATGGCTCATACCGAAGCCTCCCATCCATTTCGAAAGCAGATAGTTTATTTCAGAATTATTCCGGTACAAACCACCCGCAATGGGTAAATGCCAACGGACCATTTATGGTTTATATGCAGAACCAGTTTCAGCCTGCCATCAGTGAATGGAATACTTATGGCATGAATGCAACTGTTTTCAGCAGCGATCAGAGTTACTGGGGGTTTGGCGATGTGCCCGAAAGCTATCAATACAGCAAAATCAGGGCTTTGCTTGCAGCCAATACTAAATGCCTGATTGCAATCTGGACAACGATGGCAATTAATATTTTTCATCAGCCAGGGGCAGGCGAACCACTGGGAAGTGCATGTAAACAGATAATGAACCATAATATTTACAATCAGAAATTGGAAAAACCTTTTCAGGAATATGATTTACCTGCTTTCTGGAACCGCACTCAATTTGCCTTTTATGGCGATCCTACGCTACGGCTGCACCAGGTTTATCCTGCTGCAAACCCTGTGGTTTCATGTGCCGGAAATGCTGCTGTAGTTTCGTGGTCGCCCTCACCCGACTCAAGAATTATAGGTTATCATGTGTACAAAAGCGAAACTGAATTGGGCATTTTTCAAAAAATATCCGGACAGATACCAGTAACTACCATCTCTTTTTCGGATACTGCTTATGTAAAAGGTTGCTGGTATATGATAAGAGCAGTGGTATTGCAGGAAACAGGCTGTGGTTTTTTTATCAATCCTTCACAGGGTATATTTATTGAAGGAGATATTGATATTATTCAGCCACCGGGTGCAATAAGTGGTAACAGCCAGGTTTGTGTTTCCGAAAATCAGACATACAGCATCAATCCCGTTCCCGATGCTACATATTATGAATGGACGTTGCCGGCAGGATGGAACGGCACTTCGTCCGGAACTTCAATAACTGTTACAACCGGCACTTCTTCCGGATTTATTTCGGTAGTGGCCTTCAATGAAAATGGGTATAGTATATCTTCTGAGCTCAACATTACCGTAAATCCGTTTCCGGAACAACCAGGATCAATTTCTGGAAATAGTAATATATGCCAGTCTTCCACGCAAACATATATGGTTCAGGAAGTTAGTGGCGTAACTTATTACACCTGGACACTACCCCAGGGATGGATAGGAAGTTCCGATTCGGCGTCAATCAGTATTCTGGCAGGTGTTGAAAGTGGACTCATTACTGTTGCAGCCAGTAATTTATGTGGTATAAGTTCAGCCTCGGAAATGTTAGTGAATACAAATCCATTACCAGAGGCAGCTGGTCCTGTTTCAGGGTCAACAGAGGTTTGTCAGGGGCAGTCATCGGTAACATACACTGTGCCACCTATAAATTTTGCTACCACTTACAATTGGAATTTGCCGTCAGGAGCAACAGCAAGTGGCAACTTTAATAGTATACAGGTCAGTTTCAGCGATTTGGCAAATTCGGGATTTATTTCAGTGTCAGGCTTAAATGATTGTGGCTATGGAAGTGAATCATCACTCTTTGTAAATATAAATCTGTTGCCGGAAACCCCGTCAGTAACTCAAAACGGGATTATTCTTACGTCCGGATCACCTGATGGAAACCAATGGTATAACTCAGCCGGGTTAATACCTGAAGCCACTTTGCAAAACTATTCAGTTACTGAAGATGGCACTTATTATGATATTGTTACACTGAATGGATGCAGCTCAGCCCCTTCAATACCTATCGAAGTTATTTTAACCAATCAGGCTATACCTGAAAAGTTAATTGATTTTGTTGTTTACCCAAATCCTGTAACTAACTTCTTATATATTCAAATTCCGGTTTATACTGAAATTGTCCATATCAGCATAATAAATTCGAATGGGCAGATTGTTCAAAAAGCAGTACTTCCGATAAACCCAACTATTGATGTAAGTAAACTCAGTGCAGGGTTATATTTGATTGTTCTGGAATCAGGAAACCACCTTTTCAGATCTAAATTTACCAAAAACTAAATACCTGTTTTAGATTAGGATTCATCTAAGTGAAACTTTCAAAATAACTTCCCTAATTGTAAGTGGGTTGGGAATAACGGTGGCTGTTCAAGCTAATGACCATATATTGATGTTGAATGTTGGAGCACCTGGCTATTTGCTATAGTCCGCAGGACTTCAATAAATATCAATAAAAGAAAATCTGTAACAGGAACATTGCCCGTAGGGCATTAACATAAAAAAGTTGTGAAAAAAAAAGCTCACATCTTCATAAGTTTTGAGTAAGTTAATATGCAAGTTTCTCTAATTCAGAAACTTCTTCATTTAGATATGCATATTTTTCAAAAAGTCTTTTCGATACATTTGCAGCTCTTAAATCATATTCATGAGCAGCCTACGGAATAAAAATGCGAAATACTCCATACTTTCAAGATTGAAAAGTTGTTTTCAGGCAGCCTTTCCCAAAGGCATGAAAACCGCTTGGTGGCTTATAAAAATCACTGTGCCGGTTTCGTTTGGTGTAATGTTGCTCGATTATTTTGGTGTCCTTGCGTTAATGGCAAAATACACCGGGCCATTATTCAGTTACCTTGGATTGCCAGGCGTTTCGGCCATTGTATTGATAACCAGTATTTTTACAAATATCTATTCAGTTGTTGCAGTACTTTCAGTTTTGGATCTCCCGATGCGCGAAGGCATTATACTTGCCACCATGTGTTTGGTTTCGCATGGTTTTATTATCGAGACGGCTGTAATGAAACGAACCGGTTCCTCGGCTCTGCGGATGCTTATAGTAAGGCTAATAGGCAGCATAGCCGTGGGTTGGATGCTGAATATGGTTATGCCCGGAAGTTTTTCAACTATTGCTGTTCAGATTGCAGATCGGCATCAGGATTTCGGTTTGGTATTCATGAATTGGATGCGCAGTATTTCGGTTACAACGCTGAAAATTCTTGTTCTCGTAAATATCCTCCTCATTTTCCAGCAGGTAATGGAGGAGTTTGGATGGATTGGCGCTATCGAAAAACCATTGTCACCGCTTATGAAACTATTTGGTTTGCCACGCAGCACCACACTTTCATGGGTTGTTGCCAATCTCATTGGGCTTGCCTACGGCTCTGCCATTATGATTGAAGAATCGGAAAAAGGCAAAATGAACCGCGAAGATGCCGATTTGCTAAACCACCATGTTTCGCTTTCCCATTCACAACTCGAAGATCCTTTGTTGTTTCTAACTTTAGGTTATGCCATCCACTGGCTTATATGGCCAAGGATTATTATTGCCATTTCTGCTGTGTGGCTCCGAAAGGCCGAATTAAAATTTTTAGCTATATACAGAAGCAAAAGAGTGTCTGTATAATTTTAAAACAGCTTAAAAAAAAGCAACATCACATTGGCTGCAAAGTTGAAATAAAACATATCCTGATCCGATGGCTTGCATCACTGAAATTGGACAGGAATTTTTATAAGTTGTTTACAAAGTGAACTTTCAAAATAACTTCCCCAATTGTTAATGAGGCAGGAATAACGGTGGCTGTTCAACCTAATGACCATATATTGATGTTGAATGTTGGAGCACCTGGCTATTTGCTATAGTCCGCAGGACTTCAATATCAATAAAAGAAAATCTGTAACAGGAACATTGCCCGTAGGGCATTAACATAAAAAAGTTGTGAAAAAAA
>Ga0105047_10006121_pt1 | contig 20478 bp, 12 predicted proteins | sample MAT04_FD_78384 | JGI IMG/M metagenome (GOLD analysis project Ga0105047, IMG submission 78384) | Freshwater microbial communities from Lake Fryxell liftoff mats and glacier meltwater in Antarctica - MAT-04 (megahit assembly) | ecosystem: Environmental > Aquatic > Freshwater > Ice > Liftoff...
AGCCGGTGAACAAGAACGAGCTGCTGGTACGGGTTCGGTCAATCTTGGCGGCGCGGACGAACGCCTGAGCTTTTGGGCTGCGGCGGGCCAGAGTGGCTTAGCGCGGACGCGGCCGGTCCAGAGCAGACTCTAAAAGGTAGCGATTCAGCGGACACGTTCGACGGTCATCACGGTGGCGCTCTCGGCCTGTGGGTTGCCCGTAGGCGTCCCGCTTTGGGGCATGGCCTGGTTGACACGCTGCTCAAGGCGCATCTTCACGAGCTGGCCCTTGTCATAGTCCCAGGTGTAGGTGCCGCGGTTACTGGCGGCATCGAGCTGTGCGGTGGCGGGCTTGCCGCTGCTGGCCGAACCGTCAACGCGGCCTTCGAAGGTCAGCTCTGCCAGCCCGCGCGAGGCGGAGCGGAGGCGGTGGGTGGTCCGCATGTCCATGTCGCCAAGTGCGCCGACGGAGAGCTTGTCGATGTTGGTCCATGACTCGCCGATGCGGGCGGTTCCGTCATTCCCGCCTGAGGTGCTGATGGGCCCAAAGAGCCCGCCGCCGGACTGCGGACCTGCGGGCGTGGAACCTTGGCCTCCTAGGGCGCTGAGCATGCCGGTAGGATCGAGCTTTTCGCCTCCCGAGACGCTGGTGATCTTGCCTGAGCGGTCGATGGTCAGGGTCATGGTCTGTCCGACCAGGCCCTGCATGTGCGATTCGAGCAGCTTTTCGGGCTCGAGGGCGGGCATGTTGGGCAGGCCTGGAATGCCGGGGGCGCTGGGTTGCGTGGCTGCGGGCTTCTTGCCGGGGTTGGTCGCGGGCTTAGACGAGTCAAAGTTGACGTCGATGCCCATGCCGGTCAGGGTGATCTTGACGCGGTCGTAGACCATGTCGACCACGGCGACGCCGGTGGCTTTGTCAACGCTCTTAACGCGCAGCGAGAAGCCGATCTCTTGGATGTTCTTGACCTTGTCGGCGGGGGCCTGCTTGCCGGGCCCACTGCCGGGCCCACTGCTGGGCCCAGCGCCGGGCATGACCAACCCGGCGAAGGCGCTCTGGCTCTCCTGCTTCATCACGTAGCGGATGACCTGCCCGGGCTCCCACTTGGGGCGCAGGTCGATGCGCTGCTCGTTGGGGCGGGGTTCTTTGTCGGGGGCCGCTGGGGTGCCGTCTTTGTTGGTGGCTGGCGCGGGGGGCGAAAAGTTGGGCCCGTTGCCGGGGCCAGAGCCAGGTCCGGGACCGGAGCCAAGTCCAGAACTTGGTCCGGCGTGCGCGGCACTCGTAAGCAGGGCGGCGAGAGAAAGGCCCGACGCGAGGATGAACCTGACGCCGTGGGTCGTGGTCTTTGAGCGCATTTGAGAAACCCCCCAAGAGTGAACGGTCGTAGCGAACGCGGACCGGCGAACTGTCGGCCCGGTCGCTGCTAGGCAGTTCTACGGGCGGACGGTCCGCGCTGAGACCCGCCAGCTTTCTATCCGCAGGAAGACTATCGGCGGTTCGAGCTCGGGCCTTCTAGTCCTGCTTCCGGCCACGCTCTGAGCGATCAGCTGGGGGAATGAGCCCCCGGTCATTGGCCGAACATGGCCGGCGGCGTGCGCAGCATCTGTGTGTTCGAGGTGCGAGTTGGCGTGCGTAACCGAGATTCGTGGGCAATCGTGGCCGGAAGCCAAGGCTCGCGCGTCCATTTGAGTGCGACCGGCGCGGCGGATTCTGCGTATATCCGGCGTGTTGATGGTCCTGCGCTGGCGTGGGCTTAGACTTGCCCTCGGCGGGGGCTGGCGTGTGTGATCGAACTACAGGCAGAGACGAACCATGATGAATCAGAGCAGCGCGACGGGCAACCAGGCCGGCATCCAGACCCTCGCGAGCGGTGAGGGCTGGGCAACCGGTGCCTCGCGCCTGATCCGGACCGTGCGAGCGTTGGCCAGGGCGGCCGGCGGCGTGACCGGTGTCGTCGCGCGAATCGGCGGAACGCGGGGTGGCGGCGAGCTAGGTGGCGGCGCGTCGATGTGCGAGGCGCTTGAGTCGCGCAACTTGATGGCGGTGGTGATCGCCAACCCGATTTCCGATCAGCTTGCGTTGCCGCGGAGCACGCCGACGGTCATCAACCTTTCGGGCCGGTATACGGACACGAGCGTGACGAGTGTGGTACGGATGGTGAGCAACCTGGGGACGGTGAACGTTGCGCTGTTCGGGGGCCTGGGAGCGGGGCAGGCACCTAATACCGTGACGAACTTCTTGACGTACGCCAACGCGAACCGGTACAACAACACGATCATCCACCGCGCGCCGACGAACTTTGTGATCCAGGGCGGGAGCTTTGCGCTGCCGCCGCAGGCGGGCAGCCAGCCCACAGAGATTGTTACCAACCCGGCGATCAACCTTGAGAATCCCAGCGGGAACATCCGCGGCACCCTGGCCATGGCCCGGACCAACGCGCCCAACAGCGCCACCAGCGGGTGGTTCATCAACACGCGTGACAACCGCGCGAGCTTGGACGCGCGGGCCGCGGGCACCAACGGGCCGCAGGACCAGGGCACACCGGGCTTCGCGGTCTTTGGGCGGGTCTTCCCGGGATCACTGAGCGTGGTGGATGCGATCGCGGCGGTTCCGCGGTTTGACTTTGGCGACCCCTTCGCCGAGCTGCCGCTGCGGAACTGGAACCAGGTGAATCCGGTAGCACCCTCAAACTACGTGAACTTTTCGAGCGTGCAACGGGTCGAGGGCGTCTTCTCACAGCTAGCGGTGACGAGCTCCAACCCGAACTTTGTAACCGCGTCGATCACTGGCAACCAGCTGACGTTGACGCCGCAGAACAACTGGCCCAGCGGGCAGGCGGTAACGATCACGCTTCAGGCGACGGACGTGGCGGGCAACGTGGTCGAGGACGTCTTTGTGGTGCAGTACCGCTCTGACGCGCAGATCAGCGGGGTGCAGGCGCGCAACAACGTGGCCGTGGGCAACCCGCTGCGGCTCAACGCCGTGGGCGTGCGCGACCAGGACTCAGCGATCCAGACCGTGTCGTTCTATCGCGACAGCGACGGCAACGGCGAGTGGAGCGTGACCGACACGCTGCTGGGTACGCTGACCGCCGTGGGTGGGCAGGCCCCGGCGGGTGGTTGGCGGTTCTTGGTTGATACCACGGGGCTTGCCTCGGGTGAGCAGACGTTCTTCGCGCGGGTGCAGAGCACCGGCGACGGGCAGGGCAACCTGCAGTTTGGCCTTGCGGGGCGGTCGGTCACCTTGCAGGCGGCACCGGCCGCGACCGAGGCGAACGTGGCGAACTCGAATGTTCCCGCGGCGGGCAGCACGGTTCTGAGCGTCACCGGCGTAACGCCCAAGGCCGGCTCGCGCGTGGCGGTCTACCTGGACAGCAACAGCAACGGGCAGTTCAACGCGTTGGCCGATCGGCAGATCGGCTGGGCGACCTTCAGCGGCGTGAGCGGGACGTGGACATTCAACCTCCGCGGTTCACAGCTCAATGCTGGGAGCAACACGCTGTTCGTCCGCGTGCTGGACGCGTTCGGAAATGCGTCGAGCCCGCTGAGCGTGACCAACGTGCTGCGCGTCTAAGCTGGCGGCGCGGCGAGGCGGGGAGCGATGTGGCGAGGTGGCGAGGTGCGAGGGGCGATGTGGTGAGGTGGCGAGGGGTGAGCAGCGGCTTGGCCGCTGTTCACGAATCAAAGTCGACCTAGCCCAGACCCATGCGGCGCGTGGGGGCATCCAAATTTCCCGCGCTAAGAGTTGCAGGTATCCAGACGCGTGAGCACGCGAGAGTCCGGATCAGCGATCGCCTGAAGGGCGGCCGCCGGGGGGCTTCTTACTGGGCTTGCGCGGGACTGAGTTTGCTTTGGGCTTAGGCTGGGGCTTCGCACGGGGCACCTTGCTGGACGGCGACTTGCTCGCGCCTTTGGCCTTGTTCTGCGAGGCCCCCTGACCCGCGGCGGATTGCTCGCCATTGGCGGGCGGCTTGGCGCCAGGACTGGCCTTGGCGTCTTCGCTCGCCTTCGTGCGGGCCGGGGCCTTGCCGGAGGCTTGCGGCTTGGTCGCGATTGCGCCCTTGAGCGTACTGATGTTGGCGGGGCGTGCGGCAAGCTCGGCGTCGGTGCTCGCTTGCAAGCATGCGTAGACCTCCAACAGCTCGCCGGCGGGTATAAGGCGTTCGATCACGCCAGCGATCGCGTCGGGGGTTGAATCTTGCCCTGCGTCAGCGGTGATCGCCTTAGCCCGCGTGAGCATCAAGATCATCGCGCCGTCAACGGGCATCGCGTGGACGCCCAGGCCAACCAGCGCGATCCGCGCAGCGACGAACCTCGGAAGCTGCGCGAGTGCCACGAGCTTGCTCCACGCGGCCTTCTTGTTGAGCGCAGAGAGATGGTCAAGCGTGAGGCGGTGGTTACTCTCAAACAGCGCGTTGAGCGTGCCCTTGAGGCGCAGCGAGCGCTCGTGGGCGCGCGGGTCGGCAGGCCCCGCGAGCAGCTCGACGATCTCATCAACCAGGCTGACCCGCAGCTCGTTGGCGTCAACCACCGCGGCGCAAAGACGCGCAAGGGCCATGTCGGCGGCGCTGGTGCCCGACTCCCAGACCAGGTAGCTGTGCACCAGCACGCGCAGGAGGCGGTCGGCGTGGAACGGGCATGGCCGCCCGCTCGCTGGGTCGTGCGCCGGCACCGCCAGCACCACGCCCGCGGCGTGCGCGTGCTTAACCCGCGCCTTGGCGATCAGCGTGCTGAGCGGTTTGTGGCGGTCGGTCGCGGCCATCTCTTGGGCGTCCAGCTGCGTAGAGGTCACTTGGCGGGCCCGCGATCTCTTAATGGGGCCGAAGGATCGGTGGGTGCGGCGTCGGCAGAGGGGTCTGCGGCCGGGTCTGGGGCCAAGTCGGGGGCCAGGTCTGGGCTTAGGTCGGGGGCCAGGTCGGGGGCTAAATCGGGGATCTGGCCCAGCGCGGCGATCACACTCGCCTGGCGCTTGAGGCGCTCGTCAAGCACAAAGTGCAACTGCGGCAACGCGCGCATGCGGATCAGCTCGCCAGCCTCGCGGCGGATGTGCCCAGAGGCGTGCTTGATTGCGCCGAGGCAGCGCGGGCCGTGCTTGCCGGGCATGACCGAGACGTGCACGGTCGCGTCGCGGCCGTCTTGAGCAAGGTCAACCTCGGTGATGGTGACCATCGAGCTGTCCATGCGCGGGTCGTTGAGCCCGCGCGTCAGCACCTGCTGGATGGCGCGTTGCAGTGAGCTTGAGATTCGGTCAACGCGGGGAACACTCATCGCGTCAAGATAGGTCGGTGCTGGGGCTCGCGTCAGGGATGCGGTCGGAAATAGCCCTCAGGGCCCGGCCCGGCCTTCGGCTCGTCGCCGACCTCACTGGTGGGGGCTGGCTCGCGGCGATCAGACTCGTCCCACAGTGAGCGGCCTTGGTCGTCGACAAACTCACTGGCCAAACTGGCGACGGGGACGACCTCAGTGCTCAGCGCGCCCAGACGCCCCTCGGGCCAGGCCGCCAGCTTCGCCGCGATGCGATCGCAGACCGAGCGTGCGTACGCGGCGTCACGGTTGACCAGAACCAGGGCGAGGCCCGCGACCGACATCGAGTCAAGAAACGCGACCTCCGCGACGCTCACTTGGTGCTCGCGGTGCAGGCGGTCTTTGACCGACCGGACCACACGCCGCTTGTCCTTGATGGACTCGGCCCCGGGCACGTGCATCTCAAAGCTCATCAGGGCGATGAACATGGTTGTTCTTGGTCGTAGGTAAATGGTGCTTCGGGCTTAAGGTGTGGTTTCAGAACAGCTGGCCGGACTGATCATCGACGGGCATGAGCTTGCCGTTGACCAGGCGCATCTTGGGTTTGGAGGGCTTGGAGGCCTTGGTTGCGTTTGCGGCCTTGGGCCCGCTGGCGACGCTGTGGGGCTTTGAGGGTGGCTCAGACTTCGTGGGCGCTCGCTTGGGCGCTGATCCAGCGGCGCGTGACATGCCTGATGGGCGTGACGGGTTTAGAACGTTCGATTCTCGCGAGGCCCGCTTCGCGCGAGCGGACTTTTCGGCGGTGTTCGAGCCCCCAAACCCTGCGTCACGCGCGACGCTCCGGGCCAGGTCGTCGGCGGCGGCTCTCGGGTCCAGCTTGGGCCCGTCGTCAATCAGCTTCACGGCGCTGGCGACGATCACGACCCCGTCCTCATCGCCGGGTTGCTCGTCGCCGGCGATCGCCCTGCCGTCCTTCATGACGTTGCCATCCTCATCAAGGACCTGGTCGGCGGCGGCGGTCTTGCGCTTGGCCTGTTCGAGCAGCGCATCGTACAGCGGGCGTGGATCTTCGCCCGTAATGGCCGCGGCGGCCTTGGCGATCTCGCCGATGTACTTCTGAAAAACGTCGCGTCGCTCGGCCTGCAGCTTCATCTTCTGGCGCTTGCGCAGGTAGGTGCCCAGCTTGCGCCCGCACTCCATCAGGGCCAGCTTCATCTCTTTGCGGATCTCGTCGTAGTCGGCGATTGCCTCTTTGCTCTCGCTGGTAAAAGGCACCCACACGCTGGCCATGTGGATCATGATGACCAGCGGCCCCACCGGCAGCCCGCCGCGCGGCTGCTGGAGGTTGTAGTTCTTCCAGCTCGTCTCGACCACGGCCTTGTTGCTGCTGCACGCGCCGGGCTGAAACAGCAGCGGCACGCGGTTGGCAAAGCGGATGACGCGGGCCGAGTCGTCGCCGGGCAGCTCGCCGCCAAAGGCGATTGCCGCCTCGATCTGGAACGGCCTTCCGCGGTAGACCTCAGGTTGGCGTGAGCTGGCGGCGTAGAACTCAGCCGTTACGCCCTTGAGCATGCCCGCCAGAAGCTGGCGCACGCCAATGGGGGCGAGGCAGTCGGTCGGCGGCGGTGCCAGCCGTGCTTCTTGAAAGGCCTTGTAAAGCGACTCGACCTGCGGGGGCTCGATGGCGCTGGCCTTGGTGCGACTGGTGGCGTCGGCGGCCTCGCAGAAGCTCGAGGCAATCTGCGGGCTGATGCGGCAGAACTTCTCTTGCAGAAAGCTGTACAGCGTCCCGCCCTTGGTAGTCGCCTCAAAGTCCTTGAGCATCTGCAGCAGCGTGCCGAGCTCGATGCCCTTGGGGTGCGGCTGGATCTCTTGAGTCTCTGGGGGCAGTTCGGTGACGCCGCGCGGGAAGATCGTGACCCCGTCGAGCTCCTGGGTGCGCAAGTTAATGTCGAGCCCGCCCGCTGGCCCGCCCGCTGGCCCGCCCGCTGGCCCGCCCGCTGTTGGGCTTTCATCGCTTGCGCTGGCCTTGGAAGCTGTCGCTGCGCTGATGAGCGTGCCTTGGGCATCGGCGTCGTCCTCTGTGGTGCGGCGCGGGGCAATGAAGGTGACCCGCGCGTGCGGGTTGGCAATGGCGGTCAGCTCAAGAAACTCATCAACGCTGCCACGCCCGCGCTGGTACTTGCCGCTCAGGATGATCGCGACGCTGGTGCCGGTGGGGAAGTCGCCGTCGCCCAGCAGCTCGCCGCGTTCGCTGAGGCGGCGCGTGGCGGGGGTCAGCTCGCGCAAACGCCTGGGCGGGAAGTCGTGCGTCTCTTCGTCGAGTGTGACCTCGGCGCGGTTGGTCTTGGTGTTCATCGCCAGCTCAATTTGGTGCGCCGGCTGCCCGCATTTGGGCTTGGTGTGGATCAGCATCGGCTGGCCGGTCTGGACCAGCCCGTTCATTCCCGCGGCCGAGATGCCGATGCCCTGCTGCCCGCGGCTCATCTTGAGGCGGTGGAACTTGCTGCCGTAGAGCAGCCGCCCGAAGACGTTTTCAACCTGCTTGCGGACGATGCCCGGCCCGTTGTCAACCACCGTGACGCGGTAGCGCGACTCCTTGGCGTTGGCGGTCCGACCGGGCTCGAGATCCTCGATGACCACGACAATGTCGGGCAGGATGCTGGCCTCTTCGCAGGCGTCAAGGCTGTTGTCGACGGCCTCTTTGACGGTCGTCAGGATCGTTTTGCGCGGCGAGTCAAAGCCCAGCAGGTGCCGGTTCTTGACGAAAAACTCGCTGACGCTCACTTCTTTCTGACGCGTTGCCATCGTCTCGGCGTCGACTTTCGGGGGTGCGCCGGCGCGGGACTTTGGTGGCGCAGTGTCGGCCGAGTTGGCGGGGTTGGAACGCTTCGCGCGGTCGGGCTTGCTCATGGCGTCGTCAAGTTCCAGAAGCGGAGCGGCCAGCGCCGCGCCAAGCTCGGGGATGTGCGGAAGATCGTGGTCGATGCTCATCGTGCCTGCCCTCCATGGCGGCGTGAGATGCTTGTCCGGACCAGGAACCCCACGCGCACGCTCGCTCGCGGGCCCAGAATCACCGGCGCGGCAACGCTAGGCCGCGGTGGTCGCGTCGGCGTCCGAGCTGTGCGACCGCCCAGAGCCTTGCTCCCTTGAGCCCCTAGATCGCTCGGTCCTTGTTCCCTTGATCCCTTCCGCTCAGCACCCGGTCGTAAATCGGTTGATGAACAGGATCACATCGTCGGCCGTGAACTCGCCGTCGGCGCCGGGGGCTGGCCCGGGGCCAGCGACATCGGCCAGCGCGTTGTTAGCCGTGAACCAACTGATGAAAAGGATGATGTCGTCGGCGGTCAGCTCGCCGTCAAAGCCCACCGATGGGCCAGGGCCGGCGACGTCTGACAGCGAGCACCTCGAGCGCGTGACGGCCAGATTCACCGGCGTGCTCGTCACGCTCCCGCAGGCGTTGGTGATCAGCAGCGTGTACGCGCCCGCCGCCGCGGGTGGCGCGCTGCGGATCGTCAGCGCGGGCGAGCTCGTCCCCGCGTACGCGGGCCCGTCACTGACGGGCACCCCGTTGAGCCGCCACTGGAAGCTCAGCGGCCGCGCACCGAGGAACGCGGGCATGAGCGCTAGCGACTCACCCTCCAGGACGGTTGCCGGGGCTTCTGGCTGGGCGGTGATCTGCGGGCAGCGGGGCGCGAGATGCACTTTGAGCGCCGGCGCAAAGTCCGGCACGCTCCACTCCTTAGTGAACCAGCTCTGGCCCTCGTTGGAGGCGTCCACGCGCTTGGCAATGAACGTCAGCCGCCCGTCGGTGTCGGCGTTGATGGCTTCTAGCAAGCGCGGGCCAGCGAAAGAGAGCTTGTCGGGCTGGTAGTTGTTCTGGAAGTTCGTGTTGTCCAGCAGATAGGTCGAGACCCACCGCGCGGCGGTGGCGCTGGCCTGCGAGCCCAAGTCGTCGTTGCCCGCGGCGTTCTGCCACGTGACAAAGCCCGCGCCGGTCTCGACCCAGAAGTCTGCGCCGGGCGCCTGGTCGACGCTGAAGATATTGATCTGACGCCGGCCGTCGCCGATCCCAAAGAACGTCTGGCTCAACGTGCCCACGGCGTCAAGCACGTAGTTGTTCGCCAGGTTCAGTGGCGCCAGGTCCAGACGCCAGTAAGCGGCGTTGTGAAACCCGCCCTGCGCTGGCGAGTGAAATGCGTTCATCGAGTTGTTCAGCCCGTCATCGCCCGGGAAACCGCGGTTGAGGTTCGCGTCAGCGCCAACGCCGAACGAGGTGCGCACGGTCGTCATGATCGGCGTGGGAAACAGGGCCGACTGGGGGATGATCTGGCGGGGCTGGCTAGGACTCTGCCAAAACAGCTCGACCGATGCGCCGAAGCCGCCGTCGTAGAACTCAACGACCAGGTCGTACTCACGGGCCGAGTCCAGTGCGACGCTCGTGCCGCGCTCGGTTGCGCCTTGGTCAAACCAGTTGCCGACGATCAAGCGGCCGTCAAGGAAGATGCGGCTGCCGTCGTCGCTGCGAACCGAGATCGTGTACGTCTCGCTGAAGCGCGGGCGCAGGCGGCCGGTCCAGCGGACGGCGAAGTTGTCGGCCGGCACGCTTGGATCCGGGGAGTTCACGCCGTAGTTGAAGTTGATGGTCGGGTCGATGCGCGTCAGCAGCGGGGTGCCGACAAAGTCACGGTTGTTGTAGTAGCGGCCAGTCAGGCCCGTGCCCGGCGAGAGGTTGCTGTAACGGACGCTCGCTCGCAGGCCTGAGGCGATCGGGTTGGGGGTGGTAGCCCGGTCGGTCAAGCCCGCGATCACCAGCGTCTGCACGCCGTTGGTCAGCCCCGCGGTGGTCAGCCGGAGCGACTGCCGGTCGGCGGCAAGCGCACTGCTGAGCACCGCAACCGCGCCGCCGGGACCGGTGAGCGAGAAGTTGGCGGCACTGGTAGCGGGGCCCGTGGCTAGCGGCTCGTTGAAGGTCAGATCAATAAACCTCGGGTCAAGCCCGGCGGTGGCGGTCAGCAGACGCGGGGCCTCTGTGTCGGCGACGGTCGAGGCGATCAGGGCAGGGCCGCGGGCCGACTCGAGCCCCGCGCCGTTCACGGCCGCGATACGGAACTCATACGAGGTCGCGTCTGGTAAGGCGTCGATCCCTTCGAGATTTGCGGGCACCGACTTTGAGAGATAGAAGACGCCGTCGCGGTAAACGTTGTACCGCGCGATGCCCGACTCAGCGTCGGTGCTCGCGGGCCAGGAGATCGAGATCGAGTTGAGCGAGTTGGAGACCAGCGTCGGCGTGCCCGGGGTTGAGGGGGGCGTGGCGTCGACGACGTAGCTGTTGTAGAGGGCGATCTGCCCGCCGCAAACCGAGTGCCCGCGGCCAAGGGGCAGCATGGCGCGGGTGAAGTCAGTGGTCACGCCGCCGCGCGTCTCTCGGACCCACACGTTGAAGAACCCGTCGTTGACGTAGCAGCTCTCGGGCAGGCTCAGTGAAACGCTCGACTCGCTGTTGATGACGATGGGGCGCGTGCGATCGCTGATGACGGTGGCGGAGTAGATAAGCCCGCCCATGATGACGGCACGGGCGCGGTTGCGGTTCTCGAGGGCGATGGAGGAGCCCTCCGTCTTGAGGCCCAGAACGTACAGGTCGCCCGCGTCGTTGGTCACGTGCGTGAAGGTGCTGCCCTCGGGGTTGAGTTGGCGGGCCCAGACCTTCTGCCCGGTGAAGGTCATGTTGGTGCCGACAAGGTTCTCCATGAAGACCTTGCCACCCTCAACGGTGTTGCGATAGGTGAGGTCGCCGTCGCGGATCACCAGCGTGTTGGCGACGGCCTGCTCGTAAATCACGCCGCCGCCAAGCTGGCCGGGGCTTTGAAAGGAGGTATTGACGCCGCTGAAGTGAACGACCGCCTGCGACCCGGGCGGGACGCGGAAGACCGGGCGGTTCTCGGTGGTCAGCGGGGCGTTGAGCGTGAGATCACTCATCAGCCCCTCGACGCGCCGAACCGCTGCGCCGACGGTGATGGTGTCGCTGAGGTAGTAGTTGCCGGATGGGAAGTAGACCACCGGCGCGCCGGCGTTCATCGCGGCCTGTACCGCTGCGGTGTCGTCAAGATTGTCGTTCTCAACGGCGCCGAAGCTCTTCACGCTGACCCACTGCGCCACCGGGATCGCCGGAGCGTCGGGTGTCTCCTCGATCGGCAGGCTCAGAATCGCAGTGGGGGAGGCGTTCATGCTCGCCGGCGCGTCGGTGGTGAACTGCGAAACAAACCCGCCCGGCACCAGCATCGGGGTGGTCGTGCTAAAGCTCTTGTCGCGCACGATATTGGCGTAGCCCGTAGTGGTGATGTTGCGCAGGACCAGCACACCGCCAGAGCTCTCGTTGCTGATCGCGTCGGTGCCCGGGGCGCCGCCAGTCAAGGTGCCGCCGTCAATGACCACGTGCCCCCAGGCACCCGGGTTCGAATCGTTGAAGAGCACTGGCACGCTGTTCTGGCTGACGAGATTGCGGATTTGGAGCGGGAGACGCCAGACATAGATTCCGCGCGTGCGCTGGTTGCGCAGCGTGAGGTGCTCAAAGACCACCGAGTACTCCTGCGGGGCCCCGACGTAGCCGGTCTCGAAGCCGTCGATAGTGAGGTTGCGGATCAGCAGCGGCCCAGGGAACTCAAAGCCCTGGTTGAGGCCTGTGAGCCCGCGCTTCTGCGGGTCGCTGGAGCGGATCGTGACGTTCTCGATGCGCCCAGTGTTGTTGGCCTGGAACTCAAGGCCGATTGCGCCGAGGTTGTTGGACCCGATGTCGATGGTCACGTCGCGGAGGTAGTTGCGGAACTGGTTGGCGGTGTTGCCCTCGTACGCGTCGATGAAAGCTCTCGGAGCGGCTGGATCTGTGAAGCCCACGGCAGAGTCATTCAGCTTGAGGATCACCCCCTCTTTGCTCTGGCCCTGCATGGTGAAGAACCCGCCCGAGCCGATGCCCCCCCAGTTCAGCCGGCCTGAGAAGTTGTACACGCCGTTGGGCACATAAAGGATGCGGCTGGTGCCGACGGTGGCGTTCAGCGCCGCCTGAAACGCCGCCAGGTCGTCAAGCCCGTCATTCGGGATCGCACCAAACTCACCGACGGTGCGAATGTTCGCGTTCGTCGGCGGCTCAAAGACCTGGGCGATCGCAGGCAGCGTCAGCGCGGCCACGCCTAGAACGCATAGGACCAGCGGAGCCAACCGGAGCCGTATCGAGCGGTTGGGTGCGGTGGAGTGGCAGGTGGTCATGACAAGGCTCCTGAGCGGTCGGACTTGGGTGCCACGCGGGTCAGAACAAAGTCAGCTTTGAAGGGTGAAACTTCGCACGCGCCCTGAATACAGGACCTTGGCGTGGAACTGATCGGTCATCCGCGAAGCTCGGGCCGATGTTGCACGAGCTACTCTATAAATCTAACTGATAACTCGTGCTGGTTGGCACAAAATCTGCCAAACTGGGTAACTTTGCGGCGGCGTTCGGGGTCTAAAGGGGTAAAGGCGTCTGGCCGGCTTCCCCCTTAAGGAATGGCAAGTCGGCCCCACGCCAGCAGACTTGCACCGGCTACTTGCCATCGGCAAACACCGCGCCTAACATCTCGACCTAACTAGAGCCGCCGGGGGGCGTAACCCCGGCACCGTATTGACCACCAGACCGCCCAGGCCACCTTCCAAGGCCCGGGGCGCGGCAGCAGCCGCCGGGATGGTGGGAGGTGGAGCCCCAATGGCGAAGAAGGAAGTCAAAGAGATTTTTAAGATCATGGCGACCGGAGGGGCAGCTACGCCCGCACCGCCGCTTGGTCCTGTCCTTGGTGCCAAGGGTGTGAACCCGGGCCAGTTCATCCAGCAGTTCAACGCCAAGACCGCCGCCATCAAGGGCAAGGTCGTCGGCTGCGTGGTGACGGTCTACACCGACAAGAGCTTCACCTTCGAGATCAAGGCCTCGCCCGCGAGCGCCCTGATCAAGGAGAAGGCCAAGGCCGAGAAGGGCTCGGGCGAGCCAAACAAGAAGAAGGTCGGCAAGATCAAGCGTGCGGACCTGGAGGCCATCGTCAAAGAGAAGATGGCCGACCTGAACGCAGGGTCGTTGGAAGCGGCGATGCGCATCATCGAGGGCCAGGCCCGCTCGATGGGCGTGGTGGTGGAGAACTAACCCATGGCAACCGACTACGCATCCAAGCGCATGCGCGGCAACGCGGCGCTGATCCCCGCCGAGGCTCTCGAGCCCGCCGCCGCGATCGCGACAATCAAGAAGTTCAAGGGACCCAAGTTTGACCAGACGGTCAACGTGGCGCTGTTCCTGAATATGGACCCCGCTCAGACCGAGCAGGGCATCCGTGGCTCAGTCTCACTGCCCAAGGGCGTGGGCAAGACCAAGAAGGTCGTGGCCTTCTGCTCAGGCGACAAGATTGCTGACTGCAAGGCTGCCGGTGCTGTTGAGGCCGGTGGTGAAGAGCTGGTCGCCAAAATCGAGGGCGGGTGGATGGACTTTGACGCCGTCGTCGCCACCCCCGACATGATGCGGGTGATCGCCAAGCTCGGCAAGGTTCTGGGCCCCAAGGGCCTGATGCCTTCGCCCAAGACCGGGGCCGTGACCCCCAAGGTTGTTGACGCCGTCAAGGAGTTCAGCGCCGGCAAGGTTGAGTTCCGCAACGACAAGGGCGGGAACGTCCACGCGATCCTGGGCAAGATGAGCTTTACCGACGCTGACTTGGTCGAGAACCTCTCGGCCTTCGTCGAGGCGATCGAGAAGATGCGCCCCAGCACCACCAAGGGCGGGTTCATCCGCAAGGTCGTCGTCTCCGGGAGCATGACCCCCGCGGTGGTCATCAAGTACACCTCGGCTCAGGCCGAGGGCGAGCAGAAGTAAGCCGGTCCGCGGTCCGGCCCAGCGTTCACGGCTGAGCCCACGCGGTTGTTCCGAATCAGCCAGTTCTACGGGTAGAACCTATGTCCAAGACCGTCAAGTCGATGCTCATGCGGGACTACACCGCCCGCTCCGCCGGCGTCAACGACGCGATGCTGATCAGCATCCGCGGCATGAAGGCGATCGATACCACCAAGCTCCGCACCAAACTGCGCAAGAGCAACATCAAGGTTACGGTCATCCGCAACAGCCTGGCCCGCAAGCAGTTCTCAGGCGGCCCTCTGGCCAACCTTGAGAAGCTGCTGACTGGCCCCTCTGCGTTGGTCATCAGCCAGACCAGTGTCGTTGAAGCGGCCCGCGCCATTGTCGAGTCGCTCAAAGACTTCCCAACCCTCGAGCTCAAGGGTGCCGTGCTTGACGGCACGCTCTTCGAGGGCAAGAAGGGCGTCGAAGAGCTCAGCAAGTTCCCCACGCGCGAAGAGGCCGTCGGCCAGAACCTCACCCTCATCGTCAGCCCCGGGCGCAAGCTCATGGCCCAGATCAAGGGCCCCGGCAGCAGCGTCGCCGGGCTCGTCAAGGCCATCGAGACCAAGCTTGAGGCCGGCGAGGCCATCAGTAAGAATTAACCACGGCACGCCCGGGCTTTCCGCCCGTACGGCTTTGGATGGACGGTGTGTAGGAATACTTGGCCGGCCACTGGCCCTTGGGCGTAGCCCGGGTTAAAGAGCGGGAAGGTCCCGCCCCTCTGGTTGGAAGTTTCGTGCGGCACGCGCGGCGTGTCGCCCGGTTTGAGAACAGGAAGATACCCATGAACATCTCTGAACTCGGTGACAAGCTCGCTGGCCTGACCCTCAAGGACGCCGTCGAGCTGGGCAAGTACCTCAAGGATACCTACGGCATCGAGGCCGCCGCGGGCGGCGCGATGATGGCTGCAGCGGCCCCGGCCGCGGCTGCTGCTCCGGTCGAGGAGAAGACCAGCTTCGACATCACCCTGAAGGCCGCGGGCGAGAAGAAGATCGACGTGATCAAGGTCGTGCGCGAGGCCACGGGTCTGGGCCTCAAGGAGGCCAAGGACTTGGTCGAAGGCGCGCCCAAGAAGGTCAAGGAAAGCCTGTCTAAGGCCGACGCCGAGACGCTCAAGAAGAAGCTCGAGGCCGTCGGCGCTCAGGTCACCATGGACTGAGCCCGGCGCGTTCGTCTATGCCTCTCGCGAAGCATCTTGGGCTCAAACCTGGCTTCGGGTGATATTTGGAGAGGTGCGACGGGCGACAGTTTGCGTGAAATTAACGGGATCGTGGGCCCGCTCGAACGAGGCGGGCCCACGAAACGTTTGTAGGACTCTTGGAACGGGCCTATGATCGGGCTTTGTCTGGGCGGACCGCCCGGGGCCAGATCGGCGGCGGTGGCTTCCCCTGGTAAACTTTGGACCTGCCGAGGGCTTGTCCAGGGTGCGTCAGGGGGGCTATAGTCGGTTATCCGACCGGGGCGCATGAACAGACCGCTGTGATACAACGCATCAAAGGGCCGGACCGCGGCAACGCGGTCCTTGTCGCTATTCGATGCAGAGAGGTGCCACACCGATGGGCGAACTGAAGGTGCGGAACTACGCGAAGACGGGCGACGGGATGCTCGTCCCCAACCTGACCCTTGTGCAGTCCGACGCGTACGAGCGTTTCCTGCAGACGTTCAAGGGCCCCCATGAGCGCGACGCGCGAATGGGCCTTGAGTCGCTCATGCGCGAGGTCTTCCCGATCGAAAGCTACGACGGGACCATGGCCCTCGAGTACTTGTACTACGTGCTCGAAGAGCCGCGGTACACCCAGGACGAGTGCCGCGAGCTGCGTCTGACCTTCGGGCTGCCCTTCAAGGTCGCGGTTCGCCTGCGCCGCGAGGGCCAGACCGAGGTCGCCGAGGAAGAGATCTATCTCGGCGAGTTCCCCAAGATGATCGGCGGCGGCGAGTTCATCGTCAACGGTGCCGAGCGCGTCATCGTCAGCCAGTTGCACCGCTCCCCGGGTGTTGACTTCTCGATCACCTCCAGCGAGGCCGACCGCCCGCTGCACAGCGCGCGGGTCATCCCCGAGCGCGGCTCTTGGATCGAGCTTGAGGTGACCAAGAAGGACGTGCTGGCGATGCGGATCGACCAGAGCACCAAGCTGGCCGCGACCACCTTCCTGCGCTGCCTCGACGAGAGCATCAGCACCACCGAGCGCCTGCTCGGCCTGTTCTACGAGATCAGCGACGTCAAGGGCGACCAGGTCAAGCCTGACATGTACGCCGCCGCGTCAATCATCGACACCGAGACTGGCGAAGAGCTCGTTGGCGTTGGTCGCATGATCGGCGAGGAAGCCGCGGGCAAGATCGCTGGCAGCAAGCTCAAGACGGTCCGGGTCATCCAGAACCCCAGCGACACACTGATCCTCAACACCGTCGCCGAGGAGAAGCTCGATCAGTTCGCCGAGTTCGCCGAGACCGAGTACGAGCGGGCGCTTTTGAAGGTCTATAGCAAGCTGCGTCCGGGCAACCCCCCGCAGGTTGAAAAGGCCAAGGCCCTGTTCGTCGAGAAGTTCTTCGACGACACGCGCTACCGCCTCGGGCGCGTCGGGCGCTTCCGCATCAACCGCAAGTTTGATCTCAAGGTCCCCGAGGACATGATGTTCATCCGGGCCGAAGACTTCCTGCGGGTCGTGCAGTACCTGCTCGACCTTCGCAGCAAGCGCCTCGACCCTGACACCGGCTTCCCGGTTGCTCAGGTTGACGACATCGACCACTTGGGCAACCGCCGCCTGCGCACGCTCGATGAGTTGGCCGTCGACGAGCTCCGTAAGGGCTTCCTCAAGCTTAAGCGCACCGTTCAGGAGCGCATGAGCGTCAAAGACCCGACCGAGACGCTCAAGATCGCCGACCTGGTCAACTCCAAGAGCATCAGCAGCGCCATCGACTTCTTCTTCGGGCGCAGCGAGCTCTCGCAGGTTGTTGACCAGACCAACCCGCTCAGCAGCCTTGTTCACGAGCGGCGTCTCTCGGCCCTCGGGCCAGGCGGCCTCAACCGCAAGCGTGCGGGCTTCGAGGTTCGTGACGTTCACATCAGCCATTACGGGCGCATCTGCCCGATCGAGACCCCCGAAGGTACCAACATCGGCCTGATCGCCTCGATGGGCATCTACAGCACCATCGACGAATACGGCTTCATCCGCACGCCCTACCGCCAGGTCAAAGATGGCAAGGTCTCCGACAAGATCATCCACCTGCGTGCTGACGAAGAGATGCAGGCCATCCTCGCGCCCACCGACGCCATCGGCAAGGAGGGTCGCCTCAAGGACGGCATGATCCTCGCCCGTGTCAACGGCGAGCTCGCGGAAGTCAAATCCGAGAGCGTCAACTTCCTCGACATCGCCCCAAAGCAAGTTGTCGGCATCTCCGCCGCGCTCATCCCGTTCCTTGAGCACGACGACGCCAACCGCGCGCTGATGGGTAGCAACATGCAGCGTCAGGCCGTCCCGCTGGTCAAGGTTGACCCTCCGATTGTCGCCACCGGGCTTGAGAAGGACTGCGGGCGTGACTCGGGGATGATCGTCCGGGCCAAGAACGCCGGGACCATCACCTTTGTTGACGCGCAGCGCATCATCATCGACAACAGCGACGAGTACGTCCTGCGAAAGTTCGCCGGGCTCAACGAGCGCACGTGCCAGAACCAGCGCCCGATCATCAAACCCGGGCAGAAGGTCAAGAAGAACGAGGTCATCGCCGACGGCGCCAGCACCCGCCAGGGCGAGCTGGCCATCGGCAAGAACATCCTGGTCGCCTTCAATACCTTCGATGGGTACAACTTCGAGGACGCGATCGTCATCAACGAGCGCATCGTCAAGGATGACGCCTTCACGTCCATCCACATCGACGCCTACGAGGTCGAGGTCCGTGAGACCAAGCTGGGGCGCGAGGAGTTCACGCGCGACATCCCCAACGTCAGCGAGAAGATGCTCCGCAACCTTGACGACAACGGCGTGATCCGCCTGGGCGCGCGCGTCGGCCCCGGCGATATCCTCGTCGGCAAGGTCAGCCCCAAGAGCAAGACCGAGCTGACACCTGAAGAGAAGCTCCTGCACGCGATCTTCGGCCGCGCCGGCGAAGACGTCAAGAACGACAGCCTCGAAGTCCCCGCGGGCGTCGAGGGCATCGTCATCGGGGCCAAACGGTTCAGCCGCCGTCTGCACATGAGCGAGGACCAGAAGCGCCAGCTCAAGCAGCAAATCGACGACTACTCGGCCCAGATGGACGCGCAGGCCATCGCCATCTTTAAGCAGATGGTCGCGCTGGTCAACGACATCCTCGGCACCCCGATGGTCGACCCGACCACCCGCCAGCGCGTCGGCGCCAGCGATATCCCCGAGGTCGTCCTCGAGCAGATCTCAGGCTTTAGCGACAAGTGGATGAAGGGCTCCAAGGAGGCGAAGGACAAGGCCGACGTTGTCTACCGCCAGTTCTGGCCACGCGTCCAAGCCGTCCAGAAGGAAAAGGACCGCAAGATCGGGCACATGAAGCGCGGCGACGAGCTGCCCACCGGTGTGCTCGAAATGGTCAAGGTCTACATCGCTACCAAGCGCACCCTCAGCGTTGGTGACAAGATGGCCGGCCGCCACGGCAACAAGGGCGTCATCGCCCGCATCGTGCCCGAAGAGAACATGCCCTTCATGGCCGACGGCAGCACCGTCGACGTTTTGCTCAACCCGCTGGGCGTGCCCAGCCGCATGAACGTCGGGCAGATCCTCGAAACCCACCTGGGCTGGGCCGCGAAGGTCCTGGGCTTCCAGGCCGTCACGCCCGTGTTTGACGGTGCGACCGAGGAAGAGATCCACACCGCCATTGACGAGGCCAACCAGCACGTCCGGCGCCGCGCTGACTACATCGAGAAGACCGGCGAGGCCCCGCACCCCAAGGAAATGCTCGTCGAGATGCCCCGCGGCGGCAAGATCCAGCTCCACGACGGCCGCACTGGCGAACCCTTCGGCCAACGCACCACCGTCGGCATCATGTACATCCTCAAGCTTCACCACCTCGTTGACGACAAGATCCACGCCCGCGCCACCGGCCCCTACAGCCTCATCACCCAGCAGCCCCTCGGCGGCAAGGCCCGCACCGGCGGGCAGCGCTTCGGCGAGATGGAAGTCTGGGCGCTCGAGGCCTACGGCGCCGCCTACGTACTCCAAGAGCTCCTCACCGTCAAGAGCGACGACGTCGAGGGCCGTACCAAGATCTACGAGAGCATGGTCCGCGGCACCAACACCCTTGAGGCTGGCATGCCTGTCGCCTTCGACGTGCTCTGCTCAGAGCTCAAGGGCCTGGGCATCAACGTAACGCTGGAGAAGAAGGCCGCCGCCGCCGGCAGCCTGCTATAAGGCCGATCGAACGTTCGATCTGCAAGCGTGTCTCTGAGGTTTGTCGAGGCGTCTCGTGCCAAGAAGGCTCAGGAAGCTGTTCGAGTAGTTGCTGATCCGGCCTTCCATCGCGGCGCTTTGTTGGATGTTTCACGCGATGAACAGCTTGGATTTGGAGCAACCCCGGTCCGCGATTCTGGGCGAGTTTTCAGACTGGAGTAGTGACGGCCATCGGGTTGCTGGTAATGAATCTTGGAGCGAGTGGGGTGATCTACCTGCCCCTGTCTCCCGACGTGAGTGCGGAATGTAAGTGTCGAGCTGAGTTGAAGCGTCAAAGAGAAGATATTCTGGCGCAAGCCATTCAACGTAGACCTTCAAACGATTGAATCAAACTGGAGAAGCCCATGGCCGCAGAAGCCGTGTACGACCGCGTCAATGACTTCGCCGCTGTGAAGGTCACTCTGGCCTCGCCCAACGACATCCGCTCGTGGAGCTACGGCGAGGTCAAGAAGCCCGAGACCATCAACTACCGCACCTACCGCCCCGAGAAGGACGGGCTCTTCTGCGAGCGCATCTTCGGGCCAGAGCGCGACTATGAGTGTGCGTGCGGCAAGTACCGCGGCACCAAGTACAAGGGCATCATCTGCGAGCGCTGCGGCGTCAAGGTCACGCACTCGCGCGTCCGCCGCAAGCGCTTCGGGCACATCAATCTCGCCGCCCCCACCGTCCACATCTGGTTCTTCAAGGCCGTCCCCAGTCGCCTGGGCAACCTGCTGGCCATGAAAACCAGCGACCTTGAGAAGGTCATCTACTACCAGGATTACGTCGTTGTCGATCCGGGCGACACCGAGCTGACCTTCAAGCAGGTCCTGACCGAGGACGAGTTCCGCGCCGCCCTCGACAAATACGGCTCCGCCTTCCGCGCGCTCATGGGCGCCGAGGCCATCCGCGAGCTGATCGAGCGCCTCGACCTGGACAAGACCGCCGAAGAGATCCGCGCCGAACTGC
>Ga0105047_10006123_pt1 | contig 20477 bp, 13 predicted proteins | sample MAT04_FD_78384 | JGI IMG/M metagenome (GOLD analysis project Ga0105047, IMG submission 78384) | Freshwater microbial communities from Lake Fryxell liftoff mats and glacier meltwater in Antarctica - MAT-04 (megahit assembly) | ecosystem: Environmental > Aquatic > Freshwater > Ice > Liftoff...
ACACCCGCTGATAGATGGCCACCGTCTCTGCGGCACACCGTTGCCACTGAAAAGTTGCAGCCCGTTGCAGGCCCAATCTGCGCAAGTCTGCGGCCAGCGCAGGCTCTAGCAGTAGGCGCTGGATAGCCGCCGCCAATGCTTCATCATCGGTAGGGGCGACCAAGAGGGCGGCGTCGCCAGCCGCTTCCGGCAAACTGCTAACGTTGCTGCATACAACCGGCACACCACACGCCATCGCCTCGAGTACGGGAAAGCCAAAGCCTTCATATAACGTGGGTTGTAGCACAGCCGTAGCGCCTGTGTAGAGCGCAGGCAAATCAGCGGCGGGAACATAGCCAGTAAACCGGACATCCGCGGCCAATCCCAATGCCGCCACCTGCGCCTTGATCGGTTCAAAAAGCCAGCCTTCGCCGCCGACCACCAACAAACTGTGCGGCAGCTTCATGGCCTTGAGTCGTGCCAGAGCCTGCATAGCGGTTTTATGATTCTTGCGTGGCTCCAATGTGCCCACCATCAACAAATACGGACGTGGCGCGCCATCTTCGGTGCGCAGGGCATAAGTCTCGCGCACACGCTGCACGGTGGCGGCAGGGGCAGGGGCAAAGCTCGGATCAATGCCCTGGTAAATCACCTGGATCTTGGCCGCGGGTGTGTGATAAAGCTCGATCAAATCGTGCTTGGTTTGTTGACTGACGGCGATGATGGTGTCGGCCGCGCGCACAAACAGGCGCATGCCCACACTCAGGAAAAGACGATTGGTCCACTTGTGGTGTTGTGGATAGCGCTCGAAAATCAGATCGTGGACGGTGAGCACCGTGGGGCGACGCAAATAGGGCAGCAAATGCTCGGTGGCATGATAGAGTTGCCCCGTGGGCAAATGGGGTTCATAGCGAGGCCGTTTAGCAAGTTGGCTGGCCAACACCCCCAAGCGCCAGGCATATTGGCCTTGCGCCAGCGTTTGGTGGGGGGCGTGTTGCAGCGCCGTGGGCAAGGTATGACCACTATGCGCATTGTAAAAGAGTGTAAGGTCAACTTGATCGGCATGGTTGGTCAACAAGTGGACCGCCAACTGTTGCGCATAACGGCTCAAGCCGGCGCGCTGATGCACAGCAGGTCCAGCGTCCAGGGTGACAGCAAGTGGCATGGCACTACTCATAGCGGGCGCGGCAACAGCATGGTTTGTATGCGGTCAATCTCAGCCGCAACGTCGCTCTGCACAACCACAACAGACCGCGCCAGCGGCCAAGGTGCGATCTGGACCAGGACAAAGGCTGGCCGATAGCAAAATCCCACTGCACCAATCATAATCAAGGCAAGCGCCAGCCAAAGTAGCCAAATGCCCGGTTGATAGCGCACCGCGGCCACCATGCTCGGCAGTGGAATCAACAAGATTTCGCGTGGCTGGCCGCCGACCTGGATCACAGCCTGCGTTTGCCCAGTGACCTGAATGGTCTGCACCGGCTGTACTTCATCACCCTGATAGACTTCCACCAAAAACTGTTCCTGGGGCGCAGAGGCCAGGGTTAACGGACTCTCGCTTTGGGCTTCGGCCAACGCCGTCACGCGGACAATGCGCAGCCCCACACTATTGCCAATCACCACGGCATCTTCGCTGCCCAGGCTCGGAAAGATCAGTCCCAGGTCGGTCGTATATTGGGATTGGCCGGGGCGCGAGAAGGTAGTCGCCTCATCCGTACTACGCAGCAACATGGCCGGCGGTCCCAGGCTGGTCTGGATCGAGATCTGGCCCAGGCGAAGCTGGCGACTCGCGCCAAGCGGGACTTGTTGCGCCAGATCGCCAATTTCTGCGGCCAAGATGGGTGTCAACGCGTCATCGCCGGCGGGCACATTGTAGGCCAACGCGACCCGTTGCGTTGTTGCGCGATATTCGTCACCCGGTGCCAACAGAGGCGGCACCACTTGCCAGCCCGCCAACAAACTGATCCACACGACGCTCAACGCCAGCAGCAGCCCCACCAGCAACACAGGCCGCAACCAGATCAGTGGCTGGCGATGGCGGCGCGCCAAGAGACGAATTTCATGGCCAGCATCGGGCGGAGGGGCGGGCGCGACCGCGCGCTCGGTTGACGACAATGCTGGCGTTTCTATGGCCGCTTGCCCTTGATGGGGCAGGATAGGTAGCGTAGTCGTCGTAACTTGCGCAAACTGGGCGTTGAGGGTTTGGGTAAGGTGAGTGGCGAACACAGACGGCGGTTGATCCACGGCTTGACGTACCCGATACAGGGGTTGCGTGTGCGGCAACGCCAGCGGTGTACCCGCGCCATCCACAGACACAGCCCAATGCTGATCGATATGCCAAAAGCGCCACAGTTGTGCCACCAGATTGGCGAGTTGCAGCAAGCCGATTAGCGCAATCAACGCCAACAACAGTTGCAGGATGGGATTGTGCAGCACATCAAAAAGACCCAGGGCGCGCAGCACATTGCCAAACAGACCATACGCTTCGCTGGCCGTGATCAGCCAACGAGTAGCCGCCGGATCATCGACGATCTGGCCTGGCAACTGGCGAATGAGCAAGGCACAGAGCAGCAGCAGGAAGATAATCGCGCCAGTGGCGGCCAAAATTGCTTTGCTGCTCAGCAATTGCCAAATGCGCCGCGTCAAGGTAATTTGCGGGCCGCTGACCGTGCTCGTTATGATGCCGTGGTTAACCATGCCGGAATTTCTTCACCAAGATTGGAAAGCGGGGCTTTGCTAATGGTGCAGGTGGGCAGCGATTCCAGGAAGGCGCTGCCATACTCTTTGCGCCAGAGCCGACTATCGAGCAGAATGACCACGCCGCGATCCGTGGCGCGCCGGATCAGTCGGCCAAAGCCCTGTCGAAACCGTAAGATTGCATCAGGTAGCATATAATCACTAAATGAATTTTCCAAATCGCGCGAACGGGCGGCGACAACTGGATCGCTGGGCACGGCAAAGGGCAGGCGCACGATCAGCAGGCACTGTAACTCATCGCCCGGCAAATCCACCCCCTCCCAAAAGCTACGTGTCCCCAGGAGCACCGCTTTTTCCAGCCGTCGATATTCGCGCAGCAATCGGTTGCGACTGCTGCTGCCATGTTCGAGCACGGTAATCCCCGCGCGATCCAGCTCGGCGCGGATTGCGTCGGCGGTGGTGCGCAACTGGGCATAGCTGGTAAAGAGCACTAGGGTACGCCCCCCTGTCGCTATGGTAGCATCGATAATCGCGCGCTCAACCGCCTGTTGATAGTAGGAATGATCGGGCGTTGGCAAGTCTTGCGGCATCATTAATAAAGTATTGGTCGTGTAATCAAAGGGGCTGTCCACGGTCAGCGCAGTGGCGTGCCACAGCCCCAGCCGGTCGCGAATAAAGGTAAACCCCGAACCGGTACGCAGCGTTGCCCCTGTAAAGATCGCGGTGCGCCGTGGTAGAACCAGAATTTTTTCCAAAATCTCGTTGACATAGAGCGGCGCGACCAACAGACTGACGCTGCTGCCCTCTTCATTGAGCTCCATCCATGTGATCAACGTGCCGCCGTCGGCCTCATCACTTTGAAAAACAATTTCATCCAGGTGTAGGGAAAGGGTCTTCAGTTGCGTGTGAATACCTTGCAGATCGTTGAGCAAGGTCGCGGTCGGTTCACTTTGCCACCAGCGCAAGGTGTCCAGTTGATTGAGGACCTTGGTCAGGTGATCGATCAACGTGTTCAGACGACTCGATGCCTGTTCCCAGAGCAGTTCGATCTGGCTCCACTGTGCTTGCGTGCGCTTGCGCTGATCCAGGTAAATCTGCTGTGAATAGCCAGCGTCGCGCCGGATATCATTTTGATGTTGGGCAAAATAGAGCAGGCGTTCCGCAAAATCGCCCAGTTGTTTGGCGAATTGATCGGCACTCTTGGTAACCCGGTTCAGTTGATCCTGTACGCCAGGCTGTTCTTGTTGGCGCGCCGCATAGTGCACTTGGGCAGTCAACGTATCATCTAGGGTCAGGCGGCGCAACAGCGCCAAAACCCAAGTCCAGTCGATACGATAGGTCAATTGCCCCGTAGCGGCTTCATCCAAGCGATGGGCTTCGTCCACAATCAGATGGCTATAAGGGGGCAGCACCTGGCCTTCCGCCTTGAGATCGGCAATGAGCAGTGCATGATTGACAATCAGCAAATGCGCGTGGTCGGCTTGATGGCGTACATGGTAAAAGAAATCGCGCGGCTTGCTCTGCCCCTGCCCAGCCTGCTCGCCACAGCGTTCGGGCGTACAGGTCGCGCCGTCCGAACAGATGCGCAACCACAGGGCACGCTCGGTGGCATTCGCCAAAAATAGCTCGCTCATATCGCCCGTCGTGGTCGTCGGCAACCACACCAGGACTTTGGCCAGCAACAGCAGTTCGGCGGGTGCGAGGCGATGGCTTGTGCGCCAGTTGTGTAAGCGCCGGGTGCAGAGATAATTGTTGCGCCCTTTGAGCAGCACAGCATTGGGCATGGTTGAGGATAGTGCAGTGCCTTCCCGCTGTAACACGGCCTGCAATTGGGGTAGATCTTTTTCCAACAACTGCTCTTGCAGCGTAATCGTATTGGTAGCGATCACCACCCGGCGCTGATTGGCGACACTCCACAGAGCGGCTGGCACCAAATAGGCGAGACTTTTGCCTGTACCCGTCCCCGCTTCCAAGAGCATTTGGTCACCGTGGTTGAGGGCACGCAAGACCTGTTGCGCCATCTGTACCTGACCGTTACGCGTTTCGTAGGCACTCCCAAAGTGGTGCGCCAGTGGACCGGCTGGCGCAAAAAATTCCTCAAGCAGGGCTGGCGAAATCGTCTGGGTAATCGCGCTTTCATCGCTAATCAAGCCTGCCGCGACATCAACCGGCACAGCAACAATATCGACGATACTTTGTGCGCGTTCCGTTGCTTGAGGGGTTGGATAGTAACCAAGCTGACGTTGCTCGTTGGCCTTTTCAAAGAGTGTCAGCGGTGCCCAATCTACGTCGCGACCACTCTGCAAAATCATTTCAAGGGTAGTGGTAGGAAGGGCAGCCACCAACTCAGTCAGGTGGATAAACAGTTGGGCCGTCGCCGCCGCGTCATCGAGCGCGCGGTGGGCATCTTCTAGCGGAATCTGTAACTGGCGACAAAGTTCACCCAGACTATAGCTGCCGGCCCGCGGCAACAAAATGGTTGCCAATTCAAATGTATCCAGCACAGGCCGTTGAAAATGAATGCCCGCGGCGCGCAAAAAGCCCATATCAAAACCAGCATTGTGCGCTACCACGGCGGCGACATCGCTCCCGACAAACGCAAACAGCTCGGGGGCGACTTCGGCCAGCGAGGGGGCTTTGGCAACATCACTGCTGCGAATGCCGGTCAATTGTTGAATGCGCAGTGGAATCGCACGTCCGGGATTGACAAAGGCGACAAATTGGTCGAGAATCCGGTTGCCTTGGAAACGAACTGCGCCGATTTCAATAATCTGATCACGTTTGGAATCAAGGCCAGTGGTTTCCAAATCGAGCGCGACATAAACACGCTCTGTCATGGTTGTGTCTCTGTTCTAGGAACGCCTAGTCCATTGAGAGGTGCATGTGAATAGGCGTATGGGAAAATAACGCAGAACTTGGTGCGGCCTTATTATACCGAAGGTTGCGCATATCTACTATTCTCTATTGGATAATTTAGCGCCTACACAAAAGTGCAATCTTTACCATTTTGCGGCACAATACTTGTTGGATGAATACCAATAATCAATAACCAATAATCAATGGCTAATTGCGAATGAGAAGCAATGCGTGAAGTAGCAGTCACCGTGATCACCACCGTTTATAACGAACGCCATCAAATTGAACGACTGTTGGAATCCTTGGCCGCGCAGAGCCATCCCCCCAATGAAGTCGTGATTTGTGACGGTGGCAGTACCGACGGCACAGTCGCAACGATCCAACAATGGGTCGCCCGTTACCCACAGCGCTTGCCCCATCTGCAACTGCTGGTCGAGCCAGGGGCCAACATCAGCCGAGGCCGTAATGTAGCCATTGGCGCGGCGCAGAGTCCGTTAATCGCCGTGACCGATGCCGGGGTAAGACTGTCTCCTACTTGGTTGGCCGCGCTGATCGCGCCCTGGCAAACCACCCGTGGGGATGCTGCCCCCAGCGCTGTCGCTGGCTTCTTTCTGGCTGATGTTACGCCAGATGAGGCATCGTCCGCCGTTTTCTTAACGGCCATAGCGGCGACTGTGTTGCCGAGGTTAGAGGAAATTGACCCGACGAAATTTCTGCCCAGTAGTCGCTCGGTAGCCTTCACCAAGCAAGCCTGGGCAACCGCGGGCGGCTATCCCGAATGGCTGGACTATTGCGAAGATTTGCTCTTTGACTTTGCGCTCAATGCCCAATGGCCTGCGGCATCCACCGCCTTTGCCTGGGCACCTGCCGCCTTGGTCTACTTTCGCCCGCGCGGTTCCTTGCGGTCGTTCTGGACACAGTACTATCGCTATGCCCGCGGCGACGGCAAAGCCGATCTCTGGCGCAAGCGCCACCTGATCCGTTATGTCACCTATTTTATTCTGTTGCCCGCCTTGGTCGGACATGCCTATTGGGGCTTCTTTGCGCGCTGGTTGGGATGGGCAGGCCTGGTGGCCGGTGTGCTGGTATATTGCATCCGCCCCTGGCAGCGTTTACAGCGCCTGGATAGTGCGCTATCCGGATCGCAACAGATCCAGGCGGCGGCGCTTGTTCCCGTCATCCGCCTTGTGGGTGATGTGGCGAAAATGGTTGGCTATCCCGTGGGGTTGTGGTGGCGCTGGCGCAATCGCCACCGACCAGAAATTGATTGGCGCGCAGCCAAGTGAAGCGCCCGTGTGATTCAGTCTGTAAGAAATTGAGAGAATGCACATGAGTACCAGTGAAAAGAAATTTGTACGTCGCCAAGTGCGCGCCGACTTGATCGAAGCAACGCCCGGCACCGGCGCGTTGGGGCACTGGCTATTGGCCTCGCCGATGGTAATCTTTCTCGCGTGGTTTTGGGTGGATCTGGTCAGTTCGCTTATCCCACTCACCCAGCGCTGGCTCACAGTTCCGCTGGCGTTGGTGCTCTTTGGGCTGTTGATCCTGCTACCGTTTGGCTATGCAGCCCATACTGCTGTATCGGCGTGGCCGCGGCTTTTTCAACATGCGGGTTGGGAAGTGCAGCCACTGGAGCCAGTCAAACCCGCCGAGGCCTACACGGTGCATTATCTCTACCAGGATCGCCATTATGCGCCACGTACTTGGCAGCGTATCTGGTTACGGGCGGCGCAGGGCTGGGTCTATCTGGAAATCATGGCAATTTTTGCCGGCGCGATTGGGATGATCCCGCTTTATTTTAGCGCAGTTGAATATGGCTTTGGCCAATATTAGCCTGCGCCCGTCAGGCGCTGAAAATGCGCAATATAGCGGCGGGTCAGCGGCGGCCAGCCCAGTTCTTGTTCAATGCATTGGCGCGCCGCCTGCCCCATGCGTTGCCGTAGATTGGTATCGGCAGCGAGGGTTGCCAGCGCTTGTGCTAGGGCCGCGGGATCACCTTCGGGAGTTAGAAACCCCGTCTCGCCATCGACAATAGCCAAGGGATTGCCTGCCACAGTCGAGCCGACCACGGGCTTGCCACAGCTCATGGCATCGAGCACACAGACATTGAGACCATCCACCGGTTTGCGCACGGCGGGGTTGACCAAGACATCACATGCATTATAGTAGACCCCAATTTTATCCTTCGGTATGCTGCCCACCCAACGCAGACGCTCGCTGATCCCCAGTTCCTGCGCCAGGATTTGCCACTCGGCCTTTTGATCCCCTTCGCCGATCATCACTGCCACCACATCTTGCGTGCGCAATGCGGGGTCGGCCAACGCGCGAATCAACATATCAAAGCCTTTTTTGTAGACCATCCGCCCGACACACAAGATGACAAAAGGCTGGGTAGACGCGCCAGTCCACTGGTCGCGCAAGTCGGCTACGCCGGTGGCATCTGGTTTGAGCGCGGCGGGGTCGGTGCCGTAAATAATTAGATCAAACTTTGTAAGGATACCGGGTTCCAGGCGCGCCACGGCGTCGCGCAACTCGGCGCTGTTGGCCGTCAGTAGGCTGGCTTGGCGCATGGCAAAACGCGCTAGGCTGCGAAAGAGCGGGTTGGCATTGGCAATTTGGGCATCGGAACCGGGCACTGAAATGACCAGGGGAATGCCCAATACACGGCTAGCCACGGCCCCAATCAGGCCATTGGGCAGCAGCCAATGGGCGTGCAAAATATCCGGTCGTGACTGGCGCGCCTCACGCACAACCTTGGCAACGCCAGCCGCCAGCATGGCCGGTCCCAGCCAATAGCTTTCGCGGCGCAAGGCCAGGTCGGACTGCATGGTGCGCATATAGCCTAGTGTGTGGGCGCGATCAGCCCAGGTGTAGCGATACAAGCGCAGGTCGGGAGAGGGTAGCGGATTGGCCGCACAGGTGGAAATCGTATAGGCGGGGTCGTAGGGCGTCCAGATCGTCACTCGTTGCTGCTGGCGCACAAATTCGTGACAGAGCGCTTCAATGAAGGTACCGCTAAAGTCGCCCGGAAAACGCGGATAGTTATGAGTCAAAACGCCGATATGCATAGGGAAGATTGTACCGCATTGGCGCTGAGATGAAAAAGTAAAATGAGCTAGAGAGACAAGTCGAAACCTGTCTCTCTAGCTCATCTGACCTGCGGCGACTAGCTACCTAGTTCACGGAATACAAACCGACTGGCCGACATAGACAAACATGTGCGATTGGTTGTGTACCCAAGGATTGGCAGCAACAATGGCCTTCGAGGAGATGCCATACTTGTAGCCAATGCCATAGAGGGTTTCACCCTTCTTCACAATGTGAGTTGTGCTGCAACCCGTGGTCGGTGTGGTGGGTGTGGGCGTAACCGAGCTTGTGCTATGGCCAACCTGCTGATTGACGAAGTTGGGCACGACCACACAAGCACCTGGCTGTTGTGGCAGTGTCACGGTGTAACAGGTGGGGCCAACGGGCACCCAGCCATCGACATCTTCATAATCTTCGCAGATTTCATAGCGCGAGCTAGGCACACGGTAGTCATTGCCAGAGAAGGTGAATTCATACATCCCGAGGCCATCTGTCACCAGATCGTCGGGATCTTCATCACTGCCATCCAGCGGCTCGGCCGTAATCGTCCAGCCGGGCAGACCAATGCCGCCATTGCGGTCGATTTTGCGCCCTTCGATACAATACTGCGGTTCGGCTTGCTGATTGTCAAAGACCACCTGGGCACAGTCCGTGATATCGGGGGTCAACTCGACATCATAGCTGCCCACGGTGGCAGTTTCCCAGCCCACACGCTCTTCTTCCACAACGGTATAGGGGCCATAGGGCAACTTCTCAAAGGAAACCATACCAAGCGCGTCGGTTGCGCCGGTGGCGGCCAATGAACCGTCAGCCTTGAGCAGATTGACTTTCCAACCCTGCAAGGGGAAGGGTGTGTCACCGGAGCCAACGGGTGGCACATCTTGCTTCAAGACATCAATACAGCCATAGATATTGATGCGATTCTTAAAGCGAATGGTGTAGGGACCAGGAGCTTCTACTTCCAGCGATTGTGTGCCATTGGTTGGCACCACAGGAATGTAGTTGACATCTTCCGGCGCGTATTCGCTGAAGATCCAGTTGCCTTCAGTCAGGCGAAAGACCACTTCGCCATTGGCATCGGTGGTACCTTCATAGGTGATGGCAAAGTCATTGTCAGCTGCCGGTTGTGCCTTGATTTCCCAGTCGGCTAGCCGATTGTGGTTTTCATCGATCTTGACCACAATGACCGTGACGACTTGACGGAGTTTGAAGCGAATTTGATAGCAGTCGCTCTGGCTATAGTCGAGCATGATATCAAACGAGGCCGGTGTGACAGGTTCCCATTCCTCGCCGTCCTTGCGCACATCGATGGAAAATGTCCAACGACCGGCAGCTAGGCCCTCTTCAAAACTAAACTCACCATCTTTATCCACAGCAACGGCAATCGAGGTGCCATCTGCCGATGTTGCCGTAACGATCCGGCCATCGCCAAGTAGCTCCTCTTCGTGATTGATTACCGTGCCTTCAACACAAATATCGCTGTTGCTCGGGACAACCGTCGAACTGCCGCCAGTACCGGCATAGACGCGGGTAACCGGCAGCAAAAGCAGGCAGGCGAACAAGCAGGCCAGCCCTAGACGTACATGCACCGAATGCAACTCTCTGGACATCTGAGTGAACATAGAATTCAACTCTCCTTTAACAGGCAGAATTTCCTAGGTAACCCACGACAAGCGTGGATCGCCTTGAGAAATTATGTTAGGTAGTACAATCACTCACTGTCGGTAGGAACGCTATAACACAAGTCTGCTCCAGAAATTTCGCCCATCCGCGCGCAAAGATCGGGTGCGAATTTTTAAGGAAATTGCTTACACCGTCACCACAGCAAGCAATGGCCGATGCGATACGGTCAGTCACAAATTTGCCGGCGTAAATTCATGGCGGCATGCGCATCCTCGGCTCTTTGATTTGGATTGCACAGTCAACCCATGCAATTACCACTGCTATCATGGTTTATCTGCCAGAAAATTTTTGCTTCCCACGCTGGAGAAGGCAAAATTTTCTAGGAAACAATGTGCCGTCCCCAGGCCACAATGGCGCGCATAAGGGATAGCGAATACTGACAGTAGTATATAATTACCATAAGCTGATATATACAATCATCCTACTCATTCTATATGACGTAGAATTCGTAAAAAGTTACGCCTGTTTGTTCAAAAATTTTATCGTACGAGGTGCCCTTTTGTCGATCGATCAACGCAAAGCTGACCACATTCGCATCAATCTGGAAGAAGATGTCGCGTTTCCCAATTTGACCACAGGCCTAGAACAGTTTCGGTTTCACCATCAGGCCCTACCCGAACTAAATCTTCAGGAAATCGACACGCGCGTTGAACTTTTTGGGAAACGGTTAACCGCCCCCATTCTGGTCAGCTCGATGACGGGTGGCACCGCCGAGGCAGAACGGATCAATCAAAATCTGGCCCAAGCAGCAGAACATCAGGGGTTGGCTATGGGCGTGGGCAGCCAACGCGCGGGGTTGGAACATCAAGAAAAATCGAACACGTTTCGGGTGCGCGCGGTTGCGCCGAGGCTGTTGCTCTTTGCCAATTTAGGCGCAGTCCAACTAAACTATGGCTATGGGGTGGATGCCTGTCGCCGTGCCGTAGAGATGATTGAAGCCGATGCGTTGATTCTGCATCTCAATCCGTTGCAGGAAGTAGTACAAGCCGGGGGCGATACCAACTGGCGCGGATTATTAAGTAAAATTGCTGAGGTTTGTCGGCGCTTATCTACCCCGGTAATTGTCAAAGAAGTGGGGTGGGGCATTAGCACCGAAGCCGCGCGCCGCCTGATCGAGGCTGGCGTCAGTGCCATCGATGTCGCCGGAGCCGGTGGCACATCGTGGAGTCAGGTCGAGATGCATCGCGCCCCCACCGAACGCCTGCGTCGCCTGGCTGCCGCCTTTGGGGATTGGGGTATTCCTACCGCCGACAGTTTGCAGATGGTAGCCCAAGTACGCCATGAAGCACAGCGGCCCAATCTGGCAATCTTTGCCAGTGGTGGCATTCGCAGTGGGCTGGACATTGCGAAATGCGCGGCGCTGGGGGCAGATCTGGTAGGGCTGGCGTCGCCTTTGCTAAAACGGGCCGTGGTTTCCGCCGAAGCGGTGTGCGAGGAGATGGATCTGCTGGCGACCGAGGTCCAGATTGCTATGCTCTGTAGTGGCTGTGCCACGTTGAACGATTTGCGCCGCCCTGGGGTATTGCGACGCGTGACCCAATAAAGTACCCCCAGTAATAATAGACGAACCATTTAAAAGTCATACAAATAAGCCGCCTAATACACGAGAGCGTAGGTATGACTTTTAAGGGTTTTATCTATGAGTAGGCGTTACGCAGTTGGCAGCGTTGCCATCTCTGGTGCAGGCCGGCAGGATGCCGGCGTTCCCAGGCAACTGCGTAACTCCCATATAAGTACACCCAATAAGAAGATGCAACGGCAAGAAAGCCTGAAATGAACAAGGAACGGTCATGTCAAATGCTGAATTAAGTGGCTTTCTAGGTCGCTGGCTACCGCGCTTAGAAGAGGAGATGCGTGGCGCGCTAGCCCAAAACGAACCCACGGTGGCCGCACACTATGGAATGATCCGCTATCATATGGGCTGGGCCGATGAGACGCTACAACCGCGCATTTATCGCAGCGGCAAACGCATTCGCCCCATGTTCTGTCTGCTTGCCTGCGCCGAAGTAGGTGGTGATCCGGTGCAAGCCTTGCCCGCAGCAGTAGCGGTTGAGCTACTGCATAATTTTTCGCTGATCCATGACGATATTGAAGACGGCGATGAAATGCGCCATCACCGCCCCACGGTCTGGAAGCTCTGGGGTGTGCCATTGGGTATCAACGCTGGGGATGCGCTCTTTGCACTTGCCTTTGCGGCAATTCAACAGCTTCCGCGCCTGGGTGTTGCACCCCAATTGACCCTACAGGCACTCGAAATTTTCACACAGACTTGTCTGGCCCTAACCGAAGGTCAGTATCTGGATATCAGCTTTGAAACGCGCGAAGATGTCAGCGTGCTGGACTATATGCGCATGATCCAAGGCAAAACCGCGGCCCTATTGGGCGCGAGTACGGCAATCGGCGCGCTGCTGGGGGGTGCAACTCAGCAGCAGATAGGCCACCTGCTGGCCTTTGGAGAAGCGAGTGGCTTGGCATTTCAGATCCAAGATGACATTCTGGGCATCTGGGGCGATCCGGTGGTGACGGGGAAGGCGGCGGGCAACGATATTCTGCGCCGTAAGAATAGCCTGCCCATTCTCTATACGCTCAATCACGCGCATGTCGGAGAACAGTTCGAGACGTTGCTGGACGATGACTTCGGCCCAGCAGAATTGCCACAAGCGCTGCGCTTGATGGATCAGGCTGGCGCGCAGGAGTTTGCTCAAGATGCCATGCACGCCGAACATGAACGTAGCATTGCGGCCCTCGACGCCGCGCTAGAGGCTCGACCAGGTGGCACCAAGTTGGGTGCGTTGGCCGAAAGTCTGTTGAATCGCCGCGTCTAGATGTGCTCCGGCCAGGAAGCGGTCACGCTTGTGACCGCTTCCTGGCAAACTCAGATCTGATTGCGCGCCTTTACCTCGAGGTAGCGATTCACGACGGCAATGCTCAGTTGATCCGCCGGTACATCCAGTGTCAGAATCCCCGCCCGCGTTAGGTGCTCAATCGTCAATTGGCGCTCTTCCAGGAGTTGTTCGGCGACGGTACGTTGATAGAGCGTAGCACTGTCCGCCACCGGCTGATCAGCCAGCCGTTGCACGGTTGGGTCGCGCATGGTTACCAGCAACGGCAGATGTTGGCGACGGCTGCGACTCATCTGTGCGACCAGCATGTCGGTCGTGATACTGCCGGTTACATCTGTAAACACGAGCAGCAAACTGCGCTTGTGTTGTTTGGCAGCAAAATAGGCAAAGGCTTGGGCATAGTTAGGCTCGACTGGGCTGCTCTCCAGACGGTAGAGCTGTTCGAGCAGGCGATGAAATTGTTGTTTACCGCTACGCGGCGCGACCCACAGTTGCACATCATCGGCAAAAGCCAACAGACCAATCTTATCCCCCTTTTGCGCGGCGACATAGGCTAGAAGTAAGGCGGCGTTGATCGCATAATCCAATTTGGCCACATCGCCAATCGGGCTGCGCATCATCCGCCCCACATCGAGCAGCACCATAATGTGTTGACTGCGCTCGGTCTCATATTCGACACTGATTGGCGTGCCGCGGCGTGCGGTTGCGGTCCAATTGATGCGTCGGTATTCGTCATCGGGCTGGTACTCGCGCAACCGTTCAAATTCGGCACCATTTCCCAGCAGACGCGTATTGCGCAGTCCTAGTTCCCACAAGCGATTTCGGCGCAACAGCAGATCATACTTCTTGATATCGGCCAAGTTTGGGTAGACTTTGACCGGTTCGGCAGCGGGCAGCGTATGCTGTTTGCGCAACAACCCCAGCACAGATTTCCAGCGCAGGTGCAGATCGCCAAATTGGTAATCACCGCGCCGTGGCGGATAGACCGTATAGGTGACGGTTTGCACCACATGCGGTGTCACTTGCACAGACAGGATGCGCGCGGCTTCCGCCACTTGAAAAGTCGCGGGCGGTTCATCGCGCACCCAGATAGCCAGTGGATAGGTACCGCGCCGCAATTCAAGCGTAATCGTGATCGGGTTGTGGGCGGCCAGCGAGAGGCGTTCGTCATGCTGGCGGGTCACCACCCAATCCTTGTGGGTAGGTGTCAAGCGCCAGTCGGCCAGCAACAGCGCCGCCCCCAGGCCCAGCCAGCCCAGCGCCACCCACCACCAAAGTGGCGACCACGCGATGGCGGCAATTGGCAGGGCTGTCACCAACAATAAGCTCCAAGAACGTGTTGTCAATTGCATGCAATCATCTCACCCTAAACAAATTCTGCCCACGCGGCAATGGAGATGATTATAACCGGATTCAAGCAGGATGGGGAGTTACACACGAATGCGATGAGGGAAAAGGGGACGGCACGCTAGACCTAAGGATTTCGAAAACCCTTAGGTCTAGACCCAAGCTCCAGCGTCAATTGACTGCAATAATATCGTCTTCGGCATCCATCTCAATCAATTCACCAGTGACGGTGTAAATAATGCGCTCACAGATATTGGTTGTGCGATCGGCTGCACGTTCTAGATTGTGTGCGGCCCACGAAAGATAGTTGGCGTTGTCAATCGCCGAGGGATTGGTCGTAATAATCTGAATCAGTTCGCGGTTTACAATGTTATACAGGTCATCCACTTCATCATCACGCTTGGGGATTTGGCGGGCGGCGGCCACATCTTGGTTCACAAAGGCGTCGAGCGCGCTGCGCAACATCTCGACGCCAATCTGACACATTTGCGGCAAATGTACCAACGGTTTGACCAACGGTTGATGACCAATATAGAGCGTAATGCGGGCAATGCCTTTGGCGTAATCGCCAATCCGTTCGAGTTCGGAAGCAATTTCCAACACTGCGGCCAACAAGCGCATATCGCGCGCCATAGGTTGTTGAGTGGCAATCAAGGTCAGACATTCATCTTCGATCTTGAAGCGCTTTTTGTTAATGATGCGATCAGCGGCAATCAACTGGCGCGCGGCGTCCAAATCTTGTCGCTTTAGAATATCCAGCGAATCGAGCATGGCCTTTGAGACCATACTGCCCAGTACCAACAGTTCGTCCTGTAGGGCCTGAAGTTGTTTTTCATAACGAGTTCGCGTCACAGAACATCTCCATTCTATTCTTTACTCTTCAGTAAACGTGCATCTGCTCGTCAGCCGCGGCCAACAGATGCCCATCATAGCCAAAGGGGTGAGAGCGAGGCGCTTTTGGGTACCTATTATAACACCGATGGCCCTATATCGTCGCGCGCAAGGCGAGCTACCAGCACACAAAGTCGGCAAGCGCTTACCCAAAACGACCGGTAATATAATCTTCGGTTCGCTTCTCTTTGGGATTGGTAAAAATTTGTTTGGTCGGACCAAATTCTGCCAAATGGCCTGTGCGACTATCGTCCACCATAAAGAAAGCCGTGTAATCCGAAACGCGCGCGGCCTGTTGCATGTTGTGGGTCACGATCATGATCGTATACTGTGTCGTCAGCTCGCGCATCAGATCTTCGATCTTGAGCGTGGCAATCGGATCCAGGGCCGAACAAGGCTCATCCATCAAAATAATATCAGGCTTGACGGCAATCGTGCGTGCGATACAAAGTCGTTGTTGTTGGCCCCCCGAAAGGCTAAGCGCACTCTGCTGGAGTTTTTCTTTTACTTCTTCCCACAGGGCAGCACTGCGCAACGACTCTTCAACCAGATCGTCCACATTGCCTTTGAAGCCATTAATGCGCGCGCCCCAAGCAACATTTTCGTAGATCGATTTGGGAAAGGGATTAGGCTTTTGAAAGACCATGCCCACGCGCCGCCGCACCTCGACCGGATCAACGTTGGGGGCGTAGATATTTTCCCCGTTATAGGTGATCTCGCCGGTTGTGCGGGCAATCGCAATCAAGTCATTCATGCGGTTGAAGCAGCGCAACACGGTGCTTTTGCCACAACCAGATGGGCCGATCATCGACGTAATCTTGTGTTTTTCGATCTGCAAATTGACATCACGCACAGCATGAAAGGCACCGTAAAAGATGTTTAATTTTTTTGCTTCAATCGCATATTGGGTTGCGGCATGGTGCGGCGTAGCAACCACCCTATTGCGCTGCATTGGTCTCTCTTCAAGTTTCACTGTCATGTTATATTCCCTTCGTATTGCTGCTATAGCGATTGCGGAGCAACACCGCCGATGCGTTCAGCGTTAACAAGAGCACCATCAAGACCACAATTGCCGCGGCAGCCAGATTCCGGAATTCGGCCTGTGGGCGGGAAGTCCATTGATAGATTTGAATGGGCAGGGTTGTAAATTTGGCAAAGGGACCATCGGGATCAACCACAATAAAGGTCGAAGCGCCAATTACCACCAGCGGTGCGGTTTCGCCAATCGCGCGCGAGATGGCGAGGATCGCACCGGTTAGGATGCCCGGCAACGCGGTTGGCAGCACATGGTGCCAAATCGTCTGCAACTGGGTCGCGCCCAAGCCATAGCTCGCCTCGCGCAGCGAACTGGGCACGGCGCGGATTGCCTCGCGCGCATTGATAATAATCACCGGCAAAATCAGCAAGCCTAATGTGAAGCCAGCGGAAAGCACCGTGCGGCCATTGGCTGTCGTGGGGTCAGACGCGCCCCACAGTGCCCCACTTGTCAGCGGCTCTAGAATGCGCACAAAGACTGCCAACCCCAACATACCATAGATGATCGAAGGCACGCCGGCCAAGTTACTAATATTTGTATCTACCAGCCGACTGAACCAGTTATCGCTGGCATATTCTTCCAGGTAAACCGCCGCCCCAATGCCGACAGGTAGGGCAAAGAGCATGGTAATCAAGATCACCCACAAGGAACCGAGAATAGCCGTGCGCACACCAGCCAGCATCGGGTCGGACGATTGGGGCGATGTCAGAAAATCGGCTGTGATCCAGCTACGGAAGGTCAATTCACCATTGGGAATCTGCGCAACTTCCGCTTCAATTTCACTGCGCTGGAGCAAGGAATCGCGCAGGCTCCAGGAGCGAACAACCTGCGGTTCGATGACGCGTTCCAACACTAATTCATAAACATTTTCTTGGCTGCGTTCGGCAAAAGGCATGTCATTTTCAAAACGTCGGATCAACCCTGTCGAAACATTGGCGGCCAAAATGTCCATGAGCGTCTCTTTGGGCAAATCAGCAAGCTCGCGATCAAAGACCTCTTCCACAAAGAAATCGAGCGTGCCACTATCCAAGCCTGGCACAAAACGCACAATGGGTTCATTGGGCCAGCCGGGGCTGACATCCGACCAGGTTTGTGCGGTGTTGAAGATCTGGCGCAACTGTTCCAACGTCACCGATTCTAGAAAATCGTTTTCCTTGCTCACCACAATCGCCAGTGCGTCGGAGCCCACACGAAACTCGACAGGGGTCACTTTAGCACTACGACAGACCTCCATCTCGGCACGCGTCATGGCGCGACTGGCATTGGCAATATCCACCGCGGCCCCATTGCTACACAGTGCCAGCAGACCAGCCTTAGTGCCGGTGCTTTCCCCAGTCACCGCGGTCGCAAGCCCAGCCGCCGTGAATTGCTCGCCCATGCGCATGGTCAGCGGATAGAGGGTAGAGCTACCGGTTGTGACAATCGTCTCCGCTGATTCGCCGCCACTACTGTTGGTTGTTGCAGCTTGCAGATTAGCTCGGCTGGCGTCTAGAATCTCCTGGCTCGCTGGGAAATAACCGACATCATCAATTTCATCGTTGACATCGCTAAGATAAAAATCGACAAATTCAGCGACCTGCGGTTTGGTCTGTAACGTTTCTTGTGTACTATAGATAAAGAGGGGGCGCGCCAATGGATAATCGCCCGTTTCCACGGTTTCGGCAGAGGGCAGCACATCTTCGACGCTGATCAGCTTTAGTTCGGCGGCATGGGCCTGGTAGTAGGCATAGCCAAAGAAACCGATAGCATTGGCATCGGGCGCAATGCCAGCAGCCAACACTTCATCATCTTCACTGGCAACCAAATTGGGGGTTGCCAACACCTTATCTTCTTCAATTTGCATCACAAGTGCGCTGGGATCAACACTATTCTGAAGCGCGACAAAACCAAATGCGCTGTTGAGAATGTTATAGAGCAAAGCCATCAATGCAATAATGCCGACCAAGGTTGCCAGCATAAAGAGATTGCTCCACAACATTGCCCGGCCATGGCGCTTGCGGACAAAACGCTTGAGCGGTTCACCTTCCGGATAGACGGGATTGGGAAAGTCGGTCTGTTGTGCCATTAATCATACTCCTCACGGAAGCGCGCCACCAGCATCCGGCTGGCAATATTCAACCCCAACGTCAGCAGGAAGAGCAGCAACCCAATGGCAAAAAGACTCGTATAGTCCAGGGTGCCATAGCTGAGATCACCACCGCTGATGCGTACAATGTGGCCGGTCATGGTTTCGCCCGCCTTAAACGGATTGATTACAGCCAGATCGGTAAAGGCAGTGCCCCAGCTACTAAAGTTGCGTGGCCCCGCGCCAGCTGCAATGGCGACGACCATGGTCTCACCCACCGCGCGCGAAATGGCAACAATAAAAGCCGCCGAAATGCCCGAAAGCGACGCCGGCACCACAATGCGCACAGCCGTCTCTAGTTTGGTTGCGCCTAGGGCATAGGCAGCCTGCCGTAACGCTTGCGGCACGGCAGTCAGGGCATCCTCGCTCATGGAAGTCACCAAAGGCAGGATCAAAATGCCGATCACAATGCCAGCCGAGGCATTGTTGTACACTTCCACCACATTCTTGCCAAAGATATTCTGCAAAACCGGCGTCATAAAGGTCAGCGCGAAGTAGCCATAAACCACGGTCGGCACACCAGCCAACACCTCCAATACGGGCTTGAGTGCGCCACGTATGCGCGGTGAAGCATATTCACTTAAATAAATCGCAATCATCAACCCCAGTGGTAAAGCAACCATCATAGCGATCAGGCTGGTGGTCAACGTGGAAATCACCAAAGGCCAGATGCCAAAGCGCAAAATTATGGGCTGCCACATAATCCCCGTGAAAAATTCGACAAGGCTGACTTCGCTGCTCTGAAAGAAGAGCCAGGATTCTTCACCGAGCACAAAAACAATTCCGATTGTCGTCAAAATGGAGATAGCACCACAGACCAAGAGAAAACCCTGAATTATGGTTTCTCCAGGGCGGGAACGTCGTTTCAGATTGAACGGAGGGGGCGCAGGTTGCGCAAATTCTTTTTTCGCTGGTTGCGTTCCCTGCATACTCAACTCACCTTGCATCATCAACTCCTTTACAGGTAGCACTTTATGGCAACTAGCAGACACGGAAGCAATGAGTTGCTCGTCCAAGTTTTGCTCGTCCAAGTTATGGGTAAAGCCCTGCAGAATCTCAGAAACTCTGCAGGGCTAAAATTTATACAAGACGTAGCAACAAGCTCGCTAGTTGGTGAACAACAACCTTATTGCATCGCTTCCAGCAAGGCACCCTTGGCCGCGTTCAAGGCCTCGTCGCTAGCCGGGAAATAGCCAATTGCCTCAATCTCTTCATCAACGTTGGTCAAGTAGAAGTTGATGAATGCACCGACCTGGGGCTTTTCAACGATAATTGTTGCATCAGAGTAGATGAACAAGGGGCGGGCCAGGGAGTATGTACCACCTTCTACCGTGTCAAAGTTGGGCTCGACACCATCAATGTTGAGAATACCCAGCAAAGCCGCATTTTCCTGATAGTAGGCATAGCCAAAGAAACCGATGGCATATTCGCTGCCTTCCACACCCTGCACAAGCACATTGTCATCTTCGCTCAACTGGGTGTTGGGGGCAGACAATAACGGCTCGCTGTTATCGTCCATGACGGCTTCGACAAAGTAATCAAAGGTGCCACTGTCGGTGCCGGGAATAAAGCGCGCAATGTTCTCGGCGGGCCAGCTCGGATCAACATCCGACCACTTTTCTGCCGTGAAGAGTTGCGCCACTTGTTCGACGGTGACATCCGTTACCCAGTCATTGCTAGGATGGACCACAATCGCCAAGGCATCTGTCCCAACGCGGAATTCAATTGGCGTGCGACCAATGGCGGCACAATTCGCCACTTCTTCTTCTTTGATGGCGCGGCTCGCATTGGCAATGTCCGTCTCACCAGCATTGCAGAAGCGCTCAAAGCCAGCACCCGTACCAACGCTGTCAATTGTGATATTGCCAGCATAGCCTTCGTCGGTGAAGCGCTCGGCCATCGCTTCGGTCAACGGATAGACCGTCGAGCTGCC
>Ga0105047_10006129_pt1 | contig 20463 bp, 12 predicted proteins | sample MAT04_FD_78384 | JGI IMG/M metagenome (GOLD analysis project Ga0105047, IMG submission 78384) | Freshwater microbial communities from Lake Fryxell liftoff mats and glacier meltwater in Antarctica - MAT-04 (megahit assembly) | ecosystem: Environmental > Aquatic > Freshwater > Ice > Liftoff...
AATCCGCCGAGATGCCGCCGGGGCCTGTCGTGGCATGACAACAAAAGTTGACGACGCAGCCCAGGAACTTTCCGCTGGTGTCCCAGGCGCCAATCACGCCGACTTGCGGATCAGTCGGACCGGCCGGCTCGACGATGTCTGGATTCCCTTGCCCGGGATGGGTCATCGTGGTTCCGCCGGCCATTCGAAAGCGGCGATTGAACGCTACGTCCTCTGCGCTTCCCACGCCTACAGCCGCGCGGGCAGGAACGCGTCGCTTGTCCGCCTCGACCACGGCGTCGATCAGAGCCTGCTGCACTTCGGCCAGATAGGCCGCGTCCGCGGTCGAAGACTTTTCGTACGCCAGCGTCTTGACCAGGTCGGACGCGTGATCGAACTCGCCCGGCAGGATCATGCCGGTGGGCCCGGCCGAATGCGAATGGGACGCCGCGATCAAGACCGCCTCGGGCGGAATGCCGCATTGCTGCTGGATCGCTTGACGCGCCGCGGCGACCGTGACGCCACGGATCAGCAGCGCGTCGATCCCGACAATCGCCACTCGCGACGTGCCATCGTCAAAAACGCTGGCCCTGACTTTGCACGCGTCGTGTTTGGTGGAGTGAAACGCCTTGCCATAGCCGCCGGGCTGTTCCATACCGATCTTGGGCGTAATATCTCGCTCGGCAAAACCGACCTTAAATGCCGGCGCGTCCCCAGCCTGGGCGACGGTCGCCAGTAAAAGAAGCGGCAGAACCTGCAACACAAGAATCGCTATTCCGCTAATTGAAATCACCATGGTTACGCCTTCGGGGAAAATCGTGAGTTGTGCTTGAGTGTCATGACAGCGTGCCGTTTTACGAATCGAATGCTGGCCCAGTTATTTAGTCGACTCAGCCAGCGCCCCTTCGCCTTTAAGATAGGCGATCAAGTCCGCCAGTTCTTGCCTGGAGATCGCTTTTTCGAACTCCTGCGGCATCAGCGAGAGCTTGCTCGATACCAATCTCTCTAAATCCGCGCGGAGGATCGTCTCTTCTTTGCCCAGGGCTTGCTTTAATGTGACGCTGCTTGCGGTTTCGCTCGCCACCAGGCCTGTGAGCACGCGGCCATCTTTGGTTTCCGCTACGTAGGCCAGAAATCCTTGCGTGATCTCTTGCTCAGGAATCAAGATATGAAGCAGGATCGCCTCTTTCGGTTGATTGCGGATCCCAAACAAATCGGGCCCCACTGGATGCCCGTCGCGATCCAAGCGATGGCAGTTGGCGCAATGCTTCTTGAAAACCGCGCGGCCGTTGTCTGGATGGGGCGTCAGGGCCAGCAGCGGTTTGAACTCCTCGTAAACCTTGGTCCGATCCGAAGCCTGACCGGCGCCGAACATCCGACGTGCCCGATCACGCAGGCCAGTGTCTTTATTCTCGGTGAGTTGCCGGCGGCGAATCGAATCGATCGCGCTCGGCGGAACGGTTCCACTTTCCAGCGCTACGAGCAAGCCCTGCAAGTGCGCCTGGACAGAGAGCATGGCCGAGAGGACTTCTTCGCGCGCCTGGGGCGAATAGGCCGGAAATTGCTCCGCAGCGAGCAGCGTCTCCGCGATGCGTGGATCCTGCATACCGGCCAGCGCGCGAATCGCGGCCGATTGAACTTCATTCGGCTGCGCGGAAGAAACGAGTGACAGCAGCGTGTCGCCAGAAATAGCAAAATCAGCGTGCCCCAGCAGGCCAATGGCAATGCACCGCAGCCGCCGATCTCGATCGCCATTCTTGGCAATCTCGTCGGCTTGCTCAAAGAGCTTGTGCAGCTCCGCGTCTTCAGCGGCAATAACCGTGAGCAACGCCGATCCGCCCGTCTGACCTGCGCCGCGACTGCGCAGCGAGTTAGCGATACCGCTGAACAGCGCTGCGCTCACGGAGAACGCCGGCTTCGCGCGTAATACCTGGCCGAGTACCTCCGCACGGCGATTCTCGTCGACACTTGCCCCGAGCAACCGGCCGAACTCGACGTACAACTCACTCGCGCCCTCGGCGTTCGGCGGAATCGATAGCAGGGCTGTGAGAAACGCCTCTTCGCGCCCCGCGATCGAACTCAGTACAGCGCCTCGCAACCAGCGATCGGACGAATCGCGGACGGCAAGCGCTGCCAGGCGGGAGATCGCCCTGTCGTCCGCGTACGCGCCTGCCGAAAGCGCCCATTGAAAGCGCACGCGCGGATCCGTGTCGTCCGCCAGCGACAGCATGCCTTGCGCCACGGGCGCGGACTTCGCCAAGCGGGACTCCGCTAACTGAATCGCCTGCTCGCGCACACAGGCCAGTGGATGCTTCAGGCAGGCCAGCAGCACTTCGTCCGGCATCTCCCCTTGCGCAGCTAAGGCAAACAAGCTCGCGACAGCCGCTGGGTTGAATTCGGCGCCGGCGTGTTGAACCGGATCACTCAGGATTGCCATCGCCGCGCGGCGCGCGGCGGCGAACGTTCCCGCTCGCTCCGCGCCATTGGCTTCGAGCGTATAACGAAACGCAAGATCGCGCCGCCAACCATCGTCACTATCGAGCGCCGTATCCCGCGCGCGACGCTCCTTGAGATCCTCCGCCGTAAGTCGATCATCCACAACGCGCCAGATGCGGCCCATCCGGCGGCCGCTTTCAAAGTCAGTTCGCTTGCGAATTTCGACCGGCAGGTAATCCGGATGCTCGATCGTTTTGCGATACATATCGCAGAAATAGAGCGCGCCGTCCGGCGAGTGGGCGAGAAAGACGGGCCGGCACCAATTGTCCCGACTAGCCAAAAACTCCACCCCCGGCGTGGCGCGCTCGGCCTCGTACGTCGCGCCGCGAGGCTTCAGACGGTCGAAGTGGATCAAGTTGGCGGTTGGATCGCAACTAAACGCGCCCCCGCGATATCTTTCTGGCAGGCCAGATCCGCGCCAGATCAGGACGCTGCAAGCGGCCGTAAACGTGCCGGCATGCGAGTCTGCCGTGGTGACGTTTGCGCTGATCGGAAAGAGCGCCGCGGCGCGGCCATGCCCTTTGAGTGGTTCCGGCGCAAGTTCCACAGGGCAATCCTGCACTGTGTCCGAAAACGCCAGACGCGGATTGCGGCGCAAATATCTTGAGGGCAACACCACATGCTGCACTTGCACGCGGTTGTAGCAAATAAAGCGATGGCCGTAATCGTCGAACGAAAGCCCAAACTGCCCACCGCCGTCGCACGTTTCATACGCGCTTAAGTCTGGTCGAAAGCGAAAATCAGTCCGGCCAAACTTGATCGGTGGACGTTCCGGATGCTTGGGGCAGGTCACCTCGCCGCCGGTCAGGCCGCTAGTGACGTAGATCCAACCATCCATGCCCATCGTCGGATGGCTGACGCGCAGTTGCGTGCTGCCGGTCGTGGCGAACCCAGTGAGCCAGACGCTGCGCTCGTCGGCGCGACCGTCGTTGTCGTTGTCTCGGAGGAACAAAATGTCCGGCGCGCAGGTGACAATCAGCCCGCCGTTCCAAGGAAGGACACCGTTGGGGAAAGTCAGGCCCTCGGCGAATGTCGTCCGTTTCTCGAATCGGCCATCGCCATCGGCATCTTCCAAGAGCGCGATCCGCCCCAGCGGCGGCGCCCCGTCCGGCGGGCCGCTAGGGTAGCCAACATTCTCTGCTACAAACATCCGGCCCTGTTGATCGAACGCCATGGCGACAGGGCTTTCGACAGTCGGCTCCGCGGCGGCCAGTTCAATTCGCAATCCAGGCTCCAGCGCAAAAGCCGCGAGCGTCTGCTCCGGCGACAGCGGACCATCGACTGCCGCGGCGCTGATTGCTGGCTCACTCGCTTTATCTGGTTCGTCCGCGCGGACGATTGCGCCGATGCCGGTAATTAGTAGCAGGGCAAAGAGCGCGGATCGGTGAGATACAGAAAGATGCAAGTAGTGCGTTCCGCTGCGAGGAGTGGGCCATCGAGGCAGACCAATTCTAAGTCCGCTGAGAACGCGCAGCAACGCGGCGTTCGTTCACAACTCACGCGATGTGGCAAAGCGCAGCGCAAAAAAATCGCCCCTGTGCTGCAAGCCTTGCGGTTTAACCCGCGTTCGCTTGCAGCCAGGGGCGTAAGTATCTCTTTTGGGTCGAAGTTCTCTCCGGCTCTAGCGGCCGAGCATCTTGGCGACCACAAAAATCACAAAAGCGCCAAACACGCCACCACCTGCCAGCAAGTAGACAAGCGAGTAACCGGCGGCGGCGACTGGGGCGGCTTGCATGAGCAATTCCATGACTATCTCCTTCACAAAGTAGTGGTGTGTCTTAAAACGACCCGGGCAGTCGCGAGGCCTTTTCAGGAGCGATCCCAAAATTCACTCGCAACGGCGAAAGCCCTACATCGCAAGTCCGGCGCCAATTCAGAATTCGGGTTGAAATTTGCTCCGGTTCCCCGGCGGACAGGCCAGCTCCCACTCTGGAAATCGAGGCAATCTTGCCGTACCAACACGGCCAAATGCCCTAAACCGGAGCGGCCGACGAAGCAGGAAATGGCAGTCTGGCAGGCAATCGACCAGCAGGCGGTCCGATCCGCGCCGCCTGCCCACCGTTGCGGAGATGTCTACCGACGCCTGGTCCCGCAGGCCCGCGACGCGGGCGCGCAAATCGCAGGCGCCTTGCAGGTAGCGCGCGCGTGACCGCCGCAGAATGACATGGTCAGCTTAAGTAGCTTGAGATCTGGCCGACTCGATTGGCCGACGCGTTTACTTCGCCGCCGGGCCGAGCTTGTAGAACGCCTCGCCCGACGCCGAGTACGTCAACAAGTAAACTTCGCCCTGTTCGTCCTCGCCGAACGACATGATGGCAATGCTCTTGGGCGTGGCGATCTCGCGGTTAGCCGTGACCTGCTTCGTCTCGGCGTCGTACGTCAAGGCCCACAGCTTGCCGGAGACGTAATCCGCGTAGAGGTAGGCGCCATTGAGCTCTGGGATGTTCTTACCGCGGTAGACCAGCCCACCGGTGATGGACTTGCCGACGTCGTGCTTGTACTCCCAGATCGGGTCGATCAAATCCTCGCGCGCTTCGACACCCTTTTTGCCAAAGGGGTGTTTGCCTTCGCGAATGCTCCAGCCATAGTTGCCCCCTTTGACGATCAGATCGATCTCTTCCCAGATGTCTTGCCCGACATCGCCGGCCCACAGCACGCCGGTCTTGGGATCGAAGGCCATCCGCCAGACATTGCGCAGACCATAGGCCCAGATCTCGCCGCGCGCGTCGAGCTTGGCGACAAACGGATTGTCCGACGGAATGCCGTACGCCAGGCCGGGGTCTTTGCGATCGACATCAACTCGCAGGATCTTGCCTAAGATCGTCTTCAGATTCTGGCCGTTCGCCAGCGGATCGTTCGCGGCGCCACCATCGCCCAGCGCGATGTACAGCATGCCGTCCGGGCCAAAGACGATCGTCCCGCCGTCGTGATTCCAGAACGGCTTGTTGATCGTCAACAGAATCTCTTCCGACTCAGGATCGGCCAGATTCGGATTCTCCTTGCTCACGCGATAGCTGGCCACCACGTTCTGATGGGGCTTGTTCTTGTTGGTGTAGTAGAGGAAGAAGCGACCGTTCTCCTTGTACTTCGGATGAAAGGCCAATCCGAGCAGGCCTTCTTCGTTCGTCTTATCGTCGTAGGCCACCCGGGATTGAATATCCAAAAAGACCTGCGCCTGCTTCATCGCCGGATCGTTGGGCAACACGTAGATCGCGCCGCGCTGCTCTGGCACAAAGATCCGATTGCTGCCGTCGCCGGCGCCGGTGAGCATGATCGGGCGGAGCGGCTTGACGATGCCAGACTCTTCGCCGTTATCCCAGCCAGGCCACTTGACCGTTTTGAAGACCACGTCAACGCTCAGCGGCAATGGGCGCGTATCGAGTTCGGCCGCCGGACAGCGCGTGGCAAACAGCGCGAGCGCGCTAATCAGCGCAAAACGCGAAATGAATTGCAGGTTGGAAGATTTCGACTGCTTCGCATCGGACGACGGCATGCAAACCTCACTCGCTCAGTGTTGCCAGTTGGTTGTGTTCGAACCAAGCTCGAACGATACTACGGTACAGATCCTACGCTAGCTGCGTTCGCCGAACCAGTGCCCGATAAACCGCCCAAAATTCGGCAGCTTTGCCTTCCTCCGGAGCGCGCCCTCGTGAATCATCTCTGCCGTTTTTGCTACTTCGCAACCCTCCTGGCGTGCTGCATCGCCACGTCCCCCAACACAGTCCGCGCTGACGACGGCGCCGCCAACCGCGCCGACCTGTTGATTGCCGATTTCGAGGGCGACACTTACGGAGAGTGGACCACCGAAGGAGATGCCTTTGGCCGTGGCCCTGCGCGCGGAACGCTGCCGGGTCAGATGGCAGTCAGCGGCTACGAAGGACGCGGCCTGGTCAATTCGTTCCTCAAAGGGGACGCGTCGACCGGTGTGCTGACTTCGCCCGAATTCGTCCTCGAGCGGCGCTATCTCAACTTTCTACTCGGCGGAGGACGCCATCCGGACGAGACATGTATGAACTTGCTCGTCGACGGCAAGGTCGCTCGCACGACGACCGGCCCGCAGATTGGCGATGGCGGCAGCGAGCAATTGGAATGGCGAACCTGGGACGTTATGGATCTGGCCGGTAAGAAAGCCACGCTGCAAATCGTCGACCGCCATCGCGGCGGCTGGGGGCATGTAAACGTCGACCAGATTTCGCAAAGCGACAAGGGCCGCGAAGCCGCGCCGGCCTCGCGCGAGATCACCGTTGAAGCCGCGTACCTAAACCTGCCTGTCCGCAACGGCGCGCCCAAGCGCCGCATGCGGTTTGTCGTCGATGGCAAAACCGTCCGCGAGTTTGATATTGAGCTGGCCGAAGACAAGCCTGACTTTTGGGCTGTCGCCGACGCGCGGCCCTTCCTGAATAAGAAACTGCGGATCGAAGTCGATCGGCTGCCTGCCGATTCGCAGGCGCTCGCCGCCATCACGCAGAGCGCAGCGCCGCTAGCCGGTAGCGCTGTCTCAGAACAGGCTCGGCCTAAGTTTCACTTCACGTCGCAACGCGGTTGGCTCAACGACCCGAACGGCATGGTCTACAACGGGCGCCAGTGGCATCTTTACTACCAACACAATCCGTACGGCTGGAACTGGGGCAACATGCACTGGGGCCACGCCACGAGCAAGAATCTACTCGACTGGACCGAGCAGCCCACCGCCCTGTTTCCGCAAAAGTACGGCGACTGGTGCTTCTCCGGCAGCGCCGTGGTCGACGCTAAGAACACCTCCGGCTTCAAGCAGGGCGATCAAGACGTGCTAGTCCTGGCCTACACCAGCACGGGTCGCGGCGAGTGCATCGCCTACAGCAACGATCTCGGCCAGACCTGGACCGAGTACCAGGGCAACCCCGTAGTGAAACACAAAGGGCGAGACCCACGCCTGCTGTGGCACGCGGAGAGCAAGCGCTGGGTGATGGCAATCTACGACGAAGCCGAAGGGAAGCAGTGGATCGCGTTCTACACTTCGCCCGACCTGAAGACGTGGGAGTATCAATCGAGGTTGCCAGGCTTTTACGAATGCCCTGACCTGTTCGAGCTACCGATCGACGGCGACAAATCCATTCGCCGCTGGGTGATGTACGCCGCGGATGGTCGCTACGTGATCGGCGCGTTCGACGGCGCAATATTCAAGATCGAAGCGAACAAGCAGCAACTCTGGCACGGCAACTTCTACGCCGCGCAAACCTTCAGCGACGCGCCGGACAATCGTCGCGTGCAGATCGGCTGGGGGCGCGAGATCACATTTCCCGGCATGCCGTTCAATCAACAGATGACCGTGCCGGTGGAACTCACGCTGCACAGCACCGCGGCCGGCCCGCAGATGCGCGCCCTCCCCGTCGCAGAAATTGCCGGCCTACGAAACAAGCAATTGGAGATCGCCGACCAAAAAGTCTCCCCCGGCGAAAACCCACTGAAAGACCTGCAAGGCGCGCTGTTGGATATCGAATTCGTCGTGGAGCCAACGGGCGCCACCAACTGGGGCCTGAAGCTGCAAGGGACCGAAATCACTTACGACGTAGCCAAACAAACGATCCGCGTCGGCGGAGTAACGGCGCCACTCGCACTGGTAGACGGCGCGGTTCGCATACGCATCCTACGAGACCAAGGCTCGATCGAACTCTTCGGAAACAATGGCGCGGTAGCCATCTCGGCCGCCGCCCGCGTTGGGGAAAACGACAAGGGCCAGACACAGGCCAAATCGACCGAGTTCTTCACAACCGGCGGGTCGGTGAGCCTGCGAGGGGTAAAAGCGTATGAGCTACGAGCGCCGGTGGTGGTGGAGAAGTAGCCGTTCGCGGATTCGCGCTAGCCGCTCTGAAACTGCAACTTCTCGGCCATTCCTCTAGACACTCCCGCAGTTCCGCTCAATCCAGGCATCGGCTGAGTCGGCTGGATGGTCGCTCGTGCAGGCGCTCGCCATTTTTTGTTGTGCCTTGCGCAGTTGGCCCGCCACGACTGGACTTTCGATTGGTCTGTCTTCGCCGTGCCCAAGTTTTGCAAGCACGGCCTTCACCCACGGTCCGGCGAGCTTGCGCATGACAGCGTCGTCGAGCGAGACGTGAAAGACGACGATTGCCCGGCACGCCAAACCACGCGCGAATTCCAGGATCGCGTCATCATGCAATCTGAGCGGATGCCGCTCCGCGACGATGATCAAGACAGATTGCGATTCGTCCGAAACCTGCGGCGTGCCAATCTTGCTAAGCTTCTCAGCCGCGATGAACGAGACGGCGTTCGAAGCCGGTAACTTGTCGACGAGCGCGCGTAGATCGTTCAGGCAATCGCCAAACTGCGCCACGAGGATTATGGCCGCCGGGCGGTTGCGTTCGGCAAGTTTTCCGAATACGGCGCGCAAGATCCCATCGAACTTGGCCTGGCGGGTCACCCAGATGACGTCCGGCAATGATTTGACGTTGCCGCGAGGGTTCGTGAACCAGTCAAAGAGTCCCATAAGTTCACCCGATAAATTCGCTGCGGGCATGCCGTTTGCTCGCTCGCAAAAAGCAGGCTTTCGCAGACGTTTTAACGCTTTAGAAGCAACTCCGAAAGGACGTCGCATGCGATTGATTACCGCTGTCGTTCGTGCCTGACTCTTGAATTCGACAATCGATTGGGAGTTTTCGTTGCACGGCTGATATTGCCGGACTGCACAAAGACATCCTGTACATCGCGTTTGACAATCAGCCAACGCCTGCATTTGCTTCTTTCGAGAAGCCGCCCTTGCTGTCTCGCGCCATGCACGACCAGTAGAATCTCCGCTCCCCGCTCGAACGGTCGATAGTACAACAGATAGTTGCCGACCACATGGCGGCGCACTTCGCCAAATCGCCTGGTCAGGATTCGCTCCCCGATGCCTGGCTGAGCAGCCAGCAGAGCGAAGACGGCTTCGATTTCATCTAACCAACGTAGTGCAGCCGTGAGATTGTCTCTGCTGATGTACTCAACGATACCCTTGAGGTTTTCCAGAACCTCTGGCGTTCTGATAATTTCAGACATCACGCGCCGGCCGAAGCGTTTCCGGACGCGACATCACGGGCGAGTTGTTTGAGATTCTCCCAATCAGCAGAAGTCATCGGACGAGAGAGACCCGCGTTGGCCGATTCGATCGCTTTTTCGACGTCCTCCATGTGTTCATCCGGCACATGGAGAATCTCTTCCGTCTTTTCACGAAGGGCAGCAACGGCAGCCTCGAGCGCCGCCTCTTTCGAGGGAGACAGCCCACCGGCGACAACGCTCGCCAGGAACTGTTCGGCATGGGAAGAAAGCTCTTTATCCATAACGGCTAGTCTACCACGGATCATGTCATCCATCAAAAAAGGCGTCCCCTCAACATTACCCGTCGAGGGGACGCCTTGCGTTTAACGTCTACGAGATTTTAAAAACCCAGCAGGGTCTTGGATGGAACGTCCAAGACTATTTCTTCTCGTCCTTCTTTTCTTCCTTCTTCTCGCTCGGCTTCGGATCCGGGCTCTTGCCTTGGCGGACCGTTACCTTTTCGTTTTGCTCGACCGTGATCTCGCGGTTCGGAGCGGTGATCGCCATCACCTGGCGCTGCTTGCCGTCGACCTTCAGCGTGCGGCCGGCGTCGACGTCGAAGTAGATCGTCGACAGGCCTTCCTGCTCGTCGATCTCGATGTCGGTCATCGGGTTTTCTTCTGGCTCAAACGTCAGCTCGGTTTTGGCCGAAATCTTTTGGACGGTGTGTCCATCGGCCGTTTCGGTCTCGGCGGTCGAGTAGGTGATCTCGGTCTTCTGCACGCCGGCGCCCTTCATCACGTTCTCGAAGCTCTGCTTCCAAGTGACGTCCGGAGCGACTGGCTTCTCAGGCAGCGCCACAAAGCCACGCTCCAGCATCTCCTTGATGCTGGCTTCGGTCAGGCCCATGCCCCCCATAGCGCCTAGTGGATTGCCGCGGCGTCCACCACCGGTGGCGGCCTTGGCGAGTTGCTCGGCGATCTTCTCCGGCATCTTGATGTCCGTGACCTTGCCAGCAGGCGAGACCTTCATGCTGAACGTCTGACCGACCATGGCCTCGAACATGGGGCCCATCATGTCCCAGATCTGGCCCTGGCCGCTGCCTGGCACCTTCGAGTCATAATCCAGCCCGCCGCCTAGAGGCGAATCCATCTTGAGCTGAATACGATCCAGGGTTTGCTCCAACTCGGCGGTTCCGTCGTCGGAAACCTTCTTGACCTTCCAAGTGGTGTCAAAGGTCATGCCCGAGTTGAACTCGATCAACGAGCCGCTCAGGTCGAGCTTGGCTTCGGTGGCGCGCTGCATGGTGTATTCCATGCTGTCGCCTTCCTTGAACTTCCAGCGGAGCGTGTTCTCAGCGGCGCCGGCCGTGGAGACCGCCAGGCAACCGCAAGCGATCGCCACCAGCAAACAGGTGGAGATGAAATTTCGACAACGCATGGCACAACCTTTCGTGTTTCTGAAATGTCAGCTGCGAGCACGCCTGCTGTAGCAACGTCCAATGGACGGGCTACTCAACAGTCATACCCCGACGGCGGCACGTCCGTTTCATGCCGTCCGCGCCAGTCAGACTGGCGGACATGCAAAAACCGTGCGTAGCGCGCAGCGATGGAAAAAGTACGACGCGTGAACCCTCTTGCGATTGAGTCCGAGTCAGACCCTGTGCGGACTCCGCGACCGCGGCCCCAAGCCACGCCCGAACTCAATCAAACCAGTCACACCACCGACCGCGCCAGGAACCGCGTTCGCCCCCCGGGCGGCTCCGCGGATATTGTAGCCCTCCGCAATGGTTCCGCAACGTTTGCCCAAAAATCCGCCTGAACCCGGTCGATCGGCGATCGCGCTGCCCGTCGCGCAGCTAGCACAGCGGCCCCGGTGGCCCGCCGGATCGGGCCCCGCTGCGCTTGCCACCCACAGCGTAAGAGAAGGGACGCGAAATCGTCCGCGGCACGCTCACCAGAATCTCACATTGACGCAACTACTGGTCGACCAGTACTATCCTGCCAGTCGATGGACAGCCCGTCGATCGACGATGAAACCGCGGACGACGTCCCTTATGTCCGAGTTGGTCCCCACGGAGCGCGAGTTGGAAGCGCTCAAGGTGCTCTGGCAGGCCGGTAGCGCCACGGTCCGCGAAGTCTGGCAGGCCATGGCCGACGCCGATCAGGATCTGGCCTACACCACGGTCCTCAGCCTGATGCAAGTGATGGAACAAAAGGCCCTGGTCCGCCATCGCGCAGAAGGCAAGGCCTACGTCTACACGCCGCGCGTCGCGCCAGACAAAGTCTACCGCCAGTTAACCGGCGGATTTCTGCAAAGGGTGTTTGACGGCGCCGTCGATCAGTTTCTGGTCCACGCGCTGGCCGGCCGCCGTCCGAGCGACCAGGAGTTGGACCGCCTGGAGCAAATGATCGAAGCCGCTCGCGCACAACCTCGCAGCAAGGCCAAGAAGGGAGATCGGCCATGAATGCGCTGATGTACTTTCTCTTCGTCGGTTGGATCGACTACTATCTCGCCGCGACCTTGTTGCTGTGCCTGGTGCTCTGTGCAGGCAAGCTGCTGCGGCAACCGGTCGAACGCCTAGCGCTCGCCTGGGGAACGATCGTAGGCTTGGCCTTGTTGGTGCCGCTCTGTTCACTTCCAGAGACGAAGTGGCCACGCATTTCGATCGGGCCACAAGCCGAATTCGAAGTCGAGCCTGATCCAACGACTGACGAAGTCGCTGCGTCTGCCCCTGATTGGTCGAAGTTTCCAACATTGGAAAACCGCCCGGGGGCAAAGAGCGTTATCCCCGAAGGGACGTTGTTCCGAGATCCGCCGCAGCTCACGGCGCCCGCGACCCGGTCCGCGCTTGCGCCGGAAGAGTTCAACGTGGCAGAAACGCTAGCGGATCCAGATGCCGCCGCGACGTCTTTCTCTTTCGAATGGGTCCTATTGGTGTTGTCGGGCGCTTTATTGACCTGTGGCCTGGCGGTGGCCGCATGGCAGCTACTAGGCGTGATCCAGTTGCGGCGATTGTGCGCAAGCGCCGCGCAGGCGCCGCAGTTTGCCGTGGCCGAGTTGCAGCGAATTGTGGGGCCGAGCGGCAAAGCGCCGCGACTCCTCGCCAGCTCGCGTTTAACTTCCGCCGCCGCGTGTGGGCTGCTCCGGCCGACGATTCTTCTGCCGCTGGACCTGATCTCGCAACCCCCAGCAGATGAGGAGAGCGCCACCAGGCTCACGGCCCTCTTATCGCACGAGTGGGCCCACGTGCGGCGCGGCGACTTGTGGCTGCTGTTCCTCTCGCGCTGCGTGCTCACGGTCCTCTATGCGCACCCGTTGTACTGGCTGCTCCTACGCAGGATCAGCGTTGACCGAGAAATCGTCGCGGACTCGCTCGCCGCACAGTCCTGCGGCCGCCCGCAATACGCGGCGTTGCTACTCGATTGGGCCCGCCAGCAGCCATCGCGGTCACGGCCGACCGCGGCGCTCGGCATCTGGCGCCGTCAGGCGGAACTTTCACGGAGGATTACCATGCTCGTCGATCAGCGGATCAGCGTTCGCACAGCTTGCTCGCGCGCAGTCTCCTACGGCGCCAGCGCTTTGATCGTCCTGGCAGTGGCGACGTTGTCGCTCATCACCATTCAGCCAGCGCCGCTGGCGATGGCGTCGAACGCGGATGAGACTGCTCCCCTGGTTGTGAATGCGCCTGCGGAATCCGAACCGGCCAAAGTTGCGATCGCGCCCGCGCCAGTCGCTCAGCAGGCGCCCGCCCCGACCCAGATCACAATCCAAGGCGTTTGCCTGGACGACAAGCAGCAACCCTTGGTCGGCGCCCAAGCGATGCTGTTCCGCATCGACGCTGGGACAGACCGTACGTTTCGCCCCGGCCAGCGCATCAAGTTGACGGAATCGTTCATCCCTGGCGCCCAGCTCAGCGACGCGGGCTCTCTCATGATCGATGGCTACCCGCGCGACCTCAATTCGCAACGCATGTTGGAGATGGTTCGCACGGACGAAGCAGGACACTTTGCGTTTACGCCGCAGGCGCTCGACGAAGCCTGGAAGTCCGGCAAATCCACGGTTTCTGTCTGCATGCAGTCCACCGGCAAAGGGACGCTATGGCGCAGCGCCTTTCCGGAACAGCGACCGAACGGGCGCGCAGTCGACCCTTTGAGTTTTGTCATGACCAAGGCGGCAACCCTGCGTGGCCGCGTGACCGATAGCGCAGGCCAGCCAGTCGCAGGGGCGCTGGTCATCGCCGACGAAGGAGACCTGCCTCGCCCCGTTCCTGGCATCCTATGCGCAAAGACAGACGCCGATGGCCGCTACGAAATCACGGATCTCACGCCGATCGATCTCAACACGATCCCCCCTGTCGTAACCGGTGGAGGGACGTTCCAGTACGTCAGTATCGCCTGTCTCGTCGACCATCCGGATTTTGCGCGTCACGTCATCGAGTACAGCAAAGTGCCCTCGGTGGCTGACGCCGTTCTGACCAAACCGGTAGCGCTCACCATCAACGTGACAACCGATGAGGCGAACCAGCCCAGGCCAGGGGCCAATATCTCGCTGACCAGCGATCGTGGCGAGATGCAAAACGCCCACAGCGACGCGCAGGGGCAGTTCGTGGCAACGCGGCTTGAACCTGGAACCTATTCGGTAGGCGCCAGTGCGCACGATCGCGCGAGCGCTAGGACAACCGTCGAAGTCAAGGAAAATGGCAGCACAGTAGCGCTGCATCTCAAGCGCGGGGGCCACATCAAAGGGCGGCTGATTGACGAGGCCACGGGCAAGCCCGTCGTGACGACGCCCGGCGCGCAAGTGACCGTCACCGCGATTGTCGCCGATGGTAAACCTACGGACGCGACGCAGGCTGGCATCAACCAGGCGGGCGAATTTGAAATGCTCGCGCGACCCGGACGAAACCGGATTGGACTGGTGACCTTCGGGACGACCGAGGGCTCAGCATGGGAACTGGTCGATCCGGACCGCTGGGCGAAGCCGAGCGTGGAAGTCGCAATCGATCAAACCGTGGAAGTTGAGCTCCTCGTCAAGGCAAACACCCGCTTCGTTCGCGAGATGCGCGATAGCTACGCAAAATGGCGATCCGGCCTGATGGCTAAGGAGCCGCTCTCCGAGGAATCGCTGCGAGCACTGATCGCGGAGGGAGAACGGATCAGCGCCGAGACGGAAGTGATTGATGGTCAGGAGGAGATCGTTGGGATCGAGTGCGCGCCAAGCGAAGACGAGTTGGACAGGCTCGGAGAGATAGCGCCGATCGAGCGCGGGCTACTCGCCCACATCCAAAAATTTCCGCATCTGCGGTCGCTCTATCTGTTTCATCCTCCGGGCGGCGACAAGTCCTTGGAATCTCTGCGCGGTCTGAAACATCTCGAAATGCTGTTCGTCGGCGACATGCTGAGCGACGTCACCACCGCCGGCGTCCAACACCTGGCAACGCTGCCCAAGCTTAGGTCCGTCACGCTGATTAGCAGTAAGCTGGACGACGACGCGCTGCCGCTATTTGCGAAGATGCCGCTCGAATCGCTTACCTGCGGCGGGGCGTTTACGGACGCTGGCGTTGCGAAGGTCGCGACGTCGAAGACGATCCGGGCGCTGCTGATCGCCCCCACCGGAAAGGCCCAGATGACTGACGCCGCGCTGGCGAGCCTCGCGCGGATGACCAAATTGAGTCAGCTCTCACTCACGGAGGCCATGTGCATTGAATCGCAGCTCGCAGATGCGCCTACGCCCCGTCACTGGGCAATCTCAGACGCCGGACTGCAACATCTGGCCGCGTTGACGGAGTTAGAAAGCCTCACGCTTTCCGGGCCAGAACTAACCGACGCAGGCTTGGTCCATCTTCGCGGACTGAAGAAACTCAAGAGCCTCGACGTCAACGAAACCAAGATCACGCCCGCCGGCCTGGACGAGCTTCGCAAGCACTTGCCAGAGCTCAAGACGACGATCGCGCCACCGGAAGACACGCCGGCGAGCGGCGACAAGTAACGCTCCGAGCAACAATTACTCCTTCAAACGCCTAGCCGGCAGATCCGCGCCATTCTGGTGGAGCACCAGCCGTTCGACTTCGTCCTTGTCGTTCTTTTCGAACGAGATCTGCGCGGCGACGATCCGATAGAAGTACTCCGTAGCGCTCGACGGGTAGAGCCGCGCCTTGCTTTGACCGCTGAGTTGCGCCCAAAGCTGATCGCCCGTCCGGGTGATCGTAAAGATCTGGCCCGGCGCCAATTCGTACTTGCCCACCAGCCCGTCGTACGTGGCCGGATCGACCTTCGCGACCGCCTGAACTACCAACGGCTCAGGCTTCAGGCCCAGCGTGAGCTTGAGCACGCCGACGCCAATCGCGTCGACCAGACCTGACGTTGTGTTCGAGAGGACCACCGCGCCGATCTTGCGGCCGCGATCGAACCCGGCAAAGCTCTTGTAACCGCCGGTCTGGCCGGAATGCCAGCGCAGCGCACCGTCGAGCGCAACGTGCCAGCCGCAAGCGATCGAGCCAGGCGGAACCTTTGTCGGCAAGCGGATCTCCTGACTGGCCGTCATCGCCGCCGCCAGCGGCGTTGGCGTCACGCCCATCTCGGCCGCCAGAAACCGGAGCATGTCGCTGCTGGTCGATCTTAGCGCCCCGGCTGCTCCCAGCGTGGCAATGTCCCAATTGCGGACTGGCGCGCCATCCGCGTCATGCCCTGTGGCGGCGCGCGCCTGCAGCTCCTCGTCGAGCGTGATCCGCGTGCTGGTCATGCCGAGCGGCGAAGTGATTTCGTCCGCGACAAGTTGCTCGTACGGCTTGCCGGCCCGTAACGCCAGCGCGTGACCGAGCAGGCCGACGCCCAGATTGCTGTAGTCATATCGCTCGCCAGGAGCGCGGCGGAGCTTGATCGCGGCCAGCGCCTGGTAGAGTTGTTCGACTGTGTAATCCGCGTAAGGATTGGTCGCATCCTTCGGGGTGAAGTTGGATGGCATCCGCGGTAGCGCCGAGGTGTGTGTCGCCAGGTCAATCAGCGTGATCTTGCGATCTTCATGCTTGGGGACAGAAACGTCCGCCGGCAGCAGCGTCTCAACTGGGTCGTCGAGCTTCAGCAACTTGCGATCCGCCATCTCGGCGAGTAGCAACGCGGTAAAGACTTTGGTGACCGAGCCAATCTCGAAGAGGGTGTCCGCCGTCGGCTTCCCTTCGCGATTGTCCGCCGCCTTGCCAAAGCCAAGCACCAGCGTGCGGGCGCCATCGATCTTCGGCGCCTCGGCGCCAACGGGGGTTGGCTCGGCTGCTCCGTCGCGCGCATCGATGATACCGATGGTCATACCAACAATCGCGCCCGAATCGACCGCCGGCTGGACGTATTCCGCGATCCGTTCGGCCAGCGGTTTTTCATCCGCAGCGCGGGCAAGCCCCGCGTTCGCAACCAACGCAACTAGCAGGCAACACGTAGTAAACCGATGTGCAAAACGCATGGCTCTCCCCCTTTGCGTAACGAATCTCAACCATGCGAGATTGTCGCCGCTCAAACAGGGCATGGCAATTGGAGTCGCCGATTTTCTGCGCACGGATTTCTGGAACAGGAATCATCGCGAACGGCGTCGCGAAATACCGTGGCAGAATGGAGTTCACTTTGTGGCGCAATCCTAAGCCCCGAATGGGGCGAACCAAGGTAGCCAGGGGCAACGCCCCTGGAACACGTCCATCCAAATCAATGTCGTCATGAACTGAACAGATCGCTCTTCCGACTGTACGCTCACGATTCGAGTGGATTGGCGCGCACCCTATCGAGACCCCGCCGAGTATCTTGCCGTACGCAAGAATCACCGGCGGCTAGCGCTGAACCGCTAGCGATCCTCCGCTGCGTTTCGCTTTCTGCTTTACTGCAGATCTTTATAATCGAACGCCTTGGTTCGCCACGTCTTATACTGTTCAAACTCCGGCGGCAAATCGTCCGTCTCGATCTTCGGCCGGCCATTCGGCGTGGCGTTGCGGCCGTCGGGAGTCATCATCAAGCAGTAGACTTCGTAGTCGATTTCCTCGTTGATGAATACCACGCGACCGTCTGCAAAGGCGATGTTCACTCCGCCTGGATGTTTGCTCGATGGTCGGCAGTGGCTCATTTCGGTTGCTTCGCCGTTTTCGGTGGTCAAGCCATTGAAGACGTTGGCGATGACCTCGCCTGCGTTGTTGCGGAGCGTCTTCTCGCCCGTCCAGACGATGCCGTAGGAAATCTCCGGCGTATTCCAAACGCCCGGCGCCAGCTTGACGTATCCGTTGGCCGCGCTCGGCGGATAGCTGACGGCGTCGTTCCAGACCGTGGCGTCGAGATTCTCGCTCAGCAGAATCGTGTTCGTCATGCCGTCATAGAAATCTTCGTCCCGCACGCGCTGCAGATCGTCCAAGGAGACGTCCGGCTCCCAGCGAGAAACAAACGCGCCATTCGCCGACCAGTCCGCCGGGATTTTGAAGCGGAACTCCAGTGGAGTCGCTTCGGTCCAATTGAGCGGGATCTGCGCCGCGTCCAACGGGTTTTTGTCCGGCAACCCACAATTGACGGCGTAACTGGTCGACGCGCGCGAGGTATCTTGCGGATCATTAGGACAGGCAAGAAGCTCAATATACTGGGGCGCCGGGTTGCCGTTTTTCCATTGGTCCCAGAGTGGGCGCTGGTCGATGTATGGCAAGATCATCGTAGCCCAACTGACGGGCCTCATTCCGCTATTCGTCATAAGCGAATCGCGATAGCCGGGCAACCACTTGCGCGCGCCTGAGTAGTTCGCGATCGCCAGCGCCAGATTTTTTTGATTGACCGCACAGGTGTTTCGGCGACCGCCTCTCTCACTCATTTGGACGGCCGGTAGGAACATGGCAATGATCAGTCCAACAAATACGATTACCACCACCAATTCGACGAGGGTGAGGCCGGACGAATTGCGAGAGAAACGTCGACGGTTCATAACATTGCCCTCCAATCGAAAGTAGAGAAGACGTCGCCCGCAGCCAGTCTGTGCAGAACGCACGCGGGGAAGGGAACACCCAGCGCATTCAGTCTACCGCCGGAATCGCAGCGCACGCAGCGCGAATCAGGCTGGATACACACGGAAGAACGCGTACGAATCGATAGCGCATTATCGATGGCGATCCGCCGCACGCAGCAATCGTCGTTCCTACCTAGCCCGAAACGTCAGTGAGGGACCTTCGTCGTCCCGCAGCGTTTGAATCGAAAAACACTACGACGATTTTTTCGCGGGCTGGGTCCCGGGGCGGCGCTGCGCTCTACCCCAGGCTACCTTGGGTCGCCCCGTTGGGGCTTTTAGGACTATCTCGCAACGTTCATCGCAATCGCCGCGTTCACCGCGCATCTCCTTCCCAGCCCGACACGTCAGTGAGGGTTCTTTTTCGCTCACATCTCACCTCGCATGATGCGACCAACGCGCTGGCGCGCTTGGCTTTGGACGCAGAACGCGTTTCGCCCGGCCGTTTCACGCCGCTGGCCTCGGCGGTTGTCGGCGGGGTATGATGCTAGTTTGGTTTGTGCGGCCTGGGACTGAGTGGGAGGCGCCGGTGGCGGAACGTGTTATTTCTTTGCGCGGCGTTGAGGTCCATAACCTCAAGAGCATCGATCTCGATCTGCCGCAGCGGAAGTTGATCGTCTTTTGCGGCGTCAGCGGCAGCGGCAAAAGCAGCCTGGCGTTCGATACGCTCTACGCCGAGGGGCAGCGTCGTTACATCGAAAGCTTCTCGGCCTACACGCGGCAATTTCTCGAACGTCTGGAGAAGCCGGCCGCGCAGCGGATAGATGGCATTCCGGCCGCGATTGCCGTGGCCGCCCAGGCGGGGTCTGGCTCCAACCGCTCGACCGTCGCCACCGCTACTGAGACGTACGACTATCTGCGGCTGCTGTTCGCCAAGATCGGGCGGATGTTCTGCGTGCAATGCGGCCGCGAGGTTGTCCGTCACACGCCGCAAAGCGTGGCGAACGAATTGCAGACGCTGCCGGCCGGAACCAGGTTTCTGGTCACGTTCGCACAGGCGGCGCCGGAAGAATTGGATTCCGCAGAGCGAGTCCGGCGCCTGGTCGAGGCCGGTTACATTCGCGTCGTCGCCGGTGGCAAGTTGATCGATCTCTCGGCCGGCGCGCCCGCCGCGGCGGAGTCGGGGACCAACGACGATTGGCACGTCATCGTCGATCGACTCTCCGTCGGCAGCGCCAATCAGGAGCGCGTCCGCGAGTCGCTGGAGTCCGCCTTCGAAAAAGGAGCAGGGCAAGCCGTCTTGTTCGTCGAAGCGAAAAATAGCGACAGCTCCGAAGTAGACGCCGCGGAAGCCGCGCTCGGCGGCAAAGCCGTCCAACTGGACGATCGCGCTTGGCGGCAATTCTCCCGCAGCAATCGCTGGATGTGCGACGATTGTGGCCTGGAATACCCGCAGCCGGAGCCGCGGCTGTTTAGCTTCAACAGCCCCCTGGGCGCCTGTCCGAATTGCGAAGGCTTTGGCAACGTCGTCGACGTCGACATGGACCTGGTCGTGCCCGACAAGCAAAAGACTCTGCGAGAAGGCGCGATCGCGCCCTGGACCACGCCCGCCTATTTGCACGAGCGCGATGAGCTGTTCGCGATCGCCAAGGAATACAACGTGCCGCTCGACACGCCGTACGCGGAGTTGAGCGAGGAGGCAAAACGCGTCATCGTCGAAGGGGCGCCGGAGCGAGAATTCGGCGGCCTGAACGGTTTCTTCGCCTGGCTGGAGCGGCGCAAATACAAGATGCCCATCCGCGTCTTTCTCAGCCGCTGGCGAAGTTATCGCGTCTGCCCGGCCTGTAGCGGCGCGCGCCTGCGACCGCAGGCCTTAGCGACGCGCGTTGGCGAAAAGAACATTGCCGAGATCTGCGCCCTGAGTGTCGATCAGGCGATCCAGTTCTTCCGCGGATTGGAACTCTCAACTTGGGAGCGGTCCGTGGCGCGGACCATGCTCGATCAGGCGCAGGCGCGGATCGG
>Ga0105047_10006130_pt1 | contig 20461 bp, 20 predicted proteins | sample MAT04_FD_78384 | JGI IMG/M metagenome (GOLD analysis project Ga0105047, IMG submission 78384) | Freshwater microbial communities from Lake Fryxell liftoff mats and glacier meltwater in Antarctica - MAT-04 (megahit assembly) | ecosystem: Environmental > Aquatic > Freshwater > Ice > Liftoff...
CCCCGTCACCAACCGGGTCACCATCGCATCGAAACAGTACCGGTCAGGCAACCGACGACGGTGCCCACCGTAGGGGTGAGCTTCTGGGCGCTCTGGGATCAATCCCTCGAACATCTTCCACATCGCGTCCTTCACTTCAGGGTCCAACGCGCGCATACTGGGTTCCTCCACTGGTCGGCTGTATCGATACGCACCGACATCAAAACCGGTTCGACACACCGACTGGTGGATACCCACCGCTACACCAAACCCAGACCCCCACACCCCCTCTGACCTGCACAAACGCACCGCGAAACAATTCGCGCGGCCTCTAAGTATGAGGCCTACGCAGAAACCAGGGCTGTTCATTAAGTTTCCGCCCGACAATGAGGTGAGCCATCGGGAAGTGGTGCGGCGAATCCGGGGACGCTGCCACCAAGGACGAGGACGCAGTCGCACTTGGTTGTGCGGCGAGGACGAGGACGCCGGAGGTGGCGTCATCCGGCCGTCGAAACACCCACGTAGTTGTCGGGCGGGCCCTAACTCCGAACCCACAGACCCCGCCCCCGCCGCGCCGCATTTGACCCGGCCGGGCACCCACGCCACCATCTCCCCGCCAGCCCGGCTCCCCACAAGTGGTCCCATGTGCCTGCACAATCCCGGCCCTTTGCAGGTGGCGCACGACAGCGAGGCGCTCCCGATCGACGCCGGCACCGCGGCCACGCTGGCCGTTTGGCTTCGGCGCGGGTGGGTGGCGCGCTGGCTGTGTTCTGCCTGCACCGTATCTGTTACCCGGAAGCTCAGGCCGCCTCTGGCAGGGATTGGGCGACGGAAGGTGACTTGTCGTGGCGGCTGGCGATGGCAGCTGGTAATGGAGTGGGCGGTGGCGAGGATGCGATTGATCTCGTCGAGCCGGTAGCACCGCCGACGTCGGCGAAGGATCAATCAAGTGGAGGGACGAGACCGTTCATTCATAACTACGAATGATTCCTAGTGGTGAATCTGATTTCGTCCTCACGGGAACGACGGATCCGACTTCGGCGCCGCCAGCACATTCTCCGCCGTCGGCGGTGATTTGTAATGGGAATTGCTCCCGTTTAAGGTGACGCGAGATCACGCCCCCTGGGTCCACGCTCATGTTGGACGAGAATGACTACCCATCCCAACTCGATGAGGGAATGGCCTGCGGGGCCCGTCAGCCGTACAGGAGAAACCATGCGTCCACATCCCCCGATCCTCGCACTTGCACTGGGTGCCGTTCTCGCTTTGACCGCTGGTTGCTCGTCCACCGGTTCCACCATTGCGGGACCAGCCACAACAGGCACCGCCGGGGCAGGGAGCCCTAACCCGTCCACCGCTCCCACAGGCGCCACCTCCCGGCAGGACACAACACCAAACGCGGACGGACCATGCCCGGTCGCCCCGATCTCGGTGGTGGTCAGTGTCGATCAGTGGGGCGACGTCGTGGAACAGCTCGGTGGGAAGTGCACCAACGTGACCACCATCATCAGCGGTTCGTCGGCCGATCCCCACGAATACGAACCGACCCCTGGTGACGCCGCCAAGTTCACCGGCGCCAAGCTCGTCGTCTTCAACGGGCTCGACTACGACCCCTGGGCCGAGAAGGCCGTCGAGACCCTCTCACCGAAACCTGCCGTCGTCAACGGCGGTGAGGTCGTCGGCCTCGGCGAAGGCGACAACCCCCACATCTGGTACGGCCCCGACTACGTCAGCCGGGTCTCGAAGGCCGTCAGCGCCGAGCTCACCACGCTCGCACCCGGCGCCGCCACCTATTTCGAACAGCAAGCCGTCGCGTGGGATTCCGCGATGCGGCCCTATCGTGACGAGATCGCAGCGATCAAGAAGGCGCCATCAGGCAGGACCTACGCCGCCACCGAATCGGTGTTCGACTACATGGCCCAAGCCGTCGGTCTTAAAGACCTCACCCCCACGGGATATCAGAACGCAGCCGCCAACGAATCTGACCCGTCCCCCGGCGACGTCAACGAGTTCCAAACCGCGCTCAAGGACAAGACGATCAACGTGCTCGTCTTCAACACCCAAACCGAAGGCGCTATCCCCGAACAGATCCGGGACACCGCCACCTCCGCGTCGGTCCCGGTGGTCAACGTCACCGAGACTGTCCCGCCTGGCACCACCTCCTTCGTCGACTGGCAGGTCGCCCAGCTTCAAGATCTGCGCAAGGCCCTCGCATGACCGAGCGGGGCCCGAAGGCGTGACGTGACCGACGTCGAACCTCGGGTCGCGGTGCAGTTGGACGGCGCATCTGTCTCTCGCCGGGGCCGCACCATTTGGTCCGAGGGAACCTTCGCAGTGCCGCGGGGTTCGGTCGTCATCGTCATCGGCCCGAACGGCTCAGGTAAGACTACCCTCCTCCAGGTTCTTCTTGGGCTGTTGCCCGTCGCCACCGGAAATGTCGAGGTGCTCGGCAACCCACCTCGGCGTGGCAATCAACGTATCGGCTATGTGCCGCAAAACTACACGGCAACCATCGGCAACGCCGTGCGCGGCCGGGACCTCGTGTCGCTCGGTCGGGCCGGCGGCCGTTGGGGCCTCGGCGGCCTCGGCGCCGACGATCACCGCGCCGTCGACGACGCTCTCGCCGACGTCGGGGCGACCGATTTTTCCGGGCAGCGAATGTCCCAACTCTCCGGCGGACAGCAACAACGAATCGCAATTGCCCAAGCCCTCGTCGACGACCCCGAACTGCTCCTGCTCGACGAACCTCTCGCCAACCTCGACATCCGCAACCAACGCGACATCGTCGACGTCCTCGCCCGACTCCGAAGCGAGCGCCACGTCACCATCATGGTCGTCGCCCACGACCTCAACCCGCTGCTTTCGATCCTGACCGGCGCCGTCTACCTCCTCGACGGTCATGCCCACTTCGACACCATCGGCGATGTCGTCGACGAAGCGCTCCTCACCCACCTCTACGGCACGACCATTCGCGTCGTGCGCACCGCGCAAGGCGACCTGTTCACCCGGAGCGCATGATGACCCTGTTCGCCAGCGTCGGCTACCAAGGGAATTGGCTCGAGGTCCTCCAAGCCGAGTTCATGCGCAATGCCATCATCGGTGGCGTCATCGTCGCCCTCGCCGCCGGGGTCCTCGGCTACTTCGTGGTCGTCCGCCAACACGCGTTCGCCGCCCACGCCCTCGCCCACATCGGCTTTCCCGGCGCCACGGGAGCCGTACTCATCGGCATCCCCGTGACCGCCGGACTCGCCGTGTTCACCGTCGCCGGCGCGCTCGCCATCGGGTTCCTCGGCAAGAAACTCGCCGACCGCGAGATCGCCACCGGCACCATCCTCGCCTTCGCCACCGGCCTCGGTATCCTCTTCAACTCCCTCGCCACCAAGAACGCCAACGCCGTCACCAACGTCCTGTTCGGCAACCTCCTCGCCATCTCCCCCGACCAGCTCGTCACCTTCGCCGCGTTCACCGCGGTGCTGCTCGTTGTGCTCGCCACCATCGCCCGACCCCTCACTTTCGCCTCGGTCAACCCGCACGTCGCCGAGGCCAAGGGCGTTCCAGTTCGCGCACTCGGAGTTGCATTCATGGTGCTGCTCGCCCTCGTTATCACCATGGCCGTCCAGGTCGTCGGCACCCTGCTGCTCTTCGGCCTCGTAGTCACCCCTTCGGCCACCGCCCTCGCCATCACGGCCCGGCCCGCCCTGGTGGCCATCATCGGCACCGGGATCGGCCTCGCCTCCGTCATCGGCGGACTCGTGCTCTCCGCCATGTTCAACCTGCCTCCCAGCTTCTTCATCGTCACCATCGCCTTTGTCACCTGGGGCGTCACCCTCCTGGTCACGCGCGACCGCCACGCAACCCCGCCCGATCCAAATCGCACCCCCGGACCGTCGGAAACGTCGGAATCGGCCGCCCCGCACAACCACCGGCCGGTCGAAGTCGCGGCCACGAGCGGCACGGCCCGCGACCTGGTCCGACCGTGCCCTCACGACCAGTAGCGCCTCTGCCCGGACGTAATGGCGCCGTCTGGGACCTCGCCGATCTACGCCGCCTCCTTCGCCCCAACGGAGCAGCCGAAACACCATCATGACCGGCACCCCTATCGACGAAACCGTCGATCTACTCCGTCAACTTCGGCTCCCACACATGCGCAACGCCGCCCTCGAATTGCTCGCCACCGCGAAAGCGCAACGCTGGGAACCAGCCGAAGCGGTCCGGACCCTGCTCGCCGAAGAACTCACCGAGCGGCAACGACCCTCGATCAACGCCCGAGGCAAAGCCGCCGAGTTCCCGACCGGCAGAACGTTCGACGCGTGGGACGAAAGGTTCTCGTCGATCCCGCCGCCAACACAACGGTCCCTCCGCATCCTCGAATGGATCACCAACCGCGAGGACCTTGTCGTATGCGGCCCATCAGGCACCGGCAAATCACCTCTCCCCGACGCGCTCGAACACGACGCCATCGACGCCGGCCACCACGTCACCTGGTTCTCCCTTGAGAACCTCGGGGCGCTGTTCCACCGCATCAAGCCGACGACAGCTACAGCCGAGCGATCCGCAGGATCTTGCGCGCCGACCCAATCTGCATTGATCTATCCCGACCTCGGGATAGATCAACGCGATCCGCCTCGTTGACGACCAGGATCTCGGCGAACTCCACCTCGTCGACCAACAACTCGCCGATGGACATGTCATCGTCCGTAGCAGCGCAGACATGATCGAGCAATTCGTCAGCGGAGTCAACCAGTGCAAAGGACTCGCTGGCGTCGGCCACCGTGACCATGGTGTCGGGCCGGGCGACATTACCGAAGCACGATCCGTTCTCGAGCTCGAAAGCAAACGCTGCCACCGGGCATCGGCTCGGAAAGCCCGGTTGATGCCTGGCCCCGCCGGGAGCCAGCATCGAAGCATCCATGTTGACCCCACTCTGGTCGCTGACGATCACGGCGACCTTCCGGCCGGCACAGTTTGGGTGGTACCTGGTTCAGGTGCGCGGTGTTCACCGGTGAGGGGGTTCACCGTAACGGTCCATGATGCGCCATTCGAGGTCACCTGGAACGACGTAATCGAATCGTTGTCGGCATCGGCGTACCTCAACGTGCCGGCTGCGTCCCGCCCACGACGTGAGCCCAGAAGGTCTCGCACTCGGAAGGACCGCGGCCTTCGATTTTACCGGTATCGCAGGTCGTGGGGTGGGTCGGACGTTGCCTCCTTGGTCCCGGCGCGGCCGTTGCCGATTCTCACGGTGGCCCGATAGGTCTCAGGCCTGGGGATCAGGTAGATCGCCGGCGACCTGCGCCACCGTCTCAGGACCGATGGATTGGCGGCGCGCACCCAGAATCTGGTCAGTGAACTTCGGCGTGACTGCCTGGCCGACTTCGACCCGCTCGGAGAGCGCTGTCAGGACTGGCGGGCGATGCGCGCTTGGGCGGCGGCGAGGTCGGCCTGGTCGGCGGCCAGCTTGCCGGCTTCCCACCCGGCGGCATTGGTGGCCGAGTAGTGCTTCTTCTCGAGACGAGGGAAGGCCTTGGCGAACGAGTCCTCTACCTGCGCCTGACGGCTGGCCAACACGGGAAGCAACGTGCCGCCGTACTCGGCATCGGCTTCGGCGACCGTGACGGCCGCGGACTCCTTGAGGCGTTCACCGATGCGGCTGCCATAACTCACCCAGAACGACTTGCGGAACGACGTGGTGGAGGACCGGCCGTAACGGTCCCTCTGGGCGCCCTGCGCCATCACGAACGTGGCGCCCTGCACGAGGAGCGAGGTGAACAGCACCTCCACGGCGTCGAGGTCGGCCGGGAAGCCCATGACGGCCTGGCAGTCGACGCCGGTGAAATGCACCGTGCGGCAGCGGTTCGCCCGAGCAACGGCGGCCAGCAGCAACCCCTTGGCATCGGCGTAGGGGTTGTCGATCCAGACCCGTCGCTGCACCGGAACGGCGTCGGCGTCGTCGGCTTCGAGCAACGCCGCCTCGATGCCGTGTTTGGTCATCATCTCCTGCGCCTTGGCGGTGAACGCATCGGCCTCGGCCTCGAACGTGGTGGCCTCGGCCTTGGCCAACAATGCCCGGACCTTCTCCAGAAGCTTGGGGTCGAGCCCGCGTTTGCGGGCCACCCGCTCCACGTGATCCGACGTGATCGTGGATTTCGGTGCCCCTTCGGAACCACCAGCGGGCCGGGTCCATCCACTCGGCCGGTCGAGGATCTGGTCGAGCATCGGCACACCCATGAGGAACTGTCGAAGCAGCACCAGGACGGTCCACTGGGCGGCGCTCGGTGGCGGTGGTCGCACATCCGCACCGGCCGCATCCCGTCCAACGTTCACTGCTCCGGCCAACTCGGACACCTGGTCGAGTTGTTCTCGCCACTCCTCGGGAGCCCGTTCGAGCCGGAATCGCGCCGACGCGGCGACCACGGCCGCCGCCACCACAGCCTCGTGTTCCCCGTCCAACTTGACGCGTACGTAGCTCGTGACGTCGAGCGGCAACCAGTAGTTCTCGAGCATGTTGCCCACATGGGTGGCCAGCGAGGATCGAAGCGAGGCATCAACCGGCAAGCGAGCGGCCCGTTCGAGCGACCGAAACGCCTGCCCAACCTGCTGGCCGACCAGTGTTTTATCGGCCTTGGCGAACGGTTGGCGGGCGAGTCGGTCGAGCGACCGGATCACGTCGTCGGGCCTGCGCCCGCTCGCCGAACCACGAGATGCCCCTGCCCCCGCTTCTCCTGCCGTGCCGAGAGAGCCACCGGCGAGCGCTTCGAACTCCCGGCGCATGTCGTCCACGGTTCGGCCGCCACCTCGGTAAGGCCCGGCGCGGCCAGCGCCGCCACTGCGGCCGGGTGCGCCGGCACCACCGGCGGCCTTTCGCTGGCCAGCCCTCTCCGGTGTGACCCCCTGCTTTTCTTGTTCTCGTCGCTCTCGGCGGGCTCGTTTTCCCATGGGCGCACCCTACTCAAGGGCACTGACAACGACGCCCTGCCCCGCGCCCAACAGCGCCGCCGTACGGGCCCAGATCCGCTCGGGAACCGACCCCCGGCTTCTGGTACACGCGGCCCACGTGGGACTCCACCGTGCGCCTCGATACATAGAGCCGAGCAGCGATTGCCGCGTTGGCGAGCCCCTGCCCACCAGGCCGACCACGGTCGACTCGGTGGGGGTCAGGCACTCCCACCCGAACGCCGGGCGGGCGGCGGCGTTCCCGGTCCGCAAGCGAAGACCGACGGCGCGAAGGTCGGATCGCAACCGGGCCAGGGCGCCCTCCGCTTCGAGCGCTTGGAAGACGTCGGAGGCGAGCCGGGCAAGCTTCCGGGCCCCGGCCTGGTCACCGGACGACGCTGCCACCACGGCGACATCGCGGCGAGCGCGGGCGGCATCGAACGGACGGCCCGACTCGTCGTGCAAGGCGGCGGCTCGCACCAGAAGGTCGAGGTCGCTCGTCCACAGGCCTGTGATCAACGCCTATGCCGCGAGGGCCGGGGGGTGCCCACCCGAGCGGCGAACTCGCAACCGTGGCCGCCGTGCGCTCGACCCCGTCGGTGTCTCCGAGCGCGCCCGCGATCCGCACCGCGTCCGGGAAGAGGTAGCCCACCATCGACCGCGCTCCCATGTCCGCCGCGAGATCCAACGCGAACACCAACGTGCCCATGGCCATCGCTGGCTCCCCGAGGGCCTCGTCGACCAGGGCCTTCGCCCACGCCAACCAGTCGAGTCCGAGCGACGGCCCCTAGAGGCCAGGGTCGGATTCCGAGAGCGCCGAAGCCGCGCCCAAAGGATCGCCGCGATGCAACGTGATGAACACACGCACGCCAAACAGCCAGCCGTTGCCGATCTGCAACGACGTGTCGGTGTCCACGCTCAAGCCCGCATCCGTTTCCGCAACGGCTTCGTCCCAACGTCCCAGCCGGTAGAGCACCGCCCCGGTGCAGGCTTGACGCAGCACCGCAACCGAGGCGGAGCCCAGGTCGGCGAAGTGCGGGAACCGGCGGCGGAGCAACTCGATGGCTTCCTCGCCGCGCCCGCCCCGTCGAGCACCACCGCGCGGCAGAGCTGCGGCACGTCGTGGGGGAGCCGGTCGGGTTCGTCGGCGGTGAGGGCCTCGGAGAGGGCGATCTCCGTTTCTTCCAGCGCATGCGGCATGTCGCCCCCTATCGCCGATACCCAGGCCCGGATCGCCCTCGCCACCCGAATCCCGTGGCCGGGCGTGTCGGGACCGGCGATGGCGATGTTGGCGCTGAGCTCAGTCCCGTCGATGTCGCCGGCGAACAACTTCGCGCCGCCGAGCTGCGAATGCTCGTAAGGGTTCATCGACGCGCCCTGTGCCCCGCGTGCCAGCTCCCAGGAGACGAACGCCACCCGGGGGTTGCCGAGTTGGAAGAGGGCAGAACACCGCGAGCCGCGGAGGCTGTCGATCAACTCCGGTTCGGCCACCCAGGTGAGTGCTTCGCGAGCAAGGCGTTCCCCCTCGGCGGGTTGTTGCTCCGCACGGTGGCGTGCACGTACGCCGCTTCCACTGCGGCGCGATCAGGGTCGTCGTCGGCGAGCGCGACGCGAATCTCACCGAGGAGATCAGCGGCGAGCGACGTGGTAACCCGCTGCACAAGATGGCGAATCTTCGCCATCTTGTGCAGAGGTGGGATCGGGCGGCTCGAAGCCCGACACCAGATGGCGAGCCACCCGTTCGGGTACGGCCCCCCGGCCTTGGAGCTCGTCGGCAACCTGGCGATGCAACGCCCGCCGGACGGACGGTGGTGGGTCTTCAACGAGCGACTTCCGCCCCAGGTCGTGCCGGAACCACAACTCGTCGCCGTGTTCGGTGAGCCACCCCGAACGAGAGGCCGCCAGAGGTGACTCGGCAAACGTTGCGCCCGCTCTCCCCGAGCACGGGCATCAACTCGTCCACATGCACCGTGCGACCCAACACGGCCGCGACGGCGAGCGGTGACCCACCCCGTCCCCTTCGGCGCGCACCCGCCGAGCCAGAAGCCGTTGCAACGACTCCGACACGAGTGGGCCAACGTGCGAGGTGCCGGCTCGGCCAGCGACGGCGCCCGCACGGCGATCGGCCAGGTCCGCCCCGACCAGTTCGAGCACGTAGCACCGGTTGCCCGCAGCCCCTCGCGCCAGATCGAGCAGGGCGCGGTCGGCCTCGCCCCCCGCCGCTTGCCGCACGAGCACCGACACCTCGGCAGGCGGCATCGGTGGCAGTCCCACGTGCACACCTCCAATGCGATCCACCAAGGAGAGGAGCCGAGGGCCAGCGGACGGGAACGCCGCCCTCACCGACGACTCCCGCGAGGGCACGCAGCAACGTGCCGAGCGGGCGGTCGGACAACATCTTTTCGCCCCCTGAACGCCCCACGGGAATGCCGGCGTCGAATGCCGCCGACACGGCCAGGTCGAGCAGACATGTCTTTCCCATGCCTCCCTCACCCTCGATCACCAGCACGTTGGGTGGATCACTCGATACCGAGAACCGACGGACCAGCTCGACCTCCGTCGTCCGACCCGCCACGTCTGCGGGTTCCTCTTCCTCCGCCTATCCGAAGCCCGGCGACCCTCCGGCCACACCGGGCGGGTCGGGCATCACACCGGCCGAAGACGACGGGGAACCGGAAAAGGAGATGGCAACGGCAACGGCCACCGCAACCCGTTCGGTGTGGGTGATCGACAACCTCCAACTGGAAATGGCTCGCCGGTTCGCCGCATCGGCGGCGGCGGCGTGCAGCAAGATCGACGGCTGGCCTGAGTCGGCATCGCGGGTCACTTCGATGGCGTTGAGTGGCACCGACCAGAGCCCAAGGCCCAGGGCCTTGAGTACGGCTTCTTTGGCCGCGAACCGGGCGGCGAAACGCTCGGCGGGATCCCGGCGGGCGACGCAGTAGGCATGCTCGGATTCGGTGAACACGCGAGCACCGAACGACGGGGTGCGTTGGAGCACGATCGCCATGCGCGAGAGCTCCACGAGATCGACACCGATCCCGACAATCGCCTGGGCCGTCCCCGCACCGATTGTCTGCTCTACCGCGAAACGCACGACGGCTTCGTCCCGTGCCGCGTCAGCGCGGGCGCCGTAGTCCACCCCGACACGCGCGGGCCGGCTCAGGTCGACCGCCAGTGCTCGGCAAGATCGTTGATCGGCGCGGTCATCAGCTCCACGAGGGGAACCGCCGTGAGGAGGTCGTCACGGAAGGTGTCTTCGGTCTCGGTGACGGCGTCCTTCAGTGCCTGCAAACGTCCGCGATACCCCTGCAACACCGTGCGCAGGGTGCCGACCGGCACCTCCGACCGCAACCGAACGTGGAGCAAGGTGAGACCGGTGGGCTGATTGTCTTTCACCTCGGGCACGATCAGCACCGTCCGACCATCGGACCGACCCCGCGCAAGGAGGACCTGGCGTTCGGATGCCACACGATGTTTGGTACCTCGCAGTGCCGGGTTTTCGTCGGTGCGGCTCACCAACTCGCGCCCGATACCCCCGCGGTCGACCACCACGATGGATGACCCGGTACCCGAACCGTCGTCGAGCCCGGCGCCGATGTCGGCCAACTCCACCCGGCCTTCGATGCGATAGCGGGTGTAACCCAGCACCTCGTCGACCAACGGATCGAGCACAGCGACGTTCCGGAGCACTTGGTAGCTGAGCCGGTCGCGGGCCACCCCGGCATCGAGCAACGACTGCACGAGTGCCGCTTCGAGGAGGGTCTCATCAGACCGGGAGATCCCGACGGTGACGGTCTTGGCCTGATGTTTGATGGCATCGACAGGCCGGGTGAGCTCCTCGATCCCCTTTGTGAGGGCGGTGGTGAGGTCCTCGACCACCACCGATGGTGTGCCCACCTTGCCATGCTCGAGCTGATAGGTGTCGAGGCTGAGCACACCAAGGGCGTACCGGAGCAGCGACGCCATTCGCACGGCGGTCGACGCTTCGAGGTGGCCGTCGTAGTCGCTGGCTCGAAGGCCATCGAAGAAACGGGCCGATGGCGCTTCGATCGCCGGTCGGAGAAGGGTGAGGACGTCGCGCCCGTCCGTCGCCACCGCCAGCGCAGCGACGGCGGCCTCGATCGCCGCCCGTGCTTCGCGAAGCGGCCGGGCGGACGCATCAATCGCCAGCGCCGCTTCGTAGCCGAAGAGATGGCCGACCATGGCCGAAAGCACGAACGCCAGCGACGGGTGGGTGGCCGGCACGTAGACCACTTGGAGGGCGGCATTGAACCGCTCCTCTCCTTCCGTGGCCACCACGATCGGAGCCGCCTTGTGGGCTCGGTAGATCGCAACTTCTTTGGCCACGTCATCGGCCGTCGAGCCCGACAGCCCCGCCGCGCACACGAGGATCAAAGGCTCCGACGAGAGGTCGATGTGCTTCTTGTCCTCGGTGGCATCGCACGCGATGGACTTGTAGCAGAGCTCGGAGAGCTTGATCCGAATCTCCTGGGCGGCAATCCGGTTCACACCGTTGCCCACGATCGCCCAGTAGCGGCGGCTGGTGGCAAACCGGCGGGCCGCCTCGGCCAGGGTGTCGCGTGCGGCAAGCGTCCGGGTCATCAATGCGGGGAGATCTCGAAGCGCGGCCAGCACGTCGGGTTTGTTGTAGGACGGAGCGATGCCCACCTCTTCCGCCACCGCGATGGCGAGAAGCGTTCCCGCCGCGATCTGGGCGTAGAACGCCTTGGTAGACGCCACGCTCATCTCCACGTCGCGACCGTCGGAGGTGTACACCACGCCATCGCTCTTGTCGGTGAGGTCGGAGTTTCGCCGGTTCACGATGGCGATCACCTTGGCGCCGCGGGACCGCACGATGTCGACCGTTCGGTTGGTGTCGGTTGTGGTGCCGCTCTGGCTCACGGCCACCACCAACGTGTCGGACATGTCGGACCTCACTGCGAAGCCGGAGAGCTCAGTGGCAAGGACCGCGTCGACGCGGAGGTTCGAGCCAGCCGTAGCTTCGGTGAGCACCGACACGAGCGCCTGGCTGGCAACGGCGGCCGTGCCCTGCCCGATCGCAATGACCCGGGATATGGCCCCGGAGCGAAGCCCTTCGCGCACGTTGTCGGGCAGCGATTCGGGTGGCAAGTGGACGGTGAGCCCGGAGCCGTCGGGAGCTTCGAGGAGCTTGCCGCGAAGGGTCTTGCGGAACGAACCCGGCGCCTCGGTGATCTCCTTGAGCAGAAAATGGGGAGCCTCGCCGCGGTCGATGTCGCGGGTGGTGATCTGCGCCGTCGCCAGATCCGACTCGGTGACGGCCTGCATGGTCCCGTCATACGCCCACCGCTCGATGCCCTGGATGGAACCGGCATGTTCGGCATGCAGGCGAAGAATCTGACCCCGGGTGGCGGTGGGGTTGGCCGGATCCGCCGGGGTGTCGCCATCCATGCGCAGGTAGGTAAACGTCTCCTCCACCACCCCGTAGGGCTCACTGGCCACCACGAAAAGGTCGGGGGCCAAACCCACGTAGAGCGCCTGTCCGCTCCCGCGCAAGGCCAGGAGAAGATCGTGGGGAGCGGAGGCGAGGCTCGCTCCGATCGCCACCGAACCCTCCAGGCGATTCACGGTGGTGCGAAATGCCTCCACCGGTTCGGCGCCGGCAGCGAGGGCGCGCGACGTGAGCGTGGGGATCACCTTGGCGTCGGTGGTGATCTCCGTGGCGATGCGAAGCCCATCGTTGGCCTTGAGATCCGCGAAGTTGTCGACATCGCCATTGAGCACTGCGGTGACGTAGGGCCCGTCGGCATGCCCGAGCTCGTCGGAGTTCAAGGGATGGGCGTTGGGTTGGCTGATGATGCCGACGCTCGCCCAGCGGGTGTGGCCGAGCACGAGCGTGCGAGCCGAGTCCGACACCAACGCCTGGCGGAGCAGCGCGTCGTTGCGGATGGCGGCACGGAGCGCAAGGGTGTTGTCGCCCAACTCGCCGATCTCTGCTGAGGCCTTGAACACAAAACTCAGGTGACCCTCAGGCGTGCGCACCCCGTTGCTGGTGAAGAGTTGGTCCCCGCTACGAGCCTCAATCGCCGCCGCGATGCCTGGCTGCTCCAAATCGAGCCCATGGTGAGCAACGAGCACGGTGAGACCGGCGGAGTCGCGTCCTCGAACCTCAAGCCGGTCGAGCGCCGACAACGCATGCTGGATCGACAGATACCCCTCGATCGAGCTGAGCGATGGCTGCGCGCCGATGAGATCGGCGCCGGCGAGATCGGCGACGGCGTCGGCCGTACGTAGCCGGTCGCGATCGATGGCCCAGGCCGCATCTTTGACGGCGATCAGCGCGGCGTTGAACGTTTCAAGATCATCGATCGCCGCCGCCGGCCCACCTTCGGTGTCGAGCGCCGTCTCCACGTCGGCAATCCGTTGGGCGATGACCACCATCGCCTCGCGGAGCGCGAGGCGCAACCCAGCATCAGCGAGCAGCGCCTGGACCCCGGGTACCCCTCGCAGTTCGGCATCGGTCTGTACGAGCGATCGCGCTACGGCCTCGAGCGCTCCGACCGGATCACCCGTGTGCAACACCTCGCGGAGACGACCGGCAACAGGATCCACCAACGCCCGCACGGTGTGAGACGACGGGACGGGGCGTTCGCTCCGGCGACGAACGATGGCAATGATGCCGCACATAGGTCGAGATGCTCCTCAGGGTTTCGGAGCCGGGCGACGCTGCCGAGCAACCACCGACAAAAGGTCAGGCACCGAGTGTAGGGGGACCACCCTCCCCCGCCAAGGACCGGCTCCCCCACGACAATAACTTTCCAATGTTTCTATTACTTTTCACCGGGTTCAGAATTGTTGTCCGGGGAATGCCCCGCCACGACGTGTTCGCGCCGTTGCCCCCGGAGATCTGTTTCGATTTCACCGAAACAAAATGCCTGTTGTGGGGTATCGACCAAAGATTGCGCAACGCACACTTTGCCCGCGCCAACCCGCGAACTGCGACGGGCAAATCAACTCGTCACGCGAAACTCTGACCTGAGCTGGGCCACCTGCTGGAGGATCCCAACCGTGACTGAACCGCCTCATCCCACCACGTTCCTGCTGACGGACGACACCGACCTCGATAGCTTCGATGCTGCGGACCTGCTCGGAATCGACCCCGGCGAGGTCTACCCCCTGTTGTTCACCGGTGAGCTCGCCGGTGGCCCCACCCGCTCCGGGTGGGTGCGATTCCCACAATGGGGCATCGACGACTACCTGGCCCGACACCCACTCCCCACCTCCTGACCGCTGAGCAGACGCTCACGCGTTGGTCGAGCGCTGTTCCACCAGGGCGGCGAGTTCATGGGCCACCGTGTACGCCAGTTCGGCCGTTGGCGCTTCCACCATCACCCGCACGAGGGGCTCCGTGCCGCTCGACCGAACCAGCACACGCCCGGTGGTTCCGAGCTTCGCTTCGGCGATCGCCAGCTCGTCACGGATGAGGGCAACGCCATCCGTGCCGCGTTGCGCGACCCGTACGTTCACGAGTTCCTGCGGCAGTCGAGTCATCACTGCGGCCAGCTTCGACAGCGGTTGCTCGCTTCGGGTCACGAGATCAAGGAGTTGAACCCCCGCCAAGAGCCCGTCACCGGTGGTGGCCAAGTCGTGGAAGATGAGATGCCCACTCTGCTCGCCACCAAGCGAGTAGCCACCGCGTTCGAGCTCCTCCAGCACATAACGATCGCCCACCTTGGTGTCGACCACCGTGACGCCGTGGTCGGCCATCGCCAGACGGAAGCCGAGGTTCGTCATCACCGTGACCACCACGGTGCCGTGCGCCAGCCGCCCCCGGTCGCGTAGATCGAGCGCACACATGGCCAGCAACTGATCCCCGTCGATCAGCTCCCCCGTTTCATCGACAGCGAGCATCCGGTCGGCGTCGCCGTCAAAACACAGCCCGAGCGCCGCTCCTTCCGACACCACGGAGGCCCGAAGATCCTGCGGGTGCGTCGAACCGCACCCTGCGTTGATGTTCTTGCCGTCGGGGGCGGCGTGGAGCACCACCAGATCCACCCCGAGCCGTCGGAGCACCACGGGGCCGACGGTCGAGGCCGCCCCGTTCGCACAGTCGACCACCACCCGGAGCCCGTCGAACTGCCGGCCACCAACCGAGGCGACGACGGCATCGAGATACCGATCGAGCATGCCGGCATCTGCAGGTTCAGCGGCATCGGCCGGTTCTATGGCATCGAAGGGTTCGACGAGTTCGAGGTCCTCACCGCTCGCACCTGCCGCACCGGCACCATCGGGTGACCAGAGCTCGGCGAGGCGGCGCTCGAGGTGCCCCTCCACGGCATCCGCCAACTTCCGTCCACCCACCCCGAAGAACTTGATCCCGTTGTCGTGGAACGGGTTGTGCGACGCCGACACCATCGCCCCTGCCGCCCCCATCGTCGCGGCGGTCCACGCCACGGCTGGCGTTGGCGCCATCCCGAGGTCGGTCACCGCAGCACCGCCCTGCTCGATGCCGCGCACCAATGCCCGTTGCAACCGGGGGCCCGATTCCCGGGGATCGCGCGCCACCACGAAACGATCGGCGCCGAGCACCTCCGCTGCCGCCTGACCGAGCGCCGACACAAAGGCGTCGTCGAACTCCTCGGCCCGGCCCCGTACGCCATCCGTGCCGAAACGCAGGCTCATGGCCGGTCGGCCTCGCGGGACATCACCCAGGACCCTACCTGGAGGCGGTCAGGCGGGGCGAAGACACGTGAGCATCGCCGAGCTCGTGGGGGTTCCGGGAGTTCCCGTAGAGGGAGGACGTGTCGTCGGCGACCCGGTGGCAGGCGCACGGGGCAAAGACCCTTCGCCGGTGCTGTCGGGGTCGAGGCCGGGGATTTGACCACCAGTGACCAGGCACACTCGATCGCCATCGGTCACACCAGGTCCGTACTGGTCGCCGGTGGTGAGTTCAGCCAACGGTTCGCCGGTACGACGATCGAGGGCAGCGACGCCGAGCTCGTCCGATACAACCATCGTTTGCTCTCCCACCCGACCCCGGGTGATTCCCCAACCCGCGAGGGGCGTCCGCCACATCTCCCGTCCGGAGGGCACGTCGATGGCGACGAACTCATCACCACACATGTCGTGAACCAGCACCTGGTCCGAGCCGATGGCCGCAAACTGGAGCACGAAACCCGACTCGCCCGTTGATGACACCTGACGACTCCACTTTTGCCGACCCGTGGCGGCGTCGAGCCCCACGACCGCCCCGGCCTCCGTGAGCGCGAGCACAAGATCGGCGGCTGCCTCCACGTCGATCACCGCGTCCAGCGTGGGTGGGCCCCGCCAGCGCTCCGCACCGGTGGCCCGCTCGAGCCCGAGCACGCCCTCGTCGGTCGCAATGGCCACGATGGTGTCGTTGGCGGTCAGGCTGTTGGCATCCCCCGGGGCCACCCACACCGATGCTTGCGTAGCGCTGTGCCGGGTCACCCCACGGCGAGTGTTTTGGAACGCATCAGGAAACGTGGGGCCGGCAAAGAAGAACTCGCCTTCGATCGACCACGCCACCGCTCCTGTGGTGGCGTTGACGGCAAAACCGCTGCCCATCGCCTCGACCAGAAAGAAGCCACCACCACTGCTCCGAATCCCGGTCGCCGGAGTAAGGCTCGACTGACCCGTGCCACTCCCGCCACCTCGTGGGGGGAAGGTGGATCCGCCGGGCATCAAGGTGCCAGACGTCGTGCCTGAGCCATTGCGCTGAGGGGCAGTGGCCCAACGAGGGGCACCGTCGCCGACGTGGTAGCCCAAAACCCGCCCGTCGTCGCTGAGTACGGCGATGGTGTCATCCATGAGGCCCACCGTGATGTCGTCGTCGAGCGCGACAGGCACCTCGCCCCCGACCAGCGCACGTTCCCACACCCGGGCGAAACCGCTCGACGTTGTGGGGCGGTTGGCAAACATCGGACACGGGAACATGGAGCCGCCGCCCACAAGCGGGTCGGGCGTCTCGTCCGCCCCTGATCCCGCGAACAGAATCGCGACCACCAGCAGGGCGAGCACCAACCCGACGGCACCCACAACGAGCGCTGCGGTTCGACCTGCACTCGGCGGCTTCGTGGGGCGTACACCCCATGCCGGGACGGGAGTGCCCCATCCCCACCCGGAGGCGGGCCCCACGGACTCACCGGCCCGGGTGGAGGGCCCGGCGTCACCCCCACTGAACCCGGCGGACCCCACCGCGCGCCAGCAGCGGGACCGGAACCCGGCGGAGGGAGTGCGCCCGGCGGACCCCATCCGGCAGCGGAAGAACCGGAGATCGGACGTGATGTTTCGGGCCTCACCCATGGCGCAACCGGCGGCGGCGGTACCGGGGCGTCGGCAGAGGGCGGGGGGGTTGGGTCGACGGATCCCCCCTTGCCATCCGGCGTAGCCCAAGGCGACGAATCCTCCATCCCCGTCAGTTTGGCCGATCGGGCGCCCAAACCAGGATCGGGCTGGTTTCGACGTCGGGGTCCGCCGCGATTGGCCCGAACTTCGTGCACCCGGCAAGCTTGCGACGAACACACCTTCCTCAGCATCTGATTCGCCGTCCTCTTCCCGATCGCCACCGTATGACCTCCGCCTCGCCGGCCACTGCACCAGCGTCTGCCACGCCCCCGCGTGGCTCATTCGACGAGGCCGCGCTGCCTCCGGCCGACCGGTTGATGCGCAAGCTTCTCCGGCTCAATGGCACAACCCCCGCGGGAAAGATCACGGAGACCGGCGAGACGCAGATGGGCCGCTCGATCATGGCCTCGGCGATCCGCTGCACGCTCACCTATCTGGTGATACCGATCGCGGGTCCCACCATTGGCATCCTCGGAACGCTCGCCATTCCGGTCAGCTTGCTGCTCTCGTTCGTGGCCGGCATGTTCAGCATCCGCAGCATGCGCACGTTCTGGCGCACGAACCACCGCATGCGGTGGGCCTACACGGCGTTCGCCGCGGTGATCCTGGTCCTGCTCACTTACGGCGTCATCCAAGACATCCGCATGCTCATCGCTCGGTGATCGCGAGCCTGATCGTGGGCCCCCATGCGCTCACGTTGCGCGCCGGAGCGCTACTGCCAAGGACCGAGCACCTCGTAGGTTCGCCCGGGATTGACCTGCACGCTGAAGTACAGCCGGGAACCGTCGGGGCTGAACGCCGGACCGGTAACTTCGCGTCCCGCCACGTCCATCACTTGAACCACCGGTTCCACCCGGCCACCGCTCAGCAGCACCACTTGGAGGTCGCCCGAGTCTTCGGCGACGTAGAGATCGCCTGACGGACGGACGGTGATGTTGTCGACGGGACCGAGGACGGCGTCCATCAGTGGTGGCTCGTACACGATCGACAACGCATTGCGGGCAACGTCGTAGGCCCACACTCGCCCGTCGAACTTGGTCGTGAAGTAGACGATCGTGCCCAACGAGGTGATGCCTTCACCACCGGCGAACCGCATGGCGGAGGGCACCTGTTGTCGGGTGGGCGCCACCTGACCCGACGGATCGGGAACCGGCAGCCACGTCAGTCCGCCTTCGATCTGTGCCAGCACGTCGAGCGCCCCCGCTTCGAGTGACGGGTAGCTCGTCGGCGTGAACCGGTACAGCGCGCCATCGATCGCGTCTTCCGTCATGAACAGCGCCTTGGCGGAGGGAACGACAGTCACCGCCTCGTGGGCGAACGCGCCCATCGCCGGGCGAACCGTGGCGGGGATGACGCCGAAGGGGTCGCACTCCCACACCTGGCCGTTCACCATTTCTTCGCAGCTGAGCCAAGTACCCCACGGGGTAGCCCCCCCGGCGCAGTTCACACTGGTATCGCGACAGATCGAACCGGCCCCTCCAATCGTGCCGTCGGCGTTGAACCGCAGCATCGACACGCCACCACCACCATTCGCGGTCTCGGAGTTCGAGACGTAGATCCACCCACCATCGACCCCGGAGAACACCGCACCGCCATCGGGATTCGGGTGCCACGCGTAGCCGGTGTTTCCAACCGTCTCGCCCGAGGTCGCCACCACCCGGGAAGTGAATCCGGCCGGCAGTCGCAAGCCATTGACGTCGGCTTCGAGCAAGGGGCCGTAGGTCGTGGATCCTGGCGGCACGGCCACACCAGCCGCGGATCCATCCGTCAGGGAACTCGCGGGTGTCGAGCCCCCAGCGCTGCCGGGGCCAGGAGAGGCCCGACCGGTGGCCGGGGAGGTGCTCGGGACACTGCCGGCGGAACACGCCTCGAGCCAAGACGAAGTCGCGAGGGTGAGCCCGACCCCACCGCTGAGACGCAGGAGTCGCCGTCGGCTCATGGCATCATTCGTCATTGGGGAAACCTACCTTCCCGATCAACACCGCAAGCGGAGGGCACGATTCGGGCACGCTCCCTGGCCGCCCGCCACCGCGGCGAACCGAACCTCCGTGATCGGGCCCATTGCCCGCCCAATACGAAGCGCTGTCACGGCCCGTTTGAGCGAAGCGACCGCGCACCACTAGTCTTTCCCGGTTCTCTTTGGCCATCCCGCCTGGGCCGGCCGCCCTTACCAGGAGGAATCCCGTGTCACGCGTGTGCGATGTCACCGGACGCAAGCCCTCATTCGGCAACAACGTCTCCCATTCCCACCGCAAGACGCGGCGGCGCTGGGATCCAAACATCCAGCGGCAGCGTTTCTGGCTGCCCGGCGAGAAGCGTTGGATTACGTTGAACGTGAGCGCCAAGGCGATCAAAACCATCAACAAGAAGGGCATCGAGGCCGTGCTGGCCGACGTGCACCGCCGCGAGGCTGAGGCCGCCGCGGTGAAAGCCAAGAAGCGAGGCCGGTAATGGCCAAAGGCAGCAAAGACAAACGCCCGATCATCAAAATGCGGTCCACCGCCGGCACGGGCTTCACCTATGTCACGAGGAAGAACAAGCTCAACAACCGCGAGCGGCTTGAGCTCAAGAAGTACGACCCCGTGATCCGCCAGCACGTCATCTTCCGTGAGGAGCGCTAACGATGCGTCCCGATATCCACCCCGACTACCGGCCCGTGATCTTCACCGACCCCTCGGCCGACTTCTCCTTCCTCACCCGCTCAACCATGGCGGCCAAGGAGACCATCGAGTGGGAGGACGGCAACACCTACCCCCACATCAAGCTCGAAATCAGTTCAGCCAGCCATCCGTTCTTCACGGGCACGATGAAGATCGTCGATACCGCCGGTCGTGTTGAGCGCTTCGAGCGTCGCTACGGTCGCCGCAAGGGCAGCAAGGTCACCACCGACGCTGAATAGCGGTACCGCAGTCCACCTTTGTGTACCGATCCCCGGATGCCACCCCGTTGGCCCGGGGATCGGTCGGTTTTGGGTCGTACGTTCGGGCTGATCTCCGTGTTGAGTCCCGGGCTGGTCGGCCGCGTCCGACCTCAGCATGCGTGCGCGGATAGGGGAACGTCCGGCACGCTTCACCCGCAGGTTTCCGCTCCAGTGGCTCCTCGATTGCTCGTTCCTCCCGCTCCAGTGGCTCCTCGATTGCTCGTTCCTCCCGCTCCAGTGGCTCCTCGATTGCTCGTTCCTCGCAATCCGCTCGCCACG
>Ga0105047_10006132_pt1 | contig 20458 bp, 21 predicted proteins | sample MAT04_FD_78384 | JGI IMG/M metagenome (GOLD analysis project Ga0105047, IMG submission 78384) | Freshwater microbial communities from Lake Fryxell liftoff mats and glacier meltwater in Antarctica - MAT-04 (megahit assembly) | ecosystem: Environmental > Aquatic > Freshwater > Ice > Liftoff...
CGATGTTGTACGCTCTACTCCTCGACGGTTCACGCGTGAACGCGATCATCCCGCCGCTTGCCGTCGACGGCCCGATCCTGACGATCCGCCGTTTCGTCGCGGTTGCTTCGACCCTGGACGATCTTGTGCGCCTGGGCTCGGTGACCGCCGTTGGGGCGATTGAGCTCGAGCGGCTCGTGTCTGAGCGCGTAAACGTCCTCGTGAGCGGCGGTACGAGCACCGGTAAGACTACGCTCTTGGCTGCGGCGCTCGGAGCATCCGCTCGAGATGACCGGCTCGTCGTCCTCGAGGATGCCGCCGAGCTTCCGCTCGAGCACCCTCACCGTGTCAGGCTCGAATCGCGCCCGGCAGCGAACGAGGGTGCAGCGGCCATCACCATGCGCGACCTCCTACGCAATGCGCTCCGTATGCGCCCGGACCGGATCATCCTCGGTGAGGTGCGCGGCGCCGAGGCGCACGACTTGCTCCAAGCGCTCAATACCGGACATGGGGGTAGCTGGTCGACCATTCACGCGAACGGTGCCGAGGAGGCGCTCCTTCGTCTCGAATCGATGGTGCTATGTGCTGGCTCGGGGATGCCACAGCACGTCGTCCGTGAGCAGATCGCGCGTGCAGTTGGGGCGGTCGTCCAACTTGAGCGGGACGCCGCTGGTCGACGTCGCATCGCTCGCATCGTTCGGGTGAGCGCGGATCTCGATGCCGAGGATGGTCGGACCTGGCGGATCGCACCGCTGTACGAGGGGGCGTGACCGTGGCCCCAGGCAGAGCAGCTTCGGATATGCGCGCCTCCGCGTGGTCGCGCCTCGACGATCAGGTCGAGCGCGTGCTTGCCAAGGCCGGTGCCGCGCATGCGCTGGATCGCGACCTTGCTGAGATGCTGCGGGTCGTTGCTGCGTCGGTGCGTGCGGGTGCGAGCTTGCCGCAAGCGCTCGCGCGCGCCTCCGCGCGAGGGGAAGGCCACGTAGCCCGCGCCTGCGCACGTTGTGCAGCGCGCATCGAGCTCGGTCGTCCGATTGAAGAGGAGGTGGACACCTTCGCCGCGACCTTGGGCACGCCCGCGTCTGCGCTCTTTGCGCGTGTCGTGCGCGTGCAACATCGCCATGGCGGAGACCTCGCCACGCCCTGTCACCGACTCGCGGCGCTCCTGCACGAGCGGTGCCGACTCGACGGAGAGGCGCGCAGCGCCACAGCACAGGCTCGCTTCTCGGCGAATGCGGTACTCGCGATACCGGTGCTCCTGCTCCTCGCGGCGGTGTGGCGAGCGCCTGAGGCCACTCGTGCCGCGCTCCATTTCGGACCGCTGCTGCTCGCGAGTCCAGGCATAGCGCTCATCATCGCGGGGAGCCTCGTCGCTCGCAGGACGGCTCGCGCTGCGGTCGACATCGGGCGTTCGGCAACCCAAACCACAGCACGCGGAGGGTCCTGGACGCGCGCGCTCATCGCTCGCGCAGCCGGCGACGGGCCGCAGTCCCTTCGTGCCGTGCGCCTGGGGCTCGGCGCTGGGCTCCTGAGCACTCCGGCGATGCTGGCTCATCCTGCTCGCGCAACCTTCGTGCTCACGAGCATCGCAGTCCTCGCGGGCCTGGCCTGGCCATGGACCGACCAGCGTCGCATCATGCGTGCGCGAGCGCAGGTCGCAGGTGTCGAGGAGCTGCTCGAGGTCTCGATCGCACTGTTCAGTGCGGGCGCAAGCGCGCATGACGTCGCGACGCTCGCCCCCGATTCGGTGCCCGAACCGCTGCGATCGGAGCTCGCTGATGCGGCACACAAGGTCGGCCTCGGGCGGACCATTGCGAGCGCCTTCGGAGCCTCTGATGCTGTGGTTGGGTCGCCTCAGCTCGAAGGATGGCTGCATGCGATCTGTGTCAGCGCCGAGCTCGGCGCTCCCGCGATCGACGTGTTGGAACAGCTCCTGCGCGATGCGCGGGCAGAGCGGCGTGAACGTTTGCGCAGCGTCGCTCAGACAGCCGGGCCGAGGATGCAGCTCGCCCTGGTGTTCCTCGTGGTGCCGGGCATCATGTGGGTAATGCTGCTTGCATCAGTAGGTGGTCTGCTCGGCCAGCTCCGATCGGCGGGTGTTGCGTAGACCGGCCGTGCCTCTCAAGACTGCTGAACCACGCAGCGCCGTCCTCCGGCGGTTGCGCGACCTAGTAGCGTGTCTGGTGTGACGACGCCCGAGGACATACGCGCCCACGTAGATCGCCAGCGCAAGGCGTTGCCCGAAGAGCCGGGTGTCTACCTGTACCACGCCGCCGATGGGCGCGTCCTGTACGTGGGCAAGGCGAAGAACCTGCGCAAGCGGGTGAACTCCTATTTCACCAAAGCGCTCGATGCTCGCAAGCACGCGATGGTCCTACGCATCGCGAACATCGAGATCTTCGCGGTCTCAAGTGAGCGTGAGGCGCTCACGTTCGAGGACCAGCTCATTAAGCGGCACAAGCCGCCGTTCAACGTGATGTTGCGCGACGACAAGTCGTATCCCTACATTGCTGTCACGTTAGGCGACGACTATCCGCGGGTGCTCTTCTCGCGTGAGCGCAAGCGGCGCCCCGGCACCAAGTACTTCGGTCCGTACTCTTCGGCCAAGCGTGTGCGAGCGACGCTGGACCTGCTCAACCGCATCTTTCCCTATCGTCCATGCGAGGGCGCGACGCCGGGTCGTCAGTCGGGTACACCCTGTCTCGATTACCACATTCAGCGCTGTGCGGCGCCGTGCGTGGGGTACGTGACCAAGGCCGACTACAGTGCGATCATCGATGACGTGGTGCAGGTCCTCGGGGGCACCCTCAAGCCGGTTCGGACGCGACTTCAGAGCGAGATGCGGGCCGCAGCAGCGGAGCTCGAGTTCGAGCGCGCAGCTCGGCTGCGCAATCGCATCGCGGATCTTGCACAGGTCGCGCACCTCCAACAGACCGAGCGGCCGGGCGAGGGATCGTTCGACGTGCTGGGAGTGGCGGTCGGAGACGAGCTCGCAAACGTGCAGCTCCTGCAGGTGCGCGAGGGTCGCTTGCACGACCGGCGCTCGATGTTCCTCGAACACGTTACTGGTCTTGAGGCCGGGCGAGTCCTCGCGCAGTTTGCGCTCGCCCACTACACGCCAGCGCGCCCGGTGCCGGCCCAGCTCATCGTCGCTGATGGCGTGCTCGACGCCGAGGACACCGCGATGCTCGAGGCTGAGCTTGCGCGCATCCGCGACGCGAACGTGGAGGTTCGGTCGGCCCAGCGCGGCGAGAAGCGACGTCTCGCCGAGCTCGCCGAGCGCAACGCCAACCACGCACTCACCTACGATTCGATTCAGGAGCGCACGAAGATCGAGCGGCGCGCGATGGCGCTCGAAGAGCTCCGAGACGTGCTCGATCTCGAGGGGCTGCCGATGCGCATCGAGTGCTATGACATCTCCAACCTCCAAGACGAGGCTCCAGTCGCGGCGATGACCGTGCTCGAGGACGGGCGCCCGCGCAAGGATCACTACCGCAAGTTCGCGATGCGCTACACCGGGGGTCAAGACGACTACGCGATGATGCACGAAGTGATCACGCGTCGGTTCGCGCGGCTGTCTGCCGCCATCGATGATGGTGTGGTGCGCAACGCCGCAGACGAGCTCGCAGATTCTGCAGTGGTGTCGACCGCCGGCGAGGCTGTCATGCTCGATCCACCGGTTGAAACAAGCTCTGCAGCGACTGACACCAAGAGCGAAGTCACTGACATCGTGGACGTTGTAGGCCCGGCTGATCTGCTCGACCATGCGCCGGACGACGACGGCGCTGAGCGCGACCCCTCGTTCTCCAGCCTGCCCAATCTCGTCATCATCGATGGTGGTAAAGGGCAGCTCAACGCGGCGGTGGCGGCGCTCCGCGCGCTCGGCGTGGAGCGGGTGCCGATCTGCTCACTCGCCAAGCAGGAAGAGCTCGTTTTCCTTCCGGGCCGAGCGGATCCTGTCGTGCTCGAACGTCAGTCGCCGGCGCTCCACCTCGTGCAGCGCATCCGCGACGAGGCGCACCGGTTCGGGGTGGGCTACCACCGTGTGCGTCGCTCACAGGACGCCCGCACGGGTCGAGGCAGCGTGCTCGACACGCTGGAAGGCGTGGGCGACGCGCGCCGTCGCGCGCTCCTCGTGTTCTTCGGCTCACCTGAGCGTGTAGTGAGCGCGTCGCTCGAGGAGCTGGAAGCCGTCCCGGGTCTACCGGGCAAGGTCGCGCGACGTATCCACGAGCAGCTCCACCGACTGGGTGGGATCTCCGCCGCGGAAGGTCAGAAGCCCGAGTAAGACATCCCATCGGGCCCGGAGAACGATCCGCCGTCAGACATCGGCGTACCGCTGTCGTCGAACCGCTGCCCGTCCGGACCGCTCCACCCGCCGTTGCTGCGTGTCGGATTGCCAGCGTTGTCGACCCGAACACCGTCAATGTGCGTCACGTCGGGTGCGGGAGAATCGTTCGCAGGGATCGGGTCATCGCCCCGAGTATGAGCGACGAGGCGAGCGAGCGAGCGCTCTCCTGCCTCGATGCCGAGCCGGGCTGAACTGCTCGCGTCCGCCAGCGAGCTGAGGATGCTCTCGCGTCGCGGAGGGATGAGCGCCCCCGGAATGCCGAGGCGATCAACGGCCTCCGTGAGCTGCCGCGCCGCATGGTTGGCGAAGCGCTCCGTCGTCCCATCGAGCGGCCCGCCGGTTCCGAGATGACGGACGCCATCGAGCGCTGCCGACGACGCGGCGATCGCGTTCGACGCGTTGGATCGAACCGTCGTGACGTCGGCGCCGTTCGTGATGGCGCGTGTCGTGTCGCCGATCCGCTCGCGCATGGTGGCAAGCGAATCCACGACCGTGCGGGCCGCAGCGATCTGACGTGGGGGAATGTTCGAGATCATCGTTCTGCTCCGGGATTGGGTGATGCACCCGCTGCCTCGGTCCGCGCATCGCGACCTCCCCGTTCGCGGGAATCAGATGGCCGCCTAGGCCATCGCCACTGGGCCAGCGCGGCCGTCTGTCGACGAACCAATCGCCTCGCACCCTCGACTGCCGGACGATGTCTGCATGCAGCTCTCCGGTCCCGCCTCCAACTTACTCGTCATCCCGACCTCAGTACCTGTCGCGCCGAGCCGCGTTACCGAGACTGAGCTGGCTGCGGGAAGCCTCACCGCCAAGTCGCGCTCGTTGCTGCCCGATTCGCTGTTGGATGCCCAGGTCGGACGATCCACCCTCGCAGGCTCGCTCAACGACCAAGTGCGCTTCCGCGTCGTGCGCTCAGGTCCGTCGTCTGAGTGGCAGTTGCTCCCGGATTCCCCAACCGCCGCCGCGCTCGTGCAGTCCAAGGCCGGCCCGGGGCTCACCCGCCAACTGTTCACCGCGATGCGCTCGACGGGCACGCTCGAAGCTGTCTCCAACCTCAAGGGCTTCATCCTGGCCGAGGACAACGAGTCGGTCTTGGCTGGCCGCGTCGTGTCGTGGCTCGACGACCCGACTGACCCCGACGGCAAGCAGCTCAAGCGACTGGGCGAGCTCAATCGCACCACGGTCGCCGGTCGCATCATGCGTTCCTGGGGTGAGGGCCTCCGGCCAAGCATCGCTCGCGCCGGTGCGTGGAACAGCAACGGATGGATCACCTTCATGCCCGACACCGCGCGCGCAATGCTCGTGGCGGCAGGTGCCTACGACGTGCATCGCGGTCAGGAGAAGGGACTGCTCAAGGCGAAGAGCTGGACCAACTACCTCTCCGGCAACGCGCCCCACGAGGTACAGCACTCAGTGAGCGGCCCGTCACCCACTGCGTACCAGGGGAAGGCGAAATGGATGGAAGAGGGCACGGCGAACGTGTTCACTCGTACACCCGTCTTCCACACCAAGAACGCCCAGGCAGCTGGCCTCACGCCCGAGCGCTACGCCTCCAAGCTCTCGCACGAGCCGTCCTTTGACACGGGCTGGGACGTGTGGAAGCGCCCAAAGCTCCCCGCCGACAAGCAAAAGGATTACGACAAGGAGACCGCCCGTAACTACGGCGATTCGCAGGTCGTGCTGCGAGACCTCGCACGTCTCGCCGGCGCGGACTTCCGCTCCAAGGCCGGGCAGGGCACCGCATTTGAGCTCCTCCAGCACAAGAGCATGCGCTTTACGGCGGGTGTGCTTGCAAAGGCAATCATCGCCGAGCACGGGCTCGAGGCGAAGGTCTATGACCGCCTCCGCGAGCGCATCAAGGGCGCGGTGGACATCAAGGGTGGGGTCGCCGCACTCGCCAAGGAGTTTGGCATCGCTTGAGTGGCGCGCTCGCTCACGCGCACGCGTGATGTAGGCTCGGAGCGCCCCGGCGTCTGCTCTCGATGCCGCTCCCGGAGCGGCATCGCGGACGCCCACGTTCGAGCTGAGGAGTGAGTGTCATGACGACCCGCGTCGCCATCAATGGGTTCGGCCGTATCGGCCGCTGTGTCTTTCGTCGCATCATAGAGCTCGGCGGTGACGTCGAAATCGTCGCCGTCAACGACCTGGTCGACAAGGAGACACTCCTTCACCTCCTTAAGTACGACAGCGTGCAGGGTCGCTTCCGCGCTGACTTCGCCCTCACCGACGACGGTTTCTCCGTCAATGGCAACGCAGTGCGCTGTACTGCCGAGAAGAACCCGGCCGACCTGCCCTGGGGCGAGCTCGAAGTCGATGTGGTCGTCGAGTCCACCGGCTTCTTCACCGACGGCGCCAAGGCGAAGGCGCATATCACCGCCGGCGCCAAGAAGGTCATCATCTCCGCGCCCGCGACGAACGTCGATCTCACCGTCGTGCTCGGCGTGAACGACGACGAGTACGACCCGTCGACGCACCACGTCATCTCCAACGCGAGCTGCACCACCAACTGCCTGGCTCCCGTCGCCAAGGTGCTCCACGACAACTGGGGCATCGAGAGCGGCTTCATGACCACCGTGCATGCGTACACGAGCGATCAGCGTCTGCAGGACGCCCCGCACAAGGACCCGCGCCGCATGCGCGCCGCCGCACTCAACATCATTCCTACGTCGACCGGCGCCGCGAAGGCGATTGGCATCGTCATGCCGGACCTTAAGGGCAAGCTCGACGGCAACTCGCTGCGCGTGCCGACCCCAGCGGGCTCGGTAACCGACCTCGTTGCGACGCTCAAGACGGAAGCGACGGTCGAGCAGATCAACGCCGCCATCAAGGCAGCTGCGGACGGCCCGATGAAGGGCGTGCTCGCCTACACAGAAGATCCGATCGTCTCGAGCGACGTCATCGGCGATCCGCACTCATCCGTGTTCGACGCCAGGTCGACGATGGCTCACGGCCGCACGGTGAAGGTGCTGTCGTGGTACGACAACGAGTGGGGCTACTCAAGCCGCGTCGTCGACCTCGTCCAGGTGATGGTGCGAGAGCAGGTTGCGGGATGACCCAGAGCTCCTTCACCCGAGACCTGCCGTCCATTACGGGCGAGCAGGATCTCGGGGGTAAGCGTGTGCTCGTGCGCGTGGACTTCAACGTCCCGTTCGAGGACGGCCATATCTCCGACGACACGCGCATCCAGGCCGCGCTGCAGACGATCGAGTTCCTTGTCCGCTCCGATGCGACCGTCATCCTCATGTCACACCTAGGACGCCCCAAGGGTGTGCGTGTGCCCGAGCTCTCGCTGCGTCCCGTCGCTGATCGGCTGAGTGAGCTCCTCGAGCGACCGGTCGGATTCGTGGACGATTGCGTCGGCGACGAGGTTGAGGCGGCCGTGCGTGATGCGGAGCCTGGCGACGTTTTGCTGCTCGAGAACACGCGCTTCCACGCCGAGGACACGGCGAACGATCCGGATTTTGCGCGTCAGCTTGCGCGGCTCGGCGACATCTTCGTCAACGATGCGTTCGGAACGGTGCACCGCGCCAACGCCTCCACGGCAGGCGTCGCCAAGTACATCCCTGCCATGACCGGGTTACTGCTCGAGCGCGAACTCCAACAGCTCGGCCACCTGCTCGAGGCTCCCAACCGCCCGTTCGCGTGCGTGGTCGGTGGGCTCAAGGTGACCGACAAGATCGGCGTGCTCGAGGAGCTGGTCACGTTCGCGGACGCCATTCTCATCGGTGGTGCCATGGCCTTCACCTTCCTCAAAGCGAAGGGCGCCCAGACGGGAAGCTCGTTCGTGGAGGACGGCGAGGGTGTAGAGCTCGCGGCGAAGATCCTCGAGCTGGCCGACGACGAGGGCTGCACGGTCATGCTGCCCGTCGACGTGGTGGTTGCGCAGAAGCTTGCGGAGGATCAGGAGATCAAGGTCGTACCCGCGGAGAAGATTCCCGACGGCTGGATGGGCCTCGATATCGGTCCGCGCACGCGCATGCTCTACGAGGCGCGCATCGCAGACGCCCACACGATCTTCTGGAACGGCCCGATGGGTGTCTTTGAGATCGAGGACTTCGCCGACGGCACGCGTGCCGTCGCGGACGCCATCGCGGAGAATCCGGGATTCACCGTGGTCGGTGGTGGCGACAGTGTTGCCGCCGCAGTAAAATTCGGTGTCGCCGATCGTATGGCGCACATCTCCACGGGGGGCGGCGCGTCGCTGGCCCTGCTCGAGGGTGCACCCCTGCCCGGAATCGAAGCCATTCGAGAGGCACCGCAATGAGCAACGCCAAAAGTGACCTGCGCCCTATCGTCGTCGCTGCCAACTGGAAGATGCACAAGCTGCGCTCTGAGGCGATGGAGTACCTGCAGGATCTGGGCACTTGGATGGACGACCATCCCGAGGGCCTCGGCACGCGCGTTGAGGTCGTGGTGGCACCACCGTTTACGAGCCTTGAGCTCGCGGTCGAGCACTGCCCCCCGCACGCGCGTGTGTACGCGCAGAACATGCACCAGGCTGACCAGGGTGCATTCACCGGCGAGGTCAGCCCGGCCATGCTCCGTGACCTGGGCGTGGATGGCGTGCTGCTCGGGCACAGCGAGCGTCGCTCGTACTTCAACGAGCACGACGGTGAGCTGAGCGAGAAGGTCGTCGCCGCTGCGGAGTTCGGTCTGCGGCCGATGCTCTGCGTCGGTGAGACGCTCGAGGAGCGTCAGGGCGAGCGTGCTGAGGACGTTGTGCGCGAGCAGCTCGAGACGGCTTTGTCGGACCTCGATGCGATCAAGGCGACGAGCAGTGGCCTCTCGGTCGCGTACGAGCCCGTCTGGGCGATCGGTACGGGCGAGACAGCCACGGCCCAGATCGCGCAAGAGATGCACGCTTTCATCCGCGACGCGCTCGGTTCGATTTTCACGGCGGAGATCGCGGAGCGCATTCCGGTGCTCTACGGCGGGAGCGTCAAGCCGGCCAATGCAGCCGAGCTGCTCGGCTGCCCGGACATCGATGGTGCGCTCGTCGGTGGTGCCGCACTCGAGGTCGACTCGTTCAGTGGCATCATCGCGGCGGGCCTTGACCTCGTCGGCACGGCCACCGCGGGACGCAGCTGACATGACCGACCTGACCGGTGCCGCCGATGCGCCCGCAACCGCCACGACGTCACTGGACGGCGGCCGGCCACCTGTAGCGCTCGTCATTCTCGATGGGTGGGGTATCGCGCCCGAAGGGCCGGGTAATGCCGTGGCGCTTGCTCATACGCCAACGTTTGACGCGATCATCGATGCGAACCCACACGCCACGCTCATCGCGAGCGGCGTGGACGTCGGGCTGCCCGCAGGACAGATCGGTAACAGCGAGGTGGGCCACCTCAACCTCGGCGCCGGTCGCGTGGTGTACCAAGACCTCACACGCATCGACCTGGCGGTCAGCGACGGGAGCTTCCGGTCCAACACCGTGCTCGTCGGAGCGGCCGATGCTGCAGCCAACGGGAGTGGCGTGCTCCACCTGGTCGGGCTCGCATCGTTCGGCGGCGTGCACTCGCATCTCACGCACATCGTCGAGATCGCACGGCTCGCGGCTCAGCGCAACGTCCGCGAAGTACGCGTGCACGCCATCACGGACGGACGTGATGTCGCGCCGGACGCATCGGTGCGCGATATCGAGTGGCTCGAACGACAACTCGCGGATATCGAGGGCACCGAGGACGGATGTCGGGCCAGCGTGGTGAGCGTGATAGGTCGTTACTGGGCGATGGACCGCGACCATCGGTGGGACCGCACGCAGCGAGCGTGGGAGCTGCTCGTCCGTCGTCGCGGACGTCGCGCGAGCTCTGCGCAGGATGCTGTACGCCTCTCGCGCGAAGACGGCGTGACGGATGAGTTTGTCGAGCCGTTCGTGATCGCGCTCGACGACGTCGGGAGGGGTATCGATCCTGGGGACACGGTGGTGTTCGCCAACTTTCGCCCCGACCGCATGCGGCAGCTTGTTCCGGCCATCGTTGCTCCCGCCTTTGACGGGTTCGCGCGCGGCTCGGGCTACCGTCCGCCCCGTTCCGTCGCGACGATGTGCGAGTACGACCACACCTTCGCGCTCCCGGTGGCGTTCCCGTCTCATGATCTGACTGACACGCTTGCGGACGTCCTCGAATCGAGCGGGGTGGGGCAGCTCCACGTTGCCGAGACCGAGAAGTACGCACACGTCACCTACTTCTTCAATGGCGGAGTCGAGACTGCGCATGCCGGCGAGCATCGCGCCCTCGCACCGTCGCCACGCGACGTGCCAACCTACGATCTCAAGCCGGAGATGGCGGCTGCGCAGGTGGCCGATCGGTTCGTTGAGGGCATCGAGGATCCGACGGTGGTGTTCGCGATCGTCAATCTGGCGAATCCAGACATGGTCGGTCACACGGGCGTGATCAGCGCTGCTTCGCGTGGCTGTGAAGCCGCCGACGCCGCGCTGGCACGCATCATCGCGGCGGTGCACGCACGCGGTGGCACGTGTCTCGTTACGGCCGATCACGGCAACGCCGAGCAGATGCTCACAGCCGAGGGAACGCCGCACACAGCGCACACCACCAACCTCGTGCCGATCGTGCTGGTTCCCGCACCCGGGGCAGCGTCCGCAGCAGTGCGCGAGCTGCGCCCGGGCCGACTCGCCGATATCGCGCCGACGGTCCTCGACCTCCTCGATATTGCCCAGCCGCCAGCGATGACGGGGATGAGCCTGCTCGTGCGCGGTTGACCTGTCGACCCGCATCCGATGACCGCGCAACGAATCCCGCACTGAGCCCGAAGTACGGATACGGGTGCTGACGGGGGTCGGCGTTCATGACGGGCGGGGCAACATGGGGATCGGATTCAATCCAGCAGAAGTGGTCGGGCGACTCCAGGCCAACATGTTCGGGCACATCACCGGCGTGGTCAACGACGTGCCCTGGGAACAGATCGCAGCCGACATTGGCACAATCGGGAGCGAGGCGCGCCCGATCGTCATTCAGCGAGGACTCGGATCGCTCACCGAACATTACGACCAGCTACGCGACCTGCTCAAGGGCATGGGCTTCGAGGTGCACGTCGTCGACCTTCAGCAGCACGGTCTCGCCTCGATCAAGAGTGACGCAAAGCAGCTCGCCGCTGCGATCGACAAGATTTCCGCAGCTGCCCGTGCGGTAGGCCAAGATGGCAAGGTCACGCTCGTCGGTCACTCCAAGGGTGGCATCAGCTCGCGCTGGTACCTCCAGCGCATGAACGGCATCGACAACGTCGCGCAGCTCATCACGCTCGGCACGCCGCACAACGGTTCAGCACCCATGGGTCACAGCCTCGTGGCGCGGCTCGCTGGGAAATTTTCTGCCTATCCCGGCATGCGTGACATCACCGCGCACAGCCCCGTCGTGCAGGGGCTCAATCGTGACCTCCAAGGCTTTGTGGATTCCGCAGCTATCACACACCCGGACTTCCGCATGGTTTCCATCGCAGGAGATCTGGGCTCGGGGCTCTTTCGCGGTCAGGACGGCCTCGTCTCCGTGGGCAACGCGCGGCTGCGAGCTGCCGGCGCGAACGTCCACAACCTCGTCGTCACCGACGGTGGTGCCAATCACTTCGGCATCGCGGCGAACATCGGCGTGCATGAGCCGACGATGCATCTCTTCGCGCCGTTGGCGGCTGGTGGTGAGGCGCCGTCGCAGGTCGCGGTTACCAATGCAGTCAACGGTATCCGCAACCTGCGCGGCGGCGTCGCCGCCTAACCGTGCGGTCTCAGCTCGGCGGTCCGGTGATGAGGAGGTACAGCACCCACAGCATCGCGACCATGAGTAATACTGAGATGACGACCCGGTGCGGCTTCACCGGCTGAGGTGCGGCGCGCCGCTCCTCCCACACCTCGACGCGTCGCTGGAAACGGATCGCCCGCTTCAGCTCGCGCGTCTCCCGCTTGGTGAGATCGGGCGCATCGAGCAAGGCCGTGAGCTCGGCATGGGTAGGGCGCTTCGAGGCGGTGGGCTGCGTCGCGGACATAGACAGATGATCGCAGGCTGGGCGCGCCGGCGCGCCGGTCATCACCAGCCGAGCTCGAGGCGCTCGCCCGTCTCCTCGGGCAGTCCAGCCGCATCGATGGTCGCCCGCGTGCGTGCGATGTCGTAGTCGGTCCGGCGAAAGGTGAGCGTGCCACCGTCGAGCGTCGCCCAGCCGGCACGCGGATCGCGATCGCGAGGTTGGCCGACAGAGCCCGGGTTGAACACGCGGCGGACCCCTCGTTCGAGGAGTACGCTCGATGTCGCTGGCATAAGCCCACCCACGGCGGTATCCGCTCCGGATGGGAGCTCCCACAGCAGCGGCATATGCGTGTGGCCGACGGCGCCGAGCTCGCGTTGTTGTAGGCGCAGGTGCTCGGTGGCAATCTCGGGCGAGCGTACGTATTCCCACACCGGATCACGATCAGAGCCGTGGTGCAGTTCGATGTTGTCGAGGAACGCGCTGGGGTCGAGCGTGCCGAGCCGCGCGAGCCGGGCAGGTCCGAGCACCCGACGTGCGAGCGCGATCCCCGCTCCGGGGCCGCCCTCGTACATTCCAGGTACGGTGGCCTCGTCGGCGGACGGATGACCTGCGACCGCCAAATCGTGGTTGCCAGCGAGCACGACCTCGCACCGGGCGAGGACGAGATCGAGACACTCGGCAGGCTGAGCCGCATAACCAACCGTGTCGCCGAGGCACCAGATGCGATCGCAGCCGAGCACGTCAATCTCCGCGAGCACGGCCTCGAGGGCCGCGAGGTTGGAGTGTACGTCGCTGATGAGCGCGATCACGTTAGGTCACCGAGGGGGTGGAGGGGAGTGCTCAGCGCTCCGTGGTCTCCGGCAGATTCTTGATGCCTTCGCGGGTCACCCACTTGGACCAGTTGTCCTCGAGCGCGTCGATGAGTTCGCGCACGAACCGCGGGCTCATGTTGACGCGGCTGACCACGACGCCGGGGACCTCGTCGGCCTCGATCTCGTGGTCCACGCGCGCGAACGTGATCGTGAACTCGTAGTCGGAGTGACTGACGTTCGCGAAGTTCGCGTAGTGGCCCGCCATGATCTCCGGCGAGGTGTGGATGTTCAGATGGCGCTCTTTCGGGGTGTCTTCCATGTACGCCAGCCTAGTGGATCCAGCGATCCGTGTCCGGCTTGATCGGCCGATCAGTGATGTTGCGCCTGAGCGAGCGCATCCCAATCGCACGGGATGCGCGGTAGGGTCGGCGCCATGGAAGTGCACCTCGTCCGCGCAGACCTCGTCGTGGTCGGATCGCTCTCGGCCGAATACGCCGCGATCGCCGACGACTACGAGCGACGCATCGCGCGATACACTCGGCTCGAAGTGACCGAGGTCAAGGCCGAACCCACGTCGCGTGGCGAGGCCGTCGTCGCCCGTGCCGAAGGGGAACGAATCGGTGCGGCGCTCGACAAGATCACTCAGCGTGCAGCGGAGCACACCACCATCATCACGCTGGATTCACGAGGTGATGCGCTGACTACTGAGCGTTTCGCCGAGCGGCTGCTCGCAACACGGCATCTGTGTCTGGTGATCGGCGGCACGATGGGTCTGCCGGGAGAGATTGCGAGCCGCGCCGCGTCGTCTATCTCGTTCGGGCGCATCACGCTCCCGCACCAACTCGCGCGCGTGGTGACCACCGAGCAGCTGTATCGATCCTTTCGCATCGCCCGAGGGGAGCCCTACCATTTCTGATCCCACGCTCATCCGTCCGCCGCGGCTGCGTCGCGGGGACACCGTCGCTATCGTCTCGCCTTCGTGGGGTGGCCCTGGAGCCATGCCGGATCGGTACGCCGCCGGTATCCGTCAGCTGGAGGAGCGGTGGGGGCTTGTGACCAAGCCGATGCCACATGCGCTCTCCGACCCGGAATGGATCGCGGACCATCCCGAAGCTCGAGCTGCGGACATCCATGCGGCGCTGCGTGATGAGAACGTGCGCGCCATATTCACGAGCATTGGTGGCGACGACTCCATTCGCGTGTTGCCGCACCTGGACCTCGAGCTCATTCGCACACATCCGAAGGCACTGCTCGGGTTCTCCGACACGACGTGTGTGCATCTGGCGTGGCACCGGGCGGGCGTGATCTCGTTCTACGGGAGTTCCATCCTGTGTGCGTTCGCTGAGAACACTGGGATGTTCGACTACTTCACCCGTGGCATCGAAGCGACGTTGTTCGACGGTGTGGACGCACCGGGGCGCTGGCCCGAGAACCGCACCGGGTGGACGGTCGAGCGGCTGGACTGGCTCGTGCCCTCGAACCAGTTGATCGCTCGCATACTCGAACCTGCGCCTGGATGGCGATGGCTTCAAGGGCGCGGCGCCGTGCGCGGACCGATCATCCCCGTGTGTGTGGAGGTGCTCGACTGGCTGCGTGGTACCCCGTGGTGGCCACATCTCGATGGCGCAGTGCTCGCGATTGAGACGAGCGAGGAACAGCCCAGTCCGGAGGTGGTTGGGCGCATGCTGCGCTCGCTCGCCGCGACGGGCGATCTCGCACGCCTGCGCGCGCTGCTGTGTGGGCGACCCGGCGGCGAGGACCTCGACCCGGCCGAGCACGCGCGCTACGACGAGGCAATTGTTCGGGTGGTGCGCGACGAGCACGGCATGCACGATCTCCCCATCGTGACCGGGATGGACTTTGGACACACCGACCCGCCGTGGACCATCCCGGTGGGCGTCGCGTGCGAGGTCAACTGCGCCGCCCGCACCGTGTCGCTGGTCGAACCCTGCGTGAGCTGACCGTCGGCCGGTATCCTGCGACGCATGACCACGCTCTTGCATGACGCACTTCAGCAGATCGTCGACGACCTCGCCCGGGCGGGCGACGCCGCCGGCACGCCGCGCGTGGAGCTCGAACGTCCGCGCGACGAGAGGCACGGCGACTTCGCCACGAACGCGGCGCTCATGCTCGCACCGGTGCTGCGCCGCGCCCCGCGAGACGTCGCGAACGAGGTGGCTGAGCGCGCTGGCGCACTCCCCGGAGTTGCCAGCATCGATATCGCCGGGCCCGGGTTCATCAACATCACGATGACGGACGAGTGGTTTCTCGAAACGCTGCGCGCCGCTCAAGACGCGGGCGCTGCATTCGGAGCACACAGTGTTGCCACTCCGCAGCGCCTTCTGCTCGAGTTCGTGAGCGCCAATCCGACGGGCCCGCTCGTGGCCGCGAGCGTGCGACACGCTGCGTTCGGCGACGCGCTCTCGCGCATCCTGCGCCACGTCGGACACGACGTCGCTACCGAGTTCTACGTCAACGACGCCGGTCGCCAGGTCGACCTGTTCGGTGCTTCCATTCTGGCGCGCGCGACCGGCCAGGAGCCGCCGGAGGGGGGCTACCAGGGTGACTACGTGAACGACCTCGCCGCCGAGCTCGGCGCGAAGGAGGGTGACGACCCCGTCGACCTCGGCCAGCGGGGCGTCGCGGCGATGGTCGCCGGAATGCGGTCATCGCTCGATCGGCTTGGCGTGACCTTCGACCGCTACCAGAGCGAGCGGGCGCTGCATGACGCCGGGGCGGTCGACGCCGCCCTGACTCGCCTGGAGGAGACCGGGTCGATCTTCGAAGACGACGGAGCTCAGCTCCTGCGCACCACAGCGTACGGCGATGACAAAGACCGCGCGGTGCGGCGTGCCAACGGCGTGCCCACGTATTTTGCCGCTGACATCGCATACCTCGAGGACAAGTTCGAGCGCGTGGGCGCGAGTGGTCATCTCATCACCGTGCTTGGTGCGGACCACCACGGATACGTCGCGCGGCTCAAGGCCGCTGCCCAAGCGCTCGGTCACAGCGCAGAGGCGACGGAGGTGCTCATCATGCAGATGGTCACCCTCTCCGAGGGTGGCGAGCAACGCAAGATGTCCAAGCGACGTGGCGACTTCGTGACTGCCGTGGAGCTCATCGACCGCATCGGTAGCGACGCTGCACGATTCTGGATGCTTCAGCGCTCACACGATCAGCAGGCGGATATCGACCTTGAAGTCGCCGAACGAACCAACGACACCAACCCGGTGTTCTACGTCCAATACGCGCACGCGCGACTCTGTTCCATTGCGCGCAAGGTGGAGGATGAGGGACGGGGGATCGTTCCGAACCTGGAAATCGCCACGCTCGAAGGTGTGCCGTTGGCGGGTGCAGAGAAGCGTCTCATCAAGCGTATCGCCGATTTCCCGCTTGTCGTCGCCGAAGCGGCCGACCGACGTGTGCCGCATCGCATCTACCACTACACGCACGATCTCGCGAGTGACGTGTCCAAGTTCTACCACGACTGCCGCGTGACGGGTGAGGGCATCGAGCCCGCCGTCACTGCGCGTCGACTCGCCGCCTGTGATGCCGCTCGTTCGGTGCTCGCGCTCGCGCTCGAGTTGCTCGGCGTGAGCGCGCCCGAGCGTATGTGAATCAGGAGCTCAGTCGAGGGCGTTGACGATCCCGAGTGTGCAGCGTCCCTCGAGCACATGTGCGCCGCTCGCGCTCGCCGCAAGCAACGCAATCCCGGGTGCTCCCAACGCGCTGTGCTCCAACGCGCGTGTGCCCGGGCGCGAATCAGCGGTGATTGACGGAGCGGAGATGTGGCTCGGATCATGAGGGGTGCCGGTGGTCGTGCTGTGATCGTACCGGCCTGCTGACGGAAGACGCGACGGCCACCCCGCTGGGCGGGATGGCCATAGAACATTCGTTAGTCGGCTCTGCGTTGGGGTGAAGGTCAGCCGAGAAGATCGACAACAGGCTGTGGTACGCGCACTGTGGGATGCAGGAGAGCGATGCCCGCGAGCGGCGACAGATCGCTGTCCAGGCGCGGGTCCGTGGGGAGCGGGTTCATCAGGCGGCGGCCCATCGGCGGCTGCGGGCCGTCTGCGCCCGGGTGAACGGGGGCGATCGGGCGGGTGGGAGTGGGAAGGTAGATGGCGACGGCGGAGATCATGGGGAGGAAGGAGCTTCCGTGCTGGGGTGTGCGGCGCTTGCTGATTGGAATATTTACAGCATTTGTGATCGAAGTCAAGAAAAACATCGAAAATAGAGGCGCCTGGAGGGCTGTATCGGCCATAGACGGGAGCCGAAAGCGGCCATGGGCCGAATGATCATCAGCGTGAGCAGGCGGGCTGCGCGCCGGTGGATCCCATCCAGCACGTGGTGACTTCCGCAGCAACGCCCCAGTCGATGTTGGTGCGGGGGCGCGCCATCACGCGGATCGCGAAGCTCGGTGCGCCCTCGGTTGCGGGACAAAGTGCGATCTGCGCAGTGGTCGTGCTACTGCTCGTCGGAGGTGCGCACGCCATCGAGACCTCGATGCGTCCGCCGATGACGCCGTCAGGGAGCGTGCCGATGTAGGGTTTGCCCACGAGGTTGACCGGTCCGCGTCGGGCGTCCGCAGGGTCCATGTTCGCAGCTCCCGGGAGCTGGTTCGCATTGTCGCCCTGATACTGCGAGATCGCTTGTGCGTACCGGGAGGCTGCCGCGATCGCCTCGTTCTTGCGCGTCCCGGATTTTGCCTTTCCCCACGACAGGGCGATGATCGCACTGAGGATCGCGATGATCGCGAGCGCGATGATGATTTCGATGAGGCTGAACCCAGCTTCGCGCGCGCGCCCTCGCGCGAGCTGCTGTGAGGTGATGTGAGTGTGCTTGGGCATGCGTCCTCGGACAGTGGGCTGCAACAGGGGTATCGGCCAGCATTGCGCCGGGCTTGAGCCGGGGTGGCTGCTAGGGTCTCGGGCATGGAAGCTTGCCACTGCGGCTCGGGCCGCGAACTCGCCGAATGTTGTCTCCCCGTCATCCGTGGGGAGCGGGAAGCCGTCATGGCCGAGGAGCTCATGCGCTCCCGTTACACGGCGTTCGTCCTGGGTGATGTCGATTGGATCATGGCAAGTCATCATCCGGACACCGTGGGTGAGATCGACCGTGACGAGGTCGGCACGTGGTCCAAGGCATCGGAGTGGATGGGTCTGCGTATCCGCGACACCGTCGCCGGCGGAGCGGATGATGACGAGGGGATCGTCGAATTTCGCGCCCGGTACAAGGTGCAAGGGCGGCAGATCGACCATGTCGAGCGCGCGCACTTCGAGCGCGACGGCGGCGCCTGGCGCTTCCATTCCGTGGTCGAGGAGGTGCTAACCGAGCTGGTCCCTGTCGGCCAAAAGTCGACGGTGGGGCGCAACGATCCCTGCACGTGTGGCTCCAGCAAGAAGTACAAGAAGTGCTGCGGCACGGCCATCTGATCAGCGCTGTGGTCGCGCTTCAGCCTTCGTCACGGCTCGTGTAACCACACGTGTCGCACTGGGTTCGCCCGTAGTCGAGCGAGATGAGCTCGCCGGTCGGGCACATGGGGCAGCCGTCTCCGTGTGGCTCGGCTCCAGGATCACCCTCGGCGGTGAAGTGCTCGAAGGCGTGTCCGCACTCGTGGCAGAAGTCGTCGCCGACCAGGTCCGGCTCACCACATCCAGGGCAGTCCGGGCGGCTCGGCTTCGTCTCGGGCTCGGGATCACCGATGGTCCACATGTGTCGTCCTGCTCCTACCAGTTTCGCGCTGCCGCGCTGATGCGGTCGTGTACCCGCGCGAGCAGTGCCCGACGCAAGGTGCCGGATCGCCAGGCGAGATAGATACGCGACCGGGGGGGCTGCGTTGGTCGCAGCAGGCGCACGAGTTCGCCGCGCTGGAGGGAATCGGCGGCCGTGTGTTCGGGCAATACAGTGATGCCCGCGCCGATGCGCGCATAATGCAGTGCGGTGCGAAGGCTCGTCGCGACGAGTGATGCGCGCATCGTCGCGCGCGTCTCGAACACCGTCTGCCAGTAGAACTGGACGATGGGTAGGTCCTCGTCGTATGCCGCGATGGGCACGTCGGCGAGGAGTTCTGCGCCGGCCGGACCCTCACCGAGATCGGCGAGCCGCTCGCCCCAGTCAGGTGTGCCAACGAGATCGAAGTACTCGAGGCAGAGTGGCTGGCTCTCCACGCCGCGTAGCTGGGGATCGGCAGTCACAACCGCGAGATCGAGTTCGCCGGCCTGGAGCCGCTCAAGGACAGGGGCATCGACATCGAACACCATGCGCACCCGCATGCCATCCTCCATGAATGGAGCGAGCTCAGGGAGGACGCGCATGCTGAGAAAATCCTCGGGCCCGCCGATGTGCATGGATTCGCCCACCACGTCCGTCGCGCCGGACGTGGTGTCGAGCGCCCCGATAAGCGCATCCACGTGTGGCGCAACCGCCCGAGCGAGTTCGCGGCCCGCATTCGTAGGTGTTACCCCGCGAGGTTCACGCCGGAACAACGGCTTGCCAACCTGGGTCTCGAGCGCTCGGATGTGCACGCTGACTGCGGGCTGGGTGAGGCTGAGCTCGCGTGCAGCGCGCGTGAAAGTGCCTGCGCGGTATACGGCGAGGAACGTGCGGAGGAGGTGGATGTCAGACATCGGTGGCCGTTCGCCGGATCCGTCTGTATCGGATCCATGAATCAGATTATGGCATACCTAAGAAACCATTATTGGATTTATCGACAATGCGGGAGTACCTTTCTCAATCGAAGATGCAGTGGACCTAGGACGGGTCTGATACTGAGTGGAAAGGAACCTCCCGATGCAGATGCTTCCCATCGCGATCATCCCGGCGATTCGTGCGAGCTCTATCAATGCGATGGGTCTCCCCGACGTGAACCGAGCGCTTGGCGAGTTCCGTATCCGCTTCTTGGACCGAGATGACCGAGTAACGTTCACCGTGCGCCAGGGGATGGTCGCCGGCGGACGGGTCGGTGCAGACGCGGGATATGCCACGTTGCGCGACGCGATGACCGACCTCGCGCGCGCCACGGTGGGCGACGCGTCTGCCGCAGTGGTGTTGGAGCGCGCCGGTCGTTTCTACGGCCACACGCTCAAAGGACGCGACCTTGAGCAGGGGTTCCGGGCACCGCTCCGGCACTCCGCGCTCGAGGCCGATGCGCGCGCCGAGGTGGTCGCGCTGCGGTCAAGTGACCGTCTCGATCGTGTGCGCGCCTTCGTGGACGGTGCATGGAGTCATCGATTCCTGGCGCGCTAGTGTCGCGTCTCGTTATGTCGCGGCTGTCCGAGTCGGCGAAAACCGAGCAGGGCAAGGAGGGCGGATGAGGCGTGGCCGTAGCCACGTCGATTCCGAC
>Ga0105047_10006133_pt1 | contig 20458 bp, 16 predicted proteins | sample MAT04_FD_78384 | JGI IMG/M metagenome (GOLD analysis project Ga0105047, IMG submission 78384) | Freshwater microbial communities from Lake Fryxell liftoff mats and glacier meltwater in Antarctica - MAT-04 (megahit assembly) | ecosystem: Environmental > Aquatic > Freshwater > Ice > Liftoff...
CACGGTATTGCGTGCGGGCCAGACGGATCGCTGTGGGTCGCGGAGTGGCTGATCGGCGGTCGGGTGTCACGGCTCAGCAGAAATCCCTGAGTCTGGGTGGGCGCGAGGCTTGTTCGGTAAGCTCAGATATGTCTGTCATATAAAGTATGAATTGTATGATTCGGTTGACCGGACCATCAGTCGCAATAATTGGTGCGGGATTCGCCGGGCTGATCGCCGCCATAGGATTGGCTCGCACGGGCGCCGATGTCACTTTCTTCGAGCGCGCCAGCGGCGCGGGCGGCGTGCGGCGCACCAACAACTATCCCCGCGGCCGCGTGCGACATCCCGAGATTCCCATATTCTTGGTCCTTCGCGCCCAATCGCGACTGGTTGCGCAAGTTCGCAATCCAGCCCGAGATACGGCGCTACATCGACGGCACGGTCGACCGATCCGGTATCCGCGATCGGAATCGTTTCGAGAAAGTGGACCCAACACGTCGCCAGCGATAACCCTGGCCCGCCGGCGGAGGCTTCTTTGGGGCCCCAATGGTCACCACCCGGTGCAAAGCTTGCGGGCCACGCGCGTCGGCGATTCGAACGCGACTGCGGTGAACGCCTTCTCTTCGGCACGTGACAGTGCGCCCAGTTGCGCATGGTCAGATCGCAGCGTCGCGATCGTGTTGCCGTCTCGACCAACCGCCGCAAAGGACAGGGCGTACCAGAGCCTCGGGGCTGAGGTTTCGGACGACAATCTTGTCAAGTTTCAACAAGTTCGTTGGCAGGGCAAGTGCTTCGGCCTCATTAGCCTGCATGTGTCGTTCTGTAAACCTGTGACCAGCCACGGCTCATATTTGCGTCTATATCCGTCCAAAATTCTGATGGCTAGGTCTTGCCACTCATAAGGTCTCAGGCCTATCCGCCAAAGTGAGTGTGCTGCTTCGGCAAGTGGGCTTCCTATTTTCCTATTCCCGCCCCGTTTACTGCGGGTGACCGCAGCGGGGTCACCAAGTCGCAGCAGTCGCGACGGCAGCTGCGGCCAGCGCGGTGATTGCGTCCCAGTCCTCAGCTTCAACGAGTGAGGGAGGGGTGAGCCAAGTCCCGCCGACGGTGGCAACGTTGGGCAGTGCCAAGTAGTCTCCAAAGTTCGCCGCCGTCACGCCGCCGGTCGGGCAGAACCGCACGTGGGGCACTGGGCCTCCAATTGCGGCCAAGTAGCGGGGACCACCAGCCGGGCCCGCAGGGAAGAACTTTAGATCGGTCAGGCCGTGATCAAGGGCGGTAAGCACTTCGCTAATTGTTGCAACGCCTGGCAGCACCGGCACGGGCGCCTCCGCCAGACTCTTCAGCAAGGAACGGTTTGTCCCGGGACTCACAAGGAACTCGGCGCCGGCGGCTAGGGACTGCCCGATGTGGTCGGCGGTCAACACCGATCCGACGCCTAGTGCAATCTCGGGCACGCTTTCGGCGATAGCGGCCACGGAAGCGAGGGCGCTGGGCGTTCGCAGGGTGATCTCAATGATCTTGACTCCTCCAGCAAGTAATGCCCTCGCCAGCGGTATGGCTCGTTCTGGGTTGTCCAGCACGACGACCGGTATGACCGGGGAGACGTCGAGAGGACTGCCCGTCAGAGTCATGCGGGATACTCCTTACCGGGGGATGAGTCGTGGTCAGCCAAGTGCGCTCGGGTATGGGCCAGCGTCGGGACGAGCCCAGTGCCGCCCCGTCCGCCGACCACTAGCGAAGAGGCCGCTGCCGCCAGTCGCGCGGCGGTGATGAGGTCGTCGCCGAGCACGAGTCGCGCAGTAACTGTGCCGATATATGCGTCGCCGGCACCAGTCTGATCGATCACGGCTACGGCGGGCACCGCCGGGATCCATGTTGAGACCTGGGCGTCGAGCAGCTCGACGCCCAGCGCCCCGCAAGTGACAGCGACGCGCTCGGCCCCCAGCGCCCTAAGTCCTTCGGCTGCATCGGCGGCTGAGTTCACACCCAGCAATGCGGCGGTCTCACCGGGATGGGAGGGTGTGATGAGCCAACAGTAGGGCGCGAGCTCTGTCAGGTTCGCGGCGGCATCGGCAACGGTGGTCAGCCGCGGTCGATAGTTGGGGTCGTACGCGAATCGTTGGGCGTTGCGGGCCGCGTGGCGCACGGCATCGTGCGCGGAGGTCGATATTGCGCAGGCGATGCCACTCGCCACGACCGCACCGGCGGCGCGCAGCACGTCGGCGGGCAGATGCTCGCGCGACAGTGTCGAGCCAACGCTGCCCGATCGGGCGTAACTGAATTCCCTTTGCCCGGTTGGATCGCTGTGCACGAGGTACACCCCTTGCTCGCCGGTTGCGAACGTCAGCAGATCGGTGCTGATACCGAGCGAGCTCACACGCGCGGCGATCGCTCGACCAAGATCATCATCGGTGAGCACAGCGGCCAGACCGACGCGCGCGCCGGCTGCTGCGGCCGCGGCTGCAACGTTGAGGGCATCGCCTGATATCCCGAGAACGGCCGGAGTATCGTGCCCGACCGGTGCGACCGTGGCCACCTCGACGAGCACCTCGCCCAGGCAGAGCACGTCGAAGGCGTCTGCTCTCACGTGATCACCAATCGTGGACCGAGCCGTCGAGCCTGCGATTAACCGGAAGGTACTTCGGGTCGTACGGATACCGGGCTGCGGCCTCCTCATCGAAGGTGACACCCAGTCCCGGAAGGTCGCCAGGGTGCATGTAGCCGTCGCGGAACGTGTAGGCGGTGCGAAACACGTCGGCGGCCTCGTCGCGGTGACCCATGTATTCCTGGATGCCGAAATTCGGGATCGTCAGATCCACGTGCAACGCGGCCGCGTGCGCGACAGGTGAGAGATCACCGGCTCCGTGCGAGCCCGAACGGATGCCGTAAAGATCGGCCAATGCAAATATCTTCTGAAGGTGGCTGATTCCGCCCGCGTGAGACACCGAAGTGCGAATGAAATCGACCAAGCGCTCGGTGATCAGCTGCTGGCAATCCCAGATGCTGTTGAATACTTCGCCGACGGCAATCGGGGTCGTCGTGTGCTGTCGGATCAGCCTGAAGGCGCTCTGGTCTTCGGCCGGCGTCGGATCCTCCATCCAGAACATCCGGTACGGTTCGAGCGATGCACCCAGGCGTCCGGCCTCGATCGGGCTGAGTCGGTGGTGTACATCATGCAAAAGATGAACCCGGTAGCCGAACTCCTCGCGCAGGTGCGCCATAACCGGCGGGGCATAGTCAAGATAGGCGCTGGTTTCCCAGGTATCCTCTTGCGGCCTGTTCCCACTGGCTGGCTCATAAACCTTGCCGTCGGCGGCAGCGATCCCGTAGGTCTTCGCTAGCCCCGGAATCGCGGCCTGGGCGCGGATCGCTAAATAGCCCTGGTCGAGATAGTTCTGGAAGTCGGCACTCAACTCCTCCAGAGTGGACCCACTCGCGTGGCAGTAGACCATGACACCCTCGCGGGCGGCCCCCCCGAGCAATTGATAAACCGGAAGCCCGGCGATTTTCCCCATGATGTCCCACAGGGCGACGTCGACCGCGGCGATTGCGGTCATGCCTACTGGCCCACGCCGCCAGTACGCCCCCTTGTAGAGATACGACCAGGTATCGGTGATTCGTCGCGCATCCCGGCCGATCAGAAGGGGGCAGACATGGTCCCGGAGATAAGACGCGACAGCCAACTCGCGACCGTTGAGCGTTGCATCGCCGACTCCGATGACTCCGTCCTCGGTCTCGACGACCAAGGTGACGTAATTGCGGCCAGGCGAACTGACTACCACTCGGGCATCAGTAATTTTCATGGGGTCTCTCCGGGGTCAGCAACAGGTTCCAGCAGCGCCGTTTCAGCGCAGCGAAACACTAGTATGCAAGCACTAGTATGCAAGTATGTCAAATGCTATTCCTCGATTCGCGATCGAGCATGGTCGAAGCACCTCGTCAGTTCGTTTACCCCGGGGTAACGTGCGCGAGCAGGCTCTCGAAACCCTGCGCGCGGAAATCATTGCCTTGCACCTGACACCTGGAGCGGCTCTGTCAGAGAACGAGCTGGCCGCGCGGTTGGGGGTCAGTCGCACTCCCGTGCGAGAGAGCCTGATCATGCTTCAGAGCGAGGGGCTGGTCCAGGTCATTCCCCAGATTGGCACCTTCGTTGCTCTCGTCGACCCCGGCCGGGTCGCAGAGGCGCAATTCATTAGGGAGGCGATCGAGTGCTCGTCGCTGGAGTCGATCGACCACCCTATGACGCAGGCAGACTCGGATGCCCTGGCCGAGAACCTTGGTCGTCAGAGTGCATGCGCGGCCCAGAATGACGCCGAGGCATTCTTTGAGCTGGACGAGGACTACCACCGCACCCTGCTGCGGATCGCGGGGCACGAGAGCGCCTGGCGGACGGTCGTTTCGCACAAGGCGCACTTGGACCGGGCCCGCCGCCTGAGCTTGGGCAGCCTTCGCCCGTTGACGGCACTCGTCGAACAGCATCGCAGCGTTGCCGACGCGCTCGTCGCGGGCGATGGGGAGTCTGCAGTGGCGAGCTTACGTGCACACCTGCGTGAGATTTTTGACGATGTCGAGGCCATCCGCTCGGCGCGGCCCGAGCTTTTTCAAGAGTCGAGTCATGCACGCCCCATCCGCAAGACTGTGGCTGAGTTGCGCTGATGGTTTCTCGCGCAGGCAGGCACGCTCGCACTCGCCAGTCGTGTGCCAGCAGCCGCACGATGCTGCCCGACCGATGCGATTGGCGCATCCGCGGGCGTAGATCGGCGCAGGATGAATCGGGCCCGCCCGCACCACTGAATGGCACCCGCCCGCATGGTGCTTGTCGGCGATCGAGGTGCCGGTAATTTCGGTGCCGCCGTGCCGGTGCGGGTGACGTCAAGCACCATGCAGGCTTCGTCGGTGGCAGTGTTGAGGCCGTCGGCGGAGCGCGGGTGGCCGGCGCTTTCTGCGCGTCCATGAGAGAAACACGGGTGGCCGGCGGTGATCGGGTCGTTGGCGGTCACGGCGTGGTTTACGGTGGCGAGCCGGGGAGCCGGGCGGCGAATGCTTGCCAGGGGGCGAGGGTGCCGGTGCCTCCGCGCGGTCCGCTCTGCAGCAACGGTGGAGACGCGGCGGCCAGGTGCCGGGCGAGCAGTGCTGGCACAGCCTGAGCGACAGAGGAGAGGTTGGCGACGATGATGAGGGTCTCAGCCGCGGTCTCACGCAGGTAGGCCATGATCGGCGTCGGGCCGGTGTCGAGCATCCGCGATGCCCCGTCGGCGATTATCGGGTACTCGTGTCGCAGCGCAATGAGGGCGCGATAGAAGTGCAGCACCGAATCGGGGTCATTGCGTTGGGCCTCCACCGTAATGGTGGGCAGATGCTCCGCCACGGGCATCCACGGAGTCATCGACCCGAATCCGGCATCGGTCGCGGTGCTCCACTGCACGGGGGTACGTGCGTTGTCGCGAGCTGTGCGACGCAAAGCCTCCAGCACCGAAGCTTCGTCGAGGCCAGCCATAGTCGCAGCGCGCAGGTAGTTCACCGAGCGAATATCGCGCAGGTCGGCGGCCGAGCGCACTGTGGCGCCCACCATTCCGATCTCTTCGCCTTGGAACATCGACGCAGTGCCCTGCAACAGGTAGAGCGCGAGGGCGACTGCTTTTGCAGACGCGGCCCAATGCTCCGGTGACGGGTCGCCGAACCGCGACACCAGACGTGGTTGGTCATGGTTGTTTCCGTAGAGACTGTTCCACCCTTGACCTGCCAGCGCGGTCTGCCACCTCTGCAGGTTCTCGCGCAGCGCGGGAATGCTTACCTGCACGGGCGAGAGTCGATCACCCGGCGTCCGGTCGAGTTCCATGTGCTCGAACTGAAACACCATGTCGAGCCCGCACTCGCGCGAACGAGTGAGCTGTCGTGCCTGCTCGACCGTGAGCCCCGGCGTCTCGCCGATGCGCACCAGGTCAGCGGGCCGGTTGGCAAACACCGACTCGTGCATCTCGGCCAAATGCTCACTCAGTCGCGGGCCGAAACGCACGAACTGGCTCGGGTCGCTGAACATCGCGCCAGCCACGATCGGCCCGTCTAGAAGCTCATCGGGCTTGGAGATGAGGTTGATGACGTCCATTCGAAAACCGTCAACGCCGCGATCGAGCCACCATCCCATGAGCTCGTGCACCGCGGTGCGCACCTGCGGATTCCGCCAGTTCAGGTCGGGCTGCTGGCGCGCATAGAGGTGGAGATAGTACTGCCCCGTCGGTTCATGCCATGTCCACGCCGGCTCGCTGAAGAACGACCCCCAGTTGGTTGGTTCCGCGCCCGGCTCACCGCCCATTGTGCCCGGCCGAGGATCACGCCAAATGTACCAATCGCGGTAGGGATTCTCGCGCGACTCACACGCCCCGACAAACCACGGGTGCTCGTTCGAGGTGTGGTTCACGACGAGATCCATGATCAGACGGATGCCTCGCTCGTGCAGCGCCTCAATCACCCGGTCAAGGTCGACCAGGGTGCCAAACCGTGGATCAATGTCGCGGTAGTCCGAGACGTCGTAGCCGTTGTCGTGCTGCGGTGAGGGGTAGACCGGACTCAACCACACGGCGTCCACCCCGAGCCACTGAAGGTGGTCCACTCGCGACAGGATGCCTGCGAGATCACCCATGCCGTCACCATTGCCGTCGGCAAAACTGTGGGGGTAGATCTGATAAACCGTGCCCGACCGCCACCACGGCTGCGGCACTCCGTCACTCCCAGCCGAACGATCATCAGACACCGCAGCAGCTTATATGCTTCACGAATTGGTTGTAGCAGAAGAAGCAGGGGAGTGCCATGATCGCTATCGATCTCACCGACGATGTCGTTCTCGTGATGGGGGGCGGCGGATCGATCGGGTCGGCAATTGCGCGCGCCGCGGGTCGGGCAGGCGCTCGGGTTGCCGTCGCCGACTTCCAATTCGACGCGGCACAGGCCGTCGCGGGCGAGTTGGTCGCCCTGGGGTCCGCAGCCATCGCGCTGCAGGTCGACCTGACCGACTCGGAATCGGTGCGGCACTGTGTCGATCGCGTTCTGGGCGAGTGGGGGCGGCTTACGGCGCTCGTCAATGCCGCGGGGTTCTGGAGCAGTGCGCCGAGTGAGCAGATGACCGACGAGATGTGGCACGCGATGATGGAGGTGAACCTCACCGGTGTTTTCCGCGCGTCGCGAGCGGTTGTTCCCGCGCTCAAGACCGCGGGGTCGGGCTCGATTGTTAGCTTATCGTCGGTCGCCGCGTTCGCCGCCTCGGCTGATTCGGCGCCGTACTCGGCGACAAAGGCTGGCGTGATCGGCTACACAATGGGTCTCTCTGGCGAGCTCGCCCCGCACGGCATCCGCGTCAATGCGATCTGCCCAGGATGGGTCGACGGTGGCTTCACCCACCAGGTCATGGCGACCGCTGTCGACCCGGCCGCCCTCCGCGCGTCCGCCGACGCGCAGCATCTGCTGGGCCGAATGGCCACCCCCGACGACATCGCGAACGCCGCTGTTTGGCTGATCAGCGACCTCGCCTCCTTTGTCACCGGCACCGCGTTGCTCGTTGACGGCGGCTACACGGCGAGGCATTGAGCGCATGAACAACGCAGACATGAGCAAGGTCGACGGTACGTGGTGGCGGTCCGGCACGGTCTACCAGGTGTACCCGCGCAGCTTCCGCGACTCTAACGGCGACGGCATTGGCGACTTGGGCGGCCTGCTCGAGAAGATCGACTACTTACACTGGCTGGGAGTCGACGCGGTGTGGCTCAGCCCGGTCTATCGCTCGCCGCAGCACGACAACGGCTATGACATCAGCGACTACCGCGACATCGATCCGACCTTCGGCACTCTGGCGCAGCTGGATGAGGTGATCGAGGCGCTGCGGGTGCGGGGCATGCGGCTGATCATGGATCTGGTGGTGAATCACACGTCGAATGAGCACCCGTGGTTCACCGAATCGCGGTCCTCCCGGCCGAGCGCGAAGCGAGACTGGTACATTTGGCGGCCGCCCCGCGAGGGTTTCGCTGCCGGTGAGCCGGGCGCCGAGCCGACGAACTGGGAGTCGTTCTTCTCACGCCCGGCGTGGACGCTTGATGAGGCGACCGGCGAATACTACCTGCACTTGTTCGCACCAGAGCAGCCCGATCTCAACTGGGAGAACCCCGAAGTTCGGCACGCCGTCTACTCGATGATGAACTGGTGGCTTGATCGTGGGGTTGGCGGCTTTCGCATGGACGTCATCAACCTGATCTCGAAGGCGCATCCGTTCGGCGACGGCCCCCTCCTGGCCGACACGGGGCGCGGTGACGGCCGCGAGTGGTATCTGCACGGTCCTCGCCTCCACGAGTTTCTGCGCGAGATGCATGACGAGGTTTTCGCCGGTCGCGAGGCGGGTTTGGTGCGGGTGGGAGAAACGCCGGATATCACGGTGGGTCAGGCGCGTGCCTTGAGCGACCCCGATGAGGGGATGCTCGACATGGTGTTCCAGTTTGAGCACGTCTCGCTTGACCGAGCCCCGGATGACTGGAAGCGGCCGGTACCGATGGAGCGCGAGGCCGTCTATCGCAACCTCGCCGCCTGGCAAGACGGTCTGGCGGAGCGTGGCTGGAATAGCTTGTATTGGACTAACCATGACCAGCCCCGCACGGTCAGTCGGTTCGGGGATGACTCGCCGCAGCATTGGGCGCAGTCGGCGAAAACACTTGCCACCGTGATGTATCTGATGAGGGGCACCGCGTTCGTCTACCAGGGTGACGAGATCGGCATGGTCAACATGCCGTTCACTAGCATCGGCGAGTTTGTCGACGTGTCGGCGATGGAATACATCCGCGCCGGTCTGGCGCGTGGCCGTGATCAGCTCGACCTGGTGAGCGACCTCAGCCGCACCTCGCGCGATAACGCCCGCACGCCTATGCAGTGGAGCTCAGAGCCCGCCGCCGGGTTCACCTCCGGTACTCCGTGGCTCGCGGTCAACCCGAGCGCGACCTGGTTGTCGGTGCAGGCCCAGCGCGACGACCCGCACTCAGTGCTTTCGCACGTGCGTGCCGTGATCGCGGCGCGCACCCAACTCGCGGCACTCGCGAGTGGCGACTTCGTGGACGTGTACACAGGCGACGTGCGGGTTGTGGTCTATGACCGCGTTGATGGAGGACATCGGGTGCGCGTTGTTGCGAACCTCTCGAGCGACACCGTAGCGATCGATCAGGCGGTCACCGACCTGCTAACCGATCAGGGCTTGAGCGAGGTTGACATACTGTGTGTCGGCGAGGCATCCGCGGGGTCGCTCGCGCCGTGGGCCTCACGCGTCTGGACAACTAACGCCTGAGTGGGGCCACGTCATGCTTACGGCTCCAGGGCCACGCGCTCGCTCGGGACAGCGCTGTCTACGACGGTGCCCCTCGCCGGGGCACTGGTCCGATCGACTCTCGCAGTACGACGGTGTGAAGCGAGGTCATATCGGGCGGTGGCAGTTCCGAGCCATGGATCAGGGCGATTAGTTCTTCCATGGCTTGGCGGCCTTGGCGTTCGCGGTCGATCGCCACGGTGGACAGCGACGGCGTGGTGAACCGACAGAGTTCGTTGTCGTCCCAACCAAAGACGCTGATATCGCGAGGAACGCTCCATCCTCGGTCCCGCGCTGCCCGGATGGCGCCCATCGCCTGCCCGTCGTTGGCGGCGACTACCGCTGTGATCGGGGTGTCCGTGGGCAGTGCCGTGATGGCGTCGTATCCGGACTGACCGAACCAGTCGCCCCCGGCCACAGTGCCCGATACTCCCAGCTTTTTGGTGGCGTCGACGAAGGTCCTGCAACGGTTCCGAGCCGAGGCGTACTGTTGGGCACCCGCGACATGCAGGATATGAGTGTGGCCAAGGTCGACGAGAGTCTGCACGATTTCGGAACACGCTGCACCGTCGGCGAGAGCGCCAATTCCGTGCAGTTCGTCGTCATAGTCCGCGACGATCACGATCGGGGTCGTCGAACTGACGATCGGCTCGTCGCCCAAAGTGGCTATCGCCAGGATGCCCTCGAATTCGCCCGAGTCGGCGAGCTCTTGGGCGCGAGCGACGCGACTAGCTTCCGGCCCCTCGAGTCCGAGCATGTCAACGGCGTATCCAGAGGCGTGAGCGGCGGATGAGGCTGCAGACATCAACCGCAACGGGAGGCTATTCATCGCGGCCGGCATGAGGATGGCAACCCGGCCGGTGCGGCGGGTGCGCATAGAGCGAGCGATCACGTTTGGTCGATAATTCAGGGCCGCGATCGCTGACTGGACCTTTTCCGAGGTGGCCGGTTTCAGCCCTCCGTTGTGGCGCAAGTACCTGGAAACGGTCTGGTGAGATACCCCTGCCAACTCTGCCACGTTGTAGATGGTCGCGCGTTTCAGCGTCATGAGATTCCTCGTCAGAAGATTTTGTACCGATACTTGACTAAATAGTGATCGATAACTATCGTGGGCTCACGGCGGAAAATTATCGATCACTTTCTGTCCTTTACCCTATCGTCACACATCGGAAGGACTGGTCAATGGTGACCACACCACATCAGCCAGATCGAGTCGTCCGGTTTGCCGCCGTCGGACTGGACCACGCTCATGTCTTCGGGCAGATCCAAGGCCTTCTCGACCAAGGTTGCGAACTCGTGGGCGTCTCCTCCGATGACAAATCCTCGTCGGTAGCGCGAGCAGTCCTCGAACGTTGGCCGGACGTAGAGTGGGCAGACGACCCTGAGGTCCTGTTTGGCGATCCGAAAATCGATCTGATCGTCACTGCCGCAGTCCCCGACCGCCGTGCGGCCATCGCTATCTCTGCATTGCGCAACGGCAAGGACGTGGTAGCAGACAAGCCTGGCTGCGTCACCATAGATGAGCTTGACCGCCTCGAGAAGGCGGTTGCGGAATCTGGACGGTTTTGGTCGGTGACCTTCTCCGAGCGCTTCGAGGTTCGCAGTGCAGTCAAGGCGGCGGAGATTGTTCGAGAGGGCCGGATTGGCCGTATTGTGCAGACCTTGGGCCTTGGACCTCATCGCGAAGGTGACCGAGCCCATCTTGCAGGTGGAGACGGTCGACCGGGCTGGTTCTACGATCGTGAGCGCACCGGCGGCATCATCACCGATATCGGGAGCCACCAGATTGACCAGTTCCTGTACTACACCGGGTCCGACACCGCAGACGTTGTGTCGAGCACAGTCGCCAACTACACCCATCCCGACGCCCCAATGATGCAGGACTTTGGCGAACTGACGTTGCAATCTCAGACAGCGCACGGCTACGTGCGTCTCGACTGGTACACCCCGGAGGGTCTGGGCACGTGGGGAGACGGGCGGCTAGTGATCCTCGGCACGGGAGGCTACATCGAACTGCGAAAGTACGTCGATATTGCGGGTCGCCCTGGCACCGACCACCTCTTCGTGGTTGATGCAGCCGGCACTCAATACGTTGACTGCTCTGATGTCGAGCTGACCTACTATCCGGACCTGGTTCATGACGTCATCAACCGCACGGAGACCGCGTGCGGACAACGCCACACGTTCGAAGTGATGCGGCTCGCAATGACCGCTCAGCAGAACGCGTCGAAGCGGGGGTTCGCGCAGTGAAAACCTATGGCCAGAAGGTGCGGGTCGGCATAGTCGGGTGCGGAGCAATCGCCAACGCACACGTCCTTGCGTATCTCGACCACCCGCATGCCGAGCTAATCGGAGTCCACGACGCCGACCCCGCACGAGCTGCGGCGTTCGCAGCAAAACACGGTACGACCGCGTACTCCACCCTCACCGAGCTGATCAAGCTGGCTCCCGACCTGATTTCGGTCGCCACACCGCCCGGCAGCCACACCGGCCTCACCGTGACAATCCTTGATGGGGGATGCTCCGTTCTCCTCGAGAAGCCACCAACGATCAACCTCGCGGACATGGATGTGTTGGCGGCCGCCGAAGCTGCCAGTACGGGATCGGTCTACGTCGTGTTCCAGCACAGGCACGGCTCGGGCGCCCGTCGCGCCCATCAACTGCTGACTTCCGGAGCACTTGGCTCACCCCAGATTGCGGTGTGCGAGACCCTCTGGTATCGCCCCGACAGCTACTTCCTGCCCGACTGGCGCGGGAACTGGGCCGGAGAGGGGGGCGGGCCGACTCTCGGACATGGCATCCATCAAATCGACTTGTTGCTCCACCTCATGGGTGAGTGGGACAGCCTCGACGCCAAGGCGGCTCGAATCGCGCGACCCGTAGAATTCGAGGACGTGTCCATGGCCATCGTTACGTTCGCCAGTGGCGCGCTCGGATCGGTCGTGACCAGCCTGCTCTCACCGCGAGAAACCAGCCGCATCCGGATTGATACCACCGGAGGTACCCTCGAGGTCGAGCACCTTTACGGCTACAGCGACGCCGACTGGTCTTGGTACCCCGCACCCGGAGAAGCTGTAGCGGCCGCCAATGGTCGCGACCCCGGTCTGGTGACGCCCGCACACGGGCACACGGATCTTGGCGATGGGGCGAATCCATGGGTGATGTCTGCCGGTACGAATATTCGTTCTAATCACGCGGCCCAGATCCACCAACTCATCGACGATCTGATTGCCGGCCGACCGCATGAAACAACGTTGTCGAGCACGCGACCCACGATGGAGTTTGTCACCGCGCTATACGCGTCCTCCATCGAGCGGGAGACCATCCGGCGCACAGACCTCACCCCAGACCGTGGCTTTTATCACCGTCTCGACGGGGGACTCGATGCCGAGGTGGTTGCCCACCGACTGACCGTCAGTTAGAGACAAAAACTCTTCCCTAAAACGTCACAAAGGTCCATTTTGTGACGTGAGTGAGACCACACCGATTCAACGGAGAACGGAGACCAGGAATGCCCCCTAAGCCACCCTGCAATGGAGGGTCACAGCGATGAGCGTCCTTTCCGAGCTCTCCCAGCTCAAGGGGACGAGAGCGAAGACACCGGGGGAGCGCGCCCAGCAGCGGAAGGAGAACAGCCGCGACAACAAAGCGGCGTATCTCTTCCTCATCCCGTGGTTCATCGGTCTGGTGGTCATCACGATCGGACCGATGATCGCGAGCCTCTACCTTTCATTCACCAACTACAATCTGCTTCAGCCGCCCGAGTGGATCGGCATCGAAAACTACACCCAGATGCTCGAAGACGACCGGCTACACAACTCTCTTCGGGTCACCTTGATTTACGTCTTGGTCAGCGTGCCGGTGCAGTTGATATTCGCTCTGGGCATCGCGCTGTTGCTGGACAGGGGAATGAGAGGGCTGCCGTTCTACCGGTCAGTTTTCTACCTGCCGTCCATGATCGGCGGCTCGGTGGCCATCGCGCTCCTGTGGCGGCAGATGTTCGGCACTGAGGGACTGTTCAACCAGATCCTGCGGCTGTTCGGCGTCGATGCCACGGTCGGGTGGATCTCCAATCCGAACTACGCGTTGTGGACGGTGATCCTGCTGCATGTCTGGACTTTCGGTTCGCCGATGGTGATCTTCCTCGCGGGTCTTCGGCAGATCCCGGCGATGTATTACGAGGCGGCGGCCGTTGACGGGGCATCGAAGTGGACGAAACTCACCAAGATCACCCTGCCACTATTGTCGCCAATCATCTTCTTCAACCTCGTGCTGCAGCTGATCGGTGCTTTCCAGTCCTTCACGCAGGCGTTCGTGGTGTCGGGCGGAACGGGAGGACCGGCCGACTCGACGCTGTTCTACACGCTATACCTCTATCAGCGCGGTTTCGGGCAGTTCCAGATGGGGTACGCCTCGGCGATGGCTTGGCTCCTGGTAGTCATTGTCGGCGTGCTGACCGCAGCGAATTTCCTCATCTCAAAGTATTGGGTGTTTTACGATGACTGACCTGCACAAGACCATCGCTACGCCGGCCGCGTTGGTCGTGCCACGCCGGCCGCGAAACACAGTGCGCACTCGCTCGCGCCTCCGGTCGGTTTTCAGGCACCTGTTGATGGTCGCCGCCAGTTTCGTGATGGTCTACCCGGTGCTGTGGCTGGTGGTCTCCTCATTCCGACCGACCGAAGTGATCTTCCGAACTCCGGGCCTGTGGCTGAACGACCTCGTGATCGAGAATTACACGGAAGGCTGGTTCGCCCTCGGCCAGCCCTTCGGGCATTACATTCTCAACTCCGTCATCGTCGTGGGTGGGGCGGTGGCCGGCAACCTGATCGCCTGCTCGCTCGCCGCATACGCATTCGCACGGTTGAAGTTCCGGTTCAAAACACTGTGGTTCTCGATCATGTTGGTCACGGTGATGTTGCCGATTCACGTGGTCTTGGTCCCGCAGTACATTTTGTTCAACAATCTCGGCTGGGTGAACACGTTTATCCCACTGATTCTGCCGAAATTCTTAGCCACTGACGCCTTCTTCATCTTCCTGATGGTCCAGTTCATCCGAGGCATCCCGAGTGAGCTCGACGAGGCGGCCAGGCTCGACGGATGCGGCCACGGGCAGATTTTCTTGCGGGTGATCCTCCCGCTGATGGGGCCGGCCCTCGCCACCACCGCGATTTTCACCTTCATCTGGACCTGGTCGGACTTCTTTACCCCGCTAATCTACTTGACCAACCCGGATACGTACACGGTGCCAGTCGCCTTGAAAATGTTCCTTGACGCGACTAGCGGGAGCAATTGGGGAGCCATGTTCGCCATGTCCGTCGTCACCTTGGTCCCGTTGTTCCTGGTGTTCCTGTTCGGCCAGCGGTTCTTGGTCAAGGGCATCGCCACGACCGGCGGCAAGTAGACGCCACCCCACCGAAGTCCCACCCCACCATAAGTTCACCCCAATTAGAACGGATTCGCAATCATGATCAACCTCCGACGCTCGTTTTCGGACGAGTCGACAACGCCACCGCGGGCAGGGCGACAGCGCACGACCCACACGATGACGACGCCATTGAAAACCGCGATCAGCGCCACGATGGCCGTAGCTGTGCTGTTCGCCGCCACCGCCTGCGCGCCCGGTAGCGAAGAGTCCTCGTCATCTGGCGAGACGTCTTTGCGGCTCTCCACGTGGGGCAATGACACTCGCCTCGAGCTCACCCAGCAAGCCGTCGACGCCTTCACGAAGGCCAACCCCAACATCACGGTGACCATCGAGAACAGCGAATGGAACTCGTATTGGGACAAGCTTGCCACCACGACCGCTGCGAACGACGCCCCCGACGTGATCCAGATGGACGAGTCCTACATCGCGGCCTACGGAAGCAGGGATGCGCTCCTCGACCTCGACCAAGTGAAAGATACCGTCGATTTGTCCGAGATGAACTCCACGGTGCTCGACACCGGTAAGGTCAGCGGCGCACTTGTCGGGGCCCCGGTCGGGGTCACCAACTACGCAATCGGGGTCAACCCCCAGATACTTCAGGACGCCGGCCTGGAAATGCCTGATGACACGACCTGGACTTGGGATGACCTCGCGGAGATGGCGGCTGAGGTCACTGCCAAGCTCGGCGCGGACGGCATCTATGGCCTCGATATGTTCGGGACCAACTCCACTGAGCTCAGCTTCTGGGCTCGGCAGCGAGGGGAAGAGGTCTGGCCCAGCGACGGCGAGACTCCGATCACCGCCGCGACGATCACCAGCTATTTTGATTACGCCGCGAAGCTCATCGAGATGGGGGCGACCCCGCCTGCCTCGGTCCAGATCGAGAACGTCACCGGAGCACAGGACGCGAGCCAGTTCGCAACCAACAAGGCCGCATTCCACCCGCTGTACAACACACAGATCTCGTCGTTCGGTGCTACCACTGGCAACGAGCTGCAGTTGCTCCGTCTGCCCGCACAGAAGACCGGTAAGTCAGCGGGCCTCGTCAACAAGGCATCCATGTACTGGTCGATCTCAGCTCGCACCGAACACAGCGAAGCGGCCGCGAAGCTTGTCGACTTCCTTCTCACTGACCCGGCCGCCACCAAGATCCTCGGAACCGAACGTGGCATACCCGCCATTGCCTCGGTTCAGGATGCGATTGCTCCGCAACTTGACCCGCAGGCTACGGTCGCGCTCAAGTACACGCAGGCGGTTGCGCCAGATCTCGTCGCGCCACCACAGGTCACGCCGGCCAACGCATCCGGATTTACCCCCGAGTTCCTGAACGTCAGTACCGAGGCGATGTTCGATCAGATCAGCTCGACCGATGCCGCTGACAAGACGCTGTCGATCATTGAGAGCATGAAGTAGCGCATGCCGCCGCCAGGCAGGCCCGGGTCGTTCACCGCGACTCGGGCCTGCCGACCCGTGTCCAGCCAGCGAAGCCCCCCGGGGGCTTTCCTTGGGCGGGTCGCAGGCGCTTCACAGGCATCCAGCGCATCACCGCATGCATGCGCCCTAACCGAACCCTGCTTTCCGGAGGACCCCATGACCGACGCCCACGTCCCTCAGATCTCGGACCTCACGCCAGGTCTCATCGTCCAAGCCGCACACGTGCGGCACCAATTGGAAACGCAGGAATGGCGATGATGTCTCTCTCCCAACTGCGCGATCCCTCGCGCCTCTTCCCCGCGAACGACGCCGTCCGGGGGGTAGCGGCTGATCTCTATGCAAGGGTCGCCGATGCTCCGATCATCTCTCCACACGGGCACGTGCCTGCGCAGCTACTTGCTGCGGATCTTCCCTTTGAGAATCCCGCAAAGCTCCTGATTTCGAGCGATCACTACGTCATTCGATTGCTCCATTCGGCCGGAGTCGACCTGTCGCAGCTCGGCCTCGGAGATGTCGCGGCGCACCCGAGGGACATCTGGCGGAAGGTTGCGGACAATTGGCATCGGTTCGCGGGCACGGCATCGGGCTACTGGCTCGACGAAGAGCTCGCAGGAATTCTCGGAGTGAGCGTCCCCCTTAGCCCCGAGACAGCGGACGCCGTCTTCGATGCCGTCCAGTCGCGCCTCACCGATCCGAACTTCCGTCCCCGCGCCCTCTTCCATAAATTTGGGATTGAGTTCCTCGCGACAACGGATGATCCTCTGGATGATCTTGAACATCACCGTGCGCTTGCTGTGGTTGATCTGGGCGGGAGAGTTGCACCCACATTCCGACCTGATCGCTATCTCGATCCCGATGCCGACGATTTCGCCGTGAGGATCGAGCTTCTGCTGGCAGCGAGCGGCAGTAGGACCACGTTCAATGGCTATCTGCAGGCGCTGGAATCGCGCCGCGAATATTTCCTCCGTAATGGCGCGGTGTCTGCCGACCACGGCGTTGAAGAAATGTTCACCGTCGACCTCGATCCGGCCGAGGCTGAAACTCTCTTTCAATCCGTGATTCGCGGGTCTGCAAACGCGGCCGCACATCGGCTGTTCCGCGGCCACATGCTGTTGCAGATGGCCCGGATGAGCGTCGACGACGGCCTCGTCATGACCATTCATCCCGGGATCGCGCGCAGCCACAGTTCGACGACCGCAAGGCGTTTCGGTCCCGACACCGGACACGACATTCCGGTCCCCACGTCGTTCACCCACGGGTTGCGGCCACTGCTCGAAAGATTCGGTCTCGAGAAAGACTTCCACCTCATTCTGTTCACGGTGGATGAGACAACCTACTCGCGTGAGATCGCCCCACTGGCAGGCTTCTACCCGAGCGTATTCATCGGCGCACCATGGTGGTTTCTCGACGCGCCCGACGCGATCGGCCGATTCCGATCCGCCGTGACCGAGACCGCCGGGTTCTACCGCGGCTCAGGCTTCATTGACGACACACGCGCGTTTCTGTCGATCCCGACCCGGCATGACACAGCGCGGCGCGCGGACTGTGCGTATATCGCTCGCCTCGTCACCGAGGGCCGCATCACTATGTCGATGGCCGAGCGCATCACCGACGACCTTGTCAGCGTCATCCCGAGGACGGCCTTCAAGTTATGAGCGGTGATTCATCTGCAGCACGGCTGACCCGGGGCCATCTAAGAATGGGGCAGCCCGCCCCCGTCCGTATCGTGCACCTCGGGCTCGGAGCATTTCATCGTGCGCACGAGGCCTGGTACACGCAGAATGCGGTCGACGGAGCGGAGTGGGGGATCGCGGCTTTCACCGGACGCACGGCCGAAGTCGCCGCGCAACTCGAACCTCAAGGCGGGCTTTATACGCTCGTCGAGCGGGGCGACGAATCCGACCGCTTTGAGGTGATCTCGACGGTTGTGCGGGTCGCTCCCGGGAGCGACCTCGCGACGTTCATCGACCTGGTGTCCCATCCCGAGGTCGCGATCGTTTCGCTAACGATCACCGAGGCCGGTTACCGTATCGACGAGACCGGTGGCCCCGACCTCAGCAACCCCGCGGTTGCGGATGACCTGGTGCAGCTCCGATCCACGATTGGAGGCGGTCGAAAGCTGACAAATACCAAGGTCACCACCGCGCTCGCGCGACTTCTGCTCGGACTGGAAGCACGCCGACGAGTTGCGGCACCGCCACTCGCAATCCTGCCGTGCGACAACCTTCCGAGCAACGGCCCCATGGTACGGCGTGTTCTGGAAGTTCTGGCGGAGCTCGTCGATCCGGGATTAGCGACTTGGCTTTCGACGGGCGTCACTTTCGTGTCTACGTCTGTCGACAGGATCACTCCTCGCACCACCGAGGCTGACAAGCGGGCGGTGCTCCTCGGAACGGGGTGGCGGGACGAGTCGCCGGTGGTCTGCGAGACGTTTAGCGATTGGGTACTTAGTGGAGAGTTTCCTGCTGGCAGGCCGGCGTGGGAGACCGCTGGCGCGCGCTTCGTCGCAGATATCGAGCCCTGGGAACAACGCAAGCTCTGGATGTTGAATGGCGCGCACACTGTGCTCGCCGCCTTCGGCCTCCTGAGAGGACACGCTCTCGTGAGCGACGCAATCGCGGACGCAGCTTGCCTCGCACTGGTCGAGCGCCTCTGGGTGGAAGATGCCCGCCATTTGCCCGGCGTCGAGGTGGATGACTATGCAGTCCAGCTTCTCTCGCGATTCCAAAATCCGAGAATCGAACATCGTCTGGACCAGATTGCGACCGACACGATCACCAAGCTGAGGTTGCGTATCGTTCCCGTTGCCGAGCGAGAGCGCGCCCGGGGTCGGTCCGCGGAAGGCTGCGCCTCGGCGATCGGCAGCTGGATTCTCGCCGTCTCACGGGGAGTATTGCCGCCTCCCACGGGGTTGCGGTCCGATTCCTCGCTCGCCGAACTCATTTCTGCCGTCGACACGAGGCTCGGCCGCGACCGCGAATTTTGTGACATCGTCGCCGCTGCGCTCGGCGAGCTGCTCCCAATGGTGTCGGCGATTGATGCAACGCGGGCAGGCACACCGTTTCTACCCGAAACGCAGGTGCTGGGCACAGACCGGTAGTACAGGGATGGTTTCTCGCGCATCGGAGTGCTTTTTAACCAATGACACTCGTACTCTCGCTCTTGAGTGCCGTGTCCGTCGCCTTCTGATACGTCTTTGGGGGTAGGGCACCGGCACGATTGTCGGTCGCGAGCGTCATGCTCATCGCGGGGCCTGTCACGGTTGGGGTCGCCCTGATCGTCGTGTGCGCGAGCGGAGCTGTTTGGCATCGAGATTGGCCTTCGAACTGGACGAGGGTGGTGTCGATGACGGACTCGGTACAGTGCAGTCACCTCCTTCCCCTTACTGACTTGGTCGGCCACCGGGAGTGCATCTTAAGTCCGAAGTCAAGAAGCGGGCGGTGGGGCAAAAGGCGGCTTCGGTGCGGCATCCGGCGCCCGATAGCTTGACCAAGTGTCGGGCTGGCAATTTTGCACATTTTGGATAGAATATAAAGTATGAAGAGCAATCGAGCAGTTGAGAGTCCCGCGTTCGTGCCGCGTGTCGCGGTCATTGGGGCCGGGTTCGCGGGTCTGACAGCAGCCATCCGCCTTACGCAGGATGGCGCTGACGTCAGGGTCTATGAACGTTCCGCCGGGGTTGGCGGGGTCTGGCGCGACAACGACTATCCGGGCGCGGCGTGCGATGTGCCCTCCTTTCTCTATTCCTGGTCGTTCGCGCCGAAGCCCGACTGGTCGCGGCGTTTCGCTGGGCAGGCCGAGATCCTCGCTTACATCGCGGCGACGACGACGCGATTCGGAATTGACGACCGTATCCGGTTCGATCACGACCTTGTCGCCCTGACATTCGACGACGAGTTAGCAGTCTGGAATCTTGAGTTCGCGAACGGCGAGGGAGCTCAGGCGGATATCGTGGTGGCCGCTCTCGGCCAGATGAGCACACCGGCGATCCCGGTGCTCGCGGGAATCGGCTCGTTCGCTGGCGCCGCCTTTCACACGGCGCAGTGGCGCCACGACGTCTGTCTCGATGGCAAGAAGGTCGTTGTCGTCGGTGCGGGGGCGAGCGCCATCCAGGTTGTTCCAGCGATCGCCGACCGCGCGGCGTCGGTTACGGTGCTCCAACGTTCGCCCGGTTACGTGCTCAGCAAGGGAACGGTTGAGACAAGTGGCGGCGGATCACCGCTTCGCGCCCGACTAGCGCGCTATCGCGGCTATCTGTCAAAAGAGTTGAGCACCCC
>Ga0105047_10006134_pt1 | contig 20455 bp, 17 predicted proteins | sample MAT04_FD_78384 | JGI IMG/M metagenome (GOLD analysis project Ga0105047, IMG submission 78384) | Freshwater microbial communities from Lake Fryxell liftoff mats and glacier meltwater in Antarctica - MAT-04 (megahit assembly) | ecosystem: Environmental > Aquatic > Freshwater > Ice > Liftoff...
ATCCTAACTGCATCGCGCCGGGCAAGCGGCCGATGCACACCATCATCCCCGGCATGGCGCTGAAGAACGGCCGCGCCGTGATGCCGTTCGGCGTGATGGGCGGGCATTTCCAGCCGATGGGGCAGACGCTGCTGCTCTCCAACATGTTCGACTACGGGATGGACCCGCAGGCGGCCCTCGATGCGCCGCGCCTCTTCCCCGAGGGCGGCAAGGTGCAGGTGGAGCGCGGCATTCCGGCGGAGACCGTCACGAAGCTCAACGCCATGGGCCACGTCTGCGAGCCGATCGGCAAGCCGCATGGCGGTGGCCAGGCCATCTACATGGACCACGAGCGCGGCGTGCTGATCGGCGGCAGCGATCCGCGCAAGGATGGCTGCGTGCTTGGGTATTGATACCCTCGTCCGGCGGCATTCATCTTGAAAATTGGGACCAGCATGACCGAACCTTGTGACCTCTCGGCACTCGAAGCGCGCCGCCTGATCGGCGCGAAGAAGCTTTCCGCGTCGGAACTGCTCGAATCCTGCGTGGCGCGGATCGCCCGCGTGAGCCCTGCCGTCAACGCGATGACGGCGATGGACGTGGAGGCCGCCCGCACCACCGCGAAGGCCGCGGACGAGGCCACAATGAAGGGGGCCAAGCTGCCCGCGCTGCACGGCCTGCCGCTCGGCATCAAGGACCTGGAGGAGACGAAGGGCCTGCGCACAACCTGGGGCAGCCCCCTCTTCGCCGACCATATCCCGACGCGCGATGAAGCCATGGTCCGCCGCCTGCGCGATCATGGCGGCAACGTGCTGGGCAAGACGAATGTCCCGGAGTTCGGCCTCGGCGCCAACAGCCGCAACACGGTCTGGGGTGCCACGGGCAATGCCTTCAACCCGGCCTATAATGCCGCCGGCTCCTCCGGTGGTTCGGCCGTGGCGCTGGCGACGAACATGATCCCGCTCGCCTCGGGCAGCGACACCGGCGGCTCGCTCCGCAACCCGGCCGCCTTCAACGGCATCGTCGGCTACCGTCCCTCCTCGGGCCTGGTGCCGAGCGAGCGGCGCGGCCACGGCTGGTCGCCCCTGCCGATGCTCGGGCCAATGGCGCGCAACGTGCCCGATCTGGCGCTGATGCTGGGCGCGATGGCAAGCGACGACGCGGCCGACCCGCTCGCCTACACCCTCCCCGGCGTGGCCATGCGTGAGCGGCCCGACCTGTACCATCCGGTGCGCCCGGCCGACCTCGCCTCGCTCAGCTTGGCCTACACTGAGGATTTCGGCCTGGCGCCGACCGAATCGATCGTCCGCCGTGCGTTCCAGAAGGTGGTGGCCGCCGTGGCTCCCATGTTCGGCCGCGCCACCGAGGCGACGCCCGACGTGACCGGTGGCGATGAGGTCTTCGAGGTGCTGCGCTCGGTCAACGTGCTGGCCGCCCATGCCGAGAAAGTGAGCAAGACACCGGAGCTTTGTGGCCCGAACCTGCACGCCAACGTCGAGGAGGCGCGGCGCTACACCTTCGCCGACAATTCCGCCGCACTGACGCGGCAGACGCAGATCTATCGCAACTTCCAGGCTTTCTTCGCCGAGCACTCGATCCTGATCAGCCCGGCCATCTGCACAAGCCCGCGCCCGTGGCGCGAACTCTACCCAACGGAGATCGACGGCAAGCCGGTGCGGACCTACTTCCACTGGCTCAGCCTCGCCTACTACGTGACGCTCACCGGCCACCCGGCGATGAGCCTACCCGTTGGGCGGGACGAGAAGGGCTTCCCCTTCGGCCTGCAGATCGTCGGTCCGCGCGGCGGCGACGTGCTGGTGCTTCAGGTGGCGGCCGCCATCGAGGCGGCATTCGCGGGCGATGCGGAGTTCGGGAGACCGGTGCCCGATGTGGCCGCGCTGGCCAAGGCGCCGCCGATCTCATCCATGCTGGCCTTCAAGACCTGGGACTGAGCCCCAGGTCCCGCGGGGGCCGCTACCAGTAGCGGCGCCCGTAGCCATGGCCACGCCCGTGGCCCCAGCCAGGACCCGGCCGCGCATAGGCGTAGGACGGGCGGCCCCAGCCATAACTTGGCGGCGGTGCATAGTAGCCGTAACGCGGCGCCGGGGCGTAGTAGCCGTAGCGGGGCTGCGAGGAGGCGCCGACCGCGAGCCCCGCCGCCACACCGATACCCGCCGCCAACAGCCCGGTCGCGAGGGGGTCAACATTTCCATAGGGATCGGTGCAGGCGGTGAAGCCGAGGAGGCCGGAAAGTGCAACGACCGAGAGCAGCTTGCGCATCGAAGTACTCTTTCGGGGGGATCAGCACGGCGTTTTCGGGCGCCAGGCCGCGAGGGGGGGGTTATCCTCTGGCGCCCACATTAACCCATGCCGCATGGCTTCATGAAGGAAACATCACGGCGCAAGCAGGGCGTTTGCGGCGGGAACGTGGCGCCGCGCTCAGGCACGCCCCCCGGAGAACGCGTTGAAGGTCTGCAGGGTGTAGGTGTCCTTCACGCCGCGCACGCTTTGCACCTTCTCCACCACGAACAGGCCGATATCCTGGTCAGCCTCCAGGTAGAACTTGCCGAGCAGGTCGTACTGGCCTGAGACGGAATGCATCTCCGAGAGCTCGCCGATCGTGTCGGCCATCTCGCGCGCCACGCGATAGGCCTGGCCCATCTCGCATTTCACCATGACGAATATCGCGCGCATGCCGTGCTCCTTGGAAACTGCCTGGCCAGATATGCCGTGATGCAAGGCGGGCGTCCATATCGTTGCATGCTCTGCGGGCAGAGGTTGGGGCAGGGGGCGCCGGCCCGTGACGGGAGGTGCTTGTGCCTCAGCCGGCTTCCTCGGCAATGTGTGTGCATGAACGCTCTCGACACCAGGCCTGACCGCGGTGGTCCCGCGCAACCGCTCCTTGCCGTGAAGGGGCTGGTGAAGCACTTCCCCCTGAAGGGTGGCCTGTTCGGCCGCACTCAGGCCGTCGTTCGCGCCGTGGATGATGTCGAGTTCGACGTCATGAAGGGTGAAACCCTGGGCATCGTGGGCGAAAGCGGCTGCGGCAAATCCACCACCGCGCGCCTGCTGATGCGGCTGTTGGAGCCCAATGCCGGCACGATGATCTTCGACGGCGAGGCGGTGGGCGAGAACGCCCAGGCCGGCGGCCTGACGTTGCGCGAGTACCGCCGCGAGGTGCAGATGGTCTTTCAGGACAGCTACGCCTCGCTCAATCCTCGCCTGCCGATCGAGGAGACGATCGCCTTTGCCCCCCGCATCCACGGCCTCTCGCCCGAAGATTCGGTGCGCCGCGCGCGGGAGCTTTTGGCCGCGGTCGGCCTTGCCCCCGAGAGCTTCGCGCGCCGCTACCCGCATGAGCTTTCAGGCGGCCAGCGGCAGCGCATCAACATCGCCCGCGCGCTGGCGCTCCGGCCCAAGCTGGTGATCCTGGACGAGCCCGTCTCCGCGCTCGACAAGTCGGTCGAGGCCCAGGTGCTGAACCTGCTGGTGGACCTGAAGGCCGAGTTCGGCCTCACCTACGTCTTCATCAGCCACGACCTGAACGTGGTCCAGTACATCAGCGACCGCGTGCTTGTGATGTATCTGGGCGAGGTGGCGGAGATGGGTCCGGTCGGCGCCATCTATGATCGCGCGGCGCACCCTTACACGCGCGCCCTGCTGGACAGCCGCCCCTCGATGGACCCGGCGTTCCGGCGCACCAAGCCGCCCCTCACGGGCGATCCGCCGAACCCCGTGAACCCGCCATCGGGCTGCCGCTTCCGCACACGCTGCATTCATGCCGAGGAGGTCTGCGCGGCGCGCAAGCCGCTGATGGCCGATCTCGGCGGCGGGCACATCGTCTCCTGCCACATGGCCAGTCCGTCCAGCGGGCACAGTCAGGCCGGGAGTCTCGCGGCATGAGCGCGCTGCTGACGCCCAACGCATCGCCGCTGGTGCGCCTGCGCGACCTGCACGTGACCTTCGCCACGCGGGACCGCACGGTCCACGCGGTGAACGGTGTGGATCTGGATCTGGCGGCCGGTGAGGTGCTGTGCATCCTGGGTGAGTCCGGCTCGGGCAAGTCGGTCACGCTGCGCGCGCTGATGAAGCTGCTGCCGAAGTTCGCCCGTATCTCCGGCGGTATCGAGGTCGATGGCCGCGACGTGAACGCCATGAGCAACAGCCAACTCTCCGATTTCCGCGGTGGCGACGTGGCGATGATCTTCCAGGAGCCGATGACGGCGCTGGACCCCGTCTTCACCGTCGGCCGCCAGATTGCCGAGACGGTGCAGCGGCACGAGGGCGCTTCGCGCGCCACGGCCGATGCGCGCGCGCTGGAACTTCTGGAACTGGTCCAGATCCCGTCCGCGAAGCGGCGCCTGGCCGCCTATCCGCACGAGCTTTCCGGGGGGTTGCGCCAGCGCGCGATGATCGCGGTCGCACTCGCCTGCCGCCCCAAGCTGCTGCTGGCCGACGAGCCGACCACGGCACTCGACGCCACGGTACAGATCCAGGTGCTGCTGCTGCTGCGCGAGTTGCAGGAGGAACTCGGCATGGGCGTCATCTTCGTGACGCACGACCTCGGAGTGGCCGGCGAGATCGCGGACCGCGTGGCGGTGATGTATGCGGGCCGCGTCGTGGAGGAGGGGCCGGTCGCCGGCCTCATGGCGGGACCGCTTCACCCCTACGCGCAGGGCCTGCTGGGCGCCACCGTCCATGCCGGCATGCGTGGCAAGCGGCTGACCACCATTCCGGGCGCGCCGCCCACACTCGACGTGGCGCCCACGACCTGCTCCTTCAGCCCGCGCTGTGAATATGCAGAGGCCGCCTGCCTGGCCGGCGTGCCGGCGCTTCGCTCGCCTGAGCCCGGGCGCGTGGCGCGCTGCATTCGCGTCAGGGATAGTGTGGAAGTGTAACCGTGTGTCGTGCCGCATCTTGTCAGAAGGGATCGACGTAGCCAAAACGTGATCTCTGTTTAGGTCGTTGATTTCATGCGGACCTGGGTTCAACTCAGCATTTTGGGCCTGATCGGGCTCGGCGGATACGTGTGGCACAGCAAAGCCGATGCATGGGGTGTCCCGCGCCCGCTCGCTCTTCTGGGCCTGGAGAAGGCTGCCCCACCCGCGCCGCGCGGCGGCCCGCCGGGTGGCGCCGTTGCTGTCGTGGTCGCTCCGGTGCGCACGGGCACCGTCGTGGACCGGGTTGAGAGCGTGGGCACGGTCCGCGCACGTGAGGCGGTCACCATCACCACCAAGGTCGCGGGCATCGTCACCGCCGTGCGCTTCACCGAAGGCCAGCGCGTCCGCGAAGGCGACGTGCTGATGGAACTCGACGCCGCCGCACTCCGCGCGGAGATCGACCAAGCCCGCGCCCAGGTCGACAATGCGCGCACGCAGCTTTCGCGTGCACGCGCGCTGCCGGCCGGCCAGGCGGTGGCCCAGGCCCGTGTGGACGAGTTGGAGACGCTGTCCCGTGGCGCCGAAGGTCGGCTGCGCCAGACGCAGGCGCGGCTGGAGGAGTTGCGCCTCGTGGCCCCCTTCAGCGGGCGCGTCGGCCTGCGCCAGGTGAGTCCGGGTGCATTGATCCAGCCCGGAACCGCGGTCACGACGCTCGACGACATCGGCCGCGTCCGCGTCGAGTTCTCCATCCCTGAGGTGAACCTGGCCCGTATCCAGGTGGGCAGCCCCGTGACGGCCCGCAGCGCCGCCTATGGTGCGCGCCGCTTCGAGGGCCGCGTCGCCATCATGGACACGCGCATCGATCCCGGCACGCGCACGATCCGCCTCATCAGCGACTTCGACAATCCGGACGAGGCGCTGCGGCCTGGCCTGTTCCTCACAGTCGAACTCACGCTGGAGAGCCGCCCGAACGCGCTGATCATCCCCGAGGAGGCGCTGGACCCGCTCGGCGAGCGCAACTTCGTCTATGTCATCCGGGAGGGCCGCGCCCGCCGTATCCAGGTGCAGCTCGGCCTGCGGACTTCCGGCGAGGTCGAAATCCGCGAGGGCCTGGCGCGCGACGACCAGGTGGTGGTGCGTGGCCTGCAGCGCCTGCGCGACAATGCTCCCGTCCGCATCACCGAGACCATGACCCGCCCGACCAGCTGAGGCACCCTCCATGTCCCTGACCGACCTTTCCATCAAGCGCCCGGTCTTCGCCACCGTCGTCAGCCTCATGATGATCGTGCTGGGCATAGCCTCGCTGATGAGCCTGCCGATCCGTGAACTCCCGCAGATCGACTCGCCGGTGGTGCAGGTGACCACGACCTACACAGGCGCCTCCGCCGCCGTGGTCGATACCCAGATCACCGAACTGATCGAGGGGGCGGTCGCCGGCATCGAGGGGATCAAGACCATCTCCTCGCAGTCGCGCGATGAGCGAAGCCAGGTGGTCATCGAGTTCAAGCTGAACCGCGACGTAGATGCCGCGGCGAATGACGTGCGGGACCGGGTCGCGCGCGCGCTGTCGCGCCTGCCGGAAGCGGCCGACCAGCCCGTGGTCGCCAAGGTGGACAGCGACACGCGCGCCATCCTCTGGATCGCGCTCTCCTCCGACATCTATTCCGGAATGGAGATCACCGACATCGCGCGCCGGCGCTTCATCGACCGGCTGGCGATCGTCGAGGGCGTGGCGCAGGTGATCATCTCAGGCGAGCGGCGCTTCTCCATGCGCATCTGGCTGGACCGTCAAGCCATGGCCGCGCGCGGGCTGACGGTGCAGGACATCGAGGAGGCGATCCGCCGCGAGAACGTGGAACTGCCAGGCGGGCGGCTCGATTCAGCACAACGCGAACTGACCGTGCGCACGGATACGCGCCTCAGCAGCCCAGAGCAGTTTCGCTCCGTGGTGATCTCCCGCCAGGGTGCGCAGGCGGGTGCCGCCCAGGTGCTGCTGGCCGATGTGGCGACGGTCGAGATCGCGCCCGAGGATACGCGGGGCGAATACCGCATCAACGGGCGGCCTGGCATTGGCCTCGGCATCCTGCGGCAGAGCACGGCCAACACGCTCTCGGTGGCCAATGGCGTGAAGGATGAGGTGGCGCGCATCCGCGGCAGCCTGCCGGAGGGGCTGAACGTCACTTTCGGATATGATGAGAGCCAGTTCATCAGCCAATCGATCTACGAGGTGCAACACGCGCTGGTCATCGCGCTCGTGCTCGTGGTTGGCGTGATCTTCTTCTTCCTGCGCAGCTTCCGCGCGACGATCATCCCGGCCATCGCCATTCCGGTTTCGCTGGTGGCGAGCTTCGTCGCGATGTCGGCGCTGGGCTTCTCAATCAACATCCTGACGCTGCTGGGCCTCGTGCTGGCCATCGGCCTCGTTGTGGATGACGCGATCGTGGTGCTGGAGAACGTCCACCGCCGGATCGAGGAAGGCGAGGACCCGCTGCTCGCCTCGCTGCGCGGCTCGCGCGAGATCGCCTTCGCGGTGATCGCGACGACGTTGGTGCTCGTCGCGGTGTTCCTGCCGCTGTCTTTCATGCAGGGCAATGTCGGTCGGCTGTTCACCGAGTTCGGCATGGCGCTGGCCGCGTCCGTGCTGTTCTCCGGGCTTGTGGCGCTTACGCTCACGCCCATGATGTGCAGCAAGCTGCTGAAGCCGCATGGCAGCGAGGGGCGCTTCGTGCGGATGACGGAGCCGTTGTTCCACCACATGAACGGGGGTTTCCGCTGGATGCTCCGCGGCGCGCTCGGCGCGCCCATCATCACGCTGGGTGTCTCGCTCGTGCTGTCGGGCCTGGCCGTGATCCTGTTCAATGTCATTCCCAAGGAATTCACGCCGACGGAAGACCGTGGCGTCGTCATCATCCCGATGACGGGCCCCGAGGGGGCCAACTTCAACTACATGCGCGAACACGTCCTCGTGGCCGAGGCCATCGGGCAGCCCTATGTCGACAGTGGCGAGGCAGCGAGCGTCTTCGCGGTCCTGGGCGGCTTTCAGCGCCCGCCCATCGGCAATGTCGCCAACATGTTCATCCGCCTCGCGCCCTGGCACGAGCGGGAGCGCAAGGCGCAGACGATCGCGGCTGAACTTTTCCCTCGGATGGCCGCGATGCCGGGCGTTCGCGCCTTCACGCTGGTGCCGCCCAGCCTCGGGCAGTCGGGCTTCCAGCCGCCCATCCAGTTCGTCATCGGCGGGCCGGACTACAACACGCTGGTCGAGTGGCGGGACCGCTTCATGGAGCGCGCGCGCACCAACGAGCGCCTGCTGAATCTCGACAACAATTATCGCGAGACCAAGCCAGAGCTTCGTGTCGACATCGACCGGCGCAAGGCCGCCGACCTGGGCGTTTCGGTGCAGGCGGTGGGCCGCACCATCGAGACCATGCTCGGCTCCCGCGAGGTGGGGACCTATGTGGAGGGTGGGCAGGAATACCGCGTGCTGATGCAGGCCTATGACCGGGACCGCGCCACGCCCTACGACCTGCAGAACATCTTCGTTCGGTCGAACGGGGGCCTGATCCCGCTCTCCAACATCGTGACCATGCAGGAGCGCGCGCGGGCGCAGACGCTGGCCCGCGCCGATCGCGTGCGCGCCATCACCGTCACCGCCTCGCTCGCGCCCGGCTATTCGCTGGGCGAGGCACTGGCCTTCTTGGATGGCGTGGCGCGCGAAGTGCTGCCGCCCGATGCGCGCATTGCTTATCGCGGACAGTCGTTGGAGTTCCGCGAGAGTTCGTCCGCGCTCTACTTCACCTTCCTGATGGCGCTCATCGTCGTCTATCTGGTGCTGGCGGCGCAGTTCGAGAGCTTCATCCATCCCCTTATCATCCTGCTCTCCACGCCGCTCGCCATCACGGGCGGGCTGCTGGCGCTGCATCTCACGGGGCAGTCGCTGAACATCTTCAGCCAGATCGGCATGGTGCTGCTGATCGGACTGATGGCGAAAAACGGCATCCTCGTGGTGGAATTCGCGAACCAGTTGCGGGACCGCGGGCTCTCCGTGACCGAGGCCGCGCTGGAAGCCAGCGTCGTGCGGCTGCGGCCCATTCTGATGACCTCCATCGCGACCGTGCTGGGCGCCGTGCCGCTCGCCATGGCGACGGGTGCCGGCGCGGAAAGCAGGATGGCGCTCGGCGTCGTGATCGTGGGCGGCGTCACCGTCTCGACCGTCGTGACGCTCTTTGCCATCCCGGCGCTCTACATGCTGCTGGCGCCCTTCACCAAGCCCGCCGGCGCCATCGAGCGCCTGCTGGCCGACATGGAGCACCGCGCCCCCGTGATCCAGGACGAGGCGGCGAAACTCGCCGCGAAGAACCGGCCGGCGCCGGCGGAGTGACGCGCGCGCGGACCTGATCTAGCTTCCCCGCGTTTTCGAGGGAGCAGCAGGTCATGGCGAAGTCGCCGAAGAAGAGCATGGTTCAGGTGGGCGAGCGCAGCGGCGGCAAGCTGCTCGCGGATGCGCTTGTGGCGAACGGTGCCACGCACGTGTTCGCAGTCCCTGGCGAGAGCTACCTGGACCTGCTCGATGGCCTCTATTCCGTCCGCAACCAGGTCGAACTCATCACCTGCCGCTTCGAGGCGGGCGCGGTCCATATGGCCGAGGCGCATGGCAAGCTGACCGGCCGGCCTGGCGTCGCCGTCGTCACCCGCGGCCCCGGCGCCTGCCACGCCGCAATCGGCGTGCACGTCGCCCAGCAGGACAGCACGCCACTGATCCTCCTCGTCGGGCAGATCCCGCGCGAGGAGACGGATCGCGAGAGCTTCCAGGAGGTGGATTACCGCCGGATGTTCTCGCCCATCGCGAAGTGGGTGACGCAGATCGACGACGCGAAGCGCATCCCCGAGATCATGGCGCACGCCTTCGATGTGGCGGTCAGCGGCCGCCCCGGCCCCGTCGTCGTCGCCATCAGCGAGGAAATGCAGAAGCACCTGGAGACGGTGCCCGACATCGGCGCCGCCGACGTGATGCCGGCGCACCCCGCGCCCGGTTCGATCCCGCGCCTGATGGCGATGCTGGCCAAGGCCGAGCGCCCGCTCGCCATCCTCGGCGGCAGCCGTTGGAGCGAGGAGGGGCGCGCTGCGATCCGCGACTTCCTGGTGGCGAACGATATCCCGACCGCCGTCTCCTTCCGCCGTCAATCGCTGTTCGACGGCACCTCGAAGCACTTCGCGGGCGACCTTGGCGTGGGCGCCGATGCGGCGCTTGTTGCCGCCGCCAAGCAGTCCGACCTCATCCTGGCCCTCGGCACCCGCATGGGTGAGCCGGTGAGCCAGGGCTACACGCTGCTCGACATGGCGGGCGCCACGCCGCTCGTGCAGGTCTATCCCGAGCAGGCCGAGATCGGCCGCGTGTATCGCCCGACGCTCGGCATCACGAGCGACGTGAACGCCTTCGCCGAGGCGATCCGGAAGGAGCGCGTGAAGAAACCGAAATGGTCCGCCTGGCGCAAGGAGGTGCGCGCGGCGCGCGAGGCGCAGGCCGTGGCGCCGGACTATGAGGGGCCGCTCAACCTCGCCCGTGCCTTGCAGGCGCTGGAGAAGGAACTGCCGAAAGACACGATCTTCACGACCGATGCCGGGAACTTCGCGACCTGGCCGAGCCGCTTCATGCATGTGAAGGCGGCCCAGGAATTCCTCGGCCCCACCAACGGCGCCATGGGCTATGGCGTGCCGGCGGCGATCGGCGCGGCCATCACCTATCCCGGGCGGCAGGTGATCTGCTTCGTGGGCGATGGCGGCTTCCTGATGACCGGCCAGGAGATCGCGACTGCGTTCCATCACGGCGTCGCTCCCGTCATCATTGTGTTCAACAACGGCATGTACGGCACGATCCGCATGTACCAGGAGCGCGTCTACCCTGAGCGCGTTTCCGGTACGGCGCTGACCAATCCGGATTTCGCCCGCTTCATCGAGGCCTTCGGCGGCCATGGCGAGGTGGTGGAGGCAACCGACGAACTCGTGCCCGCCTACAAGCGCGCGGTCGCCAGCGGCAAGCCCTCGCTGATCGAAATCCGCATGAACCCCGAGCAGGTGACCAACCGCGCGACCATCGGCGACCTCCGCGCGCAATCGGCGGGCAAGAAGAAGTAGGGCCGCAGCCCCCCCCTCACGTTGACAGCCGGTGCCGCGTGGCGTCGGCTGTCCGCAGCCCCGTGAGAGGGTGATGAGGAGGACATGATGAAGAAGCGCCAGATCCTGCGCGCCGCGGCCGGTGCCGGCCTTGGCCTCCTGGCCAGCCCCGCCGGTGCGCAGGCGCCTTTCCCGAATTCGAGCATCCGCATGGTGGTGCCCTTCGCGCCCGGCGGCACGACGGACATCTTCGCGCGCCTTTTCGCCGAACCGTTTGGGCGGGCGCTGGGCCAGTCCGTCATCATCGACAACCGGGGCGGCGCGGGCGGCCTGATCGGATCCGGCGAGGTGCAGCGCGCGCGGCCGGACGGCTATACGCTGATCTTCCAGAGCCCGACGGCCGGCGTCACGGGGCCGCTCACGCGGCGCGTCCCGCCCTTCGATCCGGTGACGGGCTTCTCGCACATCTCCATCCTCGGCATCACGCCGCTGATCCTGGCGGTCAGCCCGCGCCTCGGCGTGAACACGCTGGCCGAGTTGATCGCGATGATCCGCGCGCAGCCGGGCCGGCTCAGCTATGGCAGTTCGGGGATCGGCGGCGGGCCGCATCTTTCCATGGAATTGCTGCGTGTGCGGGCAGGCAATCTCGACGTGGTGCACGTGCCCTATCGCGGCGCGGGGCCGGCGATCCAGGACATCCTGTCGGGCACGCTTTCCTTCATCGTGGACACCTTCACGCCGCTGCTGCCGCAGCACCGCGAGGGAAGGCTGAAGATCATCTCCGTCTTCGGCGAACAGCGCGCGCTGGTCGCGCCCGAGGTGCCGACCGCGAAGGAGGAAGGTTTCGACATCGTGACGCGCATTGCCAACTACCTGGCCGCACCCCCCGGCACGCCGCCCGACCGGCTGGAGCGCCTGGCGGCCGCCGCGCGCGCGGCGCTTTCCAGCCCCGAGATGGCCCGCGCGCTGGAGGCCATCGCCTACGTGCCGGTGACCGATTCCAACCCCGAGCGCGCGACCCGCTTCATCGCGGAGGAGGCGGCGCTCTGGGGTCCCGTGATCCGTGCCGCCAACATCGAGATCGAGTGAGCGCATGTTCAGGCTGACCGACAAGGTGGTGTTCCTGACCGGCTGCGGCTCGGTCGGGCCGGGCTGGGGCAATGGCAAGTCGATCGCGGTGCTCTTCGCCCGGCAGGGCGCGCGCATCTTCGGCGTGGACATCAACGAGGCCGCCGCGCGGGAGACGCAGGCGATCATCGAGGGCGAGGGCGGCACCTGCGCCATCGCGACCGGCGACGTCACGGATTCGGCGCAGGTCGCGGCGCTGGTGGCCGCCTGCATGGAGCGCTTCGGGCGCATCGACGTGCTGGTGAACAATGTCGGCAAGTCCGAGCCTGCGATCCCGGGCGAAATGGAGGAGGCGCTGTGGGACAGCCAGCTCGCCATCAACCTCAAGAGCGCCTTCCTGTGCTGCCGCGCGGTGCTGCCGATCATGGAGAACCAGGGCAAGGGGGCCATCGTCAGCATCGCGTCCACGGCCGGCATTCGCTACACCGGCAAGCCGCAGGCGGCCTATTCGGCGGCCAAGGCGGGGCTGATCCATTTCAGCAAGACCACCGCGATCACCTATGCGCCGCGCGGCATCCGCATGAATTGCGTGCTGCCGGGCCTGATGTACACGCCCCTGGTGGCCAAGCTCGCCGAGCAGTTCGCGGGCGGCGACCTGGAAGGCTTCGTCGCCAAGCGCAACGCCGCCGTTCCGATCGGCCAGATGGGAGAGGGGTGGGACGTGGCGCATGCGGCGTTGTTCCTTGCCTCGGACGAGGCCAAGTACGTGACGGCGACGGAACTCGTGGTCGATGGCGGGCTGACGGCCTCCACCCGTTGACGGCGCCACGCTGGCTCATCCTCGCCGATGACCTGACCGGCGCGGCGGATACCGCGATCGCCTTCGCGCGGCGCGGCTGGGCGGCTTCGGTGGCCTGGGGCGGGGCCGCGCCGGATGATGAGGTGCTGGCGCTGGATGCCGATAGCCGGCGCATGTCGGCGCTGGAGGCGGCTTCTCGGCATGTGGCGCTGTTGGCAGCGCATGGCGGCGGGCGAGGAGCCCTTTTCAAGAAGATCGACTCCACTTTGCGCGGCCAGCCGGCGGCCGAACTGGCGGCGACGCTGCGCGCGCTGCCGGGCCGGATGGCGCTGGTGGCACCTGCCTTCCCGCGACAAGGGCGAACGGTGGTGAGGGGGCGCGTGCACCTGCATGGCGAGCCGCTGGAGACCACGCCGCTCTGGGCGCGCGAGCACAGCTACGCCAGCGCCGACCTGATCAGCATCCTCGCCGGCGAGGGGTTGCGGGTCGGCCACGCCCGTTGCGGCGGTGTGCGGAACGCGCTGGCCGAAGGTGCCGACGCCCTGGTCTGCGATGCGCTCGACGATGCGGACCTTGCGGCCGCGGTGCGCGATGCGGCGCCCTTCGCGGAGCGCTTGCTCTGGGTCGGCTCGGCGGGCCTAGCGCATGCGCTGGCTGCGACCGGGCAGGGTACGGCGCCGCCACTGCCCCAGTTCGCGGGCGGCATCCTCACGGTGGTCGGCAGCCTCGCGGAGGCATCGCGCGCGGGCGCCGCGCTGCTGGCGGGCAATCCGTCGCTGCTCGTGGTGCACTTCACGCCGGAAACGCTGCGGACCGGCCGCCCGGATGTGACGCGTTTGCGCCAGGCGCTGGCCGAGGGGCAGGACGCGCTCGTCACCATCGAGGCGGGAACCGGCGTGCCGGATGTGGGCCTGGTCCGCCACCTGGCCGCGGTGCTTGCCGGCGCAAAGCCAGGCGCCCTGATCGCGACGGGCGGCGAGACGGCGCTGGCGGTGCTCGGCGCCTTCGGCGTCACGGCGCTCCGCATGATCGACGAAGTCGAGCCGGGCGTGCCCTTGGGCCTCGCCCGCGCTATGCCGGTCATCACCAAGGCGGGTGGCTTCGGCGATTCCGGAACATTGCCCCGCTGCCTTGCATTCCTGCGCCGCCTGCGCGCATCACCGGAGAGCCCAGAATGACCGCGACTGACCCGCGCCCGGTGATCGCCATCACGATGGGCGACGCCTCGGGCATCGGCCCCGAAATCATCATGAAGGCGCTCGCCCGCGCCGACGTGCTGGCGCTCTGCCGCCCGCTCGTCATCGGCGATGCGGGCCGGCTGCGCGAGGCGGGGGCACTCGTCGGCACGAAGCTTCGTGTCGAGGCGCGCGCCACGCCGGCCGAGGCAGCCTTTGCGCCCGGAACGGTGGAGTGCATCGACCTCGGGCTCATCCCGGCGGGGCACCCCTTCGGCACGCTCTCCGCGATCTCCGGCGAGGCGGCCTACCGCTACATCGAGCGCGCCACGCGCCTCGTGGAATCCGGTGCCGCGGACGCCATCTGCACGGCACCGCTCAGCAAGGAGGCGCTGCATTCGGCCGGGCACAAATACCCCGGTCACACTGAACTGCTGGCACACCTCACCGGCACGCCGGAGGTCTCGATGATGCTGGTGGCGCCCAAGCTGCGCGTCATCCACGTCACCACCCATGTCGGTCTGTTGGAAGCGATCCGGCGGATCGAGCCGGGCCTCGTCGGTCGCGTCATCGCGCGCGGGCGGGAGACGCTGGTCAAGTCCGGCATCGCGGAGCCGCGCATCGGCGTCTGCGGCATCAACCCCCATGCCGGCGAGAACGGGTTGTTCGGCCAGGGCGAGGAGGAGGAGAAGATCATCCCCGCCGTGCGCGAGTGCCAGGCGCGGGGCTGGAAGGTGGATGGTCCGCTGCCGGCCGATACGTTGTTTTTCCGCGCGGCCCGCGGCGATTTCGACCTCGTCGTCGCCATGTATCACGACCAGGGGCACGGCCCGGTGAAGGTGATGGGGTTGGAGGCCGGGGTGAACATCACGATCGGCTTGCCCGTGGTCCGCACCTCGGTCGATCACGGCACCGCCTTCGACATCGCGGGCAAGGGCATTGCCGACGAGGGCTCGCTGGTGGAGGCGCTGCGCCAGGCGACCGAACTGGCGCCGCAGCGGGTCGAAAGCCGCTGAAGCATTGCCGGCGATCCTGCGATCGCCGGCAAGACTCTGATCCTTGGTCAGGCGGCGACCTCGACGAGGACCAGTTCCGTCTCATCATTCGCCACGATCACCACCTCTTCCTCGCCCTCGATCGCCGCACCGTCGCGCGGGCCGAGCGCCAGGCCGTTGACCGTAGCGCTGCCCTTGGCCGGAACCAGGTAGGCGGCGCGGCCCGGGGCCAGGGTGAAGCGCAGTTCCTGGCCCTTGGCCAGCGTCGTCGCCATCACCGCGGCGTTGGCGTTGATGGGCAGCGCGCCGGCTTCCACATCGCCCTCGCGGCCGCCGGCCAACACTTCGAATTGCGCGGTGCCGCGCGTCTTGGGAAAGCTCTTCGCGCCCCAGTTGGGCTTGGCACCTTGGCGATCGGGAATGATCCAGATCTGGAAGATCTTCGTGACCGTGGGTTCGAGGTTGTACTCGCTGTGCGTGACGCCCGTGCCGGCCGACATGATCTGCACGTCGCCCACTTCTGTGCGGCCTTCGTTGCCCATGTTGTCTCGGTGGGTGATGGCGCCCTCGCGGACATAGGTGATGATTTCCATGTCGCGGTGGGGGTGCGGATCGAAGCCCTTGCCGGCGGCAATCTCGTCATCGTTCCAGACGCGCAAGCGGCCCCAGCCCATCCGGTCGGCATCGTTGTAGTGGCCGAAGGAGAAGTGGTGACGTGCGTTGAGCCAGCCGAAATCGGCGTGGCCGAGAGTGTTGAAGGGGCGAATGTCGATCACGGTCCTGGTCCTCCCGCGCCGGTTTGTGGCAGCGATGGAGGATGAGGTAGTGCGCCCGCCCGCCCGCCGCCATGCCGTCGGGCCGATCGGCGTCATTCACCCGGGTGATGATGCGAGTTCTTCGGCACAGGGGCGCCGCTAAAGCCAGCTACAAGATCCAGCATCGGGGATCATGGACGACCCGGCCCGAGGCCCCCTAGCGGCACATGAGCACCGGCACGTCGGCATTCTCGAGCACGTGCCGCGTGACGCCGCCGAGGATCAATTGGCGAAGGCGCGAATGGCTGTAGGCGCCCATGCACAGCAGGTCCGCCTGGAAGTCGCGGACGGCGCCCATCAGGCCAGCGCCAACATCCTTGGTGACGGGCTTGAACTGCATCGCCTCGGCTGAAATCTCGTGCCAGTGCAGGTAGGCGAGCACGCCCTCCACCGTCGGGCCGCGCCGCTGGTACTCGTCCGCGAAGAGGATGCGGCGGGCATCGGCGCGGTGCAGCCAAGGCAGCGCGGCGGCGATGGCCGCGGCGCTCTCGGCGGTGCCGTTCCAGGCGCAACAGATGCGCGTGCCGATGGTGGCGGGCGCGACGCGCGGCGCCACCAGGACCGGACGCCCGGAGTCGAAGAGGACGGCGTGCAGCGCGTCCGAACTGCTGACGTCCTCACCCGATTCCGGGTGCGGGACGACGGCCATGTCGTAGAGGCGCGACTGCTGCGCCACGACATCCTCCTCACGGCCCGCAATGGATTCGAAGGAGAGCGTGGCTCCGCCTGACTTCAGCGCCGTCTCGGCGGAGTTGGCGATGGTGACATCCCCGGCCGAGGCGGCAAACCGCTCGAACAGCGCGCGCACGCGGCCCGCGCGGTCGCCGCTTTCGCGCTCGGTGGCGGCCATCATTTCCTCGATCATGGCGCCCGAAAGACCCTCGCCGGCCAACGGCGCCACGTCACGCGCATCGACGCGCACATGCAGGCAATGCACATGGGCGCCCCAAATTCGCGCGACCATCAGCGCAGTGGCCAGGGCGGCCTCGCCGGCAGCGGTTCCCGTCATCGGCAGCAGGAGGCGGCGGTAGGCCATGACTTTGTCCCCAACCCATTGTTATAATCCAATTATGACGATGGGGATGGCGGCAAGTCCAGTCTCTTGCGCGCGGCGGCCTCGGTATCTGCCACTGCATCCAACCGTGTCCATTGGATTGGGCCGGTTTCGCGCTGTGCAGCCGCCTCCAGAATAGCAGGCGTGGCGTCGGACGCATCGTCCTGCCGGGCCTCGATGCGGGCGCGCAGGAGATCGAGCGGCGCCTCCAGCCAGAACCCGGTGAAGCCTGGGTCGAGCGCGGCCAGCGCCTCGCGCTCCTCCGGCCGCTGGAACACGGCATCGGCCACCACGGCGTGCCCGGCGTCGAGCGCCACGCGTGCCGCAGCGCGCAATTCGGCGAAGACGGCGGCGCTCTCGTCCGGGGCGTAGGAGTGGGCGGGCAGGCGCGTCTCGGGCGCGACGCCTGCGCGGCGCTTGCGGATCTCGTCGCTCCGGAGAATCACCGCACCCGGCGTGGCGCCGATGTCGGGCGCCAGCGCACGCGCCAGGCGCGATTTGCCGGTGCCCTGCAGGCCACCGATGCCGACGAACCGCGGCAGTGGCGGTTCCAGGTGGGCCATCGCGGCATCCAGCAGCGCCGTCGCGTCCTCGCCGCTGCGGGCCGCGACATGGGCGCGGATGAAGGCGCGCAGCGAAAGCCAGAGCGGCAGGCCCCGCAGCAGCGCGACATCCCCGGTGCGGGCGAGGTAGCGGTTCATCACCCGGTTGGCGGCCCCGCGCGACTGGTGGATATCGAGGTCCATGAGCAGGAAGGCGAGGTCGTAGCCGACATCTATGGTGGCCAGCGCCTCATCGAACTCCAGCGCGTCAAAGGGGGTGGGACGCCCCTCGATCAGGCAGATGTTGCCCAGGTGGAGATCGCCGTGGCAGCGGCGCAGGAAGCCCGCTGCCGCGCGTTCGGCAAGCCAGGGGGCAAGCCGGGCCTCCTGCTCCAGCGCTGCAGCATGCCACGCGGCGATGCGCGCTTCCGGCAGCCCGGCACTATGGCCAGCTTCGGCATTGCCGGCGATGACGCGCAGCATCCGGCCGTCGCCTGGCCGGTGGGGGGCCGCCGCATGCAGGGCGACCACGGCATCGGCGAGGGGGTCGAGCAGGTCCTCGGGCAGGCCGCCGGCAAGGAAGGCCTCCGGCGCGAGGCGCTTCATGCGCAGCACCCATTCCACCGCCTCGCCCGCGCCGCCCAGGCGCAGCACCCCGTCCGGCCCGCGCGTCAGCGGCACCGCGCCGAGATACAGACCCGGCGCGTGCGGGGCGTTGAGGCTGTGCTCGAACTTCACCAGGCGCTCGCGCTCGGCCAGGGTGGTGAAGTCGAGGAAGCCGAAATCGACCGCTTTCTTGAGCTTGTAGGCTTCGTCCCGCCCGAGGAACACGGCGGAGATGTGCGTCTCGACGCACGCGCCGCCGGTCAGGCGGGCCAGGAACTCCGCGGCTTCGGCCTGGTCCGCGGGGATCGTCATCAGGGATAGAGGGCTTCGGGCTTCCAGCCCGCGCCATCGGCCACGAAGATGCGGCGTTCGTGCAGGCGGAACGGCATGTCGCGCCAGAATTCGATTCGCTCGGGCAGCAGCCGGAAGCCCGACCAGTGGGCGGGGCGGGGGATCTCGGCGATGCCGAACTTCATGGTGTACTCGGCGACTGCCTTCTCCAGCGCCCAACGGCCCTCGAGGGGGCGGGACTGGCGTGAGGCCCAGGCGCCGATCCGGCTGCCGCGCGAGCGGGAGGTGTAATAGGCATCCGCCTCCGCATCGCTCACCGGTTCGACGGCGCCTTCGACGCGCACGCTGCGCGTCAGCGTCTTCCAGTGGAAGCACAGCGCTGCGTGGGGGTTGGCGGCCAGCTCCCCGCCCTTGCGCGATTCGAGGTTGGTGTAGAACACGAAGCCGCGCGGATCATGGCCTTTCAGCAGCACCATCCGTGCCGACGGGCGCCCATCGGGGGTGGCGGTGGCGAGGCACATGGCGTTCGGGTCGTTCGGCTCAGACCGCGTGGCTTCGGCCATCCACTCGGCGAAGAGCGCGTAAGGATCTTGCACGTCGGTCATGGGATATCCTTGGGGGCCTTGCCCGGCCCTGGGGCATGTGCCACCACACGCCCTCCCCCGCAACCAGGCCTGCGCGCCCGAAACCACGGAACCCCATGCAGGACGACGCCGCCTCCGAACAGCCCGCGGGGATCCCCACAGGTACACTGATGCAGGGGCGCCGCGGCCTCATCATGGGGGTTGCCAATGACCGCTCGATCGCCTGGGCGATCGCACGGGCCTGCGCAGCGCAGGGAGCTGAACTCGCCTTCACCTACCAGGGCGAGGCGCTGGAGAAGCGCGTCCGCCCGCTCGCCTCCAGCGTGCGCAGCGATTTCGTGGTGCCCTGCGACGTGGCGAGCGACGAGGACATGGACGCGGCTTTCGGCGCCGTCGAGGAGCGCTGGGGCAAGCTCGACTTCTTCGTCCATGCGGTGGGCTTCGCCGACAAGCAGTACCTGCGCGGCCGCTTCCTCGACACCCCGCGCGAGGCCTTCCTTCAGGCGCTCGACATCTCCTGCTATTCCTTCGCGGCCACCGGCCGGCGCGCCGCGGCGCTCATGGGCCCGGGCGGTTCGCTGTTGACGCTGAGCTACCTCGGCGCGGAGAAATGGGTGCCGCACTACAACGTGATGGGTGTCGCCAAGGCCGCACTTGAGGCCAGCGTGCGCTACATGGCGGCCGATCTCGGCGCCGACGGCATCCGCGTGAACGCGATCAGTGCTGGCCCCATCAAAACGCTGGCGGCCAGCGGGATCGGCGACTTCCGCTACATCCTGAAGTGGAACCAGTACAACGCGCCGATGCAGCGCAACGTGACGCTGGACGAGGTGGGCGGCGCTGGCCTCTACCTCCTCTCGCCGCTCAGCACGGGCGTCTCGGGCGAGGTGCATCACGTGGATTGCGGCTACCACATTGTCGGCATGAAGAACCCTGACGCGCCGGACCTCACGATCGAGAAGGCGTAGCGGCGGTCTATCGAGGTACGCTGCGACCGCGATCGCGCATGCGTGTACATCGCGACGGATCGTTGAGCTCCCGCCGCAGCGCCCGGCAATCGGGCGGGCCGACATCGTCCCAACGGGCGCAGCGGCCATTGGCCTTGCGCCACCCTGGGCCGCCACAGATGCCACAGCCCGCGTGCTCGGCATCGCGCGCGTAGAGGCGGCAGAGCTCCGTCGTCTGTGGGGACGTCTGCGCGCGCGCATCCGTTGCAACCAGGGCGAGCATCAAGACCAGCAGCACACGCATTCCTGCCAGATGGCGCATCCCGCCGCTTCGCGCTAGTTGCTCTTCCGCCATGAGTCACAACAGCTTCGGCCACCTCTTCCGCGTGACCACCTGGGGCGAGAGCCACGGGCCTGCCATCGGCTGCGTCGTCGATGGCTGCCCGCCTGGACTGCCGCTGGATGCAGGGTGGATCCAGCCCTTCCTCGACAAGCGCCGCCCTGGTTCCGGCAAATACGTGACGCAGCGCCAGGAGCCGGACCAGGTCCGCATCCTCTCCGGCGTGTTCGAGGGGCGGACCACGGGGACCCCCATCGCGCTGCACA